>ENA-UERG01003308-UERG01003308.1-human-gut-metagenome-genome-assembly--contig:-NODE-3308-length-10419-cov-4.842197_pt1 | contig 10419 bp, 5 predicted proteins | sample MGYA00242954_ERZ507954 | MGnify/ENA primary metagenome ERZ507954 (study PRJEB26167, sample SAMN06115478) | human gut metagenome | host: Homo sapiens | place: China:Sichuan | collected 2015-01-21... | reverse complement strand
ACACTTAATTCTGCGGATCAGAAAACCGGAGTGGATTAAACAGTAACACTATATGACATAAATAAGCAACCAATAAATTAAATCACATTACAATAATCAGCAATGAAGAAAAAACTATTCTTAGCAATCCTTGCTGTTGTCCTGGCTATAACCAGTCAGGCGCAGAACCGCTGGAACATATATGCCGGCGGAAGTATCTCACATCTCTGTGAAAAGCCGTGGATAAGCACCGACAAGTCGTATGATTGGGGTGGAGGCGCCTTTCTCGGTGGAGGGTATGAAATCAATTTTAACTCCCATTGGAGTCTTACCCCTCAGTTGGAGCTTGCATACAGCAACAACGGTGCATCTCTCTCCTCCAAGGAACTCGGCTTCTATGCGAATCATGCAAACTGGCATAGCATCTGGAGTATCAATATCCCGATAATAGCAAGTTTCCGATTCCCTGTATCAGACAACGTAGGACTTCGCTTCGGTACAGGTCCATATATACAGGAAGCACTTGCCGGTCGGCAGTATAGAAATAACAGCGAGAATAAAGAATCAATGTCGGGTAACTTTTCAAACCGATTCAATGTAGGTGTGATTGGCGAAGTCGCAGTTGAAACCGGGAAACATTTTTCCTACATGTTCAGAACGCAATATCCTTTTCTCAAAGAAGGATGGGTAAGGAAAAATATCTCACTCTCCGTAGGCGTCAGATACTCATTCTAAAGCAATACGACATCTAAACTGTTATAACCGAAGCGAATAGACACAGCTTAATCATACATAGACAAAGACAGACAACCTCGGCTGTGATGTCGTGGTTGTCTGTCTTTGGATTAAAGTCCGGGTGGTCGATATGCCGGACGAATAGTCTGAGGCGAGGATTGATAACGATATTGAGGTTCCGCTACCATTGAATCTTTGGAGCCGATTGATTGAGAGGGAGCATCGTCACGGTTAACACGCTGTGTCGGTTCTTCTCGCTTGACTTCCTCGCCGTCCTTTTCATCATGCTTGGGAGCAAGTTCGGCGGTGATTTTGCGGTCGAGGACGGCAAGTTCGGATTTCAATGCTTTCAGCTCATCCTCCTTGCCCCACGGCTTTGCAATGATGGCTTCAAGCAACGGCACATCCTTCCGCATTTTCTCGGTGCGTTCCTCATACTGGCGTATGATTTCGGGAAGACGCTCCAGAGCGTTGACAAAGTTCATGCAGGCAGCTTTGGTATCGCTCATGGCGATAAAGCCGTTGTTATATCGGTACTTGTACTCGCCATCCACAACAAAGCGGTTCTGTATTGCCTCGACACCATCGGTTAGCGTTTTTTCGGAGGTAATGCTTATCGGAAAGCCATAAACATCACCGACACGGACAGATTCGCCGTGGGTGTTGGTACGCTGTGCCAGACCTTGCAGATGGATACCCATATTCTGAATATCAGTGAACCTGCAACCGTCAAGGGTCAGACCGGGCAACGGATTACCTTCATCATCACGCTTTACGGCTGCCTGATACTTATCTAGATCCGACTGCATTTTTCGTATGGTAATCTCGTTCTTGCCGATGTCGTCGTTCAGGGAGCGCAGCTTATACTCGCTGTCAGCCTTTCCCTTGCCGTGCGCCTTTCGCTCACTCTCCAGCGCACCGATGCGCTTTTCAAGTTTGGCCTTTTCAAGCAGGTCGGTGTTGCCGCTGAGAATAGCCATATACTCCGAGAAGTTCATGCCGCTGTCCTCGTCCATAGAGCCTTCATCAATTGTTCTCGCCCCTAACGCGCCACGTTTCAACTGCGATATGAATGTCTGTTTGCAGTGCAGGAGGTTGAACTTGTAGGAATCCAGCGACCTTTCCACGGCATATATTATAACATCCACCTTGTTGTCGTTGTAGAGCTTTGCGACCTCGTTGCCTTTGCGTATGGCACGGCCCTCGCGCTGCTCCAAGTCGCTGGGACGCCACGGCGTGTCAAGCTCATGGACCGCGACAGCCCTTTTCTGGGCATTTACGCCTGTCCCCAGCATGGATGTCGAGCCGAACAGCACCCTGACGGTTCCCTCGTTCATGGCCTCTATGACGGCTTTCCGCGACTTTGCGGTCTTGCACTCCTGTATAAACCGGATTTCATGAGCCGGGATGCCGTAGTCCTCGACAAGTTTGCGCTTGATTTCACTGTAAACCGACCATTCGCCGGGCTTGTATGTCCCCAAGTCGCTGAAAACGAACTGCGTGCCTTTCTGCGCGTCAAACTTATGGTAATATTCGGCAATCATACGGGCGCAATGTGAGGCTTTGTTGTCCGGGTGATCCTCATAGGAAGGGTCAATCATACGCATATCAAGAGCCATCTTGCGGGCATAGTCTGTGGCGATTAGCATCTTTCCCTTTCGCTCCTTATCCGACAACGCTTCGCGCCCCAGCAGAGTGGCGTCGCCGGTTTTGGCATATTCCATCAGTTTCTGAATGAACTCCTCCTGCTGTGGCGTCGGGGGTATATTATGGAGTATCTCCCGTTTTTCAGGACGGTCAACACCCACATCCTCCGCCGTGCGGTAGTCGGTGATTTCATTGTAAAATGCCGCCAGTTCCGGCACCTTGATAAAGTACCTGAACCTGTCCTTTGCCACGATATTATTTGTGACATTGAACTCAAAGTCCGTGGTCTTTTTTGCGAAGATTGCCGCCCATGCGTCAAAACAGCGGATGTCCTGCCTTTCAAGTTCTTTCGGGCGCAGATACTTGAACAGCAGATACAGCTCTGTCAAAGAGTTGCTGATTGTTGTGCCGCTGAGGAAAGTGGCTCCCAGATCCCTGTCGTTGCGCTCCTGAATGGTGCGTATGGCGAAAAGGAGGTTTAGGGCGCGTTGGCTCCCGTCGGAGTTACCCAGACCCGCGACACGGTTGTGGCGGGTGTTGAACATAAGGTTTTTGAACTGGTGCGATTCATCCACGAAAATGTGGTCTATGCCCATCTGCCGGAAGTCAATCACATCGTCAGTGCGGTGGTCTATCTGATAGCGCACCGTCTCCAGCTTCGCCTCAAGGTTCTTCTTGCGGGTCTCCAGACCCCGGAGCATACCTCGTGACACATCCTTCCCCTGCTGCCGGACCACATCAAGGTTTTCCTCGACGGTGTTCAGCTCCGCCTCCAGTATCTCCTGCTGCACCTCCGGCGACTGCGGTATCATGCCGAACTGGTCGTGCGACATTATTATGCAGTCATAGTCGTTGTTGCGCATATTGTTGAAGAAACGGACACGGTTCTGCGCGGTGTAGCTCTTTTCATCGGCATACAGGATGCGGGCGTCGGGATAGGCTGCCTGATAGGTCATGGCTATGTCGGCGACATTGGCTTTCAGTCCGATAATCATCGGCTTATGCACCATGCCCAGACGCTTCATCTCGTGCGCAGCGATGCACATTATCAGTGTCTTGCCCGTGCCTACCTGATGGTCGGCTATTCCGCCTCCGTTCTGTTTCAGCATCCATACGCAGTCCTTCTGCGAGGAATATATCGAATGTATGCCGTAACGGTCAGCCAGCATCTTCAGGTTGAGGCCGGGGAAAGTCTGGTGGGAACCGTCATACCTCGGTCTTACAAAACAGTTGAACTTGCGGTTATAGAGGTCAACCAGCCTCTCCTTGAACTCCGGGCTTTGCACCTCCAGCCATTCGGAAAAGCCGTCGCGGATTTCTTCAATCTTTGAATTGGCGAGCTGTATCGCCTCGGTGTCAGGCGCCTTGATGTCGTTGCCGTGGTCGTCCTTGCCGACACACTTCTTTATCTCCGGCACGGTGTTGTGCAGGGCGTGTTTCAAGAGGCTCATGCCGTTGTAGGAGCGGTATTCACCTTTTACACGGAATTCCTCCAGTATCTTCATGGTGTTTTCCGAATTTGTGGCGGAATAATCATCCAGAGAAGGCGAATAGGCAATCTTGATGTCGGTCTCATACAGATGGCTCATATATGCGGAGTAAATGCCTGTGGGTATCCACCTCTCGCCGAAATTGAAGTCAAGTTCCTCGAAAGTGATCCTGCGGGGAACAGCATCCTTCAACGCCGAAAGACTCTCGTCAATCCGGCTATCGTGGCTGTCGTGGTCTTTTATCCATTGTTCAATCATCTCCGCTTTCTTCACCACGTTTCCGGCGACGAAACGGTCAGCGGTCTCGTATTCCGACACAAGGGGATTGAAATAGATATGACCCTTCAGTTCTTCGGCAATCCGGTTCTCATCCATATCCACAAGCGAGGACATATATCCGAGCCTCACATCCCCGTACTTGTTGAGCGACGCCGCCAACGCCTCCATCGGGGTATCCACCGAAGTAACCTCGTGGATGTTGAAGGCGACGGGATGGTCGAAGATGTCGGCCTTGACAAACAGCCCCGCCTCGGCACGCTCCAGAGCAAGGGAATCCATGCCGTTGGCGTCAAGCATAATCAGCTTGGCGTTGGCTTTCTCGTTGAGATGCCCGTATCGCTCCACGAACTCATCGTAATACTGGTTGAGGTGTTCGCGCAGTTCCTCCGACGGCTCCTGTGTCTCCACCTCGTAGTCATATAACTGCTGGTATGTCTCCGAGAGGGTTATATAGAGCATGGCGCGTTGTGCCTGCTCCGGCTTTATGCGCATGGGCTTGAATGTCGCGCCGTTCTTCCTGACATCGGAGAGAAAACCGACCTGACCGTTGTCCACCACCATAGAGCCGTTCTTGTGGAAAGGCCGTATGTCCTCCGAGAATTTTCTCGGCGACATATCCGGTTCCGCATCCTCTATCGGTATGGCAGTGACTTTCGGCGGACGGTTGCGGCCTCCGGGTATGAAATCCCCCTCGGTCTTTTCGATGTATGTCTCGCCGGGGGCGATGCCCGCAGCTCTGGCAGCCTCGGCGGACATGGCTTCCGCCTCCATTCTCGCCCTTTCCTCCAGCTGTCGGTGGGCGATAGACATCATTGCCTCGTAGAATCCGTTGATAGGCGGATTGTCATCCCAGTTCAGGGAGCCGTAAAATTCCAGCTCCTTGTCAGTGAGCGGACGGAATTTGGCTTTGGGCGGCAAGGATGCATCCTTTTTCGGTCGGCTGACAGGCTTGGTCTCGGTCTTGTCATTTTTCGGTTCAGCCTTGTGCCTGCGTTGTGGTTTGCCGATTGGCTCCAGTTCTCCGAAAAGATTATAGGCAAAAAGCCGTGGGTCATAGTCGCCGCTGTAATCGGGTGCGCCGTCGGTCTCTATTTCCTGCGGTTTATCCGTAGGTGCAGTTGCAGACGGTTCAGAGGTTGACGGTTGAGCCGTCTGAGATTCTGGTGCCGGTTCCTGTTCAATCTTTGTTTCAACCGGAGGCTTCACTCCTTTATTATCAGGAGTAGGATTGTCAGGAACAGGATTATTAGGAGTAATTTCCTCCACGACCTTATGTTTCGGTTCCTCCAACTGCTCACATATCGCCACCCTCTGGCCGGCTCTTACGAGCTTGGGCAGGTAGGTGTCGAGGGCATGATGGGGAAATCCGGCAAGCTCGATACTGCGTGTCGGCCCGTTAAGGCGGCGCGTAAGGGTGATGCCGAGTATCTCGGACGCTTTTACTGCGTCCTCTCCGAATATCTCATAGAAATCTCCGACACGGAACAACAGTATGGCGTCGGGATGTCTCTTTTTCATTTCCCGGTACTGGTCCAACAGCGGTGCCACCTTTGTAGCGGTGGTTCTCTTGACAGCCTCGTTTTTCTTCTCGGCGGTTTCCTGTCTGACCGTCGGGGATGTCGGAGGTGTCAGTTTGGGGGCGTAGCCGTTATAGCGGTCTATGTCAAGACGCAGCCGGAATGATAATTGGAGAGCCGTACCTATATCGTGGGCGATACCGTCAACTCCTTCCTTATGGGTATAGACAATCGCCGGTTTGCCGTACTGGTCCGTACCCATCTTTGCATCAGTACATATTACGTTGTCGGGAAATGTCTGAAAGAACTTGTTGCCGGGTACCTTTGTGGCGTTGTCGATAACGGACTGCGTGAAAAGTTCCTCGTCAAAGGAAAGATTCTTCTTGTCGCTATGTTTCTGGAGAATGATAAGGTCTGACCCTGCATCGGTTCCGGCGTTCTCGCTGAACGTGTTGTTCGGCAGGCGCAATGCCGACACAAGGTCGGCACGTTTCATCATCTCCATTCTGACAAACGGGGATGCGGCGTTCATGACGCCCTGCGATGCGATAAACGCTACCAGTCCTCCCTCTCGCACCGAATCAAGGGCTTTGAGAAAGAAATAGTTGTGTATCGCTTTCGATGCCTGACGGTAAGGAATATCCTTGCTGACGGCATACGCCGGGTCAGGCACGGCAAAGTTGCCGAAAGGGATATTGGAGGCGGCGACATCAAAATATCCGTTGAAGTCGTTCTCTATCTTTTCAAAACCCTCTATCCGTGTAAGGATAGACGGGTGCAGGGCTGACAGGATTTTGCCCGTGAGCAAATCTTTCTCGTAGGCAAGTACCTCAGTACCGGGATATATGTCGTTGCGAAGGAAGGAATCTATAAATGCACCCTGTCCGGCTGACGGTTCAAGAAAACGCCGCACCTCTATACCCGCCTGTTTAAGAGAGCCGGATATGGCGTCAATGACAGGTGCAGGTGTATAGAAAGCTGTAAGCACGGAGGCTTTCAGAGAATCCATATATCGGGCGAACTACTTGTCGTCCTTTATTTTGTCGTGAATAAGGCGACGGAGTTCTACTGTCGGGGCGAAAAGTTCTATGTCGGATTTTGCCCACTGCGCCACATCTTCCAAGTTGTCGGCTGGATTGAGGATACATTTCAGACCGCCGAATCCTGCATACTTGCGCAGTATATCCCTTTCTTCATCAGTCTGTGCTGTGCGTCCGATTTCACCGAGATGCAGGACGAGCCTTATCGCCTCGATGTTGTCGCGTATGGTACGGAGGCGGTTATAAGCCATAGCCGTCCAGTATTTCGGTAATTGTTCCGAGCAGTTCTGTCAGCATCGGCTGATGTGTCTCCCTGTCAAGAAAGTCGCCGTTGACCTCGTAGCGGTCGAGTATGTCGCTGACAGGTTTCTGACCGAGCAGATGAACGGCGAAGTCCGGCATATACTCCGGTGGCAGACGCAGCCAGAGATTTTCCTCCACCACATTATATATTATGTCGTAGCGCGACACATACAGCCCGGCAAGGAGTGTGCGCATCGCCAGCTCACGGGCAATCGGAACGGCCTTGCCCTCCAGACGAGCCGACACGAATGTGTCGTATGCGTCGTCCGAGCTATACCATGCAAGGGCGACCGCCGGTATCGTAATTTATTTGTTCTATAACTTCACTGTTTTTTGTTAAATGAGATGACCTCGGAGATAGACTTGGAAGAAGTCTGCCTCCGGCAATTCTATGTTATGTTTCATCGGGGGATGCGGATATAGTGGTTGCCGGAATCCTTCTCCGAGCCGTTTTATTACGGCACAATGAAAAAGGACACCGGGTATCCCTCCCGATGTCCAACCACTAATCCGCGTCAAAAATGAAACAAAAAAACATAATGACGCAGAATCAGTCGCAAAGATAATAAATTATCCTGACACGAGAGGGATAGTTATGGTTATTCTGTCTTGATTTCAAGAGGGTTTAGGCGGTTTTAACCGTTTTCGCCTTCTTTCCCTTGCGGTAATGGCGGTTATTCTTCTTGCCGCGTTTGGACTTGCGACCGTTACCGCAGTTGTCGGAGGCGAAGGCGTCGATGACGCGCTTGACTATGAGGTTGTATAGCTTTTCCTCGTCTCGGCTGAGATCCGTGGGGTGCAGTCCGGTGGTTACGATGCCGAAGCCGTTATACACGCTTTCGCCGTTGCGGAAGTTATGGCACTTGGAGGGCTTGCCTTCGCCCACCGAGCGGCCCCACCTGCTGTTGTAGCGCAGCATCTCCATATTGCGGAGCATCGCTTTCCATACTCCGCCGGGGACGGTGTTCTGCAACACGGCGGGATATGATATGAGTTTCTTGGCATACAGCCGGTATGCTGTCAGTATTGTCTTTTCGTGGGTATAGTCCAGCTCACAGGCTGCCTGAATCATCAGGGCCGGGAGGTTGAACAGGGGGCAGCGGTCAGTGATTACCCCTATATAGTTGTCTCCCTCGCGCTGTTCTCCGGGAGCCGGGGCAGGTACGCCGGCACATTCCGTATCTTTGGCGGCTTCGGCGACGGATATTTCCTCTACTGCGGGCGACCCTTTCAGTTCGGCGTTTTCCTCGGCGCACTGTACGATGGCGTTGTAGATGGATTCCTCCAGCCATTTCTCGTATTCCTTGCGGTTCTGGGGTCCGTGGTTCACGGCATGGACGATGGCTTTCCTTGTCAGCACGGGGAGCCATGCGCGGCGCGTGTCCACGGGACAGCCGATGAAGTAGTAGAGGCTCAGGAAGTCGAGGTCTCCGGTAATGTCGGGGCGCATGGCGTTCACGACTGTCAGGCTCATCTTCCACAGAGCCTTGATAGTGTCGAGCTGGCGGATGTCCTCGGCTGATTTTTTGTAGCCGACAAGCTCATCGTAGTCGCGCATGGCGAACTTGAAGTTATGTGCGTAGGCGAGGCGGCTCTCCATAGTGGTCGAGAGGACAAAACTCTCCTGCGGTGAGAAGGTTGCCTCAACGAGCTGTCCGTTTGTCCATGTCACGGCATAGCCGTTGCCGAGATAGTAGCCTTCGTGTTTTTCATTCGCGCCGATGGCTCTGGCGATTGTGTCCGCTGTGATCTGATGGTCTGTCACGACGGTTATGAGATTTTTCTGTTTCATTTTTGCTTTTTTTATTTGGGTGGATATTTTTGGATCAGTGGTTTTCTGAAATAGCACCGGAGATTCCGGACTCTCCGGGATGCCGTTTCGGGGGTGCAGGGTCTTATCCCTGCTTTTTGAAGATTACATCTTCGGCCCTTTGGGCTTGCGCTGCTGGCGCATCTGGCTCTCGTTCTTGGGAGCCGTCTGATATTTCTGGAGCGGTTCAGCCACTTTGCTTGTCGCCTCGTTGGTAACTCCGTCGTTGTTGACGGCCTTCTGAATCTTGGATTCTTCGGCGACTTTCACGCGGGGATCGCTGAGCGATGTGTTTGGACGCTGTTTCTCCGGGTTGAACCATAGATACACCGTGCATGGCTGTCCCTTGTCGTCGAGGCGGTTGGTAAGTTCCGCCACGCGCCCCTCGGCGTAGTCCTTCTGCTGCTGTTCGGTGAGAGGAATTTTCGCCCATTTGGAAAGGGGCTTGATCTTGCCGTCCTTCGTGAGCCACGATGACTGCTGCTGGTTCGTGGTGCCGCTCTGCGTCTGTGTCTGTGACTGCGCCTGTTCCTGCTTTCTGGCCGCGCCGGGTACGAACTCCACACCCTTGCGGTCTGCCGACACCTGAAGCACCACGTTGTAGGTCTTGCCGTTCTTGTCGGTTATCTCTTTCGGAGGGAGTGCCTTCCCTTCTTTGAGCTGCATGACCTCGGCGACGGTAAGTTTGGTCTGGCCCACGGTGTCGCGGACAAACACATCCTTGACCGGGACGGAAACTATCTCGTTGGTGTAGCGGTCTATGCTAACGTATGACGGCACTTTCTCGCCGTTCCTGTCGGTCAGTTCAACGACCTTGCCGAGATTGCCGGTCTCGCGGAGAGCCGCCTTGTCTTCCTTGCTGAACTCGTAGCCCTCAAATTTCTGGTCGAGCTTAGGCTCACGGTGGATGAAGTGTGGCACTACCTTGACATTGCCGTCCTCATCGGTTCGGAATGACAGTCGCGCATCGATGGGGAATTTCTCTCCGGCGAATGTCGGTGTGACGGTGACGACCCTTGACTTGCGGTTGTAGAGCATCTCGCGGAGGTCTCCTGATTTTTCCAGCTCATCGCGGTCGATGCCCCATTTCTCCTTGAGGTTCGCCCAGTCGATTTTGCTTTCGTCGATGGCGGAGTGTCTGGTCTCCTTTGCGGATGCCTGTGCGTTGGATTGTGCCTGCTGTTCCTCCTGCGGGGAACCTGCCGGCGACTGCTTGGGCTGTTCATCCGTCTGCGTCGCCTCCTGCCTGTTGTCCTGTGTCGCCTGCGGTAGATTCACCTTGTTGTTCTTCAGCATATCGGCGTTGGCAACGGGGTCTTTTGCGAAATCCCCGATTACGGTGCCTACTGTCTCATAGCGGTCGGCGGGGACACGGAAGAATCCGAAAGTCGTGGGGTTCTTGCACTGGCGGACGAAGTTGGAGAGGAAAGCCTCCAGCGGGTTCTGACCTTTCTGGAATTTTACGAGGTCTGAAAGTTTCGCCGACTTTACATCGGTCATCTTGGGAGTGCCGTCCTCGTTGAGTCCGGTCACCGCGCCTACCTGCCCGGTATCGTTGTTGCGGGCGATAAGCACTTCTTCGTAATTCTGGTTTTGTTCCATAATTAAAAAGTGGGTTT
>ENA-UERG01003307-UERG01003307.1-human-gut-metagenome-genome-assembly--contig:-NODE-3307-length-10422-cov-6.152924_pt1 | contig 10422 bp, 7 predicted proteins | sample MGYA00242954_ERZ507954 | MGnify/ENA primary metagenome ERZ507954 (study PRJEB26167, sample SAMN06115478) | human gut metagenome | host: Homo sapiens | place: China:Sichuan | collected 2015-01-21... | reverse complement strand
AATACGCAGCCTATCGCAAAGCGTTGCAAGGCCCTGGGCATTTCTCCTGCGGTCATGGGCTATGCAAAGAAGAATACCACCCGCAACTCCAACGGCAACGTCCGCAAGAAGCAGTCTGAGTACGCATCTCAGCTGAAGGAGAAGCAGAAGGTCAAGTTTATCTACGGCGTTCTGGAAAAGCAGTTCCACAATGCTTACCTGCGTGCTGAGGCCCGCCCCGGCAAGACTGGTGAGAACCTGCTGCAGATCATGGAGTGCCGTCTGGACAACGTCGTGTTCCGTCTGGGCTTTGCTCAGACCCGCCGCGACGCTCGTCAGCTGGTGTCCCACGCTCACTTCACCGTCAACGGCAAGAAGGTCAACATTCCTTCTTACCAGGTGAAGGCTGGCGACGTGATCGAAGTGCGCGAGTCCAGCCGCAGCTCTGCAAAGTTTGCAAAGCTGACCGGCCCCGAGGCTCCCGTTGTTGCTCTGCCCGCATGGCTGAACCGTGAGACCGGTTCTCTGAAGGGTGTTGTCGCAAAGCTGCCCGAGCGCAGCGATATCGACTACGAAGTCGCAGAGCACCTCATCGTCGAGCTGTACTCCAAGTAATCCATTAAGAAGGCAGTGCCTTCCTTTTGGATGGCACGCTTTCGCATTCTTTTTTGAAAGAATTCAATAATGGGCCGGTGGAAACACCGGTTTGACAAGGAGGGCATAGATATGATGGAGATTGAACGTCCCAAGATCGAAACGGCAAGCCTGTCCCCGGACGGCCGCTACGGCAAATTCGTGGCAGAACCTCTGGAGCGTGGCTTTGGCATCACACTGGGCAATAGCCTGCGTCGTGTGCTTCTTTCCTCTCTGCCCGGTGTCGCCGTGACCAGCGTCAAGATTGACGGTGTGGTCCACGAGTTCTCCACCATTGAGGGCGTCAAGGAAGACGTTACCGAAATTGTCCTGAACCTGAAGGGTATCGCTGCAAAGCTGTACACCGATGGTCCGAAGACAGTGCGTGTTGAGGCAGTCGGCCCCTGTGAGGTCACCGCTGACAACATCAAGCAGGGCGACGACATCGAAATTCTGAACCCTGAGTGGCACATTGCAACCCTGGGCGAGGGCGGCAAGCTCGTCATGGAGCTGACCTTCGATAAGGGCCGCGGCTATGTGCCCGCAGAGCGCAACAAACAGGCTATCATCGAGAAGAACGATATCAACACTCTTCCCGTTGACAGCATTTACACCCCTGTGCTCAAGGTGAACTACAACGTCGAGAGCACCCGTGTTGGCCAGGCGATCGATTATGACAAGCTGACCATTGAGGTTTGGACCGATGGCACGATCAATGCACAGGAAGCCGTTTCTCTGGCTGCCCGTGTGCTGACCGAGCACCTGAACCTGTTCGTCAACCTGTCCGATGAGGCAGCCGGCGCTGAGATCATGGTGGAGAAGACCAACGACGACAAGGAAAAGGCTCTGGAAATGACCATTGAAGAGCTGGATCTGAGCGTGCGTTCCTTCAACTGCCTGAAGCGCGCAGGCATCAACACGGTGGAAGATCTGGTCAGCAAGAGCGAGGACGAGATGATGAAGGTCCGTAACCTCGGTCGCAAGAGCCTGGAGGAAGTCATGGCTAAGCTGGACTCCCTCGGCTTCAAGCTGAACACGGATGACGAATAACTAAAATAATTTAAGGAGTGAAACGGGATGCCCGGTACCAGAAAGCTCGGTAGAACCAGCGACAGCCGCAACGCTATGATGCGCGCTATGGTTACCTACCTGTTAGAGAATGGCAAGATTGAGACCACTGTCACTCGCGCCAAGGACGTTCGTTCCATGGCCGAGAAGATGATCACCCTGGGTAAGGCCAGCGACCTGCACACCAAGCGTCAGGTCTACGCCTACATCACCAAGGAAGATGTTGCAAAGAAGCTGTTTGATGAGATCAGCCCCAAGTACGCTGACCGCAACGGCGGCTACACCCGCATCATCAAGATCGGCGCTCGCCGCGGCGACGCTGCTGAGATGGCAGTTCTGGAGCTCGTCTGATCTGCTCTGACTGTTTGATACAGTGTTCAAAAGCCCTTTCCCAGCAATGGGAGAGGGCTTTTTTTTGCGTGGCATTTTCATTGCTTCTGAATGTTCCCGGGAATATCAGGCCAAGCCGTAAACATTTCAACAATTCCACTAAAAAACTCGAACCTATTTTCTAGCAAAATGCCTCTTGATATGTTGTATGGGGGGGTAAACTTAAAATGCAGACGGTGCCTTTTGGGGTGGGTGCCTGCAAAATAACAAACGAAAAGAGGAAGAGAACATGAGAAAAAAGAGTACGAGACTTCTCAGTGCAGCGCTTGCGGCGTGTATGATGCTGTCGGTTCTGCCAGTGGGCGCGTTTGCGGCGGAGCCGGGGGCGGAAGAACAGGAAAATGGCGTAAGTGCGCAGGCAGATACGGGAACCGTGCTGGATAATACGAAGCTGTTTCATGAGATTAATACGGCCGGTACATATATTTTGAAAGGCGGAGACTATGCAAGGTACTATACAGATGATGATGGATTTCCTCAAACGGTAGACAGCAGCGGCGTTAATATTGACGCAGCAGGTCAGGACGTAACAATTGAAATTACAGGGGAGATAACAGGATTTGCTGGTATTACTGTCTACGATGTTGGCACGCTGACGATCAAGAATAACGGACATACTGTCAGCAGTTATGGTCAGGCGTTTTTGAAAACTCTTGCGACTGTCCATACGCATACATATACGATCTATGTCAATGGCGGAACCTATACAACGGAAGCCGATGGTACACAGGAGTTCATGTTCGATTTGGAAAATCCGAATGCAACAGTATACCTGAACGATATTAAGTATTCTGGAGAACCGACGGCTGTATATAATGGGGGAATTGCTAAAATTACAGGAGGTAATTACTGTAGCTCGTCAAACAGCTGGTATAATTCTTATATTGCAACGATTCGCTGTGCAAATACAACAAACTTAACAGGTGCAACCGTGTCCCATACGGGCGGATGCAGCGCAGTGCTCGTTACCAACGGCGCAACAGTTACGATTGAAGGCGGCACATATAGCGCAACTGGCGGTGCAGGAACAGCAGATCAACTTGAAGCAACACTTTACAATACCAACGGACACCTGGAAGTGAACAACGCAACGGTATCCGGAACAAAGAATAAGGGAGCCGTCCTGAACGAAAGCGTGCACATCTGGGAGTCGCATACAGAAACTAAACCTGAGACGGTTATTAACGGGGGTACTTATACTGGAAGCGATATATACTATTCCTTTCTTAACGATATTTCCAACGGCGTGCTGGGAAATATTGGCGCAGACACAAAAATGACTGTGAACAATGCGACAGTAACAGGAACGGACTGCGACGCAATCGATAATTATTACGGAACACTAACGATCAATGGCGGAACTTATAGTGCAAATGAAAGCGCAGTCTATAATATGCGGGGTAATGGTAGAAGTACACTCTATATCAATGGAGGTACATTCACAGGAACAGAAGGAGGTTGTGCAATTTACAACAGTCGAAAGATGTGTATCAATGGCGGCACTTTTAAAGTTTCCGATGGAGGAAGCGAGTCGACGACAATTTGCAATGAGGATGAATTGTATATTGATCAAGTCGGTGAAATGGTGACAGCAATCAGCAATCCGAATGCAGATGCAAATGCGATTGAAAATATCGGTATGCTGTTTCTGAAGGGCGGCAGTGTTACAGCACCAAAGGGCAATGCTATTCTTGATGGCGTGGCATCGATGGAAATTACCGGTGGTACAATCACAGGTAAAAATGGTATTAAGCTGAAGGAATGGTCTAGCTCTCTCACAGAAGAACAAAACCTGAAGCATACAATAAAGGCTGGCACGATCTCCGGAGATGAAGCAGATATTTATCTGGGCAAGAACCGGCAGATCAACATTGCAGAAGAATACAATGCACAACTGACCGTCCTGACGGAAGACCCAAGCCATGGCCGTCAGGTCACAGCGAAAACGAACGGTACAAATTATCAGAACAACTTGAACCTCATCAGCAAGAACGAGAACTATCGCATTGGCTATCAGAAAAACGATGCTGACAAGGAATACCGCTATCTGATCGCGCAGCACACCGTAAATGCCGTGGATGCCGAAGCAAAGGTCGGTGAGAATGTAGTGTCCCCTACGGACCTTGTGGATGCGGATACCACCGTGACCGTGACCGCCAAAGAGATCCCCGGCAAGACCTTCACCGACTGGACGGTGAAGTTGAATGGTGTTAAGCAAGACAACCCGGAAAACATCCTGACGAAACCGGACGCGAACGACCCCACCAAGGTGACCTTTACCATGCCGGATGCTGATGTAGAGGTGACGGCAAACTTCAAGGGGATTCCCACGCTGAACATCGGCGATCATGTGACTGCGAACATTAAAGACAGCGATGCGCCCGTACCGAGCGGCAGCGCCGTGCTGGAGAATACAACCGTGCACCTGACAGCCACTGCACCGGAGGGACAGCACTTCATCAGCTGGACGGTGATGGTAGGCGGTGAGGAAGCAGATAACTTCCTGACCCCGGACAAGAACGACTCCACCAAGGCGACCTTTACCATGCCGGATAAGAACGTGGAAGTGAAGGCAAACTTTGAGGGGATTCCCACGCTGAACATCGGCGATCATATGACTGCGAACATTGACGACAACGATGCGTCCGTACCGAGCGGCAGCGCTGTGCCGGTGGGTGAAACCGTGCACCTGACAGCCATTGCGCCGGAGGGACAGCACTTCACCGGCTGGACGGTGAAGGTAGGCGGTGAGGAACAGAAAGCAGACACCTTCCTGACGACCCCGGACGAGAACGACCCCACCAAGGCGACCTTTACGATGCCGAGTAAGAATGTGGAAGTGACGGCAAACTTTGCGGATGATTCCAATCCGGAGGAGCCTGTTGACCCGGTTGGACCCAGCGATACCGGCAACATTCAGGGCGCGATCTCTGCTGTGGTGATCGGTGCTGCCGCAGGTGCTATTATCTATGAAGCCGGCACCGGCATCTACCGCGTCATCAATATGCCCGGCATCCCCATGCCCTCCAACCGTATCGAGCTGGCCGAGCTGCTGTGGGAGCACGCCGGCAAGCCGGAGCCTGTAAGCACCGCCCTCTACAGCGACATCGACGAGGGCGATACCGACGCACAAAAGGCCGCCCGCTGGGCAGTGGAGCAGGATCTGATGAAGGACGATGCGGACAACAATAAATTCCACCCGGCCTTCCCCGTCAGCAAGCTGCGCACCTGCCTGACCTGGAACGCCGCAAAAGAAAAAGGCTTGTTTGACAAGACCGAAGAATAAAAATCAGGACCCCGAAGGGGCTGCTGCACCAAATGTGGTGCGGCAGCCCCTTTTCTCGTTTTCGGGTGTTGGAATTGCGCCCGCCCCGTGGTATACTGACAATAGCATGTTTTCGGCCTTTGGCCGGACAAGTTTTCCACACAGAGGAGGCGCAGCGGTTGAAACATCCGAATCATTTTGGCCGGTGGTTGGCTTGCGTGCTGCTGTGCCTGCTTCTGGCAGGCTGCAGCATGCCCGGTGAACAGGTGCAGGTGGAGGAGCTTCTGCGTGCGCCCAAGCTTTCCGGCGATTACGGCGATGTGCAGACTGCCCTGAACGACTGGCTGGGGGAGAGCGCACAGCTCAAATATCCCATGCAGGGCGACCTGCTTTCGCCTTTCCTGCTGCAGGATCTGGACGGTGACGGCAGGCAGGATGCCGCCGTGCTTTACACCACCGCCCAAAGCTCCAACGTGTGCATTGCCATCCTGCAGAAGGATGATGCCGACATCTGGCATGTGCGCCAGAACGTAGAGGGCCTTGCAGACACGGTAGAGTCGGTGGGGCTGGCCCAGCTGCAGCCCGGCGATGCCACCCAACTGGTGGTGGGTTATACAGCGGCACAGGGCGACCATTATCTGGCTGTGTATTCCTACACCGACGGCGTGCTTTCCACGATCCTGGAGCAGCAGTACCAGCAGTATCTGGTGGAGGATATCACCGGCGGCGGCAATCAGGACCTGATCCTGATGTCTACGCTGGAGGACGGCGGCGTGCAGATCGAACTGCTGACCGTGGATAAAGAGGGCAGCTTCCAGCAGGTGGCTGTTATGGGCCTTTCCGCCAATCGCTTCGCCGGCTGCGCCTCGGTGGCGGCGGGTGTGGGTGCGGACGGCAGGCATTATCTGGTGTTGGATGGCTGGACCGGCATTTCCGGCAACAATCTGGCCAGCGTGCTGCTGCGTTTTGACGAGGACACGCAGCAGATGGTGCCTGCCGATCAGATCAGCACCGAAAAGCTTTACACCGCATCCCTGCGCAATGTGCCCAGTCTGGTCAGTCAGGATCTGGACGGCGACGGCATCGTGGAGATCCCCACCCAGCCGGACGAAGCGGGCCTGCTGAATATGAGCCAGAGCCGCCGCATGGATTTTATCGTGTGGATGGACTATACCAGCCCGCACCCGGAAAAAAGCTTCGGGCTGCTGGACGAAGAGACCAACTGCTATATCGAGCTGCCCATGGAGTGGGAGGGCAACCTCAAACTGACCGACAGCGAACAATATGATGGTGCAGTGGAGCTGCGCACGGTGGACGAAGACCAGCTGGTAATGACCCTGCGTCTGGTGCGCACCACCTCCAGCCTGAAGGGCTGGACCCGCCTTGGCATCGTGGCATCCCGCCAGATGCAGGCGAAGCTTGCCCCGGATGTGGAGATCCGTGATAAAAATTACCGCCTGTCCAAGGCGCTGTATCTGCTCAACTAAAGAACGGAGGAACAGTTCATGGTACGAGTGCTTGTCGTTGAAGATGAAGCCAACATCCGCGAGATGATCGCGCTGAACCTGCGCCTTGCGGGCATGGAGGCTGTGGAGGCCGAAAGCGCCGAGGCGGCTCTGCCGCTGCTGGAGAAGAAGCCGGGCTGCGATGCGGCCATTCTGGATGTGATGCTGCCGGGCATGAACGGCTTCTCCCTGTGCGAGACCATCCGCCGCACCGATCAGAAGATCGGCATTATCATCCTCAGCGCCAAGGGACAGGAGCAGGACAAGATCCGCGGCCTTTCTATTGGTGCCGATGACTATATGACCAAGCCTTTCAGCGTAAGCGAACTGCTGGCCCGTGTGAAAGCGCTGTGCCGCCGCGTCGGCCGTACTGCAGGCGGGGACGAAAAAGAAAAGGAAAACCCGCTGGGGATGCTTACCAGCGGCGAATTTGTGCTGGACGAGAACCGCCGCGTGCTGCTCAAGGCAGGCCAGCCTATTGAGCTGACGCAGGTGGAATTCCAGATCATGGAGCTGTTCTTCCGCAACCCCGGCATTGCGCTGGTGCGCGAGAAGATCTTGAAGGGTGTCTGGGGCGAGAACTATTTTGGTGACGTGAAGATCGTGGATGTGAACATCCGCCGTCTGCGCATGAAGGTGGAGGATGAACCCAGCCATCCCACCCATATCCTTACTGTGTGGGGCTACGGTTACAGATGGGAAGAATGAGAAGCGGGATCACCCGCCGGTGGCTGCGGGGCAACCTGCTCATCACCGTGCTGCTGGTGCTGCTGGCCGAAACCATGTTCCTGTACAACTACACACGCAGCTATTATAACAGCGTGCAGCAGACCATGTACCGGCGGTTCTCTTCGGTGTCCGGCCAGCTGAAAATGTACACCGGCGATACGGTGCAGAGCACGGCGGCTACCCGCAGCGTGGCCCTGCGCCGCATGGTGGAGCAGTTTGCCGATAAGGACAAATACGAGTTCATGCTGCTGGACAGCTATGGCGGGGTCATTGCGTCCTCCAGCGGCACAAATGCGGACGGCATTGTGACCGGCATCGACTTTGAACAGGCGCAGGAGGCTTCTGATGGCCTTGGTGTGGCGGTCTACCGCACCCAGTCCGGTGAGCTGGTGATGGCGGCCTGCTATCTGGTGCCCTATGCCGCCGAGGATGTGGCGGCGATGCGTCTTGTCACCAGCCTGACCCTTGTGGGAGCGCAGATCAAGAATGCCCTCGCGGTAAGTGTTGTGATCGCGGCGGTGATCCTTGCTTTCACCGTGATGTCCGGCCTGTACTTCATCCGCAGCATCGTGGTGCCGCTGGGGCAGGTGGAGCGCACCGCAGCCAGCATCGCCCGGGGTGAGCTGGATGTGCGCCTGCCGGTCACTGGCAACGAGCACGACGAGGTGGACCGCCTGCGCGGCACCATCAACCAGATGGCCGAAGGGCTGGAAGAGACCGAGAAGATGAAGAACGAGTTCATCAGTTCCGTCTCTCACGAGCTGCGCACGCCGCTCACCTCCATCCGGGGCTGGGTGGAGACCCTGCGCACACTGGACGACCCGGCAGACGAGAACTACCGCAAGGGCCTTGAGATCATCAACAATGAGACGGGCCGCCTGTACAACATGGTGGAAGAGCTGCTGGATTTCAGCCGTCTGCAGAACGGCCGCATCCGTATGGACTGCCGCCCGCTGGACCTTGTGGCAGAGCTGACCGATGCGGTGCTGTTCTGTGAAGCACGCATCCAGCGCGAGGGCCTTGTGCTCAGCTACACCGAGCCGGAGGAGATGATCCCGGTCTATGCCGACCCGGACCGTCTGCGGCAGGTGTTCATCAACATCATGGACAACGCCATCAAGTACTCGGCCCCCGGCGGGCGCATCACGGTCAAGCTGTGGGCGGGCGAATACAAGGCTTTTGCGGAGATCATCGATCAGGGCCGCGGCATCCCGCCGGAAGACCTTGAGAATGTCAAGACCAAGTTCTACAAGGGCAGCAATTCGGTGCGGGGCAGCGGCATCGGCCTTGCGCTGGTGGATTCCATCATGACTGCACTGGACGGCACCATGGACATCAAGAGCACGCTGGGCCGGGGCACAGTGGTCACACTGGGCTTGCCGCTGTACCATAAGGCGTGAAGATTTTGTCACAATTCTGTGGTAAAATAACCGGGAAAAATATGATCCGATAGGAGAACCCAATGAATCAACCCAAAAAGGAACGTTTTAAGACCAGCGTCGGCGGGCAGGCGCTGATGGAAGGTATCATGATGCGCGGCCCGAAGCTCATCTGCTGCGCCGTGCGCAAGCCGGACGGCACCATTGAGACCAAGATCGACCCTGTGAAGAACCACGGCATCTGGACAAAGATCCCGCTGGTGCGCGGTGCCATCTCCATGATCGAAAGCCTGATCGTGGGCTACCGCTACATGATGTACTCGGCTCAGGTGAGCATGGGTGACGACTACGACCCCGAAGAGGAAGAGACTGCCTTTGAAAAATGGGTGGGCGACCACTTGGGCAAAAAGGCAGAGGACGCACTGCTGGCCTGTGCCGCCGTACTGGGCGGACTGCTGGCGATTTTGCTGTTCACCGTGCTGCCCACCCTCATCGTGGGCGGCGTGAACCACTTTGTAACATTGGGCCGCTGGGCCAAGGTGGTGCTGGAAGCGGTGCTGAAAGTTGGCATCTTCCTCACCTATATGGTGGCCATCTCCAAGATGAAGGAGATCCACCGCGTGTTTGAGTACCACGGTGCCGAGCACAAGACCATTGCCTGCTATGAGGCCGGTGATGAGCTGACCGTGGAGAATGTGCGCAAGTACACTCGGTTCCATCCGCGCTGCGGCACCAGCTTCCTCATTCTGGTGGTCATCGTCAGCGTGTTCCTCTACAGCGTGCTGCCGTGGGGCAGCATCGGCCTGCGGGTGCTGTTCAAGCTGCTGCTTCTGCCGCTGGTCATGGGCATCAGCTATGAGCTGCTCAAATGGTGCGGCCGGTCCGATAACATTGCTACCCGCATCATCCGCCAGCCCGGCATCTGGGTGCAGCACCTGACCGTGTTTGAACCGGACGACAGCATGATCGAGGTGGCCATTACCGCTGTGACCCCTGTGCTGCCCGAGGACCCGGAGGATGGCAGATGGTAATTGCTGGTTTGACCCCGCGCGAAGCGGTGCGGGCCGTGGAAGCCCGGCTTTCCGCTGCAGGGTGTCCGGATGCCGATTACGATGCACGGGAGCTGTTCCGCGTGGCAGCCGGGCGGGATGCCCGCCTTTCCGACCGGGTGCTGACCACGGAGGAAGCGGAAAAGCTGGAAGCCCTCTGCACGCGCCGTGAGCAGCGGGAACCGCTGCAATACCTGTGCGGGATCTGGAGCTTTCTGGATTTTGACCTTGCCGTTGGCCCCGGTGTGCTCTGCCCCCGGGCAGACACTGAGGTGGTAGCGGAAGCGGCTGCCAATACCCTGACGGGCATTGCAGCGCCCCGGGTGCTGGATCTCTGCGCGGGGACCGGCTGTCTGGGGCTGGGCGTCAAGCGCTTCTGCCCGGCGGCGCAGGTGACCTGCGTGGAAAAAAGCCCGGAAGCCTTT
>ENA-UERG01003296-UERG01003296.1-human-gut-metagenome-genome-assembly--contig:-NODE-3296-length-10456-cov-5.014645_pt1 | contig 10456 bp, 11 predicted proteins | sample MGYA00242954_ERZ507954 | MGnify/ENA primary metagenome ERZ507954 (study PRJEB26167, sample SAMN06115478) | human gut metagenome | host: Homo sapiens | place: China:Sichuan | collected 2015-01-21... | reverse complement strand
GCTTTGCACTGTGCTTTGGACATTTTGGACGTAGAAGTCATGGAAAACCGCTTCACCGGAAAGCAGTTTATTGAAGTCTATATGCCAGCCGAAGTCGCCCTTAAAGCGCAAACCGGGTTGCTCCCAAACAACCTCTTTTGCATCCAAACTTAACACGCTGCCGCTAAAGGTCCCTTGAGTCAGTTGCGGTAAATAATCTCTTGCCTGATTGACCAAAAAATGAAGACCGGGAGCCGTCGCCAATAGAAAACCCATGGCGGCACAAAGAACGGCAAACACACACAATAAGACCAATGAAACAATCTTAACCGCTCTCATAGCTCAGGCCCCAATCCGATATAAAACTGCACATCGTGTTTATCAGGATCGCCCACAGGAGTTGCGATATCCAGCTTGATTGGTCCCAAGGGAGACTGCCAGCGCACGCCAACACCCACACCCTTTTTCCAATCCTGGTTATTGAAATTATTAACCGCCTGACCAATATCGAAGAAAACTGCGCCCCACCAGTTGCCGGTCACGCGGTATTGATATTCAAAGCTACCCGTCACCAATTTCTCAGCACCGGTCAAATCGCCGTTTTCATCCTCCGGCGAAATTGATTCATATTTATAACCGCGCACGCTTCTGTCGCCGCCCGCGAAGAAGCGTAAATCCGGCGGCACCTGCTCAAAATCATCCGTTTGAATCCAACCAAGGTGAGAGCGCAAAACAAAGCGATGACGATCTGCAAACGTTTTGATTAAAGCGTGCTGCGCTTCTAACACCACAAAATCAATATCAGAACCCCACGTAGTATTGGACCAATCAATGGTGTAGCGCTGCGACAGTCCCCAAGTCGGCATCAAACCGCCAAGTGTTGTTGTTTTTGAAAAAGTCACACCGGGGTAAATCAGCATAGTTTTGTCACTGATTTCGCCCTGATCGAAGTCATTAATCGACCAACGCAAATGCACATCCCGCTGCCATCCCTCATAGGGCGCCCAATGACGGGAAATCATGGCTGAAGCTGAATCGGATTTCGTGTCGTTTAAGTCTTCTTTTTTGATACCGCCCTGTATCACCCAATAGTGCTCAAGCGCACTTTTTTCAAGCGGAATCTTGTAACTCACATCGGCCAACTGCTCTTTAGAAGAAAGCTCAGTTGACGCTTCAAGACTGTGCCCAGAATCATTTAACCAGGGCTTTCGCCAAGTTACCGATCCTCTGGGCCCCACATCCGTTGAAAAGCCCAAACCAGTTTCAACGGCGTTTTCTTTTTTCGGTGTCACGTTGGCATAAACAGGTAAAGACTTGTCGGGGCTGCCGCGTCCCGAAAAAATATCGGGGGAAACAACGACGGAATTAAACCATCCTGTTGCCGATAAGCGTCTGTTTAACTCTGAAATATCGTCTGAAGTGTATGGATCACCTTTTTTAAAAGGCAATAAGTTGACCATTATAGGTTCTCTGATTTGGCTACCGATAAAGCGAATATCACCAAAACGGTAACGAGTCTTTGCATCGTAATCAAACGTCCAGTACGCTTTATTCTCAACAGCATCCACACCCAGTTCGCTTGTCACAAACTCCCCATCAAAGTAGCCGTGGCGGATCGCCGCGCGCTCAATTGACGATTTAAAACTTTCATACTCTCCATGATTCAGTTGCCGGCCTTTTTTAGGAAGATTGTCTTTCAAAGCTTCGAAAACTTCGTCATGTTTGGCTTCACCCCTGATGGTCAAGGATGTCGCAGCAACACGCGCGGGTTTTCCTAAATGTATTTTTGCAACCAATATGGCCGGCTTCTTCCTTTTTGGCTCTTGCCAAGAGTAGTGAATAACGCTTTGATAAAACCCGAGCGCCTGCAATGCTCTCTTTATCGCTCGATCAACCTGCGCGCGGTAAGTTTGTCTGACTTCCGTAAAGCTGTTTTCTTTAACCGGCTGCAGTAATGCGTCAACATTTCAGCGCACCTCCCCCGAGATCCCCTCAACCTTCACATCAAAAGCTTGGGCACTTTGTGACAAAGCGCCTAAAAGGGCCGCTACTGTCGCCAATCGTCGAAAATTCATTACAAAAAACGCTTTTAAAACAATAGGTTTGATTTTAATTGATCTTATCTTTCTTTGATACTTTCTGAACAAGCCGCTGACATCAATTTTGGCGCGAATGGTTTTAACAGGCATACAATGAACTAATCTTTTGTTGAGCTTATTTTATGGAAATCAAAACTCTCAAAGGCATTACCCTTGCTTCCACAGCCGGTATTTGTTGGGGGTCCATGGGAGTGGCAGCCCAGTATTTAATGGCTGAATGCCGTTTTACCGTGTTAGATCTGACTTCCATTCGCTTGTTGGGTGCCGGCATTCTTTTGGTGCTGCTTGATATCTTTTGGAATCGAACCAAGCATATCAAAGCTGTCTTTGAGAAGGACAATCTCAAAGACATTGTTATCTATGGTTTTGCGCTTCTTTGCTCACAATCGACTTTTTTCTTATCCATTTTCAGCTCCAATGCGGCAACAGCCACCATTATGGTGCTCACCTCTCCTCTATTTATCATCGCTTATTTGGCCATTGTTCATCACAGACGAATTAAGGTGTTGGAAATGGTTAGCCTGCTGTTAGCGCTGATTGGTGTGCTTCTTATCATCACTAAAGGCAACTGGGACACAATGGACTTTTCCATTGCCGGCGTCGGCTGGGGCTTAGCCTCGGCCATGCTGGGAGCAGTGGGAACTATTCAACCGGGACGCGTGGTCAGAAAACTCACCGTTTTCCCCGTTATCGGCTGGGCCATGACTTTTAGTGGCGCGGCGGCTTGTTTGTACAACAATCCTCTTGAAACCAATGTACTGTGGAACACCATGGGCATTATTTGTTACCTGCACATAGTGCTGTGCGGAACCATTGTTTCCTTTTGTTGTTTTCTCAAAAGCATGGAATTCATCGCTCCGCCCATTGCTTCGATGCTGACCTGCTTTGAACCGCTTTCCGCGGTCATTCTCTCTGTGTTGCTCTTAGGAGCAACCTTCGGTCCTATCGAAGCAATAGGCGCTGGCTGTATTTTGATGACCGTCTTTTTGCTTGCACGGTCAAAGTCCAATTAGGACTTTAAACAGATCTCCTTGAGAATATTCGTATACATTTCAAATCCGACATCCAACGCTTCTTCGTTCACGTCAAACTCCGGCTGGTGATGCCCGGCCAGGTGGTTGGCCCCCACCACAAAAAACGCTGACTTCCCGCCTTTAGACTGAACGTGTCTGGCTAAAATCGCCGCGTCTTCCGAACCTCCAAAGTCTGACCTTGTACGGATCGTTTTAATCGCTCGCACGTTTTGAGCACAACGCTTCAACAGCTCAACCAATTCATGATCATTTTGCAGATCACAAACTGTTCCCTGATCCACCACTTTCAAGCCAACAGAATAGCTTTTCGCGCACCCTTCAAAAATATTTCTAGCCTGCTCACACATGTAATTGTTAATTGCCATGGTTTCGCCACGCACATCAACCTCTATACTTGCGCAGTCCGGAATTGCATTACGTGCCCGACCAGCATGCATCGTTCCCACATTTACGCGACTCATTCCTTCTCCGTGGCGAGCTATACCTAAAAGCTGAAGCGTAGCCGAACAGGCTGCGGCTAACGCATTGCGTCCTTTATGCGGATCGGCTCCCAAATGGGCCGAGCGACCTATGAATGTCACATCAAACTTAGACCCACAAAGAAAGCCGTAAGGATCCAAGATTACTTCTCCATATTTGGCCTGCATGCCAATATGACTGGCAAAAAAATAATCCGCATCATCAACCAAACCCGAAGCGGCAATGGTTCTCGCTCCACGAGAACCTTCCTCTGCAGGTTGGAAAACAATCTTAATTTTGCCCCGCAATTGATCTTGATGATCCGCCACCCAACGGGCAACAGTCAATCCAATTGAAGTGTGGCAGTCATGGCCACACGCATGCATAAAACCGTCTCGCTTTGATCTAAAACCCATCTGATTGGGGAAGTGTTCGGGGGCGTTCGTTTCCTGTACAGGCAGAGCGTCAATATCAAATCTCAGGGCAACAACCGGACCTTCACGCCCCGTATCCAATACACCGACACAACCGGTCAGTTCATCGGTTTTCAATAAAAAATCTTCAGGCACCTGATGGGCTTTCGCACGGTCTATAGCTTCCTTTACCCAATTTTCATTTCGACCTCGAATAGAGTCTTTGTCGATAACTTGATGTCCCAAATAAACCTTATATCCCCACTTTTGGAGTCGCTGAGTGATAAACCAAGTCGTCTCAAACTCCGTCCATCCTACTTCCGGATACTGATGCAAATGTCGTCTTTGCTCAATGAGTTGTTCATGATAAGACTGTTCCATAGAGCCTCCATTTTCGTACTTGAAAAAAACGGGCAAACTTGTTGCCCGCTCTGCCCTGTTATTTATTGATGTTCCTTAATGACTTGCGCTATTCTTTCCAACGCTGTCTTAATCGTCTGACGATTAGGACCGTAGGAGAAGCGAACCCAATGACGATAGGGTTCATTGGTCGGACGTACACGGAAGGGTCTTACATCAAAGAAGTGACCCGGAACTGTGATGACTTTCTTTTGCAAACAAGCATGGAAGAAGTAATCCGCGTCAGATAATTTCCCCGGCAGATTTTCAATACTTGCCCACAGATAGAAAGTGCCTAATGGCTGATTGGCAGGCGTATGAATACCCAACTCCGCCAAGCCTTCCATCATCATCTTGCGTTTAACCGCGAATTCCTTACGCGTGGCTAATAGTTCTGCCTCAGCGTGACCCTCAGCCAACTCTTCAATAACCCCGCGTTGAACCATCGTGGACGGCCCGCCGTCAACAGCGCTAGCGGCGCGATTAATCATTTCGATCAAGTACTTCGGACCGATTGCCCAGCCTGCGCGCCAACCCGGATAACGGAATCCTTTTGTTAAACCGTCAAAAACAATAACCGGGTCACGATTAATGTCCTTCACATAGGGTAACGCAGAAACAGCTTTTTCAGCGGGAGACCCATCTTCGTTATAAGAGAAGGTCGCGTAGAATTCGTCTGCGCCCAACAAACAATTTTCTTTTCTGGCTGCGTTGATATAGCGATCCATCGCTTCATCTTTAATCACCTGACCGGTCGGGTTGCAGGGATTGGAGAAAACAAAAGCGTTGGGACGCACGTCATGCATAAAGTTTTCAAAACGCTCCACCGGCACGGTAAAACCATCTTTTTCTTCTGCACGCAACTCAATCAGTTCACAGTTGTGGCGAAGAGGATAGAGATAATCCTCATAAGCGGTATAGTCCGGATTTTTATAGGCAATTCGGGCGCCGTCTTTGAAGATACTGTAAAGACGCGTTAAAGCCAGACGACCACCGCAGGCAAAACTCACGTTTTCAGCCGTGTATTGGCTCATGCCTTTGCGATAGGTGCGGTTCACCCAATCGGCAATGGCTTCTCTGACTTCAAGCGTCCCACCGACAGGACCATAGGCCGCATCGCTGGGCTGAAGTTTTAAGCTTTCGATGCGATCAGGAGCACCGTCAATGGTACCCACTTCCGGCTGACCTTGCCCCACGTTGCACCAGTCAGGGTGACCATTATAAAAGCCTAATTTAGAGGCTTCGTTAACTGTCCAAATCACCCCCATATACGGTACGTATCGCACCATCGGAAAATCTGCACTGCCGTATTCTTCCATCGCATTTCTCCTAGTAAGTTTCGTTTCGATTATTGTAGGTAGAAGAAAGCCAAAAGAGAATGACAGATCTTTAAATTATAATTGTCAAAAAGACAATTAATGTGAAAATTATGAAGAAAGTTGACAACCTTTTAGTCTGGAAGGTTTTGCTCACCATTGCTGATTTAGGCTCACTTAAACTCGCAGCTGAAAAGCTTTGGATTGATCCGCCTTTAGCTTCCCGAATGTTGGCCAATCTGGAAGACGAACTCGGCATTTTTCTTCTTGACCGTCGCTCACGCCCTGCTGTTCTGACAAAAGAAGCCAAAGAAATTCTGCCGTCTGTCAGTCAATTAATACAAAGCCATGATGCGCTTCTTTCTTTAACTCAAAACCTACGAAAAGATCACGATCCCAAGACTCGTCGGACGCTGCGTATATCACTGCCCGTCAATATGGACCGAACGCCTATTCTTTCTGCCTTACTTGACTATGAATCGTTGCATCCCGGTGTTCATTTCGAAATTTTGGCTGACCGCGGACTAAAGGCTCTTTTAAACCGACAAACCGATTTGTCCTTTTGCTTTTACTCTTCCGATCAACTGGAATTGCACGGGACATTCGTGGATGATTTTTACACCTTCTTATTGGTCAGCCGCTCGTTTTTGAAAAAACATCGCTCGCCCGAGACGCCAGAGGATTTAATTCATTGCCCTATTCTGCTGCGCTACCCTTACAGCCCCTACTACGCTGACTTTATTGAAAACGGGGAAACACAATTCAAATTACGCCATTGTCAAAAGATTAATTACGGTGATGCAACGGCCTGTAAAGAAATGCTCCTTGCGGGAGCTGGCATTGCCATTGATCTCAACCTCGGCATGGTGCGATCTCAACTTCAAGACCAATCGGTTGTTGCTGTCATGCCAAAGTGGCATCGCCCCGTGGCACGAGCCCATGTGTACTGCCGCTCTGAAAACAAAAACAGTCCTTTATACCAAGAGGTGTTGAAATTGATTGTTGAAAACGGCAACTCGGATCTCACCAGTCCGTGGCGGCAGTTTGCCAAGCAATTTTAGGCAACAAAAAAGCAACCCAGAAGGTTGCTCATTGGAAAAGTGGCCCACGGGCCTCAAAACTACCCCTTAAAATAAAGGCTCATTCAGGCATATAAAAATTTACCCACCATCTAGCCCACCATAAAACACTCTCTTACTTATCTAAAATCCATAATAATTGGTGGTTGTTTTAGCCTTACGAAGGGTGAATTCAACAAATCAAAACGCCCCTTCCAATAAAGGGAAATCATATCATCGTTTTCCTTGCTGTACCTCTGTACTGGCCTCAACCACTTGTAGAAAATTCCTTTAAATAGTGAGGCTTTAATGAAAGCAAAAATTATAGGGGCAGCGTTAGTTTGCACAATCGCTGCATTCAGTGTCACGGGATGCTCCGATAGCTATAAAGGCGAGCGATTCTTATTCGTTTACACAGATTTATCCGATACTCCCAAAAAAGACGTGTCTTCGAAATCAGATGTCGAACGATCTTTACAACTTGGAGGACAGGTTACTTTACACACTTCTGTAGTAACAGAAATAGATCCTAAATTCCCAACTGGTTACGCTGCAAAACTAGATACGGGCGATGGTTGGAGCTACTACCCCAAGCCTGCGATGCTCACTTTCGTTAGCAAAAATGGTTGGAAGCTTCAACAAATTGGTGATGGGCGTCTTATGCCATTTATTTTTGTGAAACCAATCGAGAGGTAAGCGTTATGTCAGAACAGGAATTTGAATATAAACCAGTTACAGCCGCACCGCCAGAACCAGATTACGTTAAGAAGCTCACTAATGAACAAGCTCTTGTAGTTGAAGCTCGATTGGCGAACGAATCTAAGAGTACAGCGGTTGCCTATATTTTGTGGTTTTTCTTAGGTGGTCTTGCCATTCATTGCTTCTATTTGGGTAAAAACAAGATCGGCATAGTGCGTTTAGTGTTAAGTCTGATTGCATGGTTCCAGTTCTTATACGGGTTTGGCGCGGCTCTGAATAACGATGACGGTAGCTCAATGAGAATCGGCCTACTCCTTTTCATCATTCTTGGTATTTGGTGGATTATTGATTTGTTCATGATCCCGTCAACGATTAAAAAAACACGAGAAGCCCGACGCCAAGAAATCGCTAAAGAAATCATCACTATTAATGGGAATAACAAATGAAAAAAAAGTTACCTCTACTTCTCATTTCTTTACTATGCGTGACACTAAGCGGCTGTGCTCAATTAATGGAGAATTTGAACTCGATAGGAAAAGAAACTCCTAAGAATGCGCCTCCAGGGTACCACAGTTTTGAATACGCCAAGAAGTTGGAGAAACAAAAAGAGTTCAACCAAGCTACAGCGAATTATTGTGTTGCTGCAGAATTGGGACACCCTCAGGCCAAATCAAAATGCATTCAGCTTTCGTATCAACTAGCAATTAATAATCCATTTGCCATATGCAACGCTAGAAATATTGATAAAAAGGCTGATCAAATATGTCAGTTAGTACTCCAAAATAAAGAAAATCAGGCGCGAGCGCAGATTCGTGCAGTGATAAATCAACAAAAACGAAATACGATGAAAGCTAGGATACAAAGTGGCGAGTTTGCAGAGTTAAAAGCTGAGGAGTTCTGATAATGAGAAACACGGGATACGTTATAACTCTTGCCTGTTGTACATTGATTGCAGACATATGTCAGGCTTACCCATCCTCCAGTCAATTGGAAGATAAATTGAATACTTGTCGCCAAGAGTACAAAAATTTAGTAGAAGCAACGAACTCTGAATTAAATAAACTAAAAGCCCAAGCACCATCCAATTTCCCCACAATTTACAAACAAAAACAAAATTTGCTAAAGAACAAGGCTGATGGTTGTAAAAAAATTAAGAAACAAATTGATTATATAAATGAGTTTGAGATTAAAACTCAACCAGTTCGAACTGCTCCTGTTGGGAAAAAAATCGGACCAAAATTTCGATGTTTCCAGTTAGGGCAGAACTGGTCTGAGTTTGAAGCTTGTGCAAAATCAATTGGCTATGAACCTCAAGTTACCGAAACGAAAAAGAAAGAAGTTGCTTTTACGCTTTCTGGCTACAAAATTGATGCTCTTCTGGACGAAACTTACCACGTTAAGTTTATGCAATTCTATGGCGGTGAGTTCTGGGGAACAACTCATTTTGATCGTCATTTCTTACAAGCCTTCGTCGATAATTACAACATCGACGAATTAATTCCTGACTCTAGACCCAATTCTTTTGCTATTTTAGGGGTTAATCTTGGTCCGACAGTGTACTATAGGGGCAATATTCCTGGTGGAAGAATTGAAATTACGCCGAATCTTTTGAGGGTTATTGTAGAAAAGACGGTGCCAAATTCTGGTTATAAGTTTTAGGTGAAATATGAAAAAGTGGATTATCGGATTATTGCTTTTCGCTACCGGTCTGTCTTCCTATGCCCAAGAAGACAGAGGTTTCTGGATAAAGAATATTGACACTGGTTATTCTGGACAAGGCTACTGCACTTTAGTCTTTAGTCTTGATGCTGCTGATCCATTCGATAATCCACTTAAGATAGATTTCCACTATATTAACGGCAACAAAGTCATCGCGAAGTCCACTATGGATGTCCCTCCGTTCGGTCAAGCACACTCTAATCAAAAAATTCAGACGTATACGGAATGGCCTTGTGAAGATTTCACCGAATTGAAAATTGTTAATATTTGGGAAATTAAGAATGGGCGAAAAGTTCGCTTACCGCTTGATGTCGCTACACCTACCGACTATCAGCCAGCAAAGATTACTAAGTAATTTTCATCAAGCGAACTAATCGCTCAATCAAAGAATGGGAAAATAATTGGCCGCCATCGTGGACATGAGCGGCCAATTCGTTATTTAGTTTCTAAAACACTCAAAATCAGGGATGAATTCCACAGTAGGGAATTTCATTTCAAGTCTGCGCTTATCCTGCTTAGGAATTGCTACAAAAAGAGGCGCATTGGGAAACCTAATCTTTAATGCCTTGATGACTGTCTCAAGCGCACCTTTGTCTTTAAGCTCTACCTTAACAAAATCATCAAACTCTTCACTTAGGTACTTTTTGCAATCCTCCCCTACATACAAAATAAACTCACGATCTTCAGACAATGGGCACACGTCAAAACTCGGGTGCTGTGCATCGCCGATCATGAGTTCAAACATATAGCCGCGCTTGTAATCAAACACTCTTGCCTGAACAAATTCTTTATTGCTTGCAATAGGTAAAAAATATGAATTGATCATATGAATTTAAAATCCTTCATGAAGTTAACTAATTGATCTTCATAAATAAAATTTTCATCAATTCACATTTTCTCAAAATGACCAGACACATCATACATGCCCCTTTTTACTCTGGATTGACACTTGCGTCTATGATTAAGGTATAAAGCCATACATCAAGTTTCGAAATTACTTGATTTAATCCTAATTTATTCATCCTGTACTCATTTCCCTGTATGTTTCAGAGGGAAAGGGAAACATTGTTGACGCTAGCAAATTTAATTAGCTTTTGTTAAAGGCGCTATTAACAAAATAAAATTCAAAATTCTAACTAGGAATTTGACTAAGAATAACCTGCTATATTGGATCACTCCCCCCCCCCAAAATTATGTTTAGTGAAATCCGTCTTTATGGCTTATTTTCTCTAACGTAGAAGACTTAATTAAATATAGATCTCCACTACTGCGAGTCATTGC
>ENA-UERG01003293-UERG01003293.1-human-gut-metagenome-genome-assembly--contig:-NODE-3293-length-10462-cov-4.910255_pt1 | contig 10462 bp, 7 predicted proteins | sample MGYA00242954_ERZ507954 | MGnify/ENA primary metagenome ERZ507954 (study PRJEB26167, sample SAMN06115478) | human gut metagenome | host: Homo sapiens | place: China:Sichuan | collected 2015-01-21... | reverse complement strand
GAAAAAGGACGCTCCCATCATACTCTATGCCGACGGCACCACCCTGCCGCTGTCCAAGGACTGGAAATCCGTTTCCCCCATAATGGACGGCGTCGCCATGGTGGAAGAAAAGGCGCCCAACGGCGACCTCCGCTATTTCTACATCAACACCAAGGGAAAGAAGATCTGGCCTCACCTCAACGACACGTACACCATTGCGGAACAGATAAAGACCCGGAAGCTTGGCGGCGTGTATATCCGTCCCCTCAAGGAAGGACGCCGGGCATTCTTCGACCGCACGGCTAAAAAATGGGGATTTCTGGATGCTCGGGGAAAGATAGTGATAAAGCCGGTTTACACCGAAGTACGCGATTTCTGCGGCGGCTATGCCCTCACGGTATCGCCCACGGCTGATCAAAACAAGCATAAACAGGCCTTTATCGGCATGGACGGCACCGAATATGCCTCGATACCTGAAAATTATTCCTCCCTGGCACCGATACATGTGGTTACAAACGTAGGCAACGGCATATTCGCACACCGTCACTTCGATGCCCTGAACACGCATCTCACCGTCTATCATGACGTCGCCACCGGCAAGGAATTGAAACGCTTCGCCGGCGGAGGCACCGGATTTTACGACGGTTATGCGTTCGTAAGGCTCGAACCGTATGCCAACGAAATATATGTGCATTCAACCCCATCCGGATGTTCGGCGACTCGGATCACCACATCAACCTTGAGGAAGTGGAATTCAAGAACTTCCCCTGGTATACGGTCGACCATCGGTACGCCATCAACAACGAGGGTTACACCGAAATGTATGTGCCGCGCAGTTTTGAGCGTGACGGCAGGCTGGGACAGTTTTCCGGCGACGGCTTCGCCAAGGCTCGCACTGTATTCGATGACCCCTCGGATCCGGACAAGAAGCTGGAATATACGGGATATGTCGATGCGTCAGGTCGCATGAGGGTGGTTTTCAGCAAAAATCCTCGGGTAAAAGGGCCGTTTGAGGAATTGCCCGGACCACCCAAAGACAGTCTCCCGCCCATAAAGCCCGGTCCACCGTGGCCAGGATATCCCATACCTCCGATTCGACCCATTCCACCGGTACCGCCGGTTCTCCAAAGCGGTGACACCATCCCTGTCGGTCCCGTGGGTCCGGGCCGCGAAGCGCTGAAGTATAAGGTCAGCGTGATAGCCAGTCCGCCCGAAGGGGGCACCGTCTACGGCAGCGGCGAATATTCCCTGGGTGACACTTTGCGTGTCACGGGCAAATCGGCTCCCGGTTACAAGATTTCCGAAATATCATGCGACCGGCCCGGCTCGTACACCTCGACGTTCAACAAGTTCGTGGTGGACGGCGACATGGAGATCACTTGCTATTTCGTGAAGGAAGACACCATCCGGCCTATCGACAAAGGCATATTCGCAGGTCCGTTGACTTGGCTGGAATATCCCATCAAGGCCTACATGGAGTTAGGCAAAGTCGACGGCAACGAATATACCGGCACTTCAAGCGGAGTGATGGCCGTGCTGACCAACGACAACAAGGGTGAGATAAATGTGACCGTCAGCGACAACCATGCGGCCTGGAATTCCAACGTGTTCTTCGCTCCGATGAACGTACTGGGGATAATGGAAGAAAACGGCAAGAAGTACATACGGTTCGACGGAGGCGTAATCAAATACACGCTCGACGTGAAGGACACTACCGGATGGGGCTTCATCAACAATCCGTTCCTGATGTTTGCCATGGCGTTCGACGGCGCGGGCCAGGGTGAGCTGGATCCGGGATGCTATCGCGTGGAGATTGTCGAGGGTTCGCCCGAGGAGGGTGAATTCACTCTCGGAATGCTCCAGCGCAAATCGGGGAAATACGGATGGATCCCGTCCGACGACCCGAGTTTTGTAAAGAAACTGCCGGGATTCTTCACCCGTCGATACGACAAGGGACTTCCCGCCGACTATCTGGCCGGAGCAACGCTGAAGACCGGCGACGCCGCCAAGATCCAGTGGGAGCCGTCGGACCAATTCTTCGGCAATCCCTCGATGCTCCAGAGTTTCATCGGTGCGCTCGGCTCGATGTACCGTAAGAAGGTGAAGTCCACAGTGCTTGAGGACTACGACATCTGGCAGTTCTCCAACGACATAGACAAACACATCTTCAAACCGATGTGACCATACAGCATAATGCAGACAAAGAGTCGTCGCTCAGTTGCGGCGACTTTTTTCTTTACGGTATTGTCAGGAGGGTAACGTATATATTTTAAGAATGATGCTGAAGCAAATGAATTTATTACACCAATCACAGGATTTTTAGTAAATTCGCGAATAAATTGGATTTCGATAATGAACAAGGATAATTCGGAGGAGATATTTCCGGTGGTGGATGAATCGGGCGCAGTGATAGGTAAAGCCACGAGGGGCCGGTGTCACGGAGGCTCGAAGTTGCTGCATCCGGTGGTGCATCTGCATGTGTGCGACCGGGAGGGAAATCTATATCTGCAGCGCCGGCCGAACTGGAAGGATATTCAGCCCGGCAAATGGGACACGGCCGTAGGAGGTCATGTGGATTACGGCGAAAACGTGGAGGATGCGCTGAGACGCGAGGCCCGCGAGGAACTCGGTCTGCAGGGATTCGAGGCAGAGCATCTTGAATCATACGTATTTGAATCCACCCGCGAGAGGGAGTATGTGAACGTGTACCACACCGTCACCGACCTGACGCCCCGGCCCTCGGACGAACTCGACGGTGGCAGATTCTGGACCCGAGAGGAAATACTCGCCGCAATCGGCAAGGGGATCCTCACTCCAAATTTCGAACAGGAATACCTTCGCGTATTCGGCAATCATCCGGCCGGCACACCCGATTGAGTCAGACTCAACTGAGACGATGCTTCAGTTTTGATATTCGCGGAGTTTTTAGTAACTTAGCGAAGAAAATAATTGTTATGGTTATGGCAATGGCAGAGAAATATCCCATCGGCGTCCAGAATTTCACGAGTCTTCGCGAGAATGGTTACACGTATGTCGACAAATCCGAGTATATCGAAAAACTCATAACAAGAGGTAAGTATTATTTCCTGAGCCGTCCCCGCCGGTTCGGCAAGTCTTTGCTGTTGTCTACCATCGAGGCGTACTATCAGGGACGGCGCGATCTGTTCGAGGGTCTGGATATAAGCCGCGGCGACCACGACTGGCAGCCGCATCCTGTGCTTCACATCGCCTTCAATGCACATGAATACATAAGACCGGATAGTCTACTGGAAAAACTTGGATATGATTTCAATGAATGGGAGAAACTTTACGGATCTGAATTGCGGACAGCCTCTCATTCGGAACGGTTCAGATATTTCATAAAACAGGCATACGCTGTGACCGGACAAAAAGTGGTGATACTTATCGACGAGTACGACAAGCCACTTCTTGATACCGCAGGAAATAAGGAACTGCAATATATTTATCGTTCACAACTCAAGGCATTCTACGGCAACCTCAAGAACTGCGACCAATACATTGAGTTCGCGATGCTTACCGGAGTGTCCCGTTTCGGCAAGCTGAGCATATTCAGCGACCTGAACAATCTTCAGGATATATCCCTTTCCGAGGAATACAGCGCGATATGCGGCATGACCATCGAAGAAATCCGCGACAATTTCGATGCAGGTGTCCGCGAGCTGGCCGTCAGGAACGAAATGTCGGTCGACGAGGCGTACGAGCAGCTGAAGAAGAACTACGACGGCTATCATTTCTCGCCGACGTCACCCGATATGTACAACCCCTTCAGCCTGCTGTGCGCGCTGTCAAGCGGTTATATCCGGGCATACTGGTTCTCAACCGGCACACCCTCCTTCCTCGTAGAAATGATACGCCGAATGCAGATTGATTTGCGAGATCTTGAACACACGAAAATCAAGCTCGATAATCTGATGGACGCCTCGTTCGACCTCAGCAACGCCATTCCGTTGATGTATCAGAGCGGGTATCTGACCATCAGCAGCTATAACCGTCGTTTCGGCACCGTACAACTCGATTATCCCAACGAGGAAGTGGAGCAGGGATTTCTTGACATGCTGATGAAGATATACACTCAAAGCCGGTCGAATCACAGCGAATTCGACGTCAGCGAGTTTGTTCTTGACGTGGAGGAAGGCCGCGTCGACGACTTCATGACACGGTTGCAGGCACTGTTCAGCGGCTATCAGTACGACCAGATCGACTTAGGCAATCTCGAACTGCATTACCGCAACGTGATATATCTGGCAATGAAGCTGATGGGATTCTACACCCACGCCGAGATGCGGACCGCGGCCGGCCGGATCGATTTATTGGTCAGGACTCCCGACTATCTCTATCTGTTCGAGTTCAAGATAAACAAAAGCGCGCAGGCCGCCATGAACCAGATCAACGCCCGCGACTATCTGCTGCCGTTCCACGCCGACGGACGCAATATAGTAAAGGTCGGTGTAAACTTCGACGACACTATCCGCTCCATCTCCGAATGGATTGTGGAATTCGAGTGAATGCCCCGGACCGCTCAAGCATAACGGACATAATTATTCTGCACCTTATACCGGATCAAGACAACTTCAACCCCTTAAAGAATCTGCAAAGTTCGGAGCGATTCCGCTGCAAAGCTCGGAGTGATTCCGCTGCAAAGCTCGGAGTGATTCCGCTGCAAAGTTCGGAGTGATTCCACTGCAAAGTTCGGAGCGATTCCACTGCAAAGTTCGGAGTGATCCCGCTGCAAAGTTCGGAGTGATTTGGATATTAGTCTGAAAATGTGTAAATTTGCACAAATTCCAAAGTGATGAAAAACGACCATTATATACCAAGGATAGCGGATGATACGTTACAAAAAAAATTACGTACCAGCGGAGCTGTATTAATAACAGGTCCCAAATGGTGCGGTAAGACATGGACCGCATTGAATGCAGCGAATAGCGTCATATATTTGCAGGATCCGGACAAGCGTTCTTCGTACATAAAAATGGCACAGACGCAACCTTCTTATCTTCTCCAAGGCGATAAGCCGCGACTGATTGATGAATGGCAGACGGCAACTGTGTTATGGGATGCAGTCAGGTTTGCGGTGGATAAGAATCCTGAAAAAGGGCAATTCATATTGACAGGAAGTGTCGTGGTTGACGAGGACGATGATTTGCTCCCTGACGAGAAAATGGAACACACCGGTACCGGCCGTATCTCCCGAATGAAAATGCGCCCGATGAGTCTTTTCGAATCCAGGGAATCAAATGGAACGGTGTCTTTAAAAGATCTGTTTCAGGGAAATCTCGAAGTCACATCCATGAGCGAGCTCAGGATAACGGATTTGGCATTTGCAATTTGCCGAGGAGGCTGGCCTGCCGCTTTATCGATGGATGCGGAGGATTCACTTGATGTTGCTAAGGATTATATCGAGGCTGTGTGTGAACGTGATGCAGCTGCCGTAGACAAATCTCAGAAAGACCCTGACCGCGTATTAGGAGTACTCAAGTCGTTGGCGAGGAATATATCCACCATGGCGACTGATAAAACCATAATGCAAGACGTCAGGGCTAATGATGCCTCCATAACCGACAAGACGCTTGAGATATACCTAAGGTCCCTTCGTAAGCTCTATATAATAGAAGATGTAAAGGCATGGCAACCTTCTTTGAGGTCAAAAACAAGAATCCGGACATCGTATAAGCGACAGTTTGTAGATCCGTCATTGGCCGTTGCTGCTATTGACGCCAGTCCGGAGATGATTCTTGAGGATTTCAATTATTTTGGATTCCTGTTCGAATCATTATGCGTAAGGGATTTAAGAATATATGCGGAGCCTTTAAGGGGAACCATTCAGCATTATCATGACAGTAATGAACTGGAGGCAGACATAATAATTACCCTTAAGGATGGCCGATGGGCCGCCGTAGAAGTCAAGCTTGGCAGCAGGGAAATCGAAGAAGGTGCAGAGAATCTTAAAAAACTGGCAGCCAATATCGACACTTCCAAATGTCAGGCCCCATCATTTTTAATGGTTTTGACCGGTGGCGAATTTGCATATAGACGCCCGGACGGTGTATATGTAGTACCAATAGGTTGTCTCAAAGATTGACATAATCTTCAGCATTCCTGTTATGTGCGATAAAATACGCTAAAATCTTTTTGCAAGATTCAATAAAATATCATACCTTTGCAACGGATTTGCATATAAATCTGTTATACCCACAGAGAAAATAATAAATAAAACTTATCCAACACACCCAAACACCACCGGGGACGATCTGGCAGCGATGTCTGGAGATCCCTGCGAAAAACTGATTATGGAAGAAACGAAAAAACCTAAACGGCCTCGCATCGGAGAGACCGGAGCAAGCATTGCTAATGATTACGCCCAGAACAATGACGGTCCGCACTATGAAAAAGTAAATTACCCGTCACACGACACTCACAGTGCTACAGGCGCAACCGAAGGCCAGACAGGCGAACGTCCTGCCCGCCCCTATCAGCAACGTCCTTACGGCTATCAGCAGCGTCCGCAGCAGAGCAGCTACCAGCAGAGCGGTTATCAGAACCGTCAGCAGAACGGCTATCAGCAGCGCAACAACCAGGGCGGTTACCAGCAGCGTAACAACCAGGGCAACTACCAGCAGCGCAACGGTCAGAACGGCTATCAGCAGCGCAACAACCAGGGTGGTTACCAGCAGCGTAACAACCAGGGCAACTACCAGCAGCGCAACGGCCAGAACGGCTATCAGCAGCGCAACAATCAAGGTGGCTTCCAGCAGCGCAACGGCCAGAACGGCTATCAGCAGCGCAACAACCAGGGCGGTTACCAGCAGCGTAACAACCAGGGAGGCTTCCAGCAGCGCAACAACCAGGGCGGCTACCAGAACCGTCAGGGCGGTTACCAGCGCAACCAGGGCGGATTCCAGAACCGTCAGGGCGGATTCCAGAGAAATAATCAGGGCGGATACCAGAAACGCCAGTTCACACCGCGTCCCAAGCAGATAGACTACGTGCTGGAGGACATCGATCCGAACTCGGAGATCCGTCTGAACAAATATATGGCCAACGCAGGCCTGTGCTCGCGCCGCGAGGCCGACGAATACATCACCGCAGGCAAGGTCAAGGTGAACGGCCAGGTCGTGACCGAACTCGGCACCAAGATCAAGCGCAACGACGTGGTGGAATACGACGACAAGGTCGTTACGCCCGAGCGCAAATGCTACATACTTCTGAACAAACCCAAGGACTGCGTCACCACGAGCGACGACCCCAACGGCCGTACCACCGTGCTTGACCTGGTGCACAACGCCTGCGCTGAGCGCATCTATCCCGTGGGACGTCTGGACCGCAACACCACCGGCGTGCTGCTGCTCACCAACGACGGCGACCTGGCCTCCAAACTGACGCATCCCAAGTTCGTCAAGAAGAAGATATACCACGTATGGACCGACCGCGACATCTCGGAGGAAGACATGCAGCGCATCGCCGACGGCATCGAGCTTGAGGACGGCGAGATCCATGCCGACGCCATCAGCTACGTAAGCGACGACCGCAACCAGGCCGGCATCGAGATCCACTCGGGCCGCAACCGCATCGTGCGCCGCATATTCGAGCACCTCGGTTACCGCGTCACCAAACTCGACCGCGTGTACTTCGCCGGTCTCACCAAGAAAAACCTGCCTCGCGGACGCTGGCGCTTCCTGACACAGGAAGAAGTCAACATCCTGCGTCAGGGTGCTTTTGAATAAGAGTACTCCTAATAATTTGCAATGGAAAAGATTCGCAGAACAACAATAAAGGAACTGCTTGCCAACGCCTCTGAACACGAGGGCAAGAAAGTAGACGTAAAGGGTTGGGTGCGCACCCGCCGCGGCAACAAGAACGTGCAGTTCGTGGCCCTGAACGACGGCAGCACCATCAACAACCTGCAGATAGTGTTCGACCTGTCGAAGACGCCGGAGGACGACCTGAAGGCCATCACCACCGGCAGCTCCATCCATGTGCAGGGCGTGCTGACACCCAGTGCCGGCAAAGGCCAGAGCGTCGAGGTACAGGCCGACGAGTTCGAGCTGTACGGCACCGCCGACCCGGCCACATATCCCCTGCAGAAGAAGGGACACACGCTGGAATTCCTGCGCGAGAAGGCGCACCTGCGTCCCCGCACCAACACGTTCGGCGCCGTGTTGCGCATACGCCACGCGCTGGCTTTCGCCGTGCATCGGTTCTTCAACGACAAGGGATTTTATTACTTCCACACTCCGCTGATCACGGCCTCCGACTGCGAGGGCGCCGGCGCCCAGTTCCAGGTTACGACCCTGCCGCTGAACGACCTGCCCAAGACAGAGGATGGTCAGGTGGACTATTCGCAGGACTTCTTCGGCAAGATGGCGTCGCTGACGGTATCCGGCCAGCTGGAAGGTGAGCTCGGTGCCACGGCATTGGGTTGCATCTACACCTTCGGCCCGACGTTCCGCGCCGAAAACTCCAATACGCCCCGCCACCTCTCCGAGTTCTGGATGATCGAGCCTGAGATGGCTTTCTACGAGATCGAGGACAACATGGACCTCGCCGAGGAATTCATCAAATACTGCATCAACTACGCCCTGGAGCATTGCGCCGACGACATCGCCTTCCTGAACGAGCACTTCGACAAGGAACTGATAGACCGTCTGCACTTCGTGGTGAAGAACGACTTCGTGCGTCTCCCCTACACCGAAGGAATCAAGATTCTGGAGGAGAGCGGCAAGAAGTTCGAATTCCCCGTTTACTGGGGCGTGGACCTTGCTTCGGAGCACGAGCGTTACTTAGTGGAGGAACACTTCAAGCGTCCCGTCATCCTGACCGACTACCCGAAGGAAATCAAGGCATTCTACATGAAGATGAACGACGACGGCAAGACCGTACGCGCCATGGACGTGCTGTTCCCGAAGATCGGTGAGATCATCGGCGGCTCGCAGCGCGAGGAGAGCTTCGATAAGCTCAACGCACGCATCGAGGAGTTGGGTCTCACCGGCATGCACTGGTATCTTGACACCCGCCGTTACGGCTCGGTGCCCCACTCCGGCTTCGGTCTCGGCTTCGAGCGCCTCGTGCTGTTCGTGACCGGTATGCAGAACATCCGCGACGTGATTCCGTTCCCGAGATTCCCGAACAATTGCGAATATTGATCAGATAATTGCAAATTTTGATCAGACAGTTGCGAATATCGATCAGACACATATTGACGACACTGGTAATCCTGTTTCTTGCGTTTCCCACGGTGGCGACGCAGAAACGGGATTCCATCGTTGTAAGTCTGCTCACGGCATGGCCCGGCCCGGAGGTGTACCAGCTGTGCGGCCACAGCGCCATCCGCATACGCGGCGCCGAGGTGGATTCGGTATGGAATTACGGCGTGTTCGACTTCGACGAGCCTAATTTCGTGTACCGTTTCGTGAAGGGCGAGACCGACTATATGCTTGTCGGCTACCCCACGATGTGGTTCATGCCGGAATATCTGTCGGAGGGGCGCAAGGTGCTGGAACAGGACCTGAACCTGACGCAGGACGAGGCGTGGAAACTGCGCTCGCTGCTTCAGACCGAGGCATTGCCTCAGAACCGCACGTATCGCTACAACTACGTGAATGACAACTGCGCCACCCGCATCACCGACCGACTGGCACAAGCCACCGACGCACGGCTGATATTCCCCGACACGATAGCCTACGGCACGTTCCGCCGTGAGATGCGGGCGTTCCACCGCGACTATCCCTGGTATCAGTTCGGCATCGACCTGGCGCTCGGCTCCGGTCTGGACCGGGAATTGAGGGCCAACGAGGAGATGTTCGTGCCTACGGTGATGTCCGACCGCTACGCCGGGGCCATGCTCAGCGACGGGCGCCGGCTGGTGAGCGACACACGCCAGCTCATGCCTGACAGCGGACACGCCACCCTGCCTGCGACGCCCTGGTATCTGACTCCGAATTTTTGGAGCGCTATTTGTTTCATACTTATGGCGGCGTTCTCCGTGTTCATGGCATGGAAACGAAGGATCCTGCGCTGGCTGTACTGCCTGTGGTTCGCCATTATAGGATTGGGAGGATGCATCATCGCATTCTTGGTGTTCGCCTCGGACCACGAAGCCACGAGTCCCAACATGCTGTTGCTCTGGCTCAATCCGCTGCAGCTGATAATGGCCGTATGCGTATGGTGGCCCCGTGCCCACTGGCCCGTCAACATCATGGCGTGGTACAATATCGTGGTGCTCGGAATCCTGCTTATAATCTGGCCCTTCCAGCTGCAGTCGGCCAACACGGCCTTCTTCCCGCTGATGGGCGCAACACTCGCTCTCTCCATAGTCTATGCAATATTAGACTATAAACAGAGTTATAATATTAATAGTAAGATACATAATAAGACAACCAAGCCGAAGCGTCAACCGGCGAAACGGAAACGCTGATTCGCACTTCGGCAATCGATATAAAAAGATGTACAGGTTAGCGACAAC
>ENA-UERG01003291-UERG01003291.1-human-gut-metagenome-genome-assembly--contig:-NODE-3291-length-10468-cov-5.019921_pt1 | contig 10468 bp, 6 predicted proteins | sample MGYA00242954_ERZ507954 | MGnify/ENA primary metagenome ERZ507954 (study PRJEB26167, sample SAMN06115478) | human gut metagenome | host: Homo sapiens | place: China:Sichuan | collected 2015-01-21... | reverse complement strand
AACAGTGAAAGTAGCCGCGGTACGACACCGGATAAAGGCTGGCGCGCACGGAGAATTCGGAGAGCTCCGCTCCCTGCGGCGTGTCGAAGAGTTCCGCCCCAAAACGGCGGCCGAAGTCGAAGAGTTCCGCATCAAGGTACTGGGGAAAAAGGGCGAACTGAACGCACTGATGGAGGAGTTCAAGAGGGTGGCTCCCGAACTCAAACGCGAAGTGGGGCAGCGGCTCAACGCCCTGAAACAGGCCGCCACCGAGCGGGTCGCCGCCCTGCGCGCCGAATTGCAGGAGAGCAGGGCCGACGATGCCGAAGCCATCGGCGATCCGACACGTCCCGGGTCGGCCGAGCAGCTCGGGTCGCGCCATCCGATTTCGCTCGTGAAGAACCAGATCGTCGAGATCTTCTCGCGGCTGGGCTATACGGTGGCCGACGGGCCCGAAATCGAGGACGACTGGCATGTCTTCTCGGCGCTCAACTTCCCGCCCGAACATCCGGCGCGCGACATGCAGGACACCTTCTTCATCGAGAAGAACCCCGACATCCTGCTGCGCACCCACACCTCGTCGATCCAGGTGCGCACGATGGAGCACCACCGCCCGCCGATCCGCGTCATCTGCCCCGGCCGCGTCTTCCGCAACGAGGCCATCTCCTACCGTGCCCACTGCATCTTCCACCAGATCGAAGGGCTTTACATCGACGAAGGGGTTTCGTTCGCCGACCTGAAACAATCGCTGCTGTTCTTCGCCAAAGAACTCTTCGGAGAACAGACGGCCATCCGGATGCGTCCGTCGTACTTCCCCTTCACCGAACCCTCGGCCGAGGTCGACGTCTCGTGCAACCTCTGCGGCGGCAAGGGCTGTCCGGTCTGCAAGGGCACGGGTTGGCTGGAGATTCTGGGCTGCGGCATGGTCGACCCCAACGTATTGGAGGCCAACGGCATCGATCCGCAGAAATATTCGGGCTTCGCCTTCGGCATGGGCATCGAACGTATCGCCATGCTCAAATACGGCGTGGGCGACCTGCGGCTCTATTTCGAAAACGACGTGCGCTTCCTCCGCCAGTTCGATACCGAGTTGGATTGAAAACGCGAGGGGCAACGCATACGAAGCGCCGCCCCCGTTCCGTTTAACAGCATATGACACCCCCGACGATGCGAAAAACACTCCTTCTGCTCCTGCTCACTGCGGTCTTCTGCGGCGCTTTCGCCCGGAAAACCCCGCAGGTCGCGCCGGCGCCGCAGGTGCCCGACTCGCTCCGGGGATTCTACCTCTTCACCGAAGGGATCAAGCAGGCCTTCATCGAGCGGGACACCGCCGCGGCCCGCGCGTCGCTGGAACGCTCCGTCGAAGCCGATTCGACCTACGGGCCCGCATGGTACGAACTGGCCGAACTGCTGCTTTACAACGATGCTCCCGCCGCCCTGCGCCATGCCGAACGCGCCTTCCGCACCGACACGACCGACAAATGGTACCTGCTGCAACTGGGGCAGGCGCAGATTCTCAACGACCGCTACCGCGACGCGATCCGCACCTACAACCGGCTGCGCGAGGTCGACGCACAGAATCCCGACTCCTACCGCGTGCTGGCGATGCTCTACGACCAGGAGGGGCAACCCTTCTCGGCGATCGCCGTGCTCGATTCGGCGGAGGTGCGTTTCGGCAGGATCGACGCCCTGTCGGAACTCAAACGCCGCCTGCTGGTGGGAACCCGCCAATACGACCGCGCCGTAGCCGAAGCGCAGGCGCTCATCGAAGCCGCCCCCTACAAGGCCGAGAATCATCTGCTGCTGGGCGAGTTGTATGCCCGCCAGAAGAAAGATTCGCTGGCGCTGGTACAATTCGCCGAGGCCTACCGCATCGATTCGACGAGCGTCGCCGTACTGGCCACGTACAGCGAATTCTACAACGAACGGCGCGACTACGCCTCCTCGCTCAACTACACGCGGCGGCTCTTCGCGAGCGATGAAATGCCGCTCGACGACAAGCTCGCCTATTTCGACCGGATCACCGGCGACCGGAATTTTTACAGCACCTTTTACCTGCAAATCAACGACCTGGCTACGACGCTGGCGATGAAATATCCGCACGATCCGCGCGTGGTGAAGCTCTACGGCGGCCACCTGATCGCCTCGGGGCAGCTCGACGACGCGCTGACCTACTACAAGACGCATCTCGACGACCTCCCGCCCCGGATCGACTACTTCAACATGGTGATCGACATCGAGAGCTACAAGCAGCGGCCCGACTCGGTGGAGCGCTACACTTCCCGTGCGATGAAGCTCTTCCCCGAAAACGTCGACCTCCACCTGCGCAAGGGGCAGATGCTCTCCTACGCCAAACGTTACGACGAAGCGCTGAAATTCTACAAGAACTCGCTCCGCCTGGCACCGGGAGACTCGCTGCGGGGCGCCGTCTGGGGCATCATCGGCGAAACCTATCACCTGATGGGCCAGCAGGCGTTGCAGAAGCAGTCGGAGGATCGACAGCCCAAAGCGTCGCTCTACGAAAGCCGCAAAGGCCCCGCGGCACGCTGCATGCGCAAGTGCTACGACGCCTACGACCGCTCGCTCGCGCTGCGTTACGACAACGCGATGGTGCTCAACAACTACGCCTACTTTCTCTCGCTCGAAGGGCGCGACCTGGAACGGGCGCTCGCCATGGCGGGGCGCGCGATCGTGCTCGAAGAGAACAACCCGACCTATCTGGACACCTACGCATGGGTGCTCTACCGGTTGGGACGTTACGACGAAGCGAAGAAAACCATGCAGCAGGCCCTTTCGCTCGACCGCAGCCAAAGTCCCGACCTGCAACTCCACTACGGCGACATCCTGGCCGCGCTGGGCGAGAAGTTCATGGCCGAAGTCTATTGGAAAAAGGCGCTCGAAGGGGGTTACGACGACCCCGACGCGATCGTCGAACGGTTCCGCCGCCTGAAAGAGGCGGCGCAAACGCCCGCCGCGCCATGACACGCTTCGCACTGATCCTCGGCTTGCTGCTCTGTCTGACCGTTCCGGCGGCAGGGCAAAAGGGCGACCTGCAACGGCAGATCGCCGAGAAGCAGCGCGCCATCGATGCGCTCGAAAAGCAGATCGCACGCGGCGAACAGGAACTCACCTCGATCAAGAAGGGCAAGAATTCGGAACAGCAGAGCGTGCGGCGGCTCTCGCGGCAGATCGCATCGCGCCGCCAGTTGCTCGACGAAACCGAAAGCCAGCTGTCGCTGCTCGCCGAACAACTCGCCGCGAGCGACAGCACGGCCGGCGCGCTCAACGTCCGGCTGGAACGCTACCGCGCCCAATATGCGGCGATGGTACGCGAAGCCTACCGCAACTACAAGCAGAACAGCTACCTGACCTATATCTTCGCCTCGAAGGATTTCGCCGACGTGGCGCGTCGCATCGCCAACATCCGCGGCGTGGCCAAGCTGCGCGAAGCGAAGCTGCGCGAGATCGCCGAGACGGCGCAGGAGGTGGGACGGCAGCAGGAACTGCTCGCCGCGCAGCAGCAGGCGCTCGACTCCACACGCCGCAAGATCGACGCCCAACGGGCCCGTTACGAACGCGACCAGCGCAACGCCAAGGCACGACTGCAACGCATGTCGGCGCGCGAAAAGGCCGTACTGCGCGAAAAGGAGCGGCAGGAGGAGCAGCTCGACACGGCCATCGCCGAATTGCAGAAACTCACCAAGGGCAACAAGGCGGGAGCCTCGTTCTCCACGCGCACGTCGAACCTGAACCTTCCCGTCGAGGGCGGGCGCGTGAAACGCTACCGCGACAACATGGCCGAGATCACGGGTCCCAAGGGAGCGCGCATCACGGCCATCTACGAAGGGAAGGTGGTCGACGTGAAGCGCAACCGCATCACCAACCGATTCGACGTCTACATCGCCCACGGCCAGTACATCACCTCCTACGCCAACCTCAATTCGGTGAGCGTCGCCAAGGGGCAGACAGTGGCCAAAAACAGCGCGATCGGCGTCATCGGCCCCGCGGTCGACATCCAGACCATGAAGACCGAATACAGGCTCGTATTCGGCATCTATCCGCCCGCAGGAGCCAAGAAGATGCGCGCCTCGGACTGTTTCCGCAAATAACCCCGTAAAGACTGCACGACAATGGCTGTACGATACCATACCGACGGATGCTCCTACCGGCTGCCGCAGAAACGGCTCACCGCCGCGTGGCTGCGGCGCGTGGCCGAGCAGGAGGGCTACACGCTCGCCGAGGTCGACTATATCTTCTGCTCGGCCGAGAGGCTGCTCGAAATGAACCGTCAGTACCTCGGACACGACTACTTCACCGACGTCATCACCTTCGATTACAGCGACCGCCGCGGAACACGCACCGTCGCCGGCGACATCTTCATCGACGTGGAGACGGTGGCCGACAACGCCCGCATCTACGGCGCCACGACCTTACAGGAGATGCGCCGCGTGGTGGTGCACGGACTGCTGCACCTCTGCGGACAGCGCGACAAGACGCCGCGCACCGAGCGGCAGATGCACCGCAAGGAGGACAAATACCTCCGATTCTGGGAGACCCCGCAAAAGTGACGCCGCCGACAGTCCGCGTGCCGCCCCGTCCGACGGGGCGACCTTCCGCACGGCCTGCGCGCGACATTCGCGATTCCGAACACGAAAACCGACAAGATATGACGCTCGACTACGATATTCTGGTCATCGGCGGCGGCCACGCCGGCTGCGAAGCCGCTTCGGCGGCGGCGCGCATGGGTTCGCGCACGCTGCTCCTAACGATGGACATGACCAAGCTGGCCAACATGTCGTGCAATCCCGCCGTGGGAGGCGTAGCCAAGGGGCAGATCGTCCGCGAAATCGACGCGCTGGGCGGCCGCACGGCGCGTATCACCGACCGCACGACACTCCAATTCCGGATGCTCAACCGCTCGAAGGGAGCGGCCATGTGGAGCCCGCGCGCGCAGTGCGACAAAGGCCGTTTTTCGGCCGAATGGCGGCACGAACTGGAAAATACGCAGAACCTCTATATCTGGCAGGATACGGCCGCAGAACTGCTCTTCGACACGGCAGGGGAGCGTCCCCGCGTGACGGGCGTGCGCACGTGCATGGGCGTCGAGTTCACTGCGCGCGCCGTGATCCTCACGGCCGGCACCTTCCTCGACGGCATGATGTACTGCGGCGAAGCGCACGCGCCGGGCGGACGTGCCGGCGATCCCGCTTCGACGGGCATCACCGCATCGCTCGCCGCGATGGGATTCGAAACGGGGCGCATGAAGACCGGTACCCCCGCACGACTCGACGCCCGCACGATCGACTTCGAGGCATTGGAGCCGCAATACGGCGACGAAAATCCGTTGAAGTTTTCGTTTTCCACTGATACACAACCAGTTAAACATCAAAGTCCCTGTTTTCTGGTCTACACTTCGCCCGAAGTGCACGCCACGTTGCGTACAGGCTTCGACCGGTCGCCGCTCTTCAACGGCACGATCCACGGCATCGGACCGCGTTACTGCCCCTCGATCGAGGACAAGCTGCGCACCTTCGCCGACAAGGAACAGCATCAGTTATTCCTTGAACCAGAAGGAGATAACACCAATGAATACTATCTCAACGGCTTCTCGTCGTCGCTGCCGTGGGAGGTACAGTACGAAGCGCTGCACCGGATCCGGGGGTTGGAGGACGTCCATATCTTCCGGCCCGGCTATGCGATCGAATACGACTACTTCCCGCCCACCCAGTTGCGCCATACGCTCGAAACGAAACTCGTCGACGGACTCTATTTCGCCGGCCAGGTCAACGGCACGACAGGTTACGAGGAGGCTGCGGCGCAGGGCCTGCTGGCAGGGATCAACGCGCATCGCAAACGGGTAGGGGAGTCGACGATCGTTCTGCAACGCGACGAAGCCTACATCGGCGTGTTGATCGACGATTTGGTGACGAAGGGCGTCGACGAACCTTACCGGATGTTCACCTCGCGCGCCGAGTACCGCATTCTGCTCCGACAGGACAATGCCGACCTGCGACTCACTCCGCTCGGGCATGAAATCGGATTGATTTCGGAAAAAGACTTTGCGAATTTCGAGCGAAAAAAGTCGTGCGTAGAATCGCTTATTTCCTTCGCCCGCCGCACGAGCGTGCGTGCAGGCGAAATCGACGACTATCTGAAATCAGTCGATTCCGAACCGATGAAGCAGGGGAGGAAGCTCTACGACATCCTGCTTCGCAACGAAATCACCTTCGCCGGCCTGTCCCGCGTCCTCCCCAAGCTCGCGCAACTGATCGAGGAAAAGGGAATGACGACCGAAGCGATCGAAGAAGCGGAGATCCAGATCAAGTACAACGGATATATCCAGCGGGAAAAATTCATCGCCGAAAAGTTGCATCGGCTCGAAAATATCGCCATCCCTGCCGATTTCGACTATCATTCGATGCAATCGCTCACGATCGAGGCACGGCAGAAACTCACGCGCATCCGCCCGACGACGATCGGCCAAGCTTCGCGTATCCCCGGGGTTTCGCCCGCCGACGTGAATGTCTTGCTTGTGAAATTCGGGAGATAACGCCGATCGATCACAAAAAAAAGCACGAGAGAGGCGAACCTTCGCGGTTCGCCTCTCTCGTGTTCCACGTGGAACAATCCACCAAAGGAGAGTAGGGGGGGGGTCGGCGAAATGCACCGGATAGCGATTCCAATACTCACGATACACCCGGTCATCTGTCCTAAATTCAACTGAGACATACGAAAGATAACCGGAAAATTCTTGGGTTGCCACAACTCCTCATAAGAATAACAATAACGCATCCCTATGGTCTGCATCACCCTTCCGCTTCGCGGATTGTTCACATCGTGCGTCGCCGTAATATAGGGAAGCCCCATACGCCGCAGCAGGTCGACGACAGCCCGACAAGACTCCGTGCAGAACCCATTATGCCAGAACTCTTTGCGAATGCAGTACCCCAGATCATGGCTATCGTCGCCGCTCACATGAATGCAACCAACAGCTAAATCGCTATCTTTCAGGCAAATCGCATAATACAAACCGCCGTTTCGAATCCACGTCTCGATATACCGGAGGTAAGACCGAGCGTCCTCCATATCTTTTAACGGGAACATCAGCAGAAAGACAGTGACCTCTTCGTCGCTTAAAAGCATAAATAAAGCGGACAAATCGCCGTCAGAAAAAGGGCGTAAAATCAACCGCTCGGTCTCAATACGAATCATGATCTCTTGAATTCAATTCATACATGGTATGGAATCACCGTATTTCCCCCCCCCAAAAAAAACATGCGGTCACACAAGGAGACCGCATGTTTTCCGTACCAAAATTCGTATTTCCGAAGGTCAAGAGAAATTCATACACTACCTCCCGAAATACGCTCCTTATACTATATACTACTCGACGACCAACGTCCAGCCATAGGGATCGTCGCAGCGGCCGTACTGAATATCCTGCAATTTGTTGTACATCTCCAAGCAGCGCTTGCCCGGTTCGTCACCGAACTTCCATTCGCGACCCGTTTCCTTGTCGTAGATATAGCCGATAGGCGAGATCACCGCAGCCGTTCCGCAGGCGGCGCACTCCTCGAACGTCGAGAGCTCGTCGACCGCAACGGGACGCTCTTCGACCTTCATCCCCATATCCTTCGCCAACTGCCGCAGGCTCTTGTTGGTGATCGAAGGCAGGATCGAGGTCGATTTCGGCGTAATGTAAGTATTGTCTTTGATACCGAAGAAATTGGCGGCGCCGCACTCCTCGATATATTTCCGGAGGACTGCATCGACGAACATCGAATTGGCATATCCCTCCCGGTTGGCCTCCTCGCCCGCTTCGAGGCTGGCGGCATAGTTGCCGCCGCACTTGACATCGCCCGTTCCACGTGGAGCAGCACGGTCATAATCGGGATTCACGATCACGCGAATCGGTTTGATACCCTCCTTGAAATAGGCTCCGACAGGCGAGACGAAGACGCACACCATGAACTCTTTGGCGGGGTGTACGCCCAGGAAAGCACCCATGCCGATCTCCAAGGGTCGAAGATAGAGCGTCGCACCCGTCCCGTAGGGAGGTACGAACCGCTCGTTGGCCTTGACCACCATGCGGCACATCTCGACGAAGGTTTCGACGGGCAGTTCGGCCATGCAGAGTTTGCGGGCTGTCGCGGCGAAACGCTTGCCGTTCTCGTCGGGACGGAAGAGCCGCACCTTGCCGTCGGCGCCGCGAAAGGCTTTCAACCCTTCGAACGACTCGACGCCGTAATGCAGGCAGGGGGCTGACATGTGCACCGAAATATATTCGTCCTGCGTCAGTTCCGGCTCGCCCCATTTGCCGTCCTTGTAGGAGATGCGGACGTTGTAATCCGTCTTGTGATAGTTAAACGGCAACGCCGCCCAATCCACGTTTTCCATAATCTTAAAGAGTTTAAGAGGTTTTTATCCAACGACCGCACCGCTGTTTACCGGAGCCGCCGGTTCCAGCAGCACGAGTTTGCCCACAGCATCCTCGCCCATGAGGATCATACCGCGCGACTCGATTCCTTTGAGCGTACGGGGTTCGAGATTGACGAGCACCAACACCTGCCGACCGACCAGCTCCTCGGGCGTATAATGTTCGGCGATGCCCGACACGATCTCACGCCGGTCGATACCCGTGTCGACAGTCAGCTTCAACAGCTTCTTGGTCTTGGCGACCTTCTCGGCCGCAAGAATGGTCGAAACACGTATATCCATGCGTTGGAAATCGTCGAACGATATGCTATCTTTCTGAGGATCAATATTTTGAGACGACTCTGCCGCCAAATTTGCCTCTTTGGTCGCCGCCAGCTTATCGAGCTGCGCCTGGATAACGTCGTCCTCGATCTTCTCGAAAAGCAACTCGGGCGTCCCGATCCGGTGACCGGCGGCAACGAGATCGGTCGCCCCGATACGCTCCCAGTCCAACGGTTCGAGCCGCAGCATCGCCAGTAACTTGGCCGCGGTGAAGGGCATGAAGGGTTCGACGACGATCGAGAGGTTGGCCGTGATCTGCAAGGCGATGTTGAGGATCGTCTTCACCCGTTCGGGATCGGTCTTGACGAGTTTCCACGGCTCGCAGTCGGCCAGATACTTGTTGCCGATGCGCGCCACGTTCATCGCCTCCTTCAACGCCTCGCGGAAGCGGTAGTTCTCGATATTCTGTTCGAGCGTCGCCTTCACCGCCTGCAATTCGGCCAGCGTTCCGCGGTCGTAATCGGTGAGGGTACCGCATGCGGGAACCTCGCCGCCGTAGTATTTCTGCGTGAGCACCAGCGCGCGGTTGACGAAGTTGCCCAGCACGGCCACCAGTTCATTGTTGTTGCGCGCCTGGAAATCCTTCCACGTAAAGTCGTTGTCCTTCGATTCGGGCGCATTGGCGCACAGCACGTAGCGCAGCACGTCCTCCTTGCCCGGAAACTCGTCGAGGTATTCGTGCAGCCAGACGGCCCAGTTGCGCGACGTGGAGATCTTGTCTCCTTCGAGATTGAGGAACTCGTTGGCCGGCACGTTCTCGGGCAGGATGTACTCGCCGTGCGCTTTGAGCATCGACGGGAAGACGATGCAGTGGAAGACGATATTGTCCTTGCCGATGAAGTGCACCATCTTGGTTCCGGAGTCCTTCCAGTAACGCTCCCAGTCTGGCGTCAGCTCCTTCGTGGCGGATATATAACCGATCGGCGCGTCGAACCACACGTAGAGCACCTTGCCCTCGGCCCCCTCGACCGGAACGGGGATGCCCCAGTCCAGATCGCGGCTCACGGCACGCGGCTGCAATCCCAGATCGAGCCAGCTCTTGCACTGCCCGTAGACGTTGGGACGCCACTCCTTGTGCCCTTCGAGAATCCACTCGCGCAGAAATCCCTCGTACTTGTCGAGCGGCAGGTACCAGTGCTTGGTCTCGCGCTTGACGAGCGGCGAACCGGACAACGCGCTGTGGGGTGCGATCAGTTCGTCGGGCGAAAGCGTCGACCCGCACTTCTCGCACTGGTCGCCGTAGGCCTTTTCGTTCTGGCAGTGGGGACAGGTGCCCACGATGTAACGGTCGGCCAGAAACTGCTGCGCCTCCTCGTCGTAGTACTGCTCGGAGGTCTTCTCGATGAACTTGCCCTCGGCGTAGAGCTTGCGGAAGAAATCCGACGCCGTTTGGGCATGGACGGGCGACGAGGTGCGCGAATAGATGTCGAACGACATGCCGAGCCGTTCGAACGAACGCTTGATGAGGTTGTGGTAGCGGTCGATGATCTCCTTGGGCGAGACCCCCTCCTTGCGCGCCTTGATCGTGATCGCCACGCCGTGCTCGTCGCTGCCGCAGATCGACAGCACGTCGCGCCCGCGGCGGCGCAGATAGCGCGTGTAGATGTCGGACGGGATGTAGACCCCCGCCAGATGACCGATATGCACCGGCCCGTTGGCATAGGGGAGCGCCGACGTCACCAGATAGCGTTTGAACTCTTTTGCCATATTCTTGAATTTCTCTCTTCGTTTT
>ENA-UERG01003285-UERG01003285.1-human-gut-metagenome-genome-assembly--contig:-NODE-3285-length-10479-cov-8.976928_pt1 | contig 10479 bp, 9 predicted proteins | sample MGYA00242954_ERZ507954 | MGnify/ENA primary metagenome ERZ507954 (study PRJEB26167, sample SAMN06115478) | human gut metagenome | host: Homo sapiens | place: China:Sichuan | collected 2015-01-21... | reverse complement strand
AGCTCGTCGTTGACCGGGGAAACCGTGACAACGGGACGGATGCTTGCGCCCTGAATGGCTCTGCGGATAAACTCGGATTGACTGATGCCGTAGGGTGCAAGGCGGGCTGCAAAGTCCGCGTATTCTTCCTCGGTCATGCGGGTCTTGACAACACGGCTGCGGTGGAGCGTGTCATACTTTTTGCGGGGCATGGGCTTCATCTCCTTTCACTTATCGCCGTTTTCGGGGCAAATTTGCACCCTATTACCGGCTCAAACTCACGAGGGTTTTCCAAAACGGAAAGCCCTTTGCTTTATAACTTCTGCTTTCTCAGACTGCCTGACGTTCTCGGCACTCGCTTTACGCCCGCAATTTACTGATGCGGCCTTTCATCGGATGATCTGCGACGGTTGTTATCACGCTCGGACGATTCCGGATGGGGAGTAGCTGCCCTCTGCTGTCATCGCCCACCGGAAACGACCCGGCTTTCCCGAAGCTGACGTTTCTCGCTCGCTCCCATGCGGGAGGTCTTGGCGCGTCCTTCGGCTCGGCTATCACAGAGAGCTTGTTGCCTGAAAAAGCTATTCGGTTGTCAAGGAACACCGTGCCGCCGGGGTCAAACTGTTGCCGGCTCCGGCACGGGAAGGGCTTTCCGGCTTGGAAGCCCCTCAATTTACAACGGACATTTTTTCTCGAAAACTTGGTACTGTCAGAGAAAAATTTCTGAAAACCTCTCCACCTTACTAAGTGAATCAGCCTCCGGTTTTGTCCCATGTTTTGCCCTTTCTACTTTTCAACGGACAGAAATCTGCCGTTTGTTGAGTATGCCGGTGAGAAAAATTCTTCTGTGCTGGCTGCGGGAGCTGGTTGCAGTTCGAGCGGTTTTCAAAACCTTGCGCGGCGATAGAGCTTGCAAAGCTCTGTCGCTGGGCGAGGTTGCCGCAGCCGTCAGGCTGCGTATAGCAGGGTTTGGGGAAGGCACTCCCCAACAAGATTCTGATGGGACAGAATGAGCGAAATGCGAAATCTGGCACCTCGGTAGAATCTTGCTCTCTGCTGCTCCAAACCTCCCTTCACTTTACAACGGACATTTCCTCGGCAAAAAGCAGGGTATGTATTTGTAAACATTCTGTGAACGAGCGACAGCAGTCTGTCATTCGTCGCTGAGACTTTTTCTGATTTTATGGTAGCGCAGCAGCGACAGAATTGCGACGTACCAATGGGAACATCGCTAACACCATTGGGAACATTGACCGCTGAGATTTTCTTTCTCTCTATTCTTACTACAATCTCAAAAACGCTTTTTGGCCACTTCTGCGAATAAAGCGTTTGGGATAGATCATCCTGCCCGCTTTTCACCACTACTACGGTCTGACGTGAGCGATTTGGCAAAGTCCAGATAAAAAAGGCAGCCGCTTTTTCTGCGGCTGCCTGTGTAACTTTTCTATGAACTCTATTGACTTTGAATGTCTAATCGTGTAGACTATACACAGAGTCTACCGTAGTAGACAAGGAGGGCTTGCATATGGAGATACCAAAGATTCATGAGGGTGAATATCGTTTCTGCCTGATTATGTGGGAGCATGAACCAATTTCCGCTGCGCAGCTTGTAAAGCTTTGTCAGGAACAGTTGGGATGGAAGCGAACCACGACTTATACCGTTATCAAACGCCTTGGGGAACGCGGCATACTGAAAAATGAAGATGGTATTGTGACCGCTCTTGTATCAAAGGATGAAGCGCAGGCGTGTGAGATCGATGAACTGGTGGAAAAGAAGTTTGAAGGCTCTCTTCCTGCTTTTATCGCTGCCTTTACCAAACGGCAGGATTTATCTAATGACGAACTTGACGAAGTGCAGCAGATGATCGACCGGATCCGAAAGGGGGAAGCAACATGAGCGAACTCTTTCTAAAAATCGTCAATATGAGCATATCCGCAAGCTGGGTTGTGATTGCGGTTTTGACATTGCGGTTTTGCTTGAAAAAAGCTCCCAAATGGGTAAATGTTCTGCTTTGGGGCATTGTCGCTGCACGGATGGTTTTCCCGTTTTCGATTGAAAGTGTACTGAGCCTGATACCGAGCGCAGAAACAATCAGCCCAACCGTTATGATGGAGCAGACACCTTCCGTCCAGACGGGTGTTCCTGCCCTCAATCATGTTATCAACCCAGTAATCAGCAGCTCGTTCACGCCCGCACCGGGCGCAAGTGCAAATCCGCTGCAAATATGGATTCCGATTTTAACGGGGATATGGCTTTTCGGAATAGCAGCCCTTTTCCTCTACTCTGCTGTGAGCTACTGGCGTTTGCACCGCAAGGTCTGCGAAGCGGTAATCCTGCGGGGCAACATCTATCAAAGCGAGAAGGTTTGCTCTCCGTTTGTGCTGGGAATCATCAAACCCAAAATCTATCTTCCGTATCATATGGACAGCCGCGAGATGGATCATGTGATTGCCCATGAGCAGACGCATATCCGCCGCAAGGATCATTGGTGGAAGCCACTCGGTTTTCTGCTGCTGACAATTCATTGGTTCAATCCGCTGATGTGGCTCAGCTATATACTGCTGTGCCGGGATATAGAGCTTGCATGTGATGAAAAGGTTATCAGGGAAATGGGCAATGAACAAAGAGCCGATTATACACAGGCACTTGTGGCTTGCAGCGTCAACCGCCGTGTAATTGCGGCGTGTCCGCTTGCTTTTGGTGAGGTGGGAGTAAAGGAGCGTGTAAAGTCCGTGATGAACTATAAGAAGCCCGCGTTCTGGATCGTTCTGGCATCTGTGATTGTTTGTGCTGCGGCAGCGGTCTGCTTTCTGACGAATCCAAAATCGGAGGGCTCAAACGATATTACGGAATTGCTGGCGCCCGGCTCCGCGTGGAGCTATCAGCTTGGTTATGATGCGGATTTCCCTGTGGATGCATCTTTCACCGTCCAGGACGATCTCTCCGTTGTCGGAACGATCGTCAAAAACGACACAAACACAGATTTTTGTATTCGATACCGTGTACGGGGAACTGCCGGATGGGCCAAATTTTATGGCTGCACCCCGGAGATGGCACAGGAGGCCGGATCGGAAAAATATCTTCTGTTTACCGCGTCTCTCCGTGCGGATAACGGAAAACTGGTTTTCCGAATGTCGGACGGTTACGGCTTGTCTTGTTTTGGAACCCGCGAGGCGACATTCACGCAAATAGCGGATACTTCTTCGGCACATACGGAGCCGTGGTTCGATTACCTTGAAAAGCCCGAGGAAATGAACTGGGACGGAAACCTTGAAATCGAACTTCCGGAATATCCGGGCGTGACGTTCCGCTGGTATCCGGAGAAGATGGAGGCCGTGACAGAAAACGAAGTCATGCAGCTTTATACCGGAATGCCCATCTGGAACACATATTTCTGCGATCTTACCGGTGATGGGCTTCCTGACCTATGTTCCACGCTCACCTTTGGCTCCGGCATGATCGACAGCCGTATCATTGTCTACGACTATGCAAACGGCGCAAGTTACATGTTGGAGGATCGCGGGAAATATGATTACTCACTCCGACTTAACGAAACGGATGGATGCCTGTGGGTCGTCAAAAGGGCGTATAATAGTGACGATATAGTTGCTTCCGGCAAACTGCTTTTCGCAGATAACTGTTTACAGGTTGCATATGATCTCAAAACAAACTGTGAATCGACACCAAATACAGAAACATCCACATCCGAAACAGAGAATACTTTGCGAACTTCGGATACTGTAGAACTGATTGGCTATGTTGGCAACTCACAAACGTCGTGGATTGAGCTGTACGAAAGCACGGACAACAAGGAGCCAATCGCAACGGTTCCGTATGATCTGATTGCGGCGCTCCCCGGCTGTGACAGGAAAAGTGAAACCTTCACCTTTGGCTATCTGGACTCCATCACTTTCTACTACGGCAAAATCGGCGCGTTCTGCTGGTGTGTCGCTGCGCTGCCGCCCGCAGCCGGAACAGGCGCAGCGAACGTCTGCACCTCGACGGACAATGGCGAAACGTGGAGTATTTCTATCCCGAACGCGCTTTATACCGGCACGGTCATCGGCGCTGGCTTTGCGTCTGAAACGGTCGGCTTTATCAGCTACCGCTACTTTTTTGACAACGGCCCCGAAATTGCGCGGACGCTGGACGGCGGCAAAACATGGACGCGGTTGGAACTGAATATTCCGGAAGAATACGCGCAATACAATATGCAGCCGCAGAATCCAACGTTTTCCGGCAATGACGGCAACTATCCGATCATACTGCTCGATAAGGACGGAAACGACCGCACCATGACACTTCATACGCACGACGGCGGCATGACTTGGATATGGCCTAAACTTTCAGCAGTAGATGTTTCGTGAGTCAACCTCTACATGTTGGCACCAAAAGTTCATTTTCAACTGCCATACAATCAAAACTGTTGGAGTTCCTTCGATACATCATCGGTTTCACACAGCCGATGATGCCATTACGCTTGACGGAAAGATATTGTTGTACGATCCTCTAAGCTCGTGCTTCGGTCATACTATTCTGCCACAAATGAGCTGACCATCGTTGTAATAGCGAGGACTTGAAAGTCCTCGCTATTAGCATACATCGTCGTGAAGGTTGTTTTTCTCGGTGATCATGGAAATCAGCTCGTAGCACAAAACGAAGGTGATGATGATACCAGCGATGGGGACTATCACGTTTTCGGATAGTCCCCGGATCATCTGGTACACGCCGCCGTTCCAGCCGGACGGTGTTTGCCCGACTTCGGCGGCAATCGTTCCTACCTTCTCATTGACATCGGTGAACATATTGGTCAGGTTGCTCTCGATCCATCCGATCAGCATATCCTTGAGAGCCTGTTCGATCTTTTCTAAAATGCTGCCCAATATTTCACCACCCTTCGGTTAAGCTGGGCTTGCCGCGGATTAGCCGAACAAACCGGAGAGCAGGGGGATGAGGGTCGTGCCGATCAGCACCACACCGCCGCCAGCCATGAGCTGCTTGATGCCCTGAGACTTAGCGCCGGGGTTGTCGTTGCCGTAGCCTTCCATGAGGTTGACAACACCCCACACCGCAAGACCCGCACCGAGGGCGATAACAAGCGTCTGGAGAACCGTAACTGCCTGATTGATAAATGCCATACTTGAATTTCCTCCTTAAATCGTTGGTGAATTGTGAGGGGCAAGCGCCTTTTCCGCACCCGCCCCGATGGTTGCTTCTGCGCGGCTGCCGGATTAACCGAACAGACCGGAGAGCAGAGGGATGAGGGTCGTGCCGATCAGCACCACACCACCGCCAGCCATGAGCTGCTTGATGCCCTGAGACTTGGCGCCGGGGTTGTCGTTGCCGTAGCCTTCCATGAGGTTGACAACACCCCACACTGCGAGACCTGCGCCGAGGGCGATAACGAGCGTCTGAAGAACCGTGACAGCCTGATTGATGAAAGCCATAGATTTTCCTCCTTGATTTGAAAAAGATTGGTTGTGTATTTTTGAAAATGGGCATAAAAAAAGAAGCCCCGTCGCTGTTCTGCTTTGGGATGAGCCATCAGGCTTTACCCACTGCGCAGTGCAGCGACGGGGCTTTAATCTGCTTCGACCTCGCCCATATCATAGAGGTCGAATGTGTCATCGGGCTTGACTACCAGCTTGTGCTGCCGGTACTTCTCGATGTCAAAGGCGTTCCGCTTGTCATAGTCGGAGAGCTGCCGGTACTTTGGATGCTTCGTAATGTCGTATTTGTTACTGAGAAAAGGTCTCACGCCTCGAAGCTGCAAAATACACTTAGCTCCGTCCATGACGGCGATCTCATCCTGAGACATCAGTTCCTTGCCGGTTTTCTGATAGTTCAAGCCATAGGAGTTGTTGTTGGAACGGGTTTCTGAGGTGTTGTAAAGGTCGATTGTCTCCTTGCCCAGCACCTCGCTGATTTCCTTGAGGGTCGATTTTTCTTTTCCGCCGAGGAAAAGTGTGCAGTCACAGTTGCCCGTGATGGTGTCCGCCGCATCCTTGTAGATGGTCTTGAGCTGAGACTGGGACTGCAAGATGATTGACGCCGAGATTTCCCGGCTTCGGATGGTGGCGATGAGCTTATCAAACTTCGGGATTTGACCGATGTTCGCAAACTCGTCCAGCAGACACCGCACATGGACGGGAAGCCGTCCGTTGTAAACGTCATCTGCTTTGTCGCAGAGAAGGTTGAAGAGCTGAGAATACATGATCGCCACGACGAAATTGAAGGTGTCATCGGTATCGGAAATAATGACGAACAGCGCCGTCTTCCGGTCTCCGATGGTGTCCAGTTCCATCTCATCGTAGCTCATCAGCTCCCGCAGCTCTGCAATGTCGAAGGGCGCAAGCCTTGCACCGCAGGAAATCAAGATCGACTTAGCGGTTTTGCCTGCCGCCAGCTTGTATTTGCGGTATTGCTTGACCGCAAAGTGGTCAGGGTCGCGGGCTTCCAGCTCATCGAACATGACATCCACTGGGTTCTTGAAGGTCTCATCGTCCTCTCTGGCTTCTGAGGCATTGATCATTTCGAGCAGGGTAGTAAAGTTTTTCTCGTGGTCGGGTGCCTCGTACCAGATGTAGCCGATGAGGGCTGTGTAGTAGAGCTTTTCCGCCTTGACCCAGAAATCTTCGCCGGACTTATCGCCATCTCCCTTCGTGTTGACGATGATCGTATTGACCAGCTTGAGGATGTCCTTCTCGCTGCGGATGTAGCTGAAAGGGTTGTAGTGCATGGATTTCCGGAAGTTGATGGTGTTCAGCGATTTGATGACGTAGCCGCCCTTTTCGAGCATTTTGCCGCATTCCACCAGCACTGTACCCTTCGGGTCGGTGACAACGTATGAACTGTGCATCTGCATCAGATTTGGCTTTACAAAAAAGCGCGTCTTGCCTGAGCCGGAACCGCCGATGACAAGGATGTTCTTGTTGCGGGCGTATTTCGGCTGCTTTGGACGGCTGTTCATGGTCAGGAACTCCGTCTGCGTCAGAATGACATTGTTGGAAAACTCCGGGTCCATGTACGGCTTGATGTCCTCCGGCTTACCCCATCGTGCAGAGCCGTACTCTTCGCCCTGCCGGAACTTCTTGCGGTTCTTACCCTTGACGTAAACTGCCAGCTTGAGCAACACGCCAGCCGACAGACCGATGAGCAGATCAACGGGATGAAAGCTGGGAAGCGGATTTGCAAAGGCTGTGCCGAACACGGCAAAGCCGTTTGTCAGCTTGTCGATGAACTCTGTGCCGGGAGCGAGACGAAATACGGCGGCAATCTTATCCGCAAAGTAGAAGGCGAAGACATACGGAAGGTTCAGAAGAATGAGCTTCTTCATATCGGGTTTGTTCACAGCTCCACACCCCGATCCTTGGTCTTGACCTTGACTTTCTCTTTGTGCTGTGCCTTGCTCTGGGCTTTCTCCTGATCCAGCTTGTGCCGGATGGACGGCTGTTCCTTCTGCTTGACGGTTTTTGCGGAGAACTCCTTGAACGCGGCGGTCATAACATCAACATCTCGTCCCTTGAAGAAGACAAGATAGCTGGGCGGCTCAACGGAAACGTCCTTCTTGAGCGCAAAGTCCAGACCGTATTTACTGGCTGTTCGCTCAAAGGACTTGATGTTGCCGTCCGTCACTTCGATGTTGGAGATGGCGGCGTTCTGGCTCATCAGATGCTTGATGGACTGCTTGCCGCGATAGGTTTTTGGCTGCTGCATCTGCTTCTGCGCCTTCTCAATCTCCTGCACGAACTTGTCCAGTGCCTTTTTCAGCACCTCGGCTGAGATTTTGCCGCCCTTGATCATGATTGCAACAACTTTGGTGTTGACTTCATCCTGCATTGCAGTGATACCTCCTTTCCTTGAAATGATTGAGGGAATGCTGCCTCAGCTAAGGCGGCACAATCCGGCGACAGATGATTTTCATTTACACTGTCCTCCTTTCCGAGCATTGCTCACGATGGTATTCATTAAAGAGTGTCTTCGCAAAGGCTATAATCGTAGGTCTTCGGCTTCTTTGACCCTGCCGATCTGTCCTGCCCGTAGAAATCATGATTGACGAGCGCGGAGTAGTAATTGTCTATCGTCAGAGAGGCGTTATACAGAGCGGTCAACAGGTACGCCCGGATATTACGGATGTCTGACGGGTTCTTGTTCATTGCTTCCAGAACGTACTCTATGTGGCTGCTATTCAGCTTGAGAAAGCGGGACTTAACCACTTGCTGCGGCATATCCTCGCCATTGATACGGATGGTCGGAGCGGTAGAGCAGACGGCATCCAGCATGATGTCCATGATCTCCCGGAAGCGGTCTTTATCGAACTTCGGATCCTGACAGAGAATGTTGTAGTCAAGATTCTCTTTGATAATCTCTTCATACTCGCTTCGCTCATCCATCCTGTCCATCACATCAAGATTGATGGATTGATAGTTCTTTGAGAGAGTATTTCTTTCTTGTGTAATTACTTGGATAGTATTTCTTTGTGCGGGATTTTCCCTATGGGGATTCTCCACGTCTGGATTCTCCACATCGGGATTTTCCCTGTGTGGATTATCCCTGTGTGGCAAACCGGCTTGCGGCATCTCATAGATGTCGAACTCCGTGCTGACCATTCTGCCCTTATCATCTCTGCCACGGTGACGGACAAGGTAGCCGTTTTCCTCAAGCTCCTTGAGTGCCGAAAGTATGGCGTCGGGACCTTCCTTGCAGAGTGCCGCAAGACCACGGGTGGAGAACTGCCAGCCGTCGTTGAAGGACAGCATCTTTGAGAGAAGACCGACTGCTTTGAGGGAGAGGTTCTTATCTCTCAGGTGGGTATTGCCCATGACCGTGAAGTCACGGGTTTTATTGACGCGATAGACTGACACATGATCACCCTGCCATTTCCGTAGATACTTCAACGCCGCAGATTCCAAAGTAGCGGATGCGGATGACGTTCTTGCCCTTCGGGGTGAAGTAGGTCTGAGAGCCGGTATAGCGGAAGGTCACGAAATCCCGGACGATGAAGAGTCCTTCGTTGCTCTTCTTGTTGTAGGGAAGAAGCTGACCGGAGGGAGAGCGGAACAGATACCCTTCGTTAAGCAGGAATTTGACGAACTTGCGCTCCGGGATTTTCAGTTCCTTCGCCGTGGTGCGAATGTTGGTGCAGTCATCTGGATTGACGAAGACGTCAAAGTAATCGGCTTTCGGTCTTGCGATGCCCAGCTCCGCTTCAAGGGCATTGGCGCGATTCGTTTCCTTGAGCAAGGTCTGCGCAAGCTCTATGATGACCGCCGGTTCCTTCTGAATGCGGTCCAGCAGGGATTCCGTCATGTAGCAGCCGGTCTTGCGGATCATGGGAACAACCTCATCGAACAGCCAGTGTTCAAATCTTTCCGCCGAGGGGAGTTTGCTATGGACAATTAGCCTGTAAACATCACCCTCCGTAATGTAGGAAAGGGACTGCGTACCGCCGCTCGTAAGGGTGTCCCGTTTTAGGACACCCTTGCAATGGTCAATAATTGCCTTGCCGGGTCTGGCATATCCCAATGCTCTTGCAACATCTGAGCCGCAGAACAGAAGTGTTTCTCCGTCGAGGATCGTCCTCACCTCACCGAACTGTTCATTCTTGAAGACTTCGATTTTGTTATCCATGACAGGTTTCCTTTCCGGCATCAGATGTGCCACTTTGATTTTTGAGTGTAGAAACGGGATTGCAGCAGTAGGGACACTCTGCAAACACGCAGGACTGATATTTCCAGTGAGGACGGTGAAAGCGGCAGCTTCGGCACTCAGGGAGAATGCCATCCGCGCCGCTGTCAAAATGCTCAAAGCCGGGTATGGTCTGCATCAGCAATTCCAGTGCTTGCAGATCACCGGCTGTCATGCGTTTCATGCTTAAAAACTCCTTTCCTTCGCCGCATCGCCAGCAAATATTCCGGCTTTTGGGCAACAAAAAAAGAGGGTTTGCTTCTTACTCCAAATTGGAGAAGAAACAAACCCTCTTCGTTTACGATGTAGTTCAGATGATTTCTCGGATGGTATGAATGACACCGAGCAGCAGCCCGATGAAAAAGGCAAGTCCTCCGATAAGACCGCCTATGATTAAGTTCAATGCGAAGATGCCGACTGAGCCGGAAATACCGTAGCCGCTGGGAACGAGCCAGAGGCACATCCTCCGGATGCCAAATGGCAAGCCGACGCAGATCCACATAAGGAAGTAGTCACATACGCCGTCAGGCATATAGATCGGCTTGAGAAATGACGCGAGGCAGAACGCAAGCGCGATTGGAAGCAGAACCTCCTTCAAGAAGACTTTGATAGCACCCACTATATCCTCCTTCTGCCGGAAGTGTGCAGCAGCACCCTCCGGCTTGCTTGATTATTGTGAAAGTCCTTTGTTTTCGGTCAAAAAAAGAAGGGACTAAGCCAGAATGCCTTGATTTTCAAGGTCTTTCTGATTTAGTCCTATTATCGCACAATAATCTTTCGTGATGACAAGGTTGATTTGCCTGCGCTCAATG
>ENA-UERG01003284-UERG01003284.1-human-gut-metagenome-genome-assembly--contig:-NODE-3284-length-10481-cov-4.270473_pt1 | contig 10481 bp, 9 predicted proteins | sample MGYA00242954_ERZ507954 | MGnify/ENA primary metagenome ERZ507954 (study PRJEB26167, sample SAMN06115478) | human gut metagenome | host: Homo sapiens | place: China:Sichuan | collected 2015-01-21... | reverse complement strand
CTCCGGATTTCTCACAGTCTCCGGCTTTGTCTCCTCTCCAAGATATGTCCACGGCACCTGAAACACCGTCCCCATACTCACACGGATTGCTCTCCGGTAAAGCGGATTGCTGCACCCTGTGGTCAGCAGCACCGCATCCATTCCAAGCGCCGCAGCAGAGCGGAAAATAGCGCCCACGTTTGTCGGATTTACCACATTTTCCAAAACTGCAATTCGTTTTGCCCCCTTGCAGACACTCTGCACCGAAGGGAGCGGCTGCCGGTACATCGCACAGAGCATTCCTCTGGTCAGTTGAAACCCCGTCAGCTTCGTGAGTACATCAAACTCCGCCGTGTAGACCGGGATCTCCCCGCACCGCGCAAGAATCTTCTCAATATGCCGTTTTTCCGTCAGAATTGACACCGGCATATAGCCTGCGTCCAGCGCCCTCTCGATAACCTTGGGACTTTCCGCAATAAACATACCTTTTTCCGGCTCATGGCGGTTAATCAACTGATTCTCTGTCAGTCTTGCATACACATCCAATTCCGGTGCATCAAAATCTGTTATTTCTATCATCTGTGCCATTTTATTCCTCTTCCACTTCCAATGATTTCTGTTTGTTCGTTGTCTCACCCGATCTTCCAGTGCCATTTTCGATCGTTTTATGCTTTCGGCTGTTTTCTGATCTGTTTCTCTTTGCATCCTGACTTTTGACCGAGATTTGGCTTCACAGTCGATTTCCTGGGACAATTTGGTTTTCCTTGTAATCAATTCATTTTCCCTTTCGTTTTCCGGGCTTGATCTGGCTTTCCGTACGGATTTTGGTACCTGCATCTTTTCCAAACGGGTCTGTACGGCAAAAATATCCTCTCCAGACCCGTTTTTCCTTGTTTCCCATCATATTTAACATGAAAAACCATAGGGAACGGGTCTCAGGAGCACTTTTTCTTCTCTGAGACCCGAATCACAGGGAAAAACGGGTCTCACAGGCAACTTTTCCCACTATAGACCCGTTGGTCATATCAAATTCAGGATCTGAGTCTCATAAACATTTAATTATAATACCGATCTTTATCAGAAGTGTCAATCTATCCGTTTCTACACCCGGACCGGTGTCTGTCGTACAAATTTCCCACCTCTGTTTTTCCTGCCTGCGAGTTTCCTGTCACATTTTCAAATGCTCTTTCTGCCTCCTCATTACTGATGTTTTTTAATGCTTTTTCTTATACATTTTCCTGCAGCTTTCTCAAATGCTTTTCTGGCGCTTTTACGTTGTATGAAAATTATTCTTCCACACCCGAAAAATACAAAACAGGCGGAAACCCTGACGTTCATCCGCCTGCCTTTCGCCTGTTCTCTGCCAGCTTCGCTACGCTTTCTGCAACGTCCTTCGCCTGTTCTCTACAGGCTTCGCTGCGCTTTCTGCAACGTGTTCCGCCTGTTTCCCTCCACCTCTTGTTTCTGCTTTTTTCCGGCTTTCTGTTTCTCTATTGCACTCTTCTTTTTCTGCTTCCTTTTTCCCTACCCTACAAAATAATGCATACCATCCCGCCGTTGTTGTCGTTCACAATTTTCTGCATAGTATCCTGCAGCTTCATCTGACACTCGTCATCCATCATCGAGATCTTGCCGCGGATGCCGTCCTCCATCAGCTCGCCGATGGATTTTCCGAAAATATTGGTCTCCCAGGCTCCCTCCTCGCTCTTTTCGCCCTCTCTGATGTAGGCGATCAGATCATTCGCCTGCTCCTCGCTTCCGACGATCGGCGCGATCTCGGTCTCAATATTGGCACGGATCATGTGGATCGAGGGGGAGGTTGCGCGGATGCGGACGCCGAATTTATTTCCGTGCTTGATAAGCACCGGATCTTCCATTTTAATATCGGAGAGTCCGGGGCCTACCACGCCATAGCCTTTCACCTGTACCGCCGCCATCGCGTCCGCCACCTTTTCATATGCCTCTTTCCGCTGTGACATTTCCTTCACCATTGTGATCAGTTCATATTCGCCGGCAATCGGCACACCCGCAAGCTCACTCATGTTTTCATAGTAATACTTCTCAGCGACCTCCATGCGGATTTTGGCGCAGCCAGATGCGAGATCCACTTCCTCCAATTTCATCCGCGAGACATAGTGCTCCGGCGTAAAATCCTGTGCATAAATATCTTTCACTTTTCGCATTCCACCGAGGATCGTTCTGGCGCCCTGTATGATTTCCGCCTTCATCGGATGATCGGGCGGGAGCATTTCCGTCCATTTCGGAATATAGAATTCCATGCGGGCGACTGGGAACTCATATAAAATCTGCTCTAATATATGAAAGACATCATCTTTGCGAAGCTGCTCGCAATTTACCGGCAGCACCGCCGTCTGGTACTTTTCCCGAAGTTCCTCCGCAATGCGGACGGTTTCCTCGCTGTAGGGTCTCGTCGAATTGAGCACCACAACATAGGGCTTGCCAATCTCCTCCAGTTCCTGCACGGTCTGCTCTTCCGCATTCACATAATTTTCCCGCGGCAAATCTCCGATACTTCCGTCTGTTGTCACCACAATGCCGATCGTCGCATGATCCCTTATGACTTTTTCCGTACCGATGGACGCCGCCTCCACAAACGGAATCTCATGGTCGAACCACGGCGTATGAACCATACGGTCCGTGCTTCCCTCCATGTGTCCGGCGGCTCCGTCCACCATAAAGCCGACACAGTCAATCAGCCGGATTTTGATCCGCGTATCATCCTCCAAAGAAATCTCTGCCGCGTCTTTCGGAATAAACTTTGGTTCCGTTGTCATGATGGTTTTTCCCTGTGCAGACTGGGGTAATTCATCAATCGTGCGCTGCCTGCTATGTACATCTTCCATATAGGGAAGTACCATAAGGGCCATATTCCGTGTGACAAAGGTCGACTTTCCGGTCCGGACCGGTCCTACAATTCCAAGATATACCTCCCCGTCTGTGCGGTTTTGTATATCTTTGTATAAATCAAACTCTTTTTTGCTGCTGATGTCCATAAAAATACCCCTTCCATACTTAATAAAATGTATGAAGGGGTATCTGTAATTATTCCCGCGGAAACTAAAATATCATCGCGCGCGGATGACCTTCTGGCGCAGACAAAGCCGGGGATCTGTACACTTCGCTTTTCTACAGCAGCACCCGCAGCATTCCCGGCAGACAGCGGAATTGCAGCTTCGTGACATCACCACAGTATTCTCCATCCGCATGCAGCACCATAGGATCCTTCAGCCGAACCTCGCATGTGCCGCAGTCGTCTATGTCAAATCCGCGGATTCCCGTATGCTTTGCCGCCACGAGGAACGGCAGGCATAAAAATGTGCGCCACTTCGGAATTCCGTGTACACTGCAGATCGAAAGCTTTCCGTCCGTGGCATCCGCCTTCGGCGCCATGGGAACGCCGCCTCCCTCTGCCTTAAAGTTCATCGCCGCGATATAGATGATGCGGTCTAACTTCCGCTCCGGGGTCTCGTCCAGACGCACCGCAGCCTCCGTCGTCTGCATGGAAAAAAGCGACTGCACCGTAATGAGCAGATAGGTCAGTTTGCCAAGATGCAGCTTATTTAAAAATACTTTCAGCTTCGATGTCAGGGCTTTTTTGCAGACTAACGCGTCAAGTCCCACGCCGGCACTGATGGCGAACTTTCTCGGCTTCTCGCAGTCATCCCATGCCACCTCTCCCAGATCGATCACGGTGCATGCCTCTCTCCCCCGCTGCATGCAGGAGAGCATGCGCGCCAGATTCTCCGACGGCGTGCCGCTAAGCTTTAACCCTCTCGCCAGGTCATTTCCCGAACCGGTCGGTATCAGTCCGAACCGCACTTTTTCCGGATGTGTGATGCCGTTGATGACCTCATTTGCCGTTCCGTCCCCGCCGACCACTGCAAGGCAGATATCATCATCCGTCTTCGCGCAGATCTCGACAGCAAGACGTGTGGCATGCCCCTCATGCTCCGTGACATAATGCCGGTAATGGATTCCTCTCTTCACAAGTTCTCTCTGTACCTCTTTCCAGATCTGCGCACCCCTGCCGCTTCTGGACTTCTCATTCACAATAAAATAAAGCATCTGTTTCTCCCACCGTAACATACATTCTGCTGTTTCCGGCATGTGCCGGACATACACCGCTCTGTTCCACGTCTGTTTTTCCTATATAAACACAATCGAAAACGCCCACCCGGCCTCTGCCAGATGAGCGTTTCTCTTCTGCAATGCTCTTTTTTATCGTATCACGGATACACGGCAATTACAACTGTTTACTGCTCTTTTCTGTCTGCATCTTCGTCCACCCAGAGACGTCCGTACATTTCCATATAATTATAAAGCCGTTTGGCAAGCTTGACGGTAATCTGATCTGATGTTGCACGCCACTGCCAGTTGCCCCCCAGTGTGGACGGCGTGTTCATGCGTGCCTCCGAACCAAGACCGATCAGATCCTGCATCGGCACCACCGCAAGCTCCCCGACCGAAGACCATGCACCACGCATCATGCCCCAGTTATAGCCTTCCTCTTTCGTGAGGTTTAAGTATTCCTTTGCAAATTTGACGCTCTCCTTCGGCGCAGTCTTCATCCAGCCAAGCAGCGTATCATTGTCATGTGTTCCGGTGTACACCACACAGTGCTCCGTGTAGGTATGCGGGAGATAATTGCTTCCCTCTCTCGAGTCAAACGCAAACTGTATGACTTTCATTCCCGGAAATCCGGAATCCGCAACAAGCTTTAACACGGACGGTGTCAAAAAGCCCAGATCCTCCACGATAATGTTTAATCTGCCAAGCTTCTGCTCCAGCGTATGAAACAGATCCATGCCCGGTCCCTTGCGCCACTCACCATTCTTTGCCGTCTTATCCTTTGCCGGAATCGCATAGTAGGAATCAAATCCGCGGAACTGGTCAATCCGGACAATATCGTAAAGCTTTGACATTGCCGCAATGCGTTTCGTCCACCAGGTGTATCCGTTTTTCTTCATTACATCCCAACGGAACAACGGATTGCCCCAGAGCTGTCCGTCCTCGGAAAATGCATCCGGCGGACACCCTGCCACATCAATCGGATTTAAATCCTCATCCAGATAGAACTCTTCCGGATTCGCCCATACGTCAGCAGAATCCCCTGCGACGTAGATCGGAACATCCCCGATGATCTCAATACCTTTTTCATTCACATAGGCTTTTAGCTCCCACCACTGCTTGAAAAACAGATACTGTAACATCTGGTAAAAGCGGATATCCTTCGCATAGGTGCTTCTCGCCTCGGCAAGCGCCTCCGGTTTTCTCATCTTTAAATCTTTTTCCCAGGAAAACCATGCGTTTCCGCCGTTGGCATCCTTTAACGCCATAAACAGCGCATAATCAGAAAGCCAGTCTGCCTCTTTTTCACAGAACGCCTCAAAATCGTCCGGCTCTGCGCGAAGAAACCGCTCAAACGCGATCTTTAACAGCTTATAGCGCGACTCGTACATCACGCCGTAATCCACCTTGTCTGCTTTCTTTCCCCACGGGAAAGACTCACACTCCGCCTTTTTCAACAGTTTTTCCTTACACAGGTATTCCAGATCTATAAAATACGGATTCCCTGCAAAGCTGGAAAATGACTGATACGGCGAATCGCCGTAACTTGTGGGGCAGATCGGAAGAATCTGCCAGTATTTCTGTCCTGATTTTTCAAGAAAGTCTGCAAACTTTCTGGCTTCTTTTCCCATCGTACCAATTCCATACGGAGATGGCAGGGATGATATATGCATCAATACTCCACTACTTCTCATAACCTCGTCCTTACCTTTCATCTATCACTCGAATACTCTCCCCATTTACAAACTCAAACGGAACAATCTCGTGAATCGGCTCTTTCTTCAACTCGATCTGGCCGAATAAAATCTCGATGCTGCGGTTTGCAAGCGTCTGATGCTGCTGCTTGATCGTCGCCAGCTTCGGATTGTAATACTCTGCAAGCGATGTACCGTCAAAACCGATCACGGAAACATCCTCCGGCACGCGGTACCCCAGATCACGCAGTGCGCGGATGGCCCCGATCGCCATCACATCTGACATTGCAAACACTGCAGTCACATCCGGAAACTTCCCGATCAGGCGCTTCATCGCCCGGCAGGCGCTTCCAAAAGAGAATCTTGCCTTCTCATAGCAGTGCTCCACATCAAGAACCGCCCCATGCTCCGAAAAGCTCTGCTCACATCCCAGGAAACGCTGATGACTCGTATAAGACTTGTCAAAATCACCGCCGAGAATACCGATTCTGCGGTGTCCAGCCACAAACAGCTGATCCACCGCACAGCGTGCCGCCGCAATATCGTCCGTGGCAACGCTGGAAAGATTCTCAAAATGCATCTCATTGGCACGGTTCGTCACCAACACACACGGCACATCCACACCGGAGAACTCCCGGTGAAAATATTCCGGATTACCGCCGAGGAACAAAAGCCCAAGCGGCTTTCTCTCCCTGCAAAGAAGAATTGCCTGCTCTACCTCATCTGCATCCTCGTCCAGATAAGACACGACCAGCGTATATTCCGTTTTCTCGATCATGCGCTGGATTTCCTCCACGATACTGGCAAAAAGCATATTTGAGATACCTTTGACCAGTACGCCGATCGCCTTGGAATTGTTCTGTTTTAAATGCTTCGCATTGTTGTTCGGCACAAAATTAAAGCTTGCGACAACTTCCTCGATCTTTTTTCTTGCATCCGGGCTGACATCATTCCTATTATTAAGCACTCTGGAAACCGTGCTGACGGAATAGCCTGACTCTCTGGCAATATCTTTTATTGTAACCATAACTTTTCCTGCCTGTTTTTGTCTTCTTGATTTCACTGGCAATTATTATATCAGCCTTTGACAGCTCCTGCAACAACACCTTCTATAATATACTTCTGGCAGGCTGCATAAAAAATAATGATCGGAACAATGGCAAGCACCAGCATCGCCATCATGGTACCCCAGTCAACCGCTCCGTAGCCGCCCTTTAAATACTGGATGACAATCGGGATGGTCTTGTATTTTTTCAGATCCAGCACCAGATAAGGCAGCAGATAGTCGTTCCAGATCCACATTGCCTGCAGAATTGCCACCGTGATCGTGGTCGGCTTCATAATCGGGAGTACCACCTGGAAAAAGGTCTGGAGCGGCGTACACCCGTCAATCATTGCCGCCTCCTCAATCTCAAGCGGAATGCTCTTCACAAAACCGCAGAACATAAACACCGCCAGTCCGGCTCCGAATCCGAGGTATACCAGAATAATACCGATGGGATTGCTTAAATGCATCATGTTCGCCAGCTTTGACAGGGAGAACATAACCATCTGGAACGGCACGATCATGGAAAACAGGCATAACATGTAGATCGTGGAGTTCACTTTGTTATGTACTCTCGTAATGTACCATGCGCACATGGAGGTACAGAGAATGATTACCGCCACAGAACCTACCGTGATGATAACGGAGTTCCCCATCGCCGCAAAAAAGTTTGTCTTCTGCACGCCCTTGATAAAGTTCTCAATTCCGAAGAAAGAACGGTGATCCGGCAGTGCAAACGGATATCTCGTGATGAATCCTTTTTTCTTTAAGGAGTTCATCGCCACGAGGAAAATCGGGTACAGCCACAGTACCGCAAGGATTGAGAAAAATACAGTCAAAACCCATCCGTGTTTGGCGCGTCTTACCGCGCTTACCTGATTGTCTGCTTTTTTGTTCTTTGCCATTATTGCTGCACCTCCTTACTTCTGGTAAGTCTGTTCTGTAGCATTGCAATGACTGCCACAATGATAAAGAATACCACCGCTTTCGCCTGACCGGCGCCCTCCCATCCGGTTCTGGTGTAGAATGTCTCATAAATATTCAGTGCCAGCATCTGGGAACTGTTCGACGGCTCGCCCGCAGTCAGCGCCAGGTTCTGGTCAAACAGCTTAAAGGAGTTCGTCAGTGTCAGGAATGTACAGATCGTAATCGACGGCATTACCATCGGGATCGTCACATGGCGCAGCAGCTGACGGTTCGTCGCCCCGTCAATCTTTGCCGCCTCGATCAGCTCACCCGGGATGTTCTGGATGCCGGCGATATAGATAATCATCATATAACCGATCTGCTGCCAGTTCATTAAAATTACAAGTCCCCAGAATCCGTAGGTTCCGGAATAGGTAAGTGTCTTTCCGAAGTTCGCCAGAATACCGTTTAACAGGATCTGCCAGATATATCCAAGCACAATACCTCCGATGAGGTTCGGCATAAAGAACACGGTACGAAACAGGTTCGTTCCCCTAATTCCCTTTGTTAAAAGCATCGCGATCGCAAATGCAAACACATTGATCGTAAGAACGGACACGACCGTAAACAGTGCCGTAAACACCAGCGCATGTGTGAATGTTGCATCCGAAAAAATCCGGATATAATTTTTCAGTCCCACGAACTTTGCATCAGTCACCGTCGTAAATTCACAAAACGATAAATAGATACCCATAATAAAAGGAATTATAAAACCGATTGTAAATGCCACTAAAGTCGGGAGTGCAAAAACAGGAAAATATTTCTTAATTGATTTCTCCATACTCTTTCATCCTCTCATATTCAATAAAACCGATATCGGGCAGATGCTTTGCAGTACCCGCATCCTTCTAAAAAAGGGTGGGCAGTTCTCATGCCCACCCCCTGCATTTTACAGATTTTTATTCGTGTGTTGCGTCGTACTCAGTCTTCCATCCATCTACGAATGCTGTCACAACGCCATCCCAGTCGCCGGTACCCTGTGCATACTCAAGTAATGCAGAACCAACGCCATCTTTCCATGTCTCAGAAGGAATAGTGGAGAAGTTCCATGTTACAGAATACTTGCCAGCTTTGGTGTAAGCTGCATCTGCCTGGATGAATACATTGTCTGCTGTGTAACCGTCAGCGAAAGTATCAAACGGTGTTGTGAATCCCATTACATTAGCCATGGAATCACGTCCCTCATCAGATGTGATCACCCACTCAAGGAAATCAAGTGTTGCCTGCTGATCCTCTGCGGATGCCTGATTATTAACGCACCAGTAGTTCTCAGAACCTGTGCAGAGTCCCTGATTTTCCTCACCGTCCACACCAATGTAGATCGGCATCATGCTCATGTCCTCAGCTGTTACGAGATAACCGTTATCCTCATTGGTCAGGTTGCTGTACTCCCATGTACCGTTCTGGTAGAAAACAGCCTCTTCCATACCGAACTCGGACTCAGCCTCGTCACCGGTCTTGCTGGAAAGAAGACCCGGCTCACAGGTGGAATCTGTAATGTAGAGATCCCAGATCTGCTTGTAGTTGTCAAGGTATGTACCCTCGATTGCATCGGTGGAATCAATGCCCTTGTCCTTGTACTCATAGTAGATCGGAAGGTTTGCAAGGTGTGTCTTAAATCTCCAGTCGGAAGATCCATCCATACCTGCGGAAGTAAATGCTCCCTTTAAGTCATATCCGAACTGATCGTTGATCTCGTCTAATCTTGCCTGAATGTCGTCTGCCACTGCCTTTAATGTCTCAAAGTTGTTGATGTCTTCCGGAGAAGAGATCACTGCGTTGTCCATTGTGCAGTAGTCGTTTAAGATCGTCTTGTTGTAAATGATGCCATAAGTCTCGATTACATATGCGATACCGGAAACCTCGCCAGCGTCATTCTTCAGTGCATAGTCATCGCTGGTCAGATGGGAATAGATCTCGCTGTTTGAAAGATCCAGACAGTAATCCTTCCAGTTTGCAAGTCCTACCGGTCCGTTTACCTGGAATAAGGTAGGAGCTTCGGTCTTGGCGATCTCTGACTTTAACGTCTGCTCGTAAGTACCGTCTGCTGCTGTGATAACCGTTACTGGAACACCTGTCTGCTCTGTGTAGGTTGCTGCCAGATCCTGCCATGCCTGATCCTGCTCCGGCTTGAAGTTCAGATAATAAACTGAACCGCCCGCTGCATCCGTCTTCGCTGCATCTGTATCTGCCGCCTCTGTGGTTGTTGCAGCTGCATCGTTTCCTGTGGTAGCTGCTGCGTTACTGTCTGTTGTGCTGCTGTCCCCACATCCAGTAAACATCGTTGCGAGCATTGCACTTGCAAGCATTACGGATAACACTTTTCTTTTCATAAATTTACCCTCCTGATATGATTTGTTCAACTTCTTCTGTAACGTTTCCGGTATTGTTATCGGTAATGTTTCCGGTAACGTTTTCAGTTGATGGTTAGATTATATTTCCATATGTCAGGAAATGCAATACCCAATCGTTATTTTCCACATTATTGCCAAGTTTCAAGAATACATTTTGTGACATTTGTACAAAAGAAAGGCTGTCGCAATAAGCATAGACCTCTTTGAGTTGATAAGTAATATTACAAGAAATAGATACTTAAAAGTTCCAGATAAACATGCGGCGGCAAATTCTGAACGCAAAATCCGGTATTTCTAACCATGCCGCAGCTGGCATCCGTGATGATCCGTGTCTTTCCAAGTTTGGAGCACTCC
>ENA-UERG01003280-UERG01003280.1-human-gut-metagenome-genome-assembly--contig:-NODE-3280-length-10492-cov-3.653673_pt1 | contig 10492 bp, 9 predicted proteins | sample MGYA00242954_ERZ507954 | MGnify/ENA primary metagenome ERZ507954 (study PRJEB26167, sample SAMN06115478) | human gut metagenome | host: Homo sapiens | place: China:Sichuan | collected 2015-01-21... | reverse complement strand
ACTGTCCTTATAGTCAACAGTAGGCTTTACGCCTATGTTTGTAACAGACGGCATGACCCTGCCGTCAAGATATGTCACGCTCTTATATACTCCGAAGCGCGGCATAACTATGTTTTCGGGGAAACGCTGGTTTATGGTCGGGCTTCCTATGGTTCTGCCTATGCGGTTGCCCTCTATCACTCTGCCCTCTATCGAAAAATCATATCCGAGCAGTTTGTTCGCCTTTGCTATTTCACCCGATTTTATCAGATTTTTGATGGCCGTTGAATGTACCACACATCCGTCCAGACTGAACGGCGGTATTATAACGACCTTTATGCCGTACTCACGGCATATACATTTAAGCTCTTCGGCATCGCTTCCTCCGCCTGCTCCGAGCCTGAAATCAAATCCGCACACAACGACCTTTGCGTTCATTATCTTCACGAGAACCTTTTCGATGAAATCCCTTGCCGTGTAGTCGCACACCGAATTGAAATCGGGAGAATAAATATATTGTACTCCGGCTTCTGCGAGCTTCTCCAGCTTCATATCATTTGTGAGCAGGTTCTCTATCTTTTCCCTTTTAGGCAATGCCGTGTCGCTGTGGAACGTGAACATTGCAGGGCAAAGTCCGCCGTGTCTGAAGCATTCCTCCACGACCTTCATATGACCTAAATGCAAGCCGTCAAAAAAGCCGAGTGCCGTTGCTGTCGGCGGGATGGGTATTATATTTTCGGTAATGTCAATCAAGAATAAACCTCCGTGTCCCGCATTAAATGGGAAAATCAAGATAATATATTAAGGTATACGCTTTTAAGCCCGTTCTCCCCGTTCACCCTTGCCACGCCTAAAAAATCACCATCGTGCTTAAGACGCAGGCAGGTGCCTTCCGGGTATGAAATATCCATTCTTCCGCAGTCAAGTATCATGCCGTTCATGAACAGCTTCTTTTGTGTACCGTCCAGAGTTATCTCGTCATAGCACGAGAAAACACGCTCTGTCGGCAGTACCAGCCTTGCGGTATCCTCAGGCGGCATATTACGAAGCGTTTCAATATCGTGGCAGTCCGAAAGCGTAAAGCCTGCCGCCATCGTGCGGCAAAGCGAGGTCATTATCGCTCCTGTGCCGAGCTTTTTTCCTATATCGCTTATGATAGTGCGGATATAGGTTCCTTTTGAGCAATAAATATCAAGCGTACCTGTACGCTTTTCCTCGTCATAGTCGGACAGTTCTATCGAATATACCGTGACCGGACGAGCGGCACGTTCAACCTCAATGCCCTGCCTTGCAAGGTCATAAAGCCGTTTGCCGTTTATCTTCACCGCAGAATACATCGGCGGTATCTGCATTATATCGCCCTGCATAGTCTTTACCGCATCGGTAATTTCCGCAAGCGTAACAGGCTTTTCGCTCTTTGTCAGCACCTTGCCCCATACGTCCTCGGTATCGGTAGTCACACCGAGCCTGAAGGTCGCACGGTATCTCTTGTCGCTGACAGGATTCAGGTCGGCTGTCTTTGCCGCTCTGCCGATATATATCGGCAAAACGCCTGTCGCCATAGGGTCGAGCGTACCGCCGTGACCGATTTTTCTCGTGCCTGCCGCCCTTCGCATTATCGCCACAACATCAAACGAGGTGAAATCCTGCGGTTTATTGATACAGATTACGCCGTTTATTTCATTCATTTGCTTTCAGCGCCTTTTCAAATACAGGCAGCAGCTTTGCTTTCACAAACTCTATACTGCCCTCTATGGTACAGCCTGCGGCTCTGGCGTGACCGCCGCCGCCGAACAGGGCGCACACGCTTCCTGCGTTTATCGGCTCTGCCGTTCTGACCGAAATCTTGAATGTAGCAGGACCCTTCTGCTTTACGGTAGCGCCGATAATTACGCCCTCTACCTGACGGGGAAGGCTTGCAAGACCGTTGAAGTCCTCGCTGTCAACTCTGCCATTAAAGCGATCCATAAGCTCCGTTGTCAGCCATACTACCGCTACCCTGTCGTCACAGAAGAATTCCATTCCCTGCATTATCGCCTGTTCAAGCTCCAACCTGCCCTTTGACTTCATATCAAACAGCTTGTAATTGATGCCGGAAACATCAAACTCATAAGCCATCAGCTTAGCGGCTATTATGTGCGTTCTGCTTGTCGTGTTGGAATACTTGAAGCAGCCCGTGTCGGTTGCAAGTCCTGTGTAAAGGCAGGACGCAATCTCACCGTCAAGCTGTGCGTTCATTTCCTCCGCTATCTGAAAAATAAGTTCGCAAGCCGCAGCCGCATCGGAATCTACAAGAGTATATTTTGCAAACTCCTGTCTGCTCTCGTGGTGGTCTATCGCAAGAAATATCCTGCCGCCGTATACTGCGTCAAGGTCGCCGAGCAGTTTTCTGTCGGCAACGTCAACGCTCACTATGGTCTTTTCCTCAAAGTTCTGCTGTATCACCGTATCACGCAGGAACTCCATACGGGGCGCTATCTCATCCGCACACATAACCTTTGCCCGTTTACCCATCTTCTGAAGCATACCGCAAAGACCGTAAGCACAGCCCAGTGTATCTCCGTCGGGGTTGGCGTGTGACAATATCAGAAAATCATCGTTGCTTTTCAGTAGCTCTGCCGCTTTTTTAACGTCTGTTATCATTATTGTTTACCTTTCGTCATCGCCGTTATCATCGGGTTCGGCAGGTTTCGGCAGTTTGCTTATCACCTCGCTGATATGCTCGTAATAATCCATCGAATTATCCGGCACGAATATCAGCTGAGGCAGCTTGCGCATCTTCACACGCTCGTTGATTCTTCTTTTAAAGAAGCCCTCTGCCTTCTTGAGATGCTCGGCGACATTTTTCGTGGTGTCGCCGCCCTCAAGCGTTGTGATATAAACCTTGCAGTAGAACAGATCGCTTGTCAGCTCACAGCGTGACACACCGACCATCGCCTTTACTACAGCGCCGTCCTTTATATCACGCATAGCTGTGGAGATCTCACGTTTTATATCCTCCGCAAGTCTTGCTGTATTGAAATTTGCCATTAATCTCTGTACTCCTCGGTAACAAACGCCTCGAATATATCGCCGTACTTTATGTCGGTGAACTTTTAAAGCGTGATACCGCACTCGTCGCCTGCGGCTACTTCCTTCACATCGTCCTTGAAACGACGTAAGCCTGCTATCTTGTCAACAGCAACGATTATGCCGTCACGGACAACTCTTACCTCGCCGTTTCTCTGTACCTTACCGTCAAGTACATAAGAGCCTGCTACCACGCCGACGCTCGACAGCTTCATTACCTGTCTTACCTCAACACGTCCTGTATCAACTTCTCTGTACTTGGGCGCAAGCATACCCTTCATGGCTGTTTCGATTTCTTCTATTGCGTCATATATTACTCTGTAGAGTCTTATATCGACACCGTCACGCTTTGCGTTGTCTGCAGCCGCAGGGTTAGGTCTTACGTTAAAGCCTACTATGATAGCGCCCGATGCCTTTGCAAGCATAACGTCGCTTTCTGTTACGGCACCTACCGCACCGTGAATTACTTCTACCTTTACTTCCTCGTTTGACAGCTTTGACAGTGACTGTGAAACAGCTTCTACAGAACCCTGTACGTCTGCCTTTACTATGATGGGGAGCTTCTTCATTGAACCTTCTTCGATCTGTGAGAACAGATTATCAAGGCTGACCTTCTTATAGAGTTTGAACTGTTCTTCCTTAGCGTCAAACTTTCTCTTTTCAACAAGCTCTCTTGCGAGCTTTTCGTCTTCAACAGCCGCAAAATCGTCGCCTGCGCTCGGTACTTCCGCAAGACCCATTATCTCAACGGGAACAGAAGGACCTGCTTCCTTTACCGCTTTGCCCTTGTCGTCACGCATTACACGGACACGTCCTACAGCAGTACCTGCGATTATTGTATCGCCTGTGTGGAGAGTACCCGACTGTACAAGAACAGTAGCGATAGGACCTCTGCCCTTGTCGATTCTTGCCTCGATAACAACACCCTTTGCAAGTCTGTCTGGGTTAGCCTTAAGTTCAAGGACATCTGCCGTGAGGTTTACCATTTCGAGAAGCTCGTCTATACCTTCGCCTGTCTTTGCCGATACGGGAACGCAGATTACATCGCCGCCCCATTCTTCGCATACAAGACCATGCTCGGTAAGCTCCTGCTTTACCTTGTCGGGATTTGCCGTAGGCTTATCCATCTTGTTTATCGCAACTATTATCGAAAGGTTTGCAGCCTTTGCGTGATTTATCGCTTCTACCGTCTGAGGCATAATGCCATCGTCTGCGGCAACAACGAGTATCGCTATATCCGTAGCCAGCGCACCTCTTGCACGCATAGCGGTGAACGCCTCGTGTCCGGGAGTGTCAAGGAATGTAATATCCCTGCCGCCTGCCTTTACCCTGTAAGCACCGATATGCTGTGTGATACCGCCTGCTTCGCCGGACGTAACGTTAGCGTGTCTGATTCTGTCGAGGAGCGATGTCTTACCGTGATCAACGTGTCCCATAACAACAACAACGGGTGAACGGGGCTGTAAGTTCTCCTCTGTATCCTCTACCTCTTCAAACAGACGTTCTTCGATGGAAACTACAACTTCCTTGGTAACCTTTGCACCGAATTCTTCCGCTACGATACAAGCCGTATCATAATCGACCGACTGGTTGATAGTAACCATTACGCCCAGACTGAACAGCTTCTTTATAACGTCTGCGGCTGTGACCTTAAGACGTGACGCAAGCTCCGATACGACTATCTCATCGGGAACCTGTATCTCGAGCTGTTTCTTTCTTGCCTTTTCAAGCTCAAGACGCTTCAGCTTCTGAGCCTCGGTTTCCTTCTTCTTGCTGAACTGCTGCTTGCCCTTCTGCGACTTCTGGCTTATCTTCTGCTTCTTTGTATAAGCGTCATTCTGACGTCTGTTGCCGCTCTCGGTCGAAGCTATGGTTTCATACTTCTCGTTGTACTTATCAAGGTTTACATAACTGCCCCTTGTGTCAACGTGCTTTGTGACCTGCTCGCCTCTCTGTACAGCCTCACCCTTGACGTGCTTTGTGGGAGGTGCGTTTGTCTTGATATTTGCAAGGTCGATAACAGGCTGTGCCGGAGCTGTCTGCTGTGCAGGCTTAGTATCCCTGCGGTCATTTCTGGTATCGTTTCTTCTGTCGCCGTAGGGCTTTCTGTCACCCTGCTGTCTGTCGCCGTAAGGCTTTCTGTCACCCTGCTGTCTGTCGCCGTAAGGCTTTCTGTCGCCCTGCTGTTTGTCACCGTAAGGCTTTCTGTCACCCTGCTGTCTGTCACCGTAGGGCTTTCTGTCGCCCTGCTGTCTGTCGCCGTAGGGCTTTCTGTCGCCCTGCTGTCTGTCGCCGTAAGACTTTCTGTCGTTACGGTCGCCCATAGGCTTTCTGTCTGCAGGCTTGTCGCTCTTTGCTTCGGGCTTTGATTCTGCCTTTATCTCGGACTTTGCTTCAGACTTTGTTTCTGTCTTTATTTCAGGCTTTGCTTCGGGCTTAGCCTCTGTTTTTGTTTCGGGCTTTGCCTGTACCTTTTCAGCCTTGTCGGCTTCCTTGTTGGGTTCGAGCTTCTTCTCAGCCTTCTTTGCAGGCTTTTCTGCCGGCTTTTCTTCCTTCTTTTCCGTCTTGGGCTTGCTTGCCGAAGCGAAATATGAATTGAAATTCTTCACCTGGTTGCTCTGAGAATACTTTTCGAGAACAACAGACAGCTCATCCTCAGAAAGCGAAGCCTGCGATTTCTTCTGTACTCCGAAATACTCCTGTACCACATCCGTAATTTCACTTACAGGAATATTAAGATCCTTTGCCAACTCGTTTACACGATATTTTTTATCCATTCACTGATCCCCTTTTTTATGTCAGATTTAGTATTGTATATATAAATCGGGTGTACCGCTTATTTCCCTTTATGCTCGCCCGTAAGGCTTGCGTATAAGCCTTCATCGAGAACGGCAAGCACTCCCGTGCGTTTTCCGAGGACCGACTTGATCTCGTCCATCGTACAATCGCACTGCGACAGCAGGGCACTGTATTTATCGCAGAAAAAACGCATTTCTTTCTGTGTTTTCTCCGATACGTCGCTTGCGAGAATAACTCCCGCAATTTTCGATTTCGGGTTTTTAAGCTCCTCGCAAACAGGATCAAACCCGTGTATCAGACGTCCGGACTTTCTGCAAAGACCGAGCGTACTTAAAAAATTCATTGCCGTTACTCACCGTCGCTTTCTCCGATGCTTTTCAGCAGTTCAAGATATATCTCCTGCGGTACCGCACATTTCAGAGAGCGTTCAAGCCCACGTTTTTTCTGTGCTGCCTCAAGACAGCTGCGGCTCTTGCAGACATACACTCCCCGTCCGGATTTCTTACCCGTGAAGTCGAGTACAAACTCTCCCTCGGGAGTACGGACAACTCTTACAAGCTGTTTTTTCTCTTTCATTTCCTCACAGCCCGCACATTTTCTCATCGGTATCTTTTTAACTGCCAAAGCGATCCATCCTTTCGTAAAGGGTTTTTATTCCTCAGCCTGAGCTTCTTCCTCAGCCTTTTCCTGCTTGCTCTCTATTCCTTCATAGAAGCCGCTTTCGGGGCGTATGTCTATCTTGAAGCCTGTGAGCTTTGCGGCGAGCTTCGCATTCTGACCCTTGTTGCCTATAGCAAGTGAAAGCTGGTTATCGGGAACGATAGCCGTACAAGCCTTTACCTCGGGGTCGGGTATCTCTACTCTGATAACATCGCTGGGCTTGAGCGCCTGTGCGATGAATTCCTCGGGCTTTTCGCTGTAGAATACAACGTCCATCTTCTCTCCGCCAAGCTCGGCACATACCTTGCTGATACGCTGTCTGCCGGGGCCTATGCACGCACCGAGTGCGTCAACATCGGGGTTGTTGCTTATAACCGCAACCTTTGAGCGTGAGCCTGCCTCACGGCTGATAGCCTTTATCTCAACGGTACCGTCATATATTTCGGGTACTTCGCTCTCAAACAGACGCTTTACAAGCTCCTTGTTCACTCTTGAAATCTTGAGCATAGGTCTGTGGTCTGTTGCGGAAACACCGGAAACATAAACCTTGACCATATCGCCGGGCCTTAGTACCTCGCCGGGTATCTGCTCGCTTCTGAACAGCGGTACTTCGTTTCCGTTGAGGTTTACGGTAGCGTTGCCTGTTCTCGGCTCTGTCTTGAGTACGGTAACAGTTACCGCCTCGTCCTGAAGACCGCCCCACTGAGCAACGAGCTGTTCACGCTCTATCTCCTTAAGACCCTGCTTGATGACCTGCTTTGCCGTCTGTGCGGCAATTCTGCCGAAATGCTGTGTATCCAGCTTTATCGCTACAATATCGCCGTATTCCAGCTTTCTGCGGGTGTGGGTCTTTGCCTCCTCCATAGAGATCTGGTTTGCATCGTCCTCGACCTCTGCGGCAACTTCCTTCTGGATAGCCACATCAAACTTGCCCTTTGCAATATCAATATCAAACTTGATATTCTCGCTTCTGGGATATTCCTTCTTGATAGCGATAACAAGTGCTGTCTGTATCTTCTCTATCAGCACAGCGGGGTCAATCCCCTTCTCCTTTGCAAGCAATGTCAGAGCCTCAAAAAGCTCCGTTGTGTTGCTGTTAGCCATTTTTAATAATTCCTCCGTTAATTATTTTTTATGCGTCAAGGGCAATTCTTCTGCACTTAGCGGCATTGAACTTCATTTCGCCGTCTTCTGTCTGTACAGTGAATTCGCCCGAATTTTCATCGTAATCTCCGAGAACGCCCGAATAATACGCCGTCTTTCCGTTTTCATCACGCACGGTCACCTTTATCTTTTCGCCCTTCATCTTCACAAAGTGGAAAGGCTTTCTGAGCTGTCTGTCAAGCCCCGGCGAGCCTACCTCGAAAACGTCCACAAGGTCAATGCACGACAGCGTATCGACAGCCTTGTTCAGCGGTTCTGTTATTTCCTCGCATTCAGCGTCGTCTATTCCTCCGTCCGCTTTGTCGAAAAGCACCTTCAGATACCACATGGCACCCTCTTTTTCAAAGATAACGTCCCACAGCTCATAGCCGTATCTCTCGATTATCGGCAGAACCTTCTGCTCGGTAATTCTCTCGACCGTTTCCGCCTGATTCTTCTTGCCGCCTTTTTCCTTCGGCACTTTGAAAGCCTCCTTTCAGACAGTAAGTATATCACATATTATGCCCGTTGTCAAGCAAAATTACGTCATTTTGCCGTAAACAAGCCGTTTTTCAAAGTTTTCGGTAATTTTAAACGATTTTCTTGCGGCAGATGCGGTGTTTTCCTTCCTTTTTAGCCCTGTAAAGCTGTTCGTCCGCCTCATCGAAATATTGTGCATAGTCAACATCGTCCGATTCGCTCCACGCTATACCTACACTGCACTTTATCGTATACCTCTTGCCGCCTATCTCAGCCTTTCCCGACACCTCAAGGAAATCTTCGACCTCGTCCACAACGGTAGATTCACTCGTGCCTCTGGTGAACACGATAAATTCATCTCCGCCGAACCTTCCGACAACCGCATTCGGAAACTTTCTCGAAAGCAGTTTTCCTACCGTTCTCAGCACCTCGTCACCGAAGCTGTGCCCGTAGGTATCGTTGAACGCCTTGAAATCGTCTATATCAAGCATAGCGAAAAAGCTCTTTGCGTTCGTCTTTTCGCCGATGAGCCGCTGAATGTGGTTTGTTGTTGCCAGCTTGTTCAGCAGTCCCGTTGTGCTGTCAAGCTCGACCAGCTGTATCATTCTCTGCTGCTCACGCTTTTCATCGTCTATATCCTGTGTTCTTCCGAGAACTTTTATTACCTTTCCGCTGGCGTCCGCTACGCTTGAATAACACGTCCTTACCCAGCGGTAGCTGTTCTGATCTATTATCGTGGATCTGTAATCGAGCGTCATACAGCTTACAGGCTTTTTGCTTGCCTTTTTCAGCGCCGCATAGAACTTTGCCGCATCATCGGGATATACGATCTTTGTACGTTTTGAAACCTCCGCATAGTTGCTTATGGAGCGGTTTGCCGAATCCGCCCTACCTCCGCCGTACGAAAACGTCATAATATCATCGGGAATATCATATTCAAATGTGACTGCATTCGATGTCGCCTCAAGTATACGGTAACGCTCAAGATTTACCGCATTCTCATATTCCGCCAGTTTTCTGTTGGTCATATCCTGCACAATTGCAAGAAATACAGGGTGTTCGCTTTCTATAAAATCAACCAGCTTTGCCTTGACAAGCACCCATATATCACTGCCGTCATAGCGTCTGCCTTTGCATTCGGCATAAAATGTTTCTCCGGTCTTTACCGAACGTCCGGCTTTTTCAAAGATTATCTCTGCCGAATCTCCGTAAAGCGTCGAGGTAACGCTGTCTGCATACTGTTCATACTGCTCTTTTGTGTAGCCCACCATCTCGTAATATTTCTTGTTGAAATAAAGCGACCTTACTCTGTCTGGGCAAAGCTCATATATAGCAACTCCGCACATAAGATGTTCGAGCATTGTAGAGCATATAGTTTCCCAGTCATATCCCGGCTTGAAGCGGTTTTTAAGCTCGCTCATATCCCTGCTCAAAGGCTCAAGTCTTGCGGCGCATTTATTTTCAGCCATGTTATCACTCCGTTATAGAAAAGTTTTTTGTATTGTAAAAATAGATAATCTGCGTTTCACCCTATATAAAATTGTTGCATGAATCTGACGCACTGTACATATTCGTTTGCAAGCTGTTGTGCGTCAACGTTGTATTTTTTGACAAACTCCTCCACTTTGTCCCAGTTTGCGTGTTCGTAATCGACTACCAGCCTGAACACATCTCCGAAAAGTCCGTCCGCTCCCAGCAGACCGTTCTTTATTTCGTCCGTTACCGGAAGTTCCTTCATAACGTTTCCTATATCACGTTCATCGGTCGTACCTGCCACTACCGACATAAGTCCCATAAGATACATTTCTTTTCTGTGTATAAACTGTCCGGGCATTACCTTTGAGATGCTCTCACAGAATTTCGCCCTTAACAGCGCAAGCCTTATAAGCTCGTCGGGGGTATCCTTCTGCAGTCTTTGCAGACCTACAAGATATATCCATTCCTTCAGCTTTTCAAAGCCGAGCAGAACGAGCGCCTGATGAATGGTTGAAATCTTGTTTCCCGTACTGCCGTACATTACGTTTATAAGCCTGAGCAGTCTTATCGTCAGCACAACGTCCGTCGAAATGACCGCCGCTATTTCTTCATAGTCAGGCTCGGGCGAATATACAAGACCGAGTATATGAAGGAACGTCTTTGCCATAGGCGTATTCGTCCTGTGCGTCATAAGCAGGGGCTTTGCAAAGAAATAGCCCTGCATATATGTACAGCCGAGCCTTTTGGCATATTCCACCTCAAGCTGAGTTTCCACCTTTTCGGCAAGCATTATCTTATTATATGTTATATGGATGCCCTCTTCATCCTCGTCTTCAAATGGGGAATACAGGGTGCCGCCATCGCCACCATCCTATCGCAGCTGATG
>ENA-UERG01003279-UERG01003279.1-human-gut-metagenome-genome-assembly--contig:-NODE-3279-length-10492-cov-4.443399_pt1 | contig 10492 bp, 9 predicted proteins | sample MGYA00242954_ERZ507954 | MGnify/ENA primary metagenome ERZ507954 (study PRJEB26167, sample SAMN06115478) | human gut metagenome | host: Homo sapiens | place: China:Sichuan | collected 2015-01-21... | reverse complement strand
TTTCATTCTTTTGAAGGTTCTTATTAATGCCTTACTCTGTTTAACAGCCAATGGTCCTTTTAAAACAGTCATCAGCATATATAGTCCTTGCTCTGTAAATACATGTGGATTATAACGACTTTTTGAGCTTATATTTGCGGTCGAAAAATTCGTCCGCAAATACTCTGTCTCGTCATCTGTCAATTCATATATATTTCCAGCGGGCTGCCCTCCTTGATATGGAGCATCCTGCGCAGTTCCTTCGGTATGACTATTCTGCCGAGTGAGTCTACTCTTCTGGTCAATCCTGTAATTTTCACTTTATTGTCCTCCGTTACTTTTGCATTTGCATTCATGCTTTGGAGGTAGTATATGGAAATCTGTATGAAATATGTATAATTCAAGGGGGAAAAGACATCATCTATACATGCTTGCATGCAATTCGATGTATGTCTTATTGACCCGCACTACACCGAGAAAGTAGCAATTTACTGCTTAAAGGCAGTAAATTAGCGGATTAAATATGTATCTATATCCATCAGCTCTCTCGCATCTGCAATATCTACATATACACAGTCATGCTTCTTTGCCACACTTCTGCCACCCTTATCCCCCTCCAGTGATAAAAGCTGTGGTATAAGCGATGAATTAAATACACACGGGTTGCCTACAGCATCTCCACAACGAAGTGAAAACGTCAATCGCTTACCCCCTGTATTTTTAAGCACTCTGTCTATTAATTTAATCACGCTTTGACTTTTTAAATATGGCTGATCAGCTACTGCAAACATGTAGTAGTCCTGCATACCGGTCTTTTTCTGCTCCTGCACCGCCATAATTCCTGCTTTTATGGTGTAGGATATGCCTTTTTCGCTGTCCGGACTTAAGACTGCATGGCAATCCGGGATACATGCGCAGTAGTCCAATATTTCCCGGTAACGGGTGACAACTGTTATATCTATAGTCTGGCTGTCTGATTTTGACTTATTATATCTATTTTTAATTTCCACCAAACGATCAAGCAAATGCCTGTACATAGGTTTTCCATCCAGCTCATAAAACAGTTTGTTACTTCCAAAACGGCGGCTGTTTCCAGCCGCCATGTATATGATATGAATCATTTCACTCTAAGGTCCTTTTCGTGCCAGTTTGGGTCTACCATTCCCATAAGTATTTTTTCAGGGGTAAACGGAACTGTCCTGTGCCATACGCCTGTTGCGCGATAAATGGCATGTGCCAGCGCAGGAGCCGGTGTATTGATAACTATCTCACCGATTGACTTGACTCCGAACGGGCCTGACGGCTCATAGCTTGTCTCAAATTCGACATTGATATTTCCCATATCCTGTCGTGTCGGTATCTTGTACTGCATGAGGTCATTTTCTGCGATTTTTCCACCGGCATTGTAGGTGACATTCTCATAAAGTGCCATGCCTATTCCCTGGCCTATGCCGCCCTCTGTCTGTACACGCGCAAGGTTTGGATTGACTGGGATTCCGCAGTCCACAACAGCCTGATAATCAAGTATTTTAACTGCTCCTGTCTCCTTATCAAGCTCTATCTCGACCATTCCTACCATGTATGGAGGAGGCGAAACAGGTGATGAATATGTCGCGGTGACATCTACAGGTATCGTGTTGTTGACCTGTGACTTTGTTGCTATATCGGAAAGACTTACGGAAACTGCCCCATTGTCTGCACCGTCCGGATTTATGATATACACCTCTTTACCGTCGAAATCCACCTCTGATACAGCACAGCCCAGCATCTGTGCACCGATTTTCTTTATATTTTCACGAAGCTCAAGTGCTGCATTCTGTGTGGCCATTCCTGTAATGTAGGTGGTTGATGAGGCATATGAACCTGAATCATAAGGAGAAGCATCCGTATCCGCTCCAAACACGGTTATATCATCCGGCTCGCAGTCGAGTACCTCAGCCGCCATCTGCGCAAGTATGGTATCACAGCCGGTTCCCATGTCTGCCGCGCCTATCATCATATTATAGGTGCCACAGTCTGAAAGCTTTAATGTACACGATCCGACATCTACATTTGATATGCAGGAGCCCTGCATTGCAAGTGCCATGCCTGCCGCACGAACCTTGCCATTTCCCATATCGCGGACAGGATACTTGTCTGCCCAATGGAAATTATCCGCACAGTGCATTATGCATCTGTCGAGTGCACATGCATTGGCTGTCTCGCCAAAATAAGCCGGCATAAACATGCCCTCACGGACGATATTTTTCAAACGAAGCTCAACCGGGTCTATATGCAGCTTTTCAGCGAGCTCATTGACAGTTGATTCAAGTGCAAAGATACCCTGTGTAGCTCCATAGCCTCTATATGCTCCTGCCGCCTGCACGTTTGTGTACACAACATCGCACGAAAATCTGGTTGCCTCGCAGCCTCCTGTATAAAGAGGGAGCGATTTATGACCTGAGAGTCCTACTGTTGTAGTGCTATGCTCTCCGTATGCTCCACCATTTGACAGCGTATAAAGATCTATCGCCCTTATATGACCATCCCTCATTGCTCCAAGACGCACGGTGACCTCCATCTCATGACGCGGTGACGCGATAGTCTGGCACTCTTTTCTGCTGTAGATTATCTTGCTCGGACGCTTTGTCTTCCAGGTAACAAATGCCGGATATACCTCACAGACCGCTGTCTGCTTGGCACCAAAGCCTCCTCCGATACGCGGCTTTTCAGCACGCACCATGGACTTAGGAATATCGAGTGCATTGGACAGTATTCGGCGCAGGTGGAAAACAATCTGTGTCGAGCTGATGCAGTGAAGCCTGCCGTATCTGTCTATCTCACAGTATGCTCTGCAGGTCTCCATATATGCCTGCTGCGCTGCCTTTATGCGATAGGTGTGCTCAATAATCTCATCGCACTCCGACAGAATTTTCTCTACATTTCCATGCTCATCCTCCTCATGATGAATGAGATTGCGCTTTACATCGCCTGTATTTATGCTGGATGACCAGTCATCCTCAGGATGCACAAGCACCTTGTTGTCCAGCGACTTTCTGAAGTCAAGCACCGGCTCAAGAATCGTGTACTTTACTTTTATCATGTTAAGAGCCTTGTCTACAGCCTTTTCCGATTCACCTACCACAATAGCGACAGCGTCACCTACACTTCTAACATGACGGTCAAGGATTAGTCTGTCGTACGGTGACGGCTCCGGAAAGGTCTGGCCTGCGATAGAAAAACGCTTTTTCGGAACATCCTCCCAGGTGTATACTGCGACCATGCCCGGCACCTTAAGGGCAATATCTGTCTTTACATCCTCGACAATTGCATTTGCATATGGACTTCTGAGAAGCTTTATGACAAGCGCATCACGCGGTGTGATATCATCAGTAAATACCGGCTTTCCGAGCAGAAGCTGGCTCGAATCCTTCTTCGGTATGCATTTTCCAACTGCGTGGTAATCCCTTCTGGCGCGGTTGAAGCTGTTTTCATTAGTTTGATTTGTGCTCATCCTGCCACTCCTTTCCGATATCCTCTCCGTAGACGCCTGCCTCGAGATTAAGAGGTGCGCCCTCCTTCTTACTGTTTAAGAAATTTCTGATTGAGCGGAGCTGACTCTGATATCCTGTACAACGGCACAGATTTCCTGAAAGATATTCAAGAATTTCCTCATCAGTCGGGTCAGGATTTTCTCTCAGAAGCGCCACAATATTTACAATATAACCCGGATTACAGAAGCCGCACTGATCCGCTCCCTGTGCAGCAAAAAATCCTGTAAACTGCTTAGCTTCCTCCTCAAGTCCCTCAAGGGTATCCACGGCTCTGCCGTCTGCCCTGCCTATCGGCATGCTGCATGACAACACAGGCTTTCCATCCAGAAGCACTGTACAAAGACCGCAGTTGCCTGACTCACAGCCCCTCTTCACTGAAAAGCAGTTGTGCTTGCGGCAGAAGTCCAAAAGCACCATATCCTGGTCAACCGAATCGATTATTAACTTTCCATTTAATTTTATTTTAACATCCATATACATGAATTCCTTCCTACTTAATGCCCGTGCATTGATGTCATCACACTAATAAAGCTTCCAAAGTTTCCTGCATAACTTCCATGCATCCGGTAGCGATTACCTTATATCATCGCAGATGTCAAGCGACTGTGTGACAGCGCGGCGTGTAAGCACCCGGCAGATCATCTCTCTGTACTCGGCTCCTGCTCTGATATTGCTTCCAAAACGGATATGCTCTGCAACATATTCGGCAAATTTATCTATTTTGGCATTGGTTTCGGAGTTATCTGTCAAGGCTGCATTACCATCTGTCTTTGCATCTGCTATGCCATCGAGTATGCCCTCCTCATCCCACACAGGCTCTGCCATATATGGTGATGCTCCGATAACCGCCACATACCTGCCGCTTCTGTTTGCCACTGCACATGTGAGCACCGGAAAGTCTGTTGACTGATTTCTCTGGCTTAAGTATACTACGCCCTTTGCATTTTTCGGTACTATTACTGACACAAGCACATCGCGCGTGGTTCTTGGAAGTGCCGCAAACTCGTCCAAATCCATAATTCCCGCCTTGTGAAGCTGCACCTTTGCTCCCAGTGCCCTGAAAATCGTCATGACATCTGAAAATCCGAATCTGCCCCAGATGCTTCCTCCGACAGTCGCCACATTTCTAAACTGCACTCCGACAATATGTCTGACCGACTCTGCAATCGCACCGTGTGTATATGCATTCAGGGCTTCATGTGTCTCTATCTGCCTGAGGGTTGCATATGCGCCGATTCTAAACTCGTTTTCATCCTCATCAATCCGGTCAAGCCCGAGGTCGCACAGATCAATTGCCGTGCCAAGCGTCTTATTTTTCATTTTGAGCCAGAGCATGCCGCCCAGCACAAAATTCGGTTTTTTCTGATAAAGCTCATAGGCTTCATCAAGGCTTTGCGCCCTCACATACTGATTGTAATAAAACATATTTTTCTCCTATATCAATACATTTCAAGCTCATACATGGCTTCCCACCTAATGTCCTGCTCCTTCATAAAGGCTATGAGGCTCTCCCTGTCTGAAAGCTCTGCACGCCATGCCAGACCACAGCCCGCCGATATAGCAGACGGAAGAGGAATCGTGCGCCCCGGAATACCACATGCCTTGCCCTTGATATCCAGCTTTAACGGCGCTGTGGTAGTCTCGAAGGTAATGATTAGCCGCTTTTTCTTTTCTCTTACCAAATTATTATCCATCACATCACACTTAATATAACACTAAGGACTCACAATAAGAGAGGCTGCAGCCATTTTCTCGGCGATATCATACATGTTCGTCACCTCTCCGACTGCAAGCTTATCTGACAGCTCATAGTAATTCAGACATGTTCCGCAGGTAAAGATTTTCACGCCACGATTCTTAAGCTCCTTTAAATCCTCAAGGCACTCTGAGCCATCACAGGTCAGCTTTGCTCCTCCATTGTAGAAAAGCATGGTTTCAGGCGGATTGTCCTGCTGCGAAAGTGCATAGATGAAGCCCTTTATGAGTACACTGCCCAGCTCCTCGCTGCCCTCTCCCATATATGAAGAGCGGATTACAACGACTCTGTTATCTGTAGCCGGCCTGCATGTGTACTGTGAAGCTTCGTCTGTATCCGAAAACGCTCCTGTGTTAAGAGTCTCAATTGTCAGCTTTACACTGTAGCTTCCGTCGTCGAGCTTATTGCTGTCGCAGCTATAGCCCTTCTGTGCAGCCATCTTTTTTAAATTTTCTACTGCAATTTCATTGTCCACAAGTGTCTCCACTGTGTCCGGCTGTGTGAGAGCCTCAATTGCCTTCTTTGTCTTTACTACCGGGATTGGACATGTATCCCCGATTGCATTTACTGTAATCATATTTATAATCCTCCCTATGTTATTTAACTTGTCAACCCTCAAAATGCAGGGCATGCAGCCTGTCAGCATATTTACATAAGCTATGATAGCTTAAAATCAGTTCACATATATCGGCACATCGCAGTGCTTAACAAATCGTCCCACCTTTGCAGCCGGAAGCCCTGCGGCTTTAAGCTCATGCAAAAAGGTATCTGCCTCAAAGGCTTTTACTGCAAACAGCAGTCCTCCTGAGGTCTGCGGATCGAAGAGCACCTCCTCCATTGAGAAAGGTATATTTTTTGCAAAACGCACCTTGTCACCTACATGGTTTCTGTTGCGCTGCGCCGCTGCCGTGAGGAAAAACTCATCTGCGCATCGCAGTGCTCCGGTAATGACCGGGATGGAAATCGAGTCGATAAGTGCTGTTATATCATCATTTAACATCTCGCTCAGATGTCCTAAAAAACTAAAGCCCGTGACATCTGTGCATGCATGTATTTCGAAGCTGTGACTGATCTCTGATGCCGCGCGGTTTAGTGTGGTCATGGAGTTTACCGCATCCTCAATTGCACCTAACGGAGCTTCCCCGACACGGTTTGCGTTGCACACAAGCCCAACTCCGAGCTTCTTGGTCAGTATAAGCACATCTGACGGCTGCCCTGTATTGTTGCTGTAGATGTGTTTGGGATGAACTGTGCCCATGACAGAAAGTCCGTATTTCACATCGCTGTCTGCTATGGAATGACCACCTGCAAGTGTACCGCCTGCCTCTATCACCTTGTCAGCGCCTCCCTGCATTATTTTACCGAGTATATTCAAATCCATTTTCTCAGGGAAACAAACGATGTTCAACGCACTCTTAACTGTGCCGCCCATCGCATAGATATCACTGAGCGCATTTGCGGCCGCTATCTGTCCAAACGTATATGGATCATCAACCATCGGTGGAAAAAAATCAAGCGTCTGGACTATCGCCGTGTCCTCTGAAATTCTGTACACTGCCGCATCATCGCAGCTATCATATCCGACGAGCAGATTGCTGTCTTTTTCGCCCTTTGGCAGCTTTGCTAAAACATGACTTAACAAATCCGGGCCAAGCTTTGCAGTACAGCCCCCGCCTTTGCAAAACACTATTTCCTGTGGCATTTTTGCTCCTTTCAATTGTTTAATACTGTTTATCTCAATGCCGCAATCTGCATAAGCGCTTCAGCGGCCTCATTTATCTCATCATTTGTATTATAATATGAAAATGAAAATCTCACCATACCCTGTTTTTGTGTTCCAAAGAATTTATGCATCAGCGGTGCGCAGTGTATGCCGCTTCTTGTTGCAATGCCATACTCATTCATAAGTATGTCTGACACCTCCGCCGAGTCCATATCAGCTATATTTACTGAAACAATCGCACAGTGCCTGCCATTATCTGGCAGCATATCGAAATCCCCATATATCCTGATGCCCGGGATTGTCTTAATTTTCTTTAGAAAAGCCTTCATCAGCATATGTTCTTTGGCATATATGTTATCCACACCAATTTCTTCAATCGCCTTTACTCCTGCCAAAAGCCCTGCAATTCCCGGGCCATTTAAGGTACCGGCCTCAAGTCTTGTCGGAAGCTCCATAGGCTGGTTCTCAAGAAAGCTGAGCACGCCGGTGCCACCGCTCTTAAACGGCTTTATATCTGCTCTCTCTCCCACATAAAGTCCTCCGGTGCCCTGCGGTCCCATCAACCCCTTATGGCCTGTGAAGCAGAGCACATCAATGTTCATTTCCCTTATATTTATAGGAAGTACACCGGCTGTCTGCGATGCATCGACTATAAATAAAAGGTTATTCTTTCGTGCGATTTGCCCTATCGACTTAATATCCACCACGTTGCCTGTGAGATTTGAAGCATGTGTGCAGACGATGGCTTTTGTATCCGGACGGATTAAAGCCTCTATGTCCGACGGGGAAATTATCCCCCTTTTTATGTCTACATCACTGCATGGTACAATATCCACACCCACGCCCCGCTCCCTTTGCATATAAAGAGGCCTGAGCACAGAATTATGTTCGAGCTGTGTTGTAATCACATGCTCCCCCGGCTCAAACAGTCCGTGGATTGCAATGTTGAGCGCCTCAGTGGAATTTGCCGTAAAAACGAGTCTGGCCGCATCATCTCCGCCGAAAAATTCTGTAAGGCACATTCTGGCCTCATATATTTTCCTCGACGCATCAAGCGATGCATCCGATGCCCCGCGCCCGGAATTGCCGCAATGCTTCATTGCATCAAGCACTGCATCATATACCGCATCCGGCTTTTTAATTGTTGTGGCAGCATTGTCCATGTAAATCATAGTATGTCCTCATTTACTTCTCATCCAAGCAGATAAAAATTCTTTATATAAAGCTCATCATTTATATTTTTGCTAAGCATATTTGCTTCTGTATGCTTTGGAAGATTTGCATAAATTGTTGAATCATTATTTAATTCACACGATACTTCCCATGTTTTTAGTTCTTCAACTATTTTATAATCTTTAATTCTGATTATATTTTTATTGTTATATGCAAGTACCGATTTTGCTTTACTTGCAGATATTATTATATCCTGAGGGAAAACACCTATGTGTGATATGTTGTCCGTATCCATCGCAAGCTGTTCAATCTGCTCATCAGTGACCTCAAATACGCTATCCCATTTCGCGGCAAGCACATGATGCCTATCCAGCCATTTCACCTCTGATATATTGTTGCAGCCCACAAGCAGTGCCTGCTCCACAGACATAGGCCGCATGAAGAAATCTTTTTTGTCGCGGACTGCACTCAGCATGCCGCTCTCAATACTTCCGATACGCTCTGCCAGACGATACACCTCATCGCGATTGTGTGACACAAAGATAACAGGATTGTGAAAATCGGAAAGCATCTCCATAAGCTCTGATTCCATACTTCTTTTCACATGCTCATCCAGTGCCGAAAAAGGCTCATCGAGCAGTATACACTCCGGTTTAGCCGCAAGCATGCGAAGCATTGCCACGCGCTGCCTCTGGCCTCCCGAGAGATGATCCGGATATGTGTCTGCCATGCCATCAAGCCCATACCGCTTCAGCCAGACCTTCACCTTTTTTTCATCGCGATGTCCCATTGCTATGCATATATTTTCCATCACGGTCATTGTAGGAAAAAGTGCATAGTCCTGAAACAGATAGCCTACCCTGCGCTTACCGGGGTGCAGATTTATGCGATTTTTTGAGTCATACAGCACCCGGTCATTTAATGATATAAAGCCTGAATCAGGAGTCTCTATCCCTGCTATACACTTGAGTGTCATACTCTTTCCTGAGCCCGACATACCGATTACGGACACAATCTCGTCCGCAAGCTCCATGTCAACCGAAAGCATGAAATTATCCAACTGTTTTTTTATTTTTACTATGAGCGACATTATTTTTTCTCTTTCTCTTTATGCCCTTGCTTTTGCCGCATATCATATTTATCGATACAAGGCATGCAAACGAAATCGCTATGATTACTATGCACCAGAAGCCCGCTGTGGCATAGTCACCACTTTGGATGACCATTGCTATCTGCTGTGATATGGTCGATGTCTTTCCCGCTATATTTCCGGCAAGCATTGATGTGGCGCCGTACTCACCGATAGCTCTGGCAAAGGCCAGTGTGACACCCGATATGATGCCGGGCTTTGCCATCGGCAAACGTATTTTCCAGAAAACCTTCCACTCACTTATGCCGAGAGTGCGCGCCGCATATATGACATTTTCGTCTATCTGCTCAAATGCCGCTCTCGCATTTCTGTACATGAGAGGGAGTGCAATGATGGTCGCTGCAACCACACAGCCAAGCCACGTGTGTACTACCTGTATACCCATGCTATTGCTTAAAAAACTTCCAAAGGGACGTCTTGTACTGAAAATCCTTAAAAGGATGTATCCAGCCACGGTAGGCGGCAATACCATCGGAAGTGTCAGCAGTCCATCCCAGAATGCCCTCACTCTGCCCTTTGTGTTTATAACAAGCTCAGCAAAGGCTATTCCAATAAAGAATGAAAAAACCGACGCTACTATTCCTGTTTTTAATGTTATCCAAAGCGGTTCGAAATCAATCGTTCCCATTATTCATTTACCGTAAAATGATATTTCTCAAATACTGACATTGCCTCATCTGTCTGAAGATATGCAATAAATTCCTTTGCGGCTTCAAGCTCGTCTGCTGTAGTGTTGTCACCCTTTAAGACTGCTATCGGATATATAACATCACCTGTTAAGCTGTTTGGAAGCTTTTCTATAATGTCAAGCTGATTCTCGTATCCGAATGTATCTGAGTAATAAACTGTTCCTATTTCGTTTGCACCCTCAGCTACGGCAGATGCAACTGCACCTACATTTGCACAGCTGTTGATTTCCAGACCGCCAAGTACCTTTGAGATATCAGAATCTGAAATATCCTGTGGCTTTGAAGCATCTCCTTCAACCATTTTTGAATTTACAAGTGCTACTCTGGTGTACTGTCCTACAGGAACTGTTCCGTCAGCAAGTGCCATATTTTTAGCCTTTGAGATGTCTGCAAAGCTGGTAACTGCCGTGCCACTATTCTTATATGTAACAAGGCACACCTGATTATTTAAAAGGTCAACACGAGTATCATCAACCACGCTTCCTGCTT
>ENA-UERG01003278-UERG01003278.1-human-gut-metagenome-genome-assembly--contig:-NODE-3278-length-10492-cov-4.926260_pt1 | contig 10492 bp, 12 predicted proteins | sample MGYA00242954_ERZ507954 | MGnify/ENA primary metagenome ERZ507954 (study PRJEB26167, sample SAMN06115478) | human gut metagenome | host: Homo sapiens | place: China:Sichuan | collected 2015-01-21... | reverse complement strand
CCTTTGATGGAAATGCCGCCGGATATGTGATGATCGGGAAGGCGATTCCCGATGAAGAAGGCGTGGAGGAACGGATTTTGCAGAACCTGTTCGACCGTTTCCCGGAGCTGAAGAAAAAGCGGGAGTATCTGGCGGACTGCCTTTCCCGCTTCACCCGCATTTCAAAGGCACAATGGGAAGCAAGCCTGTGCACGCTGTATGTCTATGGCAAGTATATCGAGGAGCAGCGTCTGCTGTTCCGGCAGTCCAAAACGCTGGCACAGCTTGCAAAGGAATATATCGGCGCGAATTACGGAAGCAAAATTACCATGACCGACCTCTGTCTGCGCCTGCATTGCAGCACGGTTACGCTGAACCATCATTTCCGCCGCGAGTTCGGCACCTCGATTGCCGAATATCTGCGTGATAAACGGCTGTCGCGCTCCGAATATCTGCTGGTGCATTCCAGGATGAACATCAATGAAATTTCGGATTTCTGCGGGTTTTCCGATGCAAACTATTTCTTCCGGCAGTTCAAATCGAGATACGGAGTTTCTCCCTCGCAGTACCGCAAGCTGCACGGTGAGGAAAAGCCCGGTTGATGCCAACGGAAAAGAACAGGACTCAGTCGGAGTCCTGTTCTTTTCCGTTATGCAGGGATTGTTTCAGAGCGGCTTGCATCAGCGGTGTCAGATGCTCCGCAACGGTTTTGTGCCCTTCCCGATGCGGGTGGAGCGGTTCGGGCGGAATCCACCCGGACGCGTTGATGAAATGCACCTCGGTGCGGTTTGCCGCGTTGTAGTCTGCCACCAAGTCCTTCAGCGTATCCTGATGTGTGCCGCAAAAAGCGGAAACGGCAAAAATTTCGGCTCGCGGACTTCTCCCGCGTACCGCATCCAGCAGGCGGATGTAGCCCTGCCGGTAAAGCTCCGGTGCCTTGCCGCTGTCGTTTGCACCGTGGTTGATGACCGCGATGTCTGCCTGCGGCAGTCCCTCCAACGGTGCTCCGTCAAAGAAGAACGGGTAGGAATCCGGTGCCGGCGGAACCCAGCCGCAGCCCTTCCGCGTGATGCCGACCGCGCCGTAGCCCATGAATACCGGGCGGCAGTTCAGCGCCTCGGCGGTCAGCCATGCCCAGGTCGCGCAGCAATCGTCCTGGTAGGGGCGGTTGAGCTGATCCAGCTCAAATGCATCACGGGTCTGCTCGCAGTAGTCGGTGTCAATCAGCACGCCCTCGGTGATCGAATCTCCGATGAATTCCAGCACGGGGCGGGGATCCGGCATAAGAGGCGCCGGCTGTTCGGTCTGAATGCCGAGAAACTGCAGCGCGCCCGTCAGCGGGGCATACCATCTGCCGGTCTGCTCGATTGAACCTTTGAAGATGACCCGGCAGATGTGCACGCCCGGTGTTTCCGCGCACACGCGCAGATAACTGTCCACCGGCGTTTCAATCCGGTCGCCGCCGTCCAGCTGAATCCAGAGGTGCAGGTGCGGGGTCTGGTTGATTGCGGTATCAAACCGGATGACTGCCATGTCACCCGAAAACGCAAACTCCAGATACGAACCCGGCGCGGTCGTCACGGCACGGTCAGGCTCTTGTTTCCAGCGCCCGGTCAGCCGGACGGATGCATGGGAATACGGTATCACCATTTCGCTTTACCTGCCTTTCCGGATCACTTCCCGGATGATGGGCGCCAGACGGTCGGCAACGGTTTTGTGCCCGTTGCGGTGCGGGTGGAGCGGCTCCGGAGGAATCCAGCCGGCAGTGTCGACAAAGTGCACCCGGCAGCCTCTTGTGCGGTTGTATTCCGGAATCAGCTCCGCAAGGGCTTCGCGGTGGGTCCCCCGGAATGCGGAAACGGCAAAAACCGTTGCAAGGGGACTCCGTGCCCGCACTGCATCCAGCAGCTCCGTATACGCTGCGGCGTAGCGCTCCGGCGTTGCGGCGTAGTCGTTTGCCCCGTGGTTGATGACGATCAGGTCCGCCTGCGGAATGTCCAGCGGCTCCCCGTCGTAGCAGTAAGGATAGGCTGCCGGAGCAGCAGGGACTCTCCCTTGCCCACCGCGCGTGACTCCGACAGAACCGTAGCCCATGATTACGGGACGGCAGTTCAGCGCCTCGGCAGTGCGGAATGCCCAGGTTGCCGCCGCATCGTTCTGAAATGCCAGCGTGAGAGCGTTGCATTCCAGCGGCGGCAGCATTCCCTCGCGATAATCGGTGTCAATCGACACGCCTTCGGTAATGGAGTCGCCGATGATTTCCATGATCGGTCGTGTATCCGGCTTCAGGGCGACCGGCGTGTCGGCCTGAACCCCGAGAAACCGTACCGCTCCCGTCAGCGGTTCCCGCCATCTGGCGCTTTCCTCGGATGCGCTCTTGAAAATGATCTGCGCGGTGTGCAGCGCGGTGTGAGCGGTCCGGATGCGGAGATAACGGTCCAGCATCACCTCGGTGCGGCAGCCGCCGTCAACGGAAACCCATAGGTGCGGCACAACCGGCAGGTTGCGCGTGGTGTCAAACCGCAGGACCGCCATATCCCCCGCAAACGAGCATTCGATGTATGCGCCCGGCGCAGTGGTTACGGCACTGCCCGGCAGTTTTGCCCAGCGCCCGGTCAGCCGGACGGATTCATGTGTATAGGGGACGACCATAATCTGCTCCTTTCGGCGGCACTGCGCAGCCGGGGCGGCGTGTCAGTGCTCCATTGACCTTATTCCTCGATTGCCGCTGCGATCTTTTCACGCAGGATTCCGTAAAAATCCTCTCGTGGGAGCGTGCGGAAGGTGACCGGCTCGCCGGCAGTCTCGCGCAGCAGAGCCTCGGTAAAGTCTCTGCCGCGGAGGGATTCGCAGAGCGACAGCATCCGCAGATCCTCCATCGCTTCCCGCATGGCGTTCAGGCGCAGCGACTCCCAGCAGTCCCCGTCGTCACCGGGGTAGACCAGAAACGCGTCTCCGGACGGCATAAAATAGTCTGCATCGGTATTCAGGAACGGATCGAGATGGTGATAGGAATCCTGTGAATTCCAGAAATTGAAGCCCCAGTGCAGGAAACCTTCAATGCGGTTCTGCCAGAGCTGGAAGCCGAGTGCGCGGGTGTCGCACAGGCGCTGCGCGATCATCCGCCCGGTGATATGGTAGGTTCCTGTTGTGCTGCCGTTGTAATAGACCCACAGCCCCGGCACATTGTGTGCCAGGAACGGATCGGCATGGTAAATCACGGGAATCGGCTTTTGCATCACGCCGCTTTCATAGAAAGCATAATCCGACATGGCATCGATCAGCGGCAGGTCGCCGATGTATCCGGCTACCAGGTTCTTGCATGCGAGATAATGCTCGAGGTGCTTTCCGTGCGGTTCGTCCGAGATGTGGAAGAAGGTTTTTTGGTCCACGCCCTTCTTCTGCAGGAAGGCAACAAGTGCCGGCAAAAATTGTGACAGGAAGCATTCGTAATCCGCGCCCAGCGCGTCAGTCTCCCAGCCGAAGATGCGGCGGACTTCACCCTCAACCTCAGCCACCACCTTGGGGGCTGCAGCGGCACCCCACTGCGAGAACAGATGTGCCATTTCAAAGTATTCCACACCGCAGGACAGGCAGAGGTCAATCCAGCGGTCCAGCAGGGAGAAGTCAAAGGCGTACTGTCCGGGGGCGGTAACGCGGATCCGCACCAACTGTGTGGTGGTGCGCTCGCCCCCGATGTAGGTGTCCAGCTCCGGTGTAAAGATGGGGGTGAGGATCATGTTGATGCCGTTTTTTACCGCTGTCCGGATAAAGCGTTCCAGAATGCGCCAGTGCTCCGGGGAAAACGGCTCCGTGTGATAGAAATCGGCAAGGCAGTCGCTGTAGAACCACTCGGTGTGAATCAGCTTCTGCGGCGGGAGCGTGTGCGACAGGACCCGCACGGTAACGGTGACCGAATCCTCACCGACCGAAACGGTCAGGGGATATTCGCCGGCTTCCAGGGTATCCGGTAGGTCGGCACGGACAAAAAGCACCTGTGTCTGCCCGACGGGAACGGTCAGCTGCCCGTTATAGTGCAGCGGGCGGAGCAGGTCGGGATACAGACCCGGCGTCGTGCGCAGATAGGGTGCTGGATTTTCCAGTGGGCAGGTGGGGTAGTGAACCGGAACACTGACCGCAACGCGGAAGGAGACAGAGCCGGCAAGCGGACCCGCGGCAGAGACCGACAGACGGTATTTTTCTTTCTTTCCGACATCTGCGGTGCTGACTGCGACCTGAAATGTGAGCGGCTGACCGCGGAATACCGTAAAGCGGTCGGTGGCGGGCTTGAACAGAATGTTCTCGTCCAGAAAGCATTTTTCGAGCGAGGACAGCGGCTTGAGCAACAGCTTGTTTGCTGACGGTTCCATGAGAAACTCCTTTTCTGTTTTGACTTGCAACCTGATTTCGGACGGCTTCAGACAATTGAAACGGTCGGGATCATCGGCGTATATGATTTCCTCTTTTATTATACCCCAAAAATTCTTCCGGTACAAGGTAAAAATAGAAAGCATTTTCGGAAAAACAGAAAGGTTGCGGGCTTTCGGCTTGTTTTTGGAGAAAGCGACCGCTCATGCCACGCCAAAAAAAGCCAAATGCCGGGCAGTGCATTTGGCGGTGTTTTTTGTGTGGGGCGGGCGTTGGAAGATCGCGGAGCGGAGCGGGCAGCTGATCGATTTTTACAATGTAGCCGGTTATGTGGCAGCCGAGATCCCGCCTCACATTGTGGCTGCATAAAAGGCAGGCACACACATCCAAATAGATGTAGTACCTGCCTTTTGCATTCACGGTCAGCGCTGACCGTAGTAGGCGCCGGGGCCGTGCTTTCCGGAATAGTGCTTCTCCAGTACATAGTCCAGCAGCGAGCTTTCGGGGTTCAGTAGCGTTCATCCTTCCTTTCCATAAAAATAAGCCAAACGCTCGGCTGAGGAGCGTTTGGCTATGTAGATTATTAAGTTAAACAAACAGGAATTTAACCAATATCATTTTGCGTTCTTATACGAAAGCAGAATATGGCTTGGTGCAAACAATATTGCTGCGATAAGCAACAGAATTGATCGACTCATAATTCCACTAAACAAGAACAAAACTGAAGGAATAACAGATAGCGCCAGTGCTTTGAATATGCTGCTCTTCTTAAAGCAAATTATCCAAATTGCACAATATAACACTACTAATATTGTATCCACAATAAGGTATATGGCAAATGCTTCGTCAGACCACCACCCGAACCATGTTCCGGGAATGTTGATTATCATAAAACCAAAGCAGCCAAACCTTCCTATCTGTTCTGCAACCTCAATAAATTTATTGCTCCATTTGTTTTCAAAACCCTCTTTGCATCTAATTGCAAAAATAATATTGGGTATCATAATGACTGCAATCATTATCAGTCCGAATATATTTAACCAGTCCATATACTCCTCTGTAAATCCCGATTTGTCGATATCTTATTATACCATAAATCTTCCCGTTTTTCAATCTCAATCGCGCAATAAACTTTGAAAGGAACACCTCCGGATATTCGCCTTTGGCGAAGATTCACACGCCCTGCGCCTTGCAAGCGAGCTTGCAGATCTCCGGGCGGCGAATGCGAACCGACGCATTTGCGGCAGGCGCAAATGCCCGGCAAAACCTTGCCACCCCAGCCAAAACAAGGGGCATCCGACGGATGCCCCTTGTTTTGTGTTTACAGGTCAATTCAGATGCCGATTTTGTGTTAGCCAATTCAGATGCCGCGCGATGGCACACTTCTCCCTTGGTGAAGCAGGGGATTGCAAGTGACCGCTATCTTCCGGGCTTGCAGAACCATGCTTGTAAACGAGCTTATGTATCCGGAAAATTCAGAATAAAACTGACTGTTACAGCATCCCCTCCGAGCAGCGCTGTAATCTCATCTGCAGGCAGATCAATATGTCCGAGTTTGGTATAGGCCCAGGTATTGCTTCCGTAATACAGAACCACATTGCTTGAAGCGTAGAGCATGATGTCGCCGCTCTCGGCGGTCTGCCGCACATCGCTTGAAGGATATTCTCTGCCGAGAAAGCCGACCTGTTCAAAGCCGCCGTATGGAGATAACAGAATCGTTATATTGCCCCTTGCGGCTTGTCGTTTCAGTACTGCGGTCCTCTCGTTTTCTTCCCATGTGACCGGTATGGTTCGTCCGCCAATCTGCAGAATCAAAACACCCATGTGTTCCTCCTTTTTTTCACTGCCGTTCGGTTCTTCGGATGTGATTTCGCCTGTTCCTCTGTCGGATGGAACGGTTTCCGTTGTTGAGTCACCTGCAGTAGCATTGTTCCGTGTGCCGCAGGAGGACAGAATCCATGAACAAAGCAGCATAAGAAGGATAAACAAAGTAAGATATCTTTTCATAGTGCTTTTCCGAGTTCGTAGGCACGGCAAAGCGCCTCGGCGTGATGTTTTGCGTCCCCGCTGTCACCGATCCCGCCGCCTGCGACAAGACCGCAAACCTCTGCCTTCTCAAAGCAGTCCACCCAGCCGAGCAGACCGTTATATGCTTTTTCAAACGCAGAATCGCTGTCTTCTGCCGCCGTTGCGATCATATAGACCTTGCGGAAGCGGTAATCCGAGGTGTAAAGCGGATTGAGACGGTCGAGCAGCGTTTTCATCTGTCCGCACATTTCGTAGTAGTAGATCGGCGTGGCAAAGACGAGCACATCGGCGTTTTTTACTTTTTCACAAAATTCTGCCGCATCATCGCGGAGCACGCACTTGCCCGCGCGCTGGCAGGCAAGACAGCCGATGCAGTAGCCGATGTTTTTGCCCTTCAGGGTGAGAAATTCCACTTCGTTTCCGGCGTCGATTGCGCCCTTTTCACACTCGTGCGCAAGATATTCCGAGTTGCTGTTCCCGCGCAGACTGGTTGAAATAATCAGTACTTTGCTCATATCTTTCGCTCCCTTCAGAGGCTCGCTTTGAGAATTTCTTTGATCTCGTCTGTACTCAGCACCTTGTATCCGCCGTTCATGACAAGGGTTGCGGACGTGATGCCGTCGATCATGTCGGGTGTCACGCCGAGTTCGGTTAGATTCATCACAAGTCCCAGCTTCTTCATCCATGCCTCCATGCGGCAAAGTCCTTCTTCGGCGACCTCACGTTCGGTTTTTTCGCCTTGGTCAACATTCCAGACATTCACGGCATAGCGCGCAAATTTTGCGGTGCCGCAGGGGAGGATATGACGGTAATACGGCATCGAAACCGCCGAGAGCGTCATGCCGTGGGTGGCGTTTGTATACGCGCCGACCGCCTGACCGAGCATATGTACCATCCAGTCCTCGGTCTTACCCTTGGCAATCAGGGTGTTGAGCGCCCAGGTCGCCGTCCACATGATGTTGCTTCTCGCTTCATAATCGGTGGGGTTGACCGCTGCAATTTCCGCCGCGTGAATCAGCGAACGGAGAAGCCCCTCGGCGATGTAATCGCTGGTGTTATCATCCTCGCCGGAGAAATACTGCTCCAGAATGTGCGACAGGATGTCGTAAATGCCGGAGATCATTTGATAGTGCGGAACGGTGAAGGTGAATTCGGGGTTCAGGATCGAAAACTTCGGGTAGACGTTTTCGCCGAACACATGACCGATTTTCAGCTTCTTTTCCCGGTTGGTGATGACCGAACCGCCGCCGACCGCAAGGATGAAGTCCGCTTTTGCCGCTCTGGCGCGTGCAACGCCCTCGCGCAGCTTGTCTGCCGTGGGGTTCGGCATGACTCCGGCATCTTCAAATACTTCCTTACCGTTTGCTTTGAGTACGGAAACCACTTTGTCATAGATTCCGTTCTTTTTGACGGAGCCGCCGCCGTAAACCAGCAGGACGTTCTTTCCGTATTTCGAAAGCTCGGCGTTCAGTCCGTCAAGCGCGTCCTTACCGAAATAAAGCTTGGTTGGATTGCAATAAGTAAAATTTCCTAACATGATTACGTCTCCTTTTTATATTCATTCGATTTGATCTTATTTGTCAGATAATCGAGACAGTCGATCTGTTTTTGCCCCCTGCGCACATCCGAAAGCACGCATTTGCGGTGTGCGGTCAGTTTCGGAAGCATTTCACTCAGCGTGCCCTCCCGGAAGCGGCGCAGACACTCCTCAGTCAGTGCCTCGTCACATCCTGCATCTGCAAGACACCGCCGCAGGATTTCTTCTTTATTCAAGGCGTTTGGCATTGGTCACTCCGCCTTGCCTTGATTCTGGGTACGCAGATATTGTCCGTCGTCCACGGCTTCAAGCCACTCGGTTTTCGTTTCCTCGCCGGGAACTTCAATGGCAAGATGCGAGAACCATTCGTCCTTTGCCGCGCCGTGCCAGTGCTTGACCCCGGCGGGAATATTGACGGTCGTGCCTGGCGTCATTTCGACAGGTTCTTTGCCCCATTCCTGATAGAATCCTCGACCTCCGACGCAGAGGAGCATCTGTCCGCCGCCGGTCTTTGCGTGATGAATATGCCAGTTGTTCCGGCAACCCGCCTCAAAGGTCACATTCCAGATCGGGATCTGCTCTGTTGACACGGGCGCAAGATAGCTCCGTCCGATGAAGTATTCTGCAAAGGCATCGTTCGGCGCACCGATGGGGAAGAAAATACTGCTCTGATATTTTTCCTTGTCGGTGACAGCATCGGTGTCATCTCCCCAGACCTCTTTGGCAAGGCGAAAAACCGCCCACGCCTTCGGCCAGCCGACATACATTCCCGCATGGGTAACGATCGCGGCGATTTCCTCTCTGGTCACGCCGTGAGCCTTGGCGTTCTGCAGATGATAGGTCAGCGAGGAATCGGTAATCCCCGAGGACATCAGCGCGACAACGGTTATGATGCATTTTGTTTTCAGATCCATTGCCTCCGCGTCCCACACCTCGCCGAACAGCACATCGTCGTTGAGATGGGCAAACATCGGGGCAAATTCGCCGAGCTGTGCACGCCCGGCTGTTTGGGTAATCCTTTCTTTCATGTGTTTCACGCTCCCTTCCTCCCCAGTATACCATGCAGCACGTGAAATTACAAATATCTATATTTTATATCGTGATATGATTGACAGGAATATCAGATCGGTGTATAATAGAAGCAGATCATATCAACGGAGGCGGTTATGGAAATCAGAGTGTTACGTTATTTTTTGGAGATTGCACGCGAGGGGAGCATGACTGCCGCCGCAGAGGTGCTTCATGTGTCGCAGTCGGCACTTTCCAAACAAATGAAGGAGCTGGAAGATGAGCTTGGCAAAAATCTGTTCCGCCGCGGAAGCCGCAGTATGTCTTTGACGGAAGAAGGCATTCTGTTGCGCCGCCGCACCGAGGACATTCTCGATATGGTGGATAAAACGACCGAGGAATTCCGCGCAATCGACGATCTGCAGGGCGGAGATGTGTACCTCGGATGTGCGGAATCCCATCTCATTGCGCATATCGCGCGGAAGATCAAACATTTCAAAGAGCATTACCCGCTTTTTCACTATCACATCATCAGCGGCGACCGCACGGTGGTGCTTGACCGACTTGACCGCGGACTTTTGGATTTCGGCGTGGTCGTGGAGATGCCGGACATTGACCGTTATCAGTATCTGGAGTTGCCGGGAGTCGACAGATGGGGCGTAATCATGCCGAAAGAGCATCCGCTTGCCCAAAAAGAAGCCGTCCGCGTGGACGACCTGTACGGCGAGGAACTGATCTGCTCGGAGCAATCGGTGGAGGTGGATATTCCGCGTTGGTGCGGAAAGAAAGCCGATCGGCTGAATTTTACCGGAAACACGAATCTTGCCTACAACGGAAGCGTTTTTGTCGGAGAAGGACTGGGCTTGATGCTGTCTTTTGAACATCTCATCCAACCGAGTGCAGAAAACGGTTTGGTGTTCCGCCCGTTGGAGCCGAAGCTTGAGAATAAAATGTATCTGATCTGGAAGAAATATCAGGTGTTTTCCCCGATTGCACAAAGACTGTTGGACGAGTTTCTGAATCCCTCAGATTGCACTGCAAAGTAAAAAAACGCAACCGTGGAAAATATGTCCGGGTTACGTGATGTTGCAATTTTCAACGCTTTCATTATTTCATCCGCATTTATTGCTTGTCAAAGGGTTCAAATAACTATATGTACCCGAGGAATCCTGACCTTCACAGAGGAGTTCGTAATCGTCGAGCCTGTCGACACCGAGGTACGATAGCACGCCGGCGATCTGAAATCTGTCTGCGGGCAGGTGGAGAGAAGCGGTCTTCGCTCCTCTTGTCAGATTTGCAATCATAGCGTTCATCCTTCCTTCCCATAAAAATAAGCCAAACGCACGGCTGAATAGCGTTTGGCTATGTATTGGGTTCGGTTAGACAAACTGGAATTGCTCTTAGTCTTCTCAGTTGCACCTTCTTGCCATTCGGACAAGGAGTTTCCCTCGTTCAAAGAGCTCGGTCAAATTTCTGTTTAACGATTTCTTTTTCCGGTATTTTCTGTCCCACGGATTTCCTCATGATAGAAATAATCCACGATCACCGGATGTCCCTGCGGAACTCTGCCAT
>ENA-UERG01003274-UERG01003274.1-human-gut-metagenome-genome-assembly--contig:-NODE-3274-length-10496-cov-5.604377_pt1 | contig 10496 bp, 8 predicted proteins | sample MGYA00242954_ERZ507954 | MGnify/ENA primary metagenome ERZ507954 (study PRJEB26167, sample SAMN06115478) | human gut metagenome | host: Homo sapiens | place: China:Sichuan | collected 2015-01-21... | reverse complement strand
AAAATTGAAAAACAGGAACTCCCGTGGTGACGGGAAAGGAGGTTCACACACAAAAAATCGATTTTTTACGGCTTTTTGGGAAAAAAGTCGTACTGAATGTGTCAAGATGGGCTTGGCGCATGAGAAAACGAGTTATTTACAGAAAAAAGCCAATCTTTTTGAAATTGGCTCAACAGAAAAAGGAAAACAGCTTGTGAAAATCAATAACCTGGAACAATTTTTAGCTAAAACAGCTTCCGGAAAATCTGCTGCCGGAATCGTGATCACATCACACGATGCGGCGATTTCCGAACTGGCCGCCGATTGCGGCTTCGATTTCGTCTGGCTCGATATGGAACACTCGCCATTGACGATTGTTGATGCCATGCACCATGTAATGGCATTGCGAGGCACGGATTGTGCACCGTTCATCCGTGTGGCGTGGAATGTGCCCTATTTGCTCAAACCGGTACTTGATCTAGCTCCTGCAGCGGTGATCGTGCCGATGGTTAACAATGCTCGAGAGGCAGAGGCCGCTATTCGGGCCTGCCGATATCCGACGGAGGATGGAGAACGCGGTTTCGCAATGCGGCGCGCTAACGGCTATGATCGCGACCCTCTCGAAATGTATTTGGAGACTTCCCGCCGGGAACCGCTTGTTTTCATCCAGATCGAACACCGTGAAGCAGTACGCAATATTGATGAAATCCTACGGGTCGACGGTCTCGGCGGCATCTGCATCGGTCCTTGCGATCTCTCCGCATCCTATGGAAAGACCGGCCGCTTCGACGATCCCGAAGTGGCTGGCGCCATCGATCTGGTCCGGGAACGGGCTCTGGAAGCAGGTGTACTGCTCGGCGGCTTCTGTGCCGGTCCTTTCTGGCGAGCTAGGTTCATGAACTGGAAAGCGCTCGGCTCCGACACTGGTCTGCTCGCCGCGGCGGCTCGACGGCAACTTGAACGGCACCGTAGCGATAGAACATTTTAATTCGATCAAATGGAAAAGTGTCATGAAAACCATCGCAACTGAATCCATTCTTTTCCGCTCGCCTTCGCCGCAGGATGTATATTGTTACACGCCCTCAATCTGTCGCGGGGCAGCAGGCAGATTGCTCGCCTCCTTTGACCTTGGTGGTGCCGGTGTTGCCAAATTGGAAGGCCCACGAAGCGACAGTGGCGACTTCGGCCTCCCTAACCAGCTACGTATCCATATCTCCGACGATCATGGTGTCACTTGGCGCGAAACAGCACGATTGCCGATGATGCACACTCGACTCTTTCAGGCCGGAGATCGGCTTTACGCGCTTGGGCAAAACGGACGGCTGTTGATTTCAGCCAGTAATGATAACGGAGAAACTTGGAGTGTCCCCGCTGTACTCGAAACAGAAGGTTGCTACGAACCTGGAGTTGCCATTGACTTCCACAACGGCAAACTCTACCTGGAAATGGAGCGCAAGCGGGAGTTTGACACTTGGCCGGGAGTTGCGCAGGTGCTGCTTTCCGCCGACGAAAATGCCGATCTGACCCGACCGGAAAACTGGACTTTTTCTGAACCCTTTTTTCTGCCGGAGCATATCGCGATGATCCAGCCTTTCGGAATGCCGCTCTACCCGGAGGGGGATACTGCGCCAGGGCGGTACAACGGCCGTTGCGACTGTCTGGAGACCAATGTGCTGCGTATTCACGACCCGAATCATCTCCTGTACGATCCAGAGGACCGGACACTGGTTCTGCTCTCCCGGCTCCACGCCGGAGGAGTTGCCAACATGGCGGTGATGCTGCGCGGCTTCGAGTATCCCGATGGACGTCTTGAAATCGGCATGTTTTCCACGCCGGGCGGTGCGCCGTATCTCTTCGTACCGCTTCCGGGGGGGCAAATGAAGTTTCATATCGAATATGACCCAAGCAGCCGTTTATACTGGATGGTCTCCAGCCAGACTACCGACAGCATGACCCGGCCTGAACTGTTGCCGCCGGAACGTTATAATCTCCCCGACAACGAACGACATCGACTGGTGCTTCACTTCTCGCGTAATCTGATCGACTGGTGTTTCGCTGGGGTGATCGCCATCGGCAGTTCTCCGAAGGAGTCACGGCACTATGCCGGAATGGTTATCGACGGCGACGACCTTCTCGTGCTGAGCCGTTCCGGGGACGCGCAGGCCTATTCCGCCCACAACGGCGACTTGATCACGCTACATCGGATCTGCGGTTTTCGAAAATTGTCGTACTGAACATGCCTAATATGTACGATAAACAAAGCCAGTACGTCGCGGCCGGTGATCTCTGACTTCATAATGAGGGGGGAAGAGGACGCTAGTCGTAAAATTTCGGAAAAATAGAGTAAAAAGATTTCAAAAGTTTTTAATCGCAGGAGAGTTTAATTACCAGTTGCTTGCGGCGCATCCGCATTTCAATTTTGCGGTTGCTCGCAGAGCGGGTGTGCAAGACCGGGCGCAAATCCCCCGATGTTCGCATCGGGGGATAGCTTTGGCCGGAGCAAAATTTTTGAGAAATTAATCCGCAGGGCCGGAGTATAAGTTGACGGCCGGCCGGGATCCCCCGGGAAAGTATCTGGAATATCGGGTAGATTTGTTTGAAAATCGTGCTATATTGACAAAACAGGGAAAATTCGGGGGCGGGAAAAGATCCGGTTCGGTCGGGGCCGGGCTTCGTTGCGTGCCGGAGCAATTTTCCGGGCAATCTTTCCGGGAGGCGGGGAGAACGTCTCCCGGCAGGGGAGGGCAGCCCCGGTTGGCTGCCGCGGATGGCGGCCGATACCGGGGGAAAATCTACCTGTGACAAGCAGGGGACCATTGAGTGGTATCGGAGGAAACGATGTATCGGAGAAGACTTTGCCTTGGGTTGAACGGGGAGTTCGGCGGAACGCCGGAAGAGCAGATCAAATGGATCGGAGAAGCCGGGTTCGACGGTTTTTTCACCGGGTGGTTTCCCGAGGCTCCGATCGGGAAGTGGCGGCAACTTGCCGGGGAGTACCATCTGCTTTATCAATCGATCCACGCGCCGTTCGGTCGTGCCGCCGCTCTGTGGAAGGAGGACGGAGATGCTGCCTCGGCAGCGGTTGAGGAACTGATGAACTGTCTGCGCAGCTGTTCCGAGCATGAGGTGCCGATCATGGTGACGCATGCTGTTATCGGCTTCAACGAGCACTCGCCGAACAGCCGGGGCGTCGGGAATTTCGAGAAGGTGGTTCGGGAAGCGGAGCGGCTCGGGGTGACGGTGGCCTTCGAAAACACCGAAGGCGAAGAGTATCTGGCAATGCTGATGCCGCTTGCAGAAAGCTACCGGTCGGTCGGCTTCTGCTGGGATTCCGGCCATGAGATGTGTTACAACAGAAGTCGGGATATGCTCGCTTCCTACGGGAAGCATCTGGTCGGAACTCATCTCAACGACAATCTCGGAATCCGTGATTTCGACGGCAGGATCACCTGGCACGACGACCTCCATCTGCTGCCTTTCGATGGGGTTGCCGACTGGGGAAAAATCGCTTCCCGGCTCAGACTGTGCGGTTATGATGGCCCGCTCACGTTTGAATTGAATCGTTTCAGCAAACCGGGACGTCACGAGAATGACTGTTACGGGAAGCTCTCGACGGCGGAATATCTTGCCGAAGCATACAAACGGGCTTGCCGGGTGGCGTTCCTCGCCGCCGGGCTCTGAAAAAACACCTCTTCGCGCGGCGTAACGGAATGAGCAGACCGGAAGAGCTCCGATCGGAATCCCGGAGAGGTTTTCTGTCGGAGAGTCTGTTCATTCCGTACGGAGAAATTACTGCCTCTTTTCCGGAGAAACCGTCACCGGGACGGTCAGGCTTCCGGCGGAGAAGGCTTCCAGTTCGATCTCTGCGAGCCGGGACCCGCTCGGGGTTCCGGTGAGGAACCATTCGAGAGTGCGGGATTCCCAGGGGGCGAAGTGATTGAGTTCGCGGTCCTTTTCCAGGGAGACGATTTCCACACCGGGTTGCGGATGGATGCGGATCAATGGTTTCCGGCGTGCCGGAAGCCGGGTCCCGGCTTCGCTGATGTTGGTCGGAAATTCCCCGCGGTTGTGAAGCCGAAGTCTGACCCGCTTCAGATCGCCGATCTCGACGACTTCCAGTGCGGAAACCACCAGATGCGGGCACTTCGAGGCGAGGTGGAGTGTGAATGCGTGGACCCGCTCGCACACTTTGTGCAGATAGTCCGGTGCCGGAACCGCGAAAACGGGAATATCGACTCCGCCGATTTCCACCGGACCGAGTTGCGGGTGAAGAAAGGGGCGCCACGGGTGGTAGGCGCGCCGTCGATCCGGATGACGGTCGTCATCGGCAAGGACCTCGCGTGGCGGTAACCGCCCGGTGAGCTACATGTCTGAGGCATTTTCGGTGTCTTGAAATGGAAAAATTGAAAAATTATTTGGTGTCAGACTTCCAATTTGTAGGAAGTAAAGATTCGATTTGATTTGCCGGAGTTGAAGAAAGACGCGGAAGCACGTCTTCCAGCCATTGGCGGAAGCAGATGTTGTTCGCTTTGCAAGAGGCTGCAAAAGAATAAAGGATCGCCAACCGCTGCCCGCCGGTTTCGCTTCCGGCAAACAGGCAGTTTTTCCGAATGATAGCGACACCTCGATTGAGGCGTTCAGCCGGCTATTCTACCATTAGAATATACGGCTTTATTATCATCATTTGGATATTCTCAGGATTTGGCGATTCCTGCTTAATTTATCTGTTTTTCATGCCAAATCCTGAGCATAATGTTTTTTTAACGCAAGCCGCAAAGTTTTGCCATTTCTTCTTCGCTGCATTCTTTCCATAACGGCTTTTCTCTCATCTGCTCCGGCGTTTCGACGGCCTCCATTGCAGTCCTGAGCATTTCCAATGACGCAATTGCATAAACCTTTGTTGTCTCTATGGATGAATGCCCCAAAATACAAGAAATAAGGGGCAGCTCAACTCCATTCTGATACATTTTTGTAACTCTGGACCGACGAAACATATGCGGATGAACTCGCAATGGTATTTCTTTACAATTCTCTCTTGCCTGATCAGCATATTGAGCAATAAACCGCTCAACGTTCCCTTCGGACATTTTTCCGGTTTTGCCCTTTATTTTAGTATAGAATATAAGATCATCTTTGTTTCCGTTCGGGTGAAATACCTTCAGATATAAATTCAGATGTTCGAGCGTTTTCGGAAAAATAGCCACGATTCTTTCTTTATTTCCCTTCCCATTCACTTTAATACAAGGACTGCCATTCTCGATAATTAAATCTTTAACAGTCAGGCTGAGCAACTCGTCAAGACGAATGGCTGAATCATAAAGAAGAATCATCATAACCCTGTCCCGCATGCCGATCTTCGTATTCTTGGGCTGTAGAAGAATATGGTCCATAGCATTATCCGACAGGATTACCTTTTCCGTTTTTGGAACTTTGCATTGCGGCATTCTTGAAACAATAAGGGCTATCGACTGCAACGCGATATCACGATCTGCAGCAAACCAGAGATAAGTCTTGATTGCGCTTAAACGTTGATTGCATGTATTAGGTCCGTTTTCAGATTCTTTCAAGAAAATTATAAAATCCTGAATTAATCTTGCCGAGCAATCTTCGAAAAAGAACTTCCCTATGGAAATCTTTCTCTCTCGGTATAAATAGCGTCTGAAAATGGTAAGAGAATCACGGTATGAATCAATGGTCTTCTCACTTCGTCCAAGCTGTTTGGGCATATAAGTTGTCAGAAATTCAAGTGTCATGGAAAAAAATAACGGACTTTGGGGAACATGTCTATTCTTCATAAGGCATTACCTCCGGAATAACTTTTTCGGAACTCTGGTCTTTTTGGCGTATGATCCGAAAAGCATCTCTTACTTGATGATAATAATACATGGTGTCATTAATATTTCCATGTCCCAAGTATCTGCTCAAATACGGCATCATAACTTCCAGGGAGACATTTTCAGCCATCCAACGGTTCATGCGGTTGACCACAAAACTATGCCGTAGCGAATGGACTTTCGGTTCCTTTTCACATTTCCCGGCATATGGTGTCATATTCCATAATTGTCTGAATTTACGATCAATACTCGTCTTCAAGATATGGATTTCCGGAACACGTCCGGGAAAAAACCAAATTGTGTCCGGTACCATACTCTCAAGAAGCTGCGAATATTTCCGGCATAAGACCATGAAATCATCTGCCGGATACACAAGGCGGTCCTTATTCCCTTTGGATTGCCTGATTGTGATAATTCCATTTTTTAGATCAACATCTTTTTTCTTGAGTCTACAGCCTTCGGCAAGGCGCATCCCGCAACAATAATACATCCGAAATAGTACCTGGTATTCCATGGAAAGGCGGTGCCATTTTTTCGATCCTCTCGGTAAGTAGGTATCAGCAACGTTGAAAAACGCTCTCAGTTCATCCTGACTCAATACATGCGGAATGGTAATCGCTTCCGATTGCATTAATTGGGGAATATAGCTGTTTATTCCCAATGAATTCATGTAAAGAGAAAGTTGCCGCACAAAAGAAAGCCTCTGATTACGGTAATTTGTTCCTTCCGTTTCTCTTTGGATAGCCCATTTCATGGAAATATCACGGGTTATAATTGGTTCTTTATAGTCGTTATCAATGCAGAATTGGTCGAAAAATTTCAGAATATAAGCCTCAAGTTCATAAATAAAGCCGTCTGCTTTTTTCTGGAGGATCAGCCCTTCGATATAAGGTGCGAAAACACTTTCGTAGTGATGGTGCAATTGATTCATGACAATACCCCTTCTGTGACTTCGATTCCTTCCAGGGTAATTGCGCATTTTCTCATGGAATCTCCATCTGTTGCAAGATAGGTCATCACCGTCGAGTTGTCACTGTGCCCAAGGGATTCGGCTATGATTGCCGGTTTGACACAGCCGCAAAGCATACGTGATGCAAACGTTTTGCGGGTAATATGAAATCCGTGCGGATCTTTAGCCAATGCTTGTTTCAATGCATACGTGCATACTCCGCTGCTTAATTTGCCATACGGCACTCTGTGACTGATAAATATGTAATCTAATGAAGTGGCCGGGCGGCCATGCATTATATAACGGTAAAGACAATTTCCAATCTCTGTCGGCATCGGGAGTTTTATGAATTTGTCCGTTTTGCACTGTTGCACCGAAATGGTTGCGTCACTCCATGATATATCAGCCAGTTTTAGTTTGGTGATATCGCAGGCTCTGATTCCCATACGAAGACCGAGCATGACTATGGCATATTGGCGCAACTGATAACCGGACTGAGCCCGAGTCGCAAAATCATAAATGGTGGCAATATCTTCACCTCCAAGTGTTTTGATAATATTTGTTCTGGGCGCACATTCTCTCGACAAAGCCAACGGCAAATAGGATGGAACAATTTCATAATCAGCCAGATACTCTAAAAATTGCCTTATTTTGGCGGCGTATGCATTCTTGCCTTCCGGTGTCAAATGAGGATCGGAAAGATGAAAATCTTTGATAATTTCAGGAGTAAGCTGCTTCCAATCGGTAATACCGATTGGAGAAAGATATTCCAAAAAACGCAAAACGGAAACTCGATTCATGCTAATCGTCGAAGCTGCAAATCCTTTCCTTTGCTGTTCTTCAATAAAGTTATCGTATTCTCCTCGGCACCATTCAGGCAACTCTTGTGCTCTGTTATTTCTGCCCCGATAGATGACGGAGGATTAATATCGCCATTATTTCTGTATTGCTCAAATAGTCTTATGCCACGTCTGAATGCCCTCCACTGAACCGTATAGTGCTGAAGGTAAGTTGCCCAGTATAATGCAAGTTCTGAGGAATATTCAAGCTCATTTGCTTCCAGAAAAATAAATAACTCTTTCCAGGTTTTACGGAAAACATCCCGCACTGTTGGTGAATAGCAATGCTTATCCAGACTGCTTTTGTCCAGCCGCATAGCCATAGCAAGAAAATCTTTAGGAGCCATACTGTCTGCCTGTTTATCATCGGGGAGCAAACTCCTTTCGGCCACCGGAAGATCATCAATAAAGAAAAAGCGGTTCATCGCAAGCGGGTCCAATAGCGCTACGACTGAAGCTCTGATTAATTTTTTCTCCGCAAGATACCGTAAGAAGATTCGGACATCTCCATTGGACTTGTTTTTTAACTTCTGCGAACGATGAATATCATCCTGATAATAAGCCAAAATCAACTTATGCGTAATTCCATCAGGCAATACAGCTTTATGCGTCAGTGCATATATCAAAAAACTGAAGACTGAATTACGTATTTCCCGGATATAGCCAATGCTATATTTTCCGGATATTTCCACCAGAAAACTTCCCCATAGTTCTTTGCCTTTTTTATTCAGGTATTGATAATTCAGCGGACTCCTTGTTACGGCAATCTGACGATTCTCCAATACATCATTCAACCTGAACAAAGCTAATCGGTAGCATCTGAATGTCGTACTGCAGAGGTGGCGAATACAATCTTCCAGCCAATCAATTATTAACTCTTGGGAATATTCGATATTCTTCTCTATCATATATTCCTTAAACAAACGAAAGCATCGCTTGTTCATGTATATGATGCTGGAAGCACAATGCCTCTTGGTTAGATGATTAATTACTTGATTTGCCGCCCGGTCATAGTCTTGATACATAAATCACCTCCTGTAAAATTAGGTGATTTACTATACCACACAAAAACATTATCCTCAGGATTTGGCATGAAAAACAGATAAATTAAGCAGGAATCGCCAAATCCTGAGAGTAGCCAGATGATGAGGATAAGGCGGGATTATTGTCAAGATTCAATTTGGGATCATCAAGGAACTTTTTGAGCTCGTTTTCAATATTCAGCGCATAAGTTGCGGCTTTTGCCAATGACGAGGACGGCAACTCATTCTGTTGCCATTCCCGGCAAAGCGCAAAGATATCGTCAACAATTTTACGCGAATCCCGGCGTGCGATTTTTCGAGCTTGAAATAATGCTGTTTCAGAGCCTTTGGCTTCGGCTTTATTTCTGGCTGCTCGCTCAATCCGGTAGAGATCGCGAATCATGTCAAGCATCCGCGTGCTTTTAACAAAATCTGCTTTATGGGCATTGAATACGCGCCGTCTATAATGAGCCCAGCAGCAAGCGGCTTCACAGGCAAGCTTTTCATAGCCGATATAGGAATCGCGAATAATCGTTCCGGAATAATCGCCCGGCAACAGTTGAGCAACATCCTGTGAGCGTGATGGAGAAAAATGAAAGACCACCATCGGCGGACCGACCCCTGTCATTCTGCACCAGAAATAAACGGTCTTGCATTTTCCGTGGCCGGGAACAGCCAGCTTCAGGAAGGTTTCATCAACATGGAGTATCTCACACTTCATAATCAGTTCCACCATCCGGTCATAAAGAACCTTAAGGCTCTGGGCTCCGCTTTTGAAAAGATGCGCCAGCGTGGACGGGGCGATTGGGACTCCCTCACTTGCAAACATTTTCACCTGGTGTTCCAGCGGAATCGGTGCTCGGTTTTATCGGCGATAACTTTCGCAGGAATGGAGACGTCATATTTGGTTTTGCCGCTCGGACTGTTGAAATAATCACCTGGCGCAGGGGCCGTTCGAACGCCTTGGAGCGGATCTCCCGGAGCCGCATATTTCGTCCGGCGGTAGCGGATCACATACAAGCCGCTGCGGATCGCCAATCGTTCGGAATCCTCATAGCCGATCAACTCCATTCCCTGACGTTTTTCCTCCGGAATATCGATGATCCGATCCTCGCGGGGAAGATCGGCAGGAATTTCCTCCCAACCGTTTTTCTCTCGGACTTTCCGCGTATGCTCCGCAATAGTCTGCAACTCGGCTGAGACCGCCGATTCACTTGTTTCATCAAATCCAGGCAACAAAACGGATTGGTCGGTTACCGGCAAAAAACGCTCTGATTTGGAACCGAAAATCTGACGTTTCAGCCAAGTGTTTTCATATTCAAGTTTGGCGTTCTGTTTTTTCAACGCGGCGTTTTCGGTTCTCAGAACTGTGATTTCAGCTCTGGCATCTGCCAGAGCTGCTTTGAGATTCAATATCTCTTCGGTTTGCTTTTGAACAAGTGTCTTCAGCTCCCGGATAGCGGCAAGCGCGTCTGCCAAGGTCGCTGCTTCCGTAGTAATCATATCTATAGTATATCTCATACCTGTCCTAACAATTTTCCCCATGGCGTAATCTTCTGATTGCGCCCCCTCATTTTCATCTATTTCACACCAATTCTCAAAAGTAGCCCCCCTTTGTTGTAAATCTGCTGTCCTAAAAAGCGAACTCTGGTTGAAATGATTCCGGCTCCGGTGGTTTGGTAAATGGTTGATCCAGCCATTGGCGCAAGTCGCGGTAAACAAATAGATTCCATTTCAGGAAAGTGACCAGGGTTGAAAAATGCCATTGCGCTTTCGACAAAAACTTCAGGTACTTGGTCAGCAAAATAGCGATAAGCGCTGTCCAAACTTGAATCCGGACAGCGTTTTCGCTGGTGCCGATAAACGTTTTGAT
>ENA-UERG01003273-UERG01003273.1-human-gut-metagenome-genome-assembly--contig:-NODE-3273-length-10496-cov-6.210961_pt1 | contig 10496 bp, 9 predicted proteins | sample MGYA00242954_ERZ507954 | MGnify/ENA primary metagenome ERZ507954 (study PRJEB26167, sample SAMN06115478) | human gut metagenome | host: Homo sapiens | place: China:Sichuan | collected 2015-01-21... | reverse complement strand
GCATTCCCATTCCGGAGGGAAAAAGGTGATTCAAGCTCCAGACTGCCAATCTAATCCCTTTCTCTTGGGGGTGTAAGGGGGATATTCTCTTTCCGAGAAAGAGAATATCCCCCTTATCCGCGTCCCCCACACGGTGTGGGGAAAACCCCGCAGCGCTTTTGCGCTGCCATTTTATCCCGCGAGGGAAAAGATAAGAAAAGGGCATCTTTCGCCCTTTTCTTTTTTTGTCCATTGCTATAATGGACTTCCATTGAGGGAGGTGTGCCATGGTCATCTACATAGAAAGCGTCTTCGCGTTTAACGTTCTCGTCGACTATCTGTTGTTGTTCGGCGCGGCGAGAGTCGCAGGGCGGACAGTCGCGCGGAGAAGACTTTTGCTCGGCGCGGCGGTCGGCGGTATTTATGCGGCAGTGCAGCTCTTTTTGCCGAAAAGCGTCGTTTTGTTGCTGCTTGGGCTCGCTTTGATGGGCGCGGCGGCGTATCGCGGCAGTGGGCGGGCGGTCAAGCTGACGCTGCTGTTTTTCCTTGCCTCGTGCGGCCTCGCTGGCGTGGTGATGCTCTTAGGGCAGAGTCTGGGGTCGATGGCGCGCCTTGCGCGCGGCGTGGTGACAGCAGACCTGCCGTGGGGCGTCTTCCTGATCGCGGCGGGGACGTCGTATTTGCTGCTTTCCGTCGTGTTCCGCTACGGCGCGGCGCGGACAGGGAGCGAGACGGCGGATGTGGTCATCGCCTATCGAGGAAAAACGGCCCGCGTGCGGCTGCTGCGCGACACGGGCAACACGCTCTGTGACCCTGTGACGGGCCTCGGCGTGCCGGTCATCGACCGTCACGCACTGGGAGACCTCATCAGCGAAGAAGAGACCGCGACGCTGCCGCATATTGCGTATTGCAGCGTGGGCAATGCGGATGGAACGCTGCCGCTGCTGCGCTGTGAAGCAATAACGGTTGACGAAATCAAACTCGGCTCGCGTGCCGTTGCCCTGGCGGAGCACCCGCTCGGCGACGGCGGTGCATATGCGGGACTGTGGTGCGAAGGATGCGAAAAGGGGGAGAAGCATGGAGAGCTTGCTCAAAACGCTGTGGCGTAGACTGCGCTTTTATCTCATCGACTGGGGGCTCATCGCGCGGCGGGGAATTTTCTACATCGGCGGCAGCGATACGCTCCCGCCGCCGCTCGAGCGGGAGAAGGAAGCTGAGCTCATCGCGCGCATGGATGAAGGCGACGAGAGCGTGCGCGGCACGCTCATTGAGCACAACCTGCGGCTTGTCGCCTACATCGCGCGCCGGTTTGAAAATACCAGCATCAACATCGAAGACCTCATCTCCATCGGTACGATCGGGCTCATCAAGGCAGTGAACACGTACCGCAGCGACAAGAACATCAAGCTCGCGACCTACGCCTCGCGCTGCATTGAAAATGAGATACTCATGCACCTGCGCAAGACCGCGCCGCAGAAGTCCGAGGTCAGCTTTGACGAGCCGCTCAACACCGACTGGGACGGAAACGAGCTGCTGCTCTCCGACATTCTCGGCACTGACGAGGACCTTGTCTTGAAGCCCATTGAGGACGATGTCGACCGCCAACTCCTGATGGACGCGGTCGACAAGCTGACCGCGAGGGAGAGAACAATCATCACGCTGCGCTTTGGCCTCGGTGGACGGGAGGAAAAGACGCAGAAGGAGGTCGCCGACCTGATGGGCATTTCGCAGAGCTATATCTCGCGCCTTGAGAAGCGGATCATCGTGCGGCTGAAGAAGGAAATCCTCAAAATGAGTTGACAAGCGGCGCAAAAAACGGTATGATTCAGCGTGACAAATGCGAAGAAGAGGAGCAGTATCCGCATCTGAAAGCGAAGAGAGAGGGCGGCCGGTGTAAGCCCTTGTGCAGGATGTGGGGAAGTCGCCTTGGAGCTGCCGCGCTGAAAAGAGAGTAAGCCGGACGGGAACTCCCGTTACAGAGGCATGAGTGTCCGCACAATGCGGGAATCCAGGTGGTACCACGGTCATTGATCGCCCTGAGCAGTCAAAGCTGCTCAGGGCGTTTTTATTTTGGGGAGGGGACAATGGAACAGTATATCTTTGCGCCCACGGTCTGCGGGGCGGAGCTGGAGGAAGAACTTGCCGCGGCGCTCGAAAAGCGGATGGAGATCTTCTCGCGCGCATCGCTGCCGAAGATGTGGAACGTGACGGATGGCCTGAATCGCTATGCGGCGCGGGGCAGCGGCCGGAAGGGAATTTTACGGAAGACCCTTCCGTGGGTCCTGATCCTCGCGGGACTTTTTCTGGCGGTCCCGGGACTGATGGACCCGAAGGAGCTGCGCACACCGCTCATCATGGGCTTCTTCTTTGTGCTGCTGGGCGTTCTCTTTCTGCTGAGGAAACGCCCGGCGCGAAGAAAAGGCTCGTCCCGTCAGGCGGCGGCAGGGATGCTGCAAAATACAGCGGCTCTTGCGACGATGAGCGTGCAGGTCGTTTTTGACGGCGGCGGGATGAAGGTCATCACGCAGGACGGTGAGCGCAGCGTTTCGTATGCCGAGATGGAAATGCTCATCGAAACGCCGCGGCTGTATCTTTTGACCTACGGCGGAAAGGCGACCCTTTTGCAGAAAAAAGACTTATCGGGCGATGCGGCAGCATTTACCGCATCGTTAGCCTCTCAAGCGATCCCTGTATACCAAACGGAAGAAATATAAAAAATCATGATCAAAGTTTCAAGATAGGAGAAAGCCAATGAAAGAATTACCCAAGATCTATGAGCCGCAGCAGGTCGAGGGCCGCATCTATCAGATGTGGATGGACAACGACTGCTTCAAGGCCGAGCCCGACCCCGACAAAAAGCCCTTTTCCATCGTCATGCCGCCGCCGAACGTCACCGGCCAGCTGCACATGGGCCATGCAATGGACTCGACGCTGCAGGACATCCTGACGCGCTTTAAGCGCATGCAGGGCTACTCCGCCCTGTGGCTCCCCGGCACTGACCACGCGGGCATCGCCACGCAGATCAAGGTCGAAGAGGAACTGCGCACCAAGGAGGGCCTGACGCGCTACGACCTCGGCCGCGAGAAGTTTTTACAGCGCGTGTGGCAGTGGAAGGAAAAGTACGGCAACCGCATCGTCGAGCAGCAGAAGAAGATGGGCGCGAGCTGTGACTGGTCCCGCTCCCGCTTCACGATGGACGAGGGCTGCTCCAAGGCCGTGCGCGAGACGTTCTGCGAGCTCTACGATAAGGGCCTGATCTACAAGGGCAGCCGCATCATCAACTGGTGCCCGCACTGCCTGACGGCGCTCTCCGACGCGGAGGTCGAATATGTCGACAAGCCCGGTCACCTCTGGTATATCCGCTACCCGCTCTCCGACGGCAGCGGCGATATCGTCGTCGCCACCACCCGTCCTGAGACGATGATGGGCGATACGGGCGTTGCGGTCAACCCTGAGGACGAGAAGTTCAAGCACCTGATCGGCAAGACCTGCATCCTGCCCATTATGAACCGCGAAATTCCCATCGTGGGCGACGAATACTGCGAGATCGGCTTCGGCACGGGCGCTGTTAAGATGACCCCTGCACACGACCCCAACGACTTTGAGGTCGGCCTTCGCCACAACCTCGAGGTCATCCGCGTCATCGCCGACGACGGTACGATCAACGAAAACGGCGGCAAGTACAACGGCATGGACCGCTATGAGTGCCGCAAGGCCATCGTCAAGGATTTAGAAGAGCAGGGCTACCTCATCAAGACCGAGCCCTACTCCCACAACGTCGGCACGTGCTATCGCTGCCACAACGACGTCGAGCCCCTCATCTCCGCGCAGTGGTTCGTCAAGATGGAGCCGCTTGCCAAGGAGGCCATCCGCGTCGTGAACGACGGCACGATCAAGTTCGTGCCTGAGCGCTTCACCAAGACCTATATCAACTGGATGGAGAACGTGCATGACTGGTGCATTTCCCGCCAGCTGTGGTGGGGTCACCAGATCCCCGCGTGGTACTGCGACGAGTGCGGCCATATCAACGTCAAGCGCGACGACCCGACGGAGTGCGAAAAGTGCGGCTGCAAGCACCTGACGCGCGAGGAGGACGTGCTTGATACCTGGTTCTCCTCCGCGCTCTGGCCGTTCTCCACGATGGGCTGGCCCGACCTCGATTCTCCCGACCTCAAGTACTGGTATCCCACGTCCGTCATGGTCACGGGCTACGATATCATCTTCTTCTGGGTCGCGCGCATGATCTTCTCCGGCATGGAGCAGATGAAGAAGGAGCCGTTCAAGACCGTCTTCATCCACGGCCTCGTCCGCGACGACAAGGGCCGCAAGATGTCCAAGTCGCTCGGCAACGGCATCGACCCGCTGGAGATGGCCGAGAAGTACGGCGCGGACGCGCTGCGCTTCAACCTCATCACCGGCAACTCCCCGGGCAACGACATGCGCTTCTACGTCGAAAAGTGCGAGGCGATGCGCAACTTCTGCAACAAGATCTGGAACGCGAGCCGCTTCGTGATGATGAACCTGACGATCGACCACGTGGAGCTGCCCAAAAAGCTCGAGCTCGAGGACAAGTGGATTCTCTCCAAGCTCAATACGCTCATCCGCGAGGTCACGGACAATATGGACGCCTTCGAGCTCGGCGTCGCGTCCGCAAAAATTTATGACTTCATCTGGGACAACTACTGCGACTGGTTCATCGAGCTGACGAAGAACCGCCTCAACAGCGACGATCAGACCACGCGCGAGAACGCACAGAACGTCCTCTGCTATGTCCTCATCGAGACGCTCAAGCTCCTGCACCCGTTCATGCCGTTCATCACGGAGGAGATCTGGCAGGCGCTTCCGCACGAGGGCGAGTTCCTGATGCTCTCCAAGTGGCCGGAGTACAACGAAAAGTTCAGCTTCCCCGCCGAGGAGGAGGCGATGCAGACCGTCATCGAGGCCATCACCGCCATCCGTGCCCGGCGCAACGAGATGAACGTCGCGCCGTCGAAGAAGGTGCACTACACCGTCGCCACCGCGCACGCCGATACGTTCAGCGCCGGTATCCCGTTCTTCACGCGTCTGGCCTCTGCCAGCGATGTGACGATCATGCCCGCCGATGCCGCCATCGACGCCGACGGCAAGGTCGAGGTCGATACCCACGCCGCGCGTATCTTCATGCCGCTCGCCGAACTCGTCGACTTTGAAAAGGAGCTCGCACGCATTGCCAAAGAGAAGGCAAACGCCGAAAAGCAGCTCGCCGGCATCGAGAACAAGCTGAAAAACGAGGGCTTCCTCGCCAAAGCGCCGGAGGCGGTCGTCAACGGCGCCCGCGCCGATGCAGAGAATCTCAAGGCGCTCATTGAGAAGCTCGATGCTTCCGCTGCGGCGATGAAAAAATAATTACTTTCCTTTAGGAAACGGATTTGGTTCCCTGCGCCGCGCAGGGGACGGATAAAGGGGGAGGTCCTCTTTCACAAAAGAGAACCTCCCCCTTTTGATCCCCCAAGAGAAAGGTTTTGACATTGCAAGCGAGCAGCTTGAAGAGCTGCGGCGCTTGCCGAATCGGGTGCCTGCCAGGTGGTGTTGCTATACGACTTGGTTTGCTTCTATCTTCGCTGTCGCTTTGCCTGCGATTCGTTAGTCTTACGCAATCTCCGTCTACTGGGGATTTGTGCAAATTTGCTTCTGCCTGCCGGGGCGACTTTGCTGCGCTCGCCGCAATATACGCACTATCGGTAGTAGGCGATTACACTGAACCTGCGATTAGATTCGAGAGCGGCACCCGCAAGGGGTGTGCCGCATCCGTAAGGCGGCAGAGCCGCCAACGGCTGCGCAACAGCGGATAATAGAAGTGAGTCAAATCGTATAGCAACACCAACCGCAGCAATGCCGCGCGCAGGCCTTCCCATTCCGGAGGCATAAAAGTCATTCAAGCCCGAGACTGCCAATCAGACCCTTTCTCTTGGAGGTCAAAGGGGGATATTCTCTTTCCTCGGAAAGAGAATATCCCCCTTATTCGCTCCCCTGCGGGTACGCAGTGAATGTGGTGCAGCGCCGGCGGCACTGCTATTTCTCCGCGCACGGCGCGGATTTTACGCCTTTTCCCATGTAAAGCTTACGCGTAAGCGCCGTCTGGGCCGCACCGGCCCGGTAGCAATATCCTTATCGCGCACGACGCTGCCGACGCGCAGCGTGGAGAGCAGAAAACCGAGCTGTAGCATGTTGAGCAGGATCGTCTTGATGCCAAAGGTGAAAAACGGGAAGGCTACACCGCCGCTGATGGGGATCAGCGTGAGGTCGCAGCAAAGATAGGCGGCCGCCTGCGTGGTGAACGACAGCAGCACGGAATAGGAAACGAGGCGGGCGAGCGTACTCTCCTGCCTGCGGCAGCGGCGGAAGGCGAGAACAAGCAGCGCCGTCAGCAGCGTGACGAGTGCGATGAGTGCCAGCCAGCCGCAGCGGTGGACGAGCAGTGTCAGCGCGTGCGCCTGTAAGTCGACCATGCCGAAGCCCTCCGAGCGGGCAAGGTGCTGTGCGCTGTACGGTCCCACGCCGCCTTGACCGATGAATTTGGCGTTTTGCAGCAGTTCGCGCAGTACAACGGTTCGATAGCCGTGTCCGTCAATGTAGGAGTGAGGATCAAGCACAATGGCGAGCTGACGCGCGAACCAGTTTGCACCGAGAACAAGGACCCACACGATGTCGGCGGCGAGCGGCAGGGTGGTGAGCAGCGTCTCCAACTTTTTGCCAAGGCCGAACCAGCCATTGCGGGCGCAGAAGATCAGCAGCGCGCTGTCACAGAGAAACAGAAAGCCCAGATCGAGCAGGCACGGGACGCGCAGGCAGAACATGCACTGCACCGCGAGGCAGACGAAGGCGGCGAAGACACCCCAGCCGCGCCGCCCGCGCAGCGCATAGAGCAGCACGGCAAACATCAGCGGGAACAGCAGCGGCAGGCCGCGCAGGAGAATATGCTTCGAAACGTAGATGTAGCGGAGCCAGAACCCGCCGATGGGCAGGAGACCGAGCAGGATCAATGCGGCATGGAACATGAGCGCGAGCGGCAGGGCGAAGTGTCCGAGCAGCGTAAAATCGAGAAAATAGGCCGCGAGCAGCGCTGCCGTACCGAGCAGCAGCGCCACGCTCTGATGCACAGCAAAATAGGACAATTCGTAGTCACGAAAGCTTACAAGCGCGGTGAACGCAAGCCCTGCAAGCGCGATGAGTGCCGCGAGCGCAAAAAGAAGCTTTGGTGTTTTCGGACGGTGGACGCGGTCAAGCTCCGTGCCGATCTCATACGGGTCGCCCGTCAGACGAAGGGATTCTGCGGTCGCGGCGGTCTCGTCCATGCCACCCGCCATCAGCGCGTCGCGCTGGTCGCAGAGGTGGGTCAAAAGCTCGTCTTCGACGAGCGGTCGCGCCTTTTTCCACCGCAGCTGCTCAGCCGCGGTGCGGGCAAACTGGGTAAAGGTTTCAGGCAGAGCCAAGGCAGACGCCCCCTTTCAGCACGCGATCGACCGCAGTGGTAAATGTCGCCCATTCGACTTCTTTTTCGCGCAGCAAATGTTGCCCCTTGCGCTCCAAATGGTAGTAGCGGCGCGGGCGCGCCGCGCCCTCATCTTTTTCATAGGAGCGGATGAGCTCCTTTTCCTCAAGTGAGTGCAGCAGGGGATAGAGCGTGCCGGTCTTGAGCGCGAACGCGCGCTCGGAGCGGCGGGAGAGCTCTTCGATCATCTGATATCCGTACATGTCCTGCCCGTCGAGCAGCTTGAGCACGAGCATCGTCGTACTGCCCGCGAGCAGACTTTTGTCGACCGTCATACATACGCCTCCTGATAAGTAGATTGTCTACATAGTAGATTGCCTACATAATAGCGGGAGTGCGGCGCATTGTCAAGCGGGAAACAGGATATTGCAAAAAAAGAGCGATTTTGCTATGCTTGGGGTATCCAAGATAGGAGGGAGAATTTCCATGAACAAGATCACGCTTGGCAAGACGAATCTTGTCATCGAGAAAAACGGATTTGGCTGCCTGCCGATCCAGCGCATCAGAGAGCAGGATGCGGTCGACCTGCTGCACAAGGCGTATGACGGTGGCATCAACTTTTTCGACACGGCGCGCGCGTATTCCGACAGCGAGCAGAAGGTCGGCGCGGCGTTCTCGTCGATGCGCGACAAGATCGTGCTGGCGACGAAGACCGGCGCGCAGACGGCGGAGGGCTTCCGGAAGGATCTGGAGACCAGTCTCCGCACGCTGAAAACCGACTACATCGACATCTATCAGTTCCACAATCCCGCCTTCTGCCCGAAGCCGGGTGGAGAAGACGGCCTGTACGACGCGGCGCTCGAGGCGAAAAAGCAGGGCAAAATTCGCCACATTTCGATCACGAACCACCGCCTCGCCGTGGCGCACGAGGCCATCGACTCGGGCCTCTACGAGACCTTGCAGTTTCCGTTCAGCTACCTCGCGGGCGAGCAGGAGATGGAGCTCGTCAGAAAGTGCCGCGAAACAAACATGGGCTTTATCGCCATGAAGGGCATGGCGGGCGGCCTGATCCGCGACGGCTTCACGGCGGCGGCGTGGATGGCGCAGCAGGATGGTGTCGTGCCCATCTGGGGCGTGCAGCGCGAGAGCGAGCTTGATCAGTTTTTGCAGTGTATCCGCGAGGGCGTTGAGCTGACGGATGAGCGCAAAGCGACTATCGAGCGTGACCGCAAGGAGCTATGCGGCGAATTCTGCCGCGGCTGCGGCTACTGCATGCCGTGCCCCGCGGGCATCGAGATCAACCAGTGTGCGCGCATGTCGCTCATGCTGCGCCGCGCCCCTGCAGCGGCGTGGCTCACCGAGGAATGGCAGCAGAAGATGCACCAGATCGAAAACTGCCGCCACTGCGGCCACTGCATGTCGAAGTGCCCCTACGGCCTGAACACGCCTGAGCTTTTGCAGGCAAACTACAAGGACTACTGGGAAGTGCTCGCGGCCAGCAAGGCGGAGAAATGAAGCTGGATTTTTCACAAAAATACGCCGTCCGGCCGCTGACGGCGGGGGATGTAGACAAGATTTTAGCGCTCTGCGCGGAGAACGAGCAGTTCTACCGCTACCATCCGCCGCTTGCGACGAGGGAGAGCGTTTTGGAGGACATGACGGCGCTGCCGCCGGGGAAATGCGCGGCGGACAAGCATTATCTCGGTTTTTTCGACAGAGAAACGCTCCTCGCCGTGCTGGACCTGATCGAGCGCTACCCGCAAGATGACACCGCCTACAGCGGCTTCTTTATGACGAAAAAGGAGCGGCAGGGCCGCGGCCTTGGCACGGCGCTGATCGGCGAGCTGTTGGACGAACTGCGGAGAGAGAGGTTCCGCAAGGTGCGCCTTGCGGTCGACAGGGGCAATCCGCAGAGTAAAGCGTTCTGGGAAAAGAACGGCTTTGCGCTGATGGGCGAGGAATTCCCGCACGGCGATTCGGCGTATCTGCCGATGGAACGCGCGCTGTAAAATTGAAAAGAAAGCACCGCTGTGCAGAGGGTATCTGCACAGCGGTGCTTTTCATTGTTAGCGACTATTTCAATTCGTAAGTCCAATCTTCACCGTTCTGGCGGTAGAACAGCTCGCTGAGATCATCTTCTTCAAACACGCGGAGAAGGTCGAGCATGTCGGAAGATGCAAGATCGAGCGAGGGGAGACCGGCGAGCTCCGCCCACCAGACCTCGCCCTCGTCGGAAGAGCGCAGCGTTCCGGTAAACTGCTCCGCGCGATAGAGCAGCACGACATGACGCACGCCCTCTTCGCACCAGTCCTTGATCCCGCACAGGCGCGGAGAGGAGATTGTCAGACCTGTCTCCTCCTGAACCTCACGAATGACGGCATCTGTAAAGGATTCACCCTTTTCAACATGACCGCCCGGAAAAGCAACGCCTGGCCAGTTGGGATCTGTGCGGTCCTGCACCAAAACCTTGCTGCCGCGGCGGAGCACGCACATACTCATCAGTTCGACGGGCTCAGAGCGTTTCATGTACAACACGTCCTTTTGGGTTTGAAAACTTGCTTGCTATCCATGACTACTGCGCACTGTGCGGCACCTTTGCCTTGGCGCTGAGCTTGTCGGCGCGAACGGCAAAGACCTCGACTGTGCGGGCTTGCTGCTCGGTGAATTGATCTTCACGGCCCGCCATGTGGCGCATGAGGGAGGTCAGCGCGACGAGCTTTTCTTCACCGTCCAAAAATTCGACATGGCCGACGCCGGTGACGGAGGCGAAGTAGTATCCGCACTGGCAGGCGACATCGTGCTCGTCGAGCGCACCGCGGCAGTCCATTTCAAAGGCGACGGTCGGATTTTTGCGCAGAATGTCGAGCTTACGGCCTTCGCGTGCGCTGTGGCAGAAGAACGAGAACGCACCGCCTTCACAGGCATAGCCGAAATTCAGCGGCAGAAGATACGGCTCTCCATCGTCTACCATGGCAAGATGGATCACTTTACAATCGTTGATAATGGAGAGAATTTCGCCCAGATCGGTGATCTCGCGGTCGCTTCT
>ENA-UERG01003264-UERG01003264.1-human-gut-metagenome-genome-assembly--contig:-NODE-3264-length-10517-cov-3.748851_pt1 | contig 10517 bp, 8 predicted proteins | sample MGYA00242954_ERZ507954 | MGnify/ENA primary metagenome ERZ507954 (study PRJEB26167, sample SAMN06115478) | human gut metagenome | host: Homo sapiens | place: China:Sichuan | collected 2015-01-21... | reverse complement strand
AAGCGTTCCCCGCGGGCTTTACACGACGCAAGAAGAAATACTCGAGATTTTCTTGCGTAAAAATACGTAATCAACAGGAAGAGCGGACTCATTCCTCCGTCCGCACGAATTTCGGGCTGTAGCGGTCGGGGAAGAGGCGGTCCACCAGACTCCGGAGCACGTACTCGGGCGCGGCGGCGCTGTTGGCGAAAAAGGCGTTCTCTTGATTCTCGCGCAGGGATTGCGGCTGATCGACCTGGCGGGTTTCGCCCGTAAGCAGATCCCGGTAGGAGAGCGACGCGTCGAGGAGTTCCGTGAAGGATTCGTTCCAGCGCCCCTTGAGGCGCACTTCGACGCGGCAGGCGCTCACGGGAGCGTTGCCCGCCACGACGTTGAGTCCCTTCCTTTCGACGAGCCGATGAAGCGTCACCGAAAGGGGCGAATGCTCGAGCGCGGGATCGACCGCCAGGCACACGCCCACGGGCGTCTCGGCAGGGCTTTTCGCCCCGGCCGCGGCCTCGGACGTCTCCTCGGTCGTGGTGCAACCCGACGCAAGGAAGACAAGCGACGTGAAAAGCAGAATGTGGGTACGCGCGCGCATCGGCAGAAGGACTCCGCAGGAAAAAGCGACTCTTTTGATTATACGGCGGAGCGCCCCGAGGCTTGCATCGGCACGGCTTCGGAGGGGTCGAAAAACTCACCGCCTCTTGCAAAAGTCCTTCGCGGGAAGGGGCGGGTTCGGGCGCCAACCGCTACAATACCCATCCCGATTTTTTCCTTTTTTTCTTCCGAATCGATCATGGCCCGCAAAACGCCCGTCACGCCGCCCCTCTACAACCCCGTCTGGGTGCTCTTCGGCAGTCTTCTCTTCACGCCCGTCTTCGGGGGACTGCTGCAGGCGCACAACTGGGAGGCGCTCGGCGAGCACGACAAGGCGCGGGGTTCGCGCTTCTGGGTGCGCACGAGCCTCTGGCTCATCGCGCTCTACCTCGTCATGCAGATCATGTTCCGCGACGAGCCCATCATCAAGTATCTCGGCCCCTACTTCCTCCTCGTTCTCTGGGGAAGCTGGGTCGTCACGGGCGCCTGGATGCAGCTCGGCTACTTCCGCGACCGCGTACCGGCCGACTATCCGAAGCTTCCCATGGGGCGTCCCCTGCTCTTGGGCGGCCTCGGCTGGCTTCTCTATCTGATGATCAACATCACCATGGCGATGGGCCTCTACGTCTTCGGGTTCGACAAGAGCCCGCTGCCCGCCGATGCGCAGGAAGAATCGACGGGCGTCGTCATTTCGATTCCCGAAGGGGCGACCGAACCCGTCGTGAAGCCCCTCCCTCCCAAGGAAAAGCCCTGAGCGATGCCGAAGAAGGGGCGTTTTCGCGAAGCCTTTCCCTATGAGCGCGAAGAAGACTTCGCACACTGGGCCTGGATGAGGCGCGTCGTCGCGCCCGAACGCTCGGGGGAAGAGCGCCTTCGCGAACTCGAACGGCTCGAAGCCGACGCCAAGGCCGGAGACGACCGCGCCGCCCTCGCCTTCGTTCGACACCTTCTCAAAAATCCCGACGAGCCGCGCCGCTTCGCCCGCGCGCGGCATCTTCTCTCTTCACCCATCCTAAAGGAAATGCCCGAAGCCCTGCACCTCGCCGGGCTCATGGCGCTTCGGGGCGAGGGCGAGCCGCCCGACGAAGAAAAGGCCCTGCGGCTCGTCGAGCGCGCCGCCTATCTCGGACGCGTCGAAGCGATGCTCGATGCGGCGAGGCTCTACGAATCCGTCTTTCCTGACGAAAAGAAGTCCCTCTACTGGTGGCGTCTCGCGGCCGCCCACGGCGTCGTCTCGGCGCAGAGAAAGACGGGGGAAAAGCTCCTTGCCGCGGCGAGAGGGGAAGAAGAACTCAAGGTTGCGCGCGACATGCTCGAGCGCGCCGCGCGCGACCACGACCGGGACGCGGCCTTTCTCCTCTTTCGTCTCTATGCAAGGCGGGGGCCCCTCGAAGACCGCGACGCGTCGCTCTTCTGGCTCAAGGAAAGCGCCCTCTCGGGCGACACGGACGCGCAGTACCGGCTCGGAATTCTTCACTGGGCGGGGCAGCGCGTCCCCGTCAATCAGCGAGAAGCCGTGCGTTGGATCGCCCGCGCGGCCGAGGGCGGCCACTTCGGGGCGATGGAAATGCTCGCGAACCTCTTTCTCTCGGGCTCGAGCGTTCCCGTGAACCGCGTCTACGGCTGTGCGCTTCTGCGCACCGCCAAACGCCTCGGCGACAAAAACGCGGGCGCTCTTTTGCGAACGCTCACGCCGCTTCTGAAGCGACGGGACTTCGAAGAGGTCCGCCGCCTCATGCGCGAAGCCCCCGACGCGGCGTCGCTCGTCGAAGCGATTCTCCCGCGGCGAAGCCGCTGAGCGCTTCAGCGGTCGTTTCGCCGCTCGACGAAGTGCGTGACGGCGCCCTTCAGGGCGGTCATGGTCTCGGGCGCGGGATAGTCGATCCCGACGGCGGGAAAGAGTCCCGTCAGAAGACCTCCGGGCGGACGACGATAGATCTGCAGCGCAAAGGTGTCGACCGCCTCGCTTTTTAGCCAGTCGGCAAGCGAGAGAAGCCGCTCGTCGGGAAGCCAGTCGGGGTGCGCCGTCGTGCGAAGTTCGTGCGCGACGCCGCTCTCTTTAAGAAGCCGGTGCGAGAGAAGAAAATGCTCCGCCGCCCCCTTCGCGCCCGCGGTGCGGTCGAAATGCGCCGCGTCCCGCGGATCCGCCTTCACGTCCATCCCGACCCAGTCGAGCATCGGAAGAATCGTTTCGAGAACGCGGGGATACGCCCCGCCCGTGTGGAGTCCCGCGGCGTAGCCCATGTCTTTCACGGCCCGGATCGCGGCGGGAAGCGCCGGATCGACGCAGGGTTCTCCCCCCGAGAAGATCACGCCGTCCAAAAGCCCCTTGCGGCGCGAAAGAAGCGAAGCCACCTCCTCCCAGGACCCGTGCTCGAGCGAGGGATCGAATTCCCGCGGCTGCATCCACGGATTGTGGCAATAGGGACAGCGCCAGGGACAGCCCTGAATGAAGACGACGGCCGAGAGCTTTCCCGGAAAGTCGATCGTCGTGAAGGGCGTGATCCCCGCGACGCGCAGATCGGAGGGCTGATGTTCGCGCATTCGTTCACCTCGCAAGGCAAGAGGAAAAAAGAAGGGGCGTCTTCCGCAGCGCATGCCGCGGCCAACGCCCCGATTCGTCGCTCGAAGAGCTTACTTGCGTTCGAACTTGTGGTGCTTGGCGCTATCTTCCGTGAAGCAGACGCGTTCGTTGAACTCGCCCTTCTTGCCGGTGTTGAAGCTCTGCACCGGACGGTGGTAGCCCATCACGCGGGTCCAGACTTCGCAGGGCTGGCGTTCTTCGTCCTTCAGGACGACTTCATCGCATTTGGCTTGGGTCATGACAATCCCTCCGATAAATTGAAACTATTGGCAAAAACTCGAACTTTCCGACAGTCTATCAGACTCTTCCGGAAGCGTTGGCCGCGGCGCGGCGTTTTTTCGCGAGGAGTTCCGCGTCGCACTTCGGGCAGAAATCGTGGCGTCCCGAGAGATAGCCGTGCTTGGGGCAGATCGAGAACGTGGGCGTCACGGTGATGTACGGCAGACGGAAGTTCGTGAGCGTGCGGCGCACGAGGTCGCGGCAGGCCGCGGCCGAGCTGACGGCTTCGTTCATGTAGAGGTGAAGCACCGTCCCGCCCGTGTACTTGCGCTGCAGATCGTCCTGCATTTCGAGCGCTTCGAAGGGGTCGTCCGTGAAGTTCACGGGGAGCTGCGAAGAGTTCGTGTAGTAGGGGTTCGACGCGGTCCCGGCCTGCAGGATGTCGGGGAAGCGCTTGCGGTCCTCGCGGGCGAAGCGGTAGGTCGTGCCTTCCGCGGGCGTCGCCTCGAGGTTGTACATGTGGTCCGTCTCCTCCTGGAAGGAAACGAGACGCGCGCGCACATGATCGAGGAATTCGAGCGCGAAGGCGTGCCCCCAGGACGTCGTGATGTCGTCCTTGTCGTTCGTGAAGTTGCGGATCATCTCGTTGAGGCCGTTGACGCCGATCGTCGAGAAGTGATTGCGCAGCGTTCCGAGATAGCGCTTGGTGTAGGGGAAGAGCCCCTGGTCGATGTGGCGCTGAATGACCTTGCGCTTGATTTCGAGACTCGTCTTGGCGAGGTCAAGGAGGTAGTCAAGGCGCTTGTAGAGCGCTTCCTTGTCGCCCTTGTAGAGGTAGCCGAGACGCGCGCAGTTCACCGTCACGACGCCGAGCGACCCCGTCTGTTCGGCCGAACCGAAAAGGCCGTTCCCGCGCTTCAAAAGTTCGCGCAGGTCGAGCTGCAGGCGGCAGCACATCGAGCGGATCATGTTGGGCTTCAGTTCCGAATTGATGAAATTCTGGAAGTACGGGAGCCCGTAGCGCGCCGTCATGTCGAAGAGGCGTTCCGCGTTTTCACTCTCCCAGTCGAAGTCGGGCGTGATGTTGTACGTCGGAATCGGGAAGGTGAAGACGCGCCCCTTCGCGTCGCCCTTCATCATCACTTCGATGTACGCGCGGTTGATCATGTCCATTTCCTTCTGGAGATCGCCGTACGTAAAGGGCATTTCCTCGCCGCCGATCACCGGGTGCTGGGGACGGAGGTCTTCCGGGCAGGTCCAGTCGAAGGTGAGGTTCGTAAAGGGCGTCTGCGTCCCCCAGCGCGAGGGCACGTTGAGGTTGTAAATGAGTTCCTGCATGGACTGCAGGACTTCCTCGTAGGGGAGATTGTCCTTGCGGATGAAGGGCGCGAGATAGGTGTCGAAGGACGAGAAGGCCTGCGCCCCCGCCCATTCGTTCTGCATCGTGCCGAGGAAGTTGACGATCTGGCCCGTCGCGGAGGAAAGGTGCTTCGGGGGATTCGCCTCGACCTTGCCGGCGACGCCGTTCAAACCTTCCGTGAGGAGCGTGCGAAGAGACCAGCCCGCGCAATAGCCCGAGAGCATGTCGAGGTCGTGAATGTGCACGTCGCCGTCGCGGTGGGCGCGGCCCACTTCCGGCGGATAGACGTGGTTGAGCCAGTAATTGGCAACCACCTTCCCGGAGACGTTCAGAATGAGCCCGCCCAGAGAGTAGCCCTGATTGGCGTTGGCGTTGACGCGCCAGTCGAGCTGATCGAGGTATTCGTTGATGGAGCTTTCGACGTTCACCCAGCTCTTCTTGGCGTCGCGCACCTTGGCGCGCGATTCGCGGTAGACGATGTAGGCGCGAAGCGTCGTGAAGCAGCCGACCTTGAAGAGGGCCTGTTCGACGGCGTCCTGCACGGCTTCGATGTGGCAGACGCCCTTGTCGTCGACTTCGAGGGAAGGCAGAACGTGCTCGCGCACGATTTCTTCGGCACGGGGCGCCTCAAATTCCCCCGTGGCCTTTCCGGCGCGCGTGACGGCATCGATGATTTTCTGAGAACGGAAGTCGACGACGCTTCCGTCCCGCTTCTGAATACGCTTTGGCAGTTCCATGATCTTCCCAAACACTAAACCTTGATCGACACAACGGGCAAACGCTTGATACGTTGTCTTTTAAACACTACATATTGTGTTTGCACGAAAAATAACCACCACTTATGGAGGTTTCGCGAAAGTTCACTATAGCAAACTTTCTCCCGCGACAAAGGGGGCGGAACCTCGCCCGAACGTTTTTCCCTACCCCGCGGTGACCACCTTTCTGAAAAGCTTTCCCCCTCTTTTCCGCTTTCCGAAACCTTTCTCCCCTCGTCCCGACGCCGCGCCCCGAGAACGTGCGACGCCCCCGCCCGGACCTTTTTCCAGTTCTGGAGACTTTTCCAAATTTACGCAGTTATGCGTATGTTTTTCACGCTTTTTCTCCGACCCCGACCCGTGACGAACGGCTCCCGATCTGAACGTTTTCCCTTAGTAAAATTTTGCTTCTCTTTGATTTGACGCAAACGTGCGCACCCGCTTCCGGACGTCCGAACGGGGGCGAACGGCCCCGCGGCGGTCCCCCGAAGCGAAAATTCGGGCGCCGGGAGTCCACCGACGGAGCGAAGCCGAGGCACCAAGGTGCGGGGAAGAGGGACGCAAGCGCGAAGGATCGGCGCTGAGGGGCTTCTTTTTCGCGGGAAGGCGCGAAGATGTCTGTCCGGGGTGCGATGAGGAAGACGACGATGTGGCGCGACGACGAAGCGTCCGATTTCGCTCAGCGGAGACAGGGAAAGGAGGACGGAGGCTTTTTCGCCCCCGCAAAGAGAAAGACCGACGGCGAATCCTGTCATTCGTCGTCGGTCGAAAGGTTGCAGCCTCATCATGAACGCAGGACCAACCACTTCACTTGACCCGTGCATGAGGAGCTTCACGGGTTCGTCAACCGGCTGCAGGATCAAGGCTACACGAGCCGAAGCAATTTCGCAAATCGCCGCCTCCCCCTCCGCCCTAGACTTTTCGCCGAAGCACCCCCTTTTTTCCTTTCTTTTATTTAAGTATTAACCCTATGGTGTCGACCGGAAAATTTACGTGTTCTTCCGTACAACCTTTCCCGTATTTTTCCGTCTGCATCATCCGTTCGGCCGACGGGACGGGACGCAGTAAGGCGGTACAATTTCTAATCCACGTGTGCGCCATGACTTTCCACGGCGCCCCGACAGAATCACTACGGTCACGATGTACACAGCCAAGCAACGAATTCTGGACCTCGACGTCCTTTCCACGCTCCCGGAACTCCTGACGCACCACCTCGACAAGCGTCCCGACGCCGTCGCATACAAGTTCTACGACCAAAAGGCGAAGGCTTGGCTCGAAAAGAGCTTCAAGGAAACCTTCGAGGACGTCCTCGCCTGGCGAAAGTCCTTCGCCGCCTTCCCGTTCCTTGAACGCGGCGACCGCTGCGCGATGCTCCTGCCCAACTGCTACGAAGCCGTCTGCTTCGACCAGTCGGTGCTCGCCGACGCGCTCGTTCCCGTGCCGCTTCACGCAATCGACACTCCGAAGTCCTCGGGCTTCATCCTGCGCGATTCGGGCGCGAAGGTGCTCGTGACGAACAAGCTCCTCAAGTGGAAGCTCATCCGCGAGGCCTGCGAAACGCCCGACCTGCGGCTCGTCGTCATCACGGACGACGAAATCGAGGACGATCCCTCCGCGCCCGTTCCCGTGATGAAGCTCTCGACCTTCCTCGCGCTCGGCCGCGACGTGAAGGATCTGCCGATGGGTCCCAAAGCCGACGACCTCGCCGCCCTCGTCTACACGTCGGGCACGACCGGCAACCCCAAGGGCGTGATGCTCACGCACCGCAACGTTCTCTCGAACCTTCGCGGCACGCTCGCCAACATTTTGCCCCACGACGAGGAACAGTTCCTCTCGTTCCTTCCGCTCTCGCACACCTTCGAGCGTACGGCCTCCTACTACCTGGCCCTGGGCCTGGGCTATCCCCTCGCCTTCAACCGCTCGATCGCGCACCTGACGGAAGACTTCAAGATCATCCGACCGACGGTGCTCCTTTCGGTGCCGCGCGTCTACGAAATGGTCTACGCGAAGCTTCGCGACGGACTCGCCAAGAAGTCGGGCTTCGTGCGCTTCCTCTTCAACTGGGCCGTCAATGTCGGCTGGCGCCGCTTCTGCTCGAAAAACGGCATCCCGTGCGAGCGTCCCCTCTCGTCGATTTTTGACCCGCTCGTCGCGGGCTTCCTCGACCGCAAGGTTGGGCAGACCCTTCGCGACGTCTTCGGCGGACGTCCGCACCTCTACATTTCGGGCGGCGCGGCGTTGAGCCCGGCCGTCTCGAAGATCTTCTGCGCCCTCGGCATCCCCGTCATGCAGGGCTACGGCATGACCGAAACGAGTCCCGTCATCGCCGTGAACCGTCAGGACTGGAACCACCCGAGCACGGTGGGTCCGGCCGTCTCGAACCTCGAAGTCCGCCTCTCCGAAGAGGGCGAACTGCAGGTGCGCGGCCCCTCCGTCATGAAGGGCTACTGGAACCGTTCCGACGCGACGAAGGAAATCTTCACGCCCGACGGATGGCTTCGCACGGGCGACGTCTGCGAAATCTACGACGACGGCTACATCCGCATCACGGGCCGCATCAAGGAAATCATCGTCACCTCCACGGGCGAAAAGGTTCCGCCCGCCGACCTCGAGGCCGCCATTCAGGAGGATCCCCTCTTCGCGCAGGTCATGGTCCTGGGCGACGACCGCCCCTTCATCTCCGCGATCGCCGTCGTGAATCCGGAAGTCTGGACGAAGTTCTGCGAAGAACTCGGACTCGACCCGGAGGATCCCGCCTCGCTCAAGTCGAAGGAAGCGAAGGCCGCCGCCATCCGCCGCATCAAGCACGCCACGCGCGGCTTCCCGAACTACGGGGTGCCTCGCCAGGTGACGCTCCTCGCCGACGACTGGTCGATCGAATCGGGCTTCCTCACGCCCACGCTGAAACTCAAGCGCCGCGTCGTCATGGCGACCTACGCCAAGGAAATCGAAGAGATGTACGAAGCGCTCGAAAGAAAGAGCGCCTGACGGTCCGCAAAACTCGGGGTGCGCGGCAAATCGCCTTTGCGCACCCCCTTTTTTGACGTTCAAACTCAGTAAGATACGATCAACGTTCAACACCATTTTTCCGGGGGATCTCTTGTGACCTCTTCCGACCACTCCTTCGTGTACGACTTCCGCTCGATTCCCGAAATGCTCGAGCACGCCCGTCTGACGTGGCCCGATCGGGAAGCCTTCCGCCAGTTCGACTACGGCGAGAACGTCTGGGTTTCGACCACCTGGAGTCAGTATCACGCCCGCGTACAGGCCTGGCGCCGCGCCTTCCAAGCGATGGGTCTTGAAAAGGGCGAGCGCGTCGCGATGCTCCTCACCAATTCGCTCGACGCCGTCACCTTCGACTCGGCCGCGCTCTCGAACGGCCTCGTCCCCGTGCCGCTTCACGCCATCGACACGCCGGGCGCCTGCGCCTACATCCTGAAGGATTCGAACGCGCGCTTTCTCGTCACCACGGCCCGCGCGCGCTGGAACGCGATCGCGGCCGCCGGGACGCCGCTTCCGGATTTGAAGCAGGTGGTGCTCCTCAACGAAACCGAGTCGCCCGAATTCGACGGGACGCTTCCGCGCGTCGACGCCGCCCGCGTGTGGCTCGCCCGCGGCGAAGCCGTGACCGACGAAGAACTCCCCGCCTTCCCGGGCTGGGACGACCTCGCGGGCCTCATCTACACCTCGGGCACGACGGGCCGCCCCAAGGGCGTCATGCTCTCGCACGGCAACATCGTCTCGAACGTGCAGCAGATCTCTCGCGTGTGCGACGTCTGCGAAGAGGACGTCTACCTCTCCTACTTGCCCTTCTCGCACACCTTCGAGCGCACGGTCGCGCACTACACGGCCATGGCGCACGGGGCGTCGCTTGCGTTCGCGCGCTCCGTCGCGAACCTCGAGCACGACCTGATCGAAGTGCGCCCGACCCTTCTCTGCTCGGTGCCGCGCGTCTACGAGCGCATTTATCAGAAGATTCAGACGGAATTGGCCCGCGGATCCGACCGCGACCGCTATCTCACCGACTGGATGCTCGAAGTGGGTTGGCGCCGCTTTGCGAAGAAGAACGACCTCCCCGTCGAGAGCACGCCCCGCATGTGTCTTGACGACGAAGTGCATCCGATTCTCGACCGCGAGGTCGCCCGCAAGATCCGCAAGATGTTCGGCGGACGCCTGCGCGCCACCTTCGCGGGCGGAGCTTCGCTCAACTACACCGTCGCGAAGTTCTTCAGCGCCATGGGCCTCAACATTCAGCAGGTCTACGGCCTCACGGAAACGAGCCCGATTCTCTCGTGGTCGACTCCGGAAGGGAACCACCCCGACACGGTGGGGCTCCCGGCTCCGGGCACCGAAGCGCGTCTGGGCGAAAACGACGAACTTCAGGTGAAGGGCCCGCAGGTGATGCAGGGCTACTGGAACCGTCCGGAAGACACCAAGGCCGCCTTCACCGAAGACGGCTGGTTCCGCACGGGCGACCAGGCCGACCTCTCCGACGGCGGACGCGTGCGCATCAAGGGCCGCATCAAGGAAATCATCGTCACGTCGACGGGCGAAAAGATCGCGCCGGTGGACGTGGAATTCGCCATGCAGAGCGACCGCCTCTTCGAGCAGGCGCTCGTGATCGGGGAAAAGCGCCCCTTCGTCGCCGCGCTCGTCGTCGTGAACGACGCCGAATGGCACGACCTTTGCGCCGGTCTGCAGCTCGATCCGGAGGATCCCGCGACGCTCGTCTCGCGCGACGCGCAGCGCGCCGTCATCCGCCGCATCCGCGCCGCGACGAAGACCTTCCCGCAGTACGGCGTTCCGCGCGCCGTCGGGATTCTTCGCACCCCCTGGACGGTCGAAAACGAACTGCTCACCTCCACGATGAAGTTGAAGCGCCGCACCATCTGCGAACGCTTCTCGACGCTCATTGACCAAATGTACGCCGAGATCAACGCCTAAGGCTTTCGATCTTCCTCGAGAAGGGGCTCCGACGGTTCGGAGCCCCTTTTTTCGTTCCTGCGCAAGGCGTTTTGAG
>ENA-UERG01003258-UERG01003258.1-human-gut-metagenome-genome-assembly--contig:-NODE-3258-length-10541-cov-5.333238_pt1 | contig 10541 bp, 6 predicted proteins | sample MGYA00242954_ERZ507954 | MGnify/ENA primary metagenome ERZ507954 (study PRJEB26167, sample SAMN06115478) | human gut metagenome | host: Homo sapiens | place: China:Sichuan | collected 2015-01-21... | reverse complement strand
TCGTTTGTGACGAGCCTGTCTCTGCACTGGACGTTTCCATTCAGGCTCAGGTCGTCAATATGTTCGAGGATCTGCAGCAGGAGATGGGTCTGACCTACCTGTTCATCGCCCATGACCTGAGCGTTGTGAAGCACATCTCCAACCGCATCGGCGTGATGTATCTGGGCAAGATGGTGGAGCTGGCCGACAGCTACGAGCTGATCAGCCACAGCATCCACCCCTACACCCGCAGCCTGATCTCCGCAATTCCGGTGGCAGACCCCATTACGGCCCGCCAGTCCAAGCGTATCGTGCTGCAGGGCGATGTGCCCAGCCCCCTGAACCCGCCGTCCGGCTGCCGTTTCCGCACCCGCTGCCCCTATGCGGACGAGCAGTGCGCCAACGAGGTGCCCGAGTTCAAGGAGGTCTCCACCGGCCACTGGGCAGCCTGCCATCACCTTGACCGCGTGAAGTGAGAACACTTCACGCCGGTAAAAAGTGAAAGCAATTCAACTTAGTGCTGAAATGTTGTCACAAAATGGTTACAGTCCAAGTTTTGGGCTTGTAACCGGTATGAGAACGCATTATAATCATTCGTGTTCCTCCGGTGTACATTTGCACCGGATCGAATATAGAGGCGGCTGGGGGAACCTGGCACACTCAAATTTGATATAAGGGAAGGATATTATTATGAAACGCATTTCTCGTCGTAATTTCCTCAAGGTTGCAGGCGTGGGTGCCGCTGCTCTGGGTCTGGCAGCCTGTGGCGGCAGCAAGTCCGGTTCTACCGCAACCTCCGGTTCTGCTTCTTCCGCTGCTGGTTCTTCTACCGGCAGTGTCAACACCGCTGGCTTCACCGTCCAGTACGGCCCCAACCCCGAGACTCTGGATCCCTCTTTGAACAGCGCTGTTGATGGCGCCAACACCATCATCACCATCTTCGAGCCCCTGCTGATCATCAACGAGAACAACGAAGTTATTGGTGGCCAGGCTGAGAGCTGGGAAGCAAGCGAGGACGGCCTGACCTGGACCTTCACCATGCGTGACGGCCTGAAGTGGAGCGATGGCACCGACCTGACCGCTAAGGACTTCGAGTACACCTTCAAGCGTATGGTCAACCCCGACACCGCAGCTCCCTACGCAGAGACCTGCCTGGGCATGATCGATGGTTTTGACGCAGCTGCCGGCTTCCCCGATGCAGACGGCAACCCCACTGCAGAGCCCAACCCCGATGCGCTGAACGTCAAGGCAAGCGACGACGGCAAGACCCTGACCATCGTGCTGTCCTACCCCTGCTCCTACTTCGACAAGATGGCTGCATTCGCATCCATGAGCCCTGTGCAGCAGGCTACCGTTGAGGCCAACGGCGATGCATGGTGCACCTCCGCTGAGACCTTCGTCTCCAACGGCCCCTACATGATCACCGAGTGGACCCCCTCCGAGCGTATCGTTCTGTCCAAGAACCCCAACTACGTTGGCGGCTGGGATAGCTCTAAGATCGTTTCCGACAGCATCACCCTGCTGCTGCTGGAGGACTCTTCCGCTTGCTTCGCTGCTTATAACAGCGGCGAGGCTGTCCTGATCAAGGACGTGCCCACCGACGAGATCCCCAGCCTGACCAAGGCAGAGGATGGCGGCGACTTCTATGTTGACCCCATTCTGGGCACCTATTACGTCAGCATGAACCTGCAGCGCGATGCCTTCAAGGATGCCAAGGTCCGCAAGGCTCTGGCTCTGGCTATCGACCGCGACTACGTTGCCAACACCATCATGCAGGGCACCTACTCTGCTGCTTCCAACCTGGTCGGCCCTAGCATCGTGGACGCGCAGGGCTACTTCTACGACAACGCAAACGGCGGTTCTCCCTACATTGCAGCTGACTACGAGGCAAATATGGCCGAGGCTAAGAAGCTGCTGGAAGAGGCTGGCTATCCCAATGGCGAGGGCTACCCCACCATCGAGTACAGCACCAACGATTCCGGCTACCATGTGCCTCTGGCAGAGTACCTGCAGCAGACTTGGGGCGATCTGGGCATCACTTTGACCATCAGCAAGATGGAGTGGTCTGCCTTCACCGCTGCTCGCCGTGCCGGCGAGTACGATGTTGCCCGTAACGGCTGGGTCATGGACTACAACGATCCTTCCAACATGATCGAGCTGTTCTGCTCCGGCAACGGCAACAACGATGGTAAGTACTCCAACCCTGACTTCGATGCTGCTATGGAGGCTTCCAAGGTTGCAGATGTCGCCGAGCACTTTGCACAGCTGCACAAGGCTGAGGACATCCTGATGGAGGATATGGGCTGCATCCCCGTTGCTTACTACAACGAATTCTGGCTGCAGAGCTCTTCTCTGAAGGGCGTCTGGCACAGCCCCTACGGCTACTGGTACTTCCAGTACGGCTACATCGAGGAGTGATTTCCTCCCTGTGCTGTGCAGCGTAAGCTGAACCGTAAACTATAAGCACTGAGCACCCCGCTGACCGGAAACGGTTGGCGGGGTGCTTTTTTGCTGTTATCCTGCAAAAAAGACGAGTGCTCGGTTTTGCCGAGCACTCGTCTTTTATATGTAAACCAGATTGAAAAGGTACCAGCTTACACCGTGGCCATGGCGGCCAGAACGCTCTGCCAGCTCTTGCTGCGTGCGGCAGACACAGGGGCGGGACGGGTGCGCCGTGCAGCCGGGGCAGTATGGCAGGCCGCAGAGGATACCGTCAGGGCAGGGGAGGGGCAAAAGAACACAGCAGTATCCTTTGCCAGCCACTGCGCAGCCAGTGCAGCGGCCTGCGGGTCAGATTGCAGGGCACGGCGCTCGTTCCCGGCCAAAAAATCTGCCAGCCAGTACAGAATTGCAGCCAGTGGCAGGCAGGGGGAAGCATCCTGATTCCAGTAACTCCAGCGTGCGCCGTGGCCAAGGTGGCTTTCCACCGTGATCTGTGCGCCGGTGCGGGCATTCTGCGGGATGGAGCCAACATAGTTGGTCCCGGCACGCTGTCCCAGTTCCTCTATAAGGCGCTGGGTGCGGGCAGCATCCAGACGATCCTCACGGCAGTAGGCGCGGAAGTCGGTCTGGCTCAGCAGGCTGTCGGCGCTGGACGGAAAACGCCCGGTCAACTGCCCATCCGCATTGTGGCACAGCTGCCAGCCCTTGCGGAACAGCTGGAAATTCAGGCAGCGCCGCCCCATGGTGGAGTAGCACACAAGGGCGCTTTGCTCCCCGGGCAGCTGTTTTACTTCAAGATAGGCATCGTTGCCGCAGGTATCCTGCAAACGGACGGTAAGCAGCAGCTGCGCACCGACGTGCTGGGTGGACATGGCGTTGTGCATGGCGTCAAAATAACGGGAAGCGTCCATGATTGATCTCCTTCCTAAAAAGCAAACAGCGAAACGTTGTAAAAACACCAGCCGGGTGATCGGGCTGATAGGCTGTATAAAACTTCTCTGAACGTAGTATAGCATACTTTTGAGGGAAAAACAACTGCAAGTTTCTTCAAAACGACAAAATTTTGCAAAAGCTTATGGCATAGAGCAAACAAAAGTTCAAAGCATGGTTGTGCTTTATGATAAGCGGTTGTGAAAAATGACCCCTGCGGGAGATGCCGGCTAAGGCAGAAGTTGCTCCCACAGGGGTCATTTTATATTTCTTCAATCGCCAAGCTCCCGGATCTCGTTCTGGATCAATCGCCCGGCAGCGCGGGCAAGCTGATCCATGCCGCGGATGCGCGCCATATTTTTGCCGTAGATCTGCGCGGCGGCACCGGCGCTGCTGTCCTCGCCCATAAAAACGGCAGACACCCGCACCCCCTGCCGCTGCAAGGTGCGCACCTGCGCGGCGGTATCGGCCACACCGGCGGCGTCCTCGTAGGCGCAGCCCAGCGGGTTCTCTGCTGTGGGCGGAATGCGGCGGCTGTCGTTGGGGCTGGCATCGGTCAGCAGGATCATCAGGTGGCGCGGGGCGGGGCCGGGGGCGTACCGGATCAGATCGCCCGCAGCTCGCAGTGCCAGACCGTCCCGGTTCCAGCCTGAGGCGAAGTACCGGAAGATGTTCTGCCGGTTCTTGTCCGCAAAGCCTTTCAGCACCCGCAGTACCGTGTAGCCCCGCAGGCTGCTAAAGGCGCTTACTCGCACCGGAATGCCGCAGTTGGCCAAGCTTTCGGCCAATATGACGCCCTGCGCCGCGATCACCTCTTGACAGTGCAGGCGGGAGGCGGAGGCGTCCAGCAGCAGATCCACCGTAAAGGCAGGGCAGTTTTCCTCCTCCGGGCACAAAAACACCCTGTTATCGTTCAGGTAAGGGGCGCGCCACACCCGCCCGGCGCACAGGTTGCCGCTGCGCGCCACCCGCTGGTCGGGCTGCTGATGCACCAGAATACAGTTGCGGATCTGCTCAGTAAGGCGCAGCACCACGCTGCGGTGCAGCTCCTGATTTTTTGCATAGTAGGCGCGGTTGCGTTCGGCCTGCAATTCGGCCTGCTGTGCCAGCTGCCGCGCTTCCGGGGTGGGTGCCTGCGCCGGGCTGGGTACACCGGCGCTGAACCACAAGTGACAGCCCAGATGCACTCCGGTGCACAACTCCTGCTCGGCCTTACGCAGCTGCTCCGGCGGGTAGAAGCAGCGCCCGAAGCAGCTTTCAATGTAGGCACGATCCTGTGCGGCGCGTTGCTTCAGGGTGATGTTTGCCCGGCGCTTGTTCACCGCCAGCCCGCTGCCTGTGGCATCTACCGCACCGGAATGTTCCACCGTCACCCGGTCGGTTTTGATCATCTGGGTGGGCATGGTTTTGGTGGCAAGCTTTGCCCAAAAGCCTTGCAGCCGCAGATGCAGCGCGGGCTTCTGGCGTACCTTGCCGTCAAACAGGGCGAACTTTGCAAACAGCGCCAGCAGTTCGTTTTTGAGCAGCGCCGGTTCCGGTACGGTCTCCGGCTCCAGCGCAGCGGCAAGGCTGCTCTCGTAAGGGGTCATGACCGGGGCAGTGCGTCCCAGAACTTTGCGCCAGCGCGCAGCCTGCATGGTGTACACCAGCTGGTTTTTCGCCATCCACTCCTGCCGCGAAAGCTTGTACTGGATGGCAAAAAAGTAGTCTGCGTGGGCAAACCGCAGCGCCTCCAGCACCGGGCGGCGGGGCAGCTCCAGCCGGTAGGCGGCGTTTTCTAAGTACAGCCACGCCATATCATCCAGCATGGGCTGGCGTGTGTCGCCCTCCCAAGCAGAAAAAATGTCCCGGATCAGCGCGTCACCGTAGTATTTATGCACCAGCCCTACGATGCAGTTCATGTAAAAATCAATGGTGCCGTCCGTGTTGCGGGCCAGAAACAGCGGCTCAAAGCCGTAGGCTCCGGCAGCGGCCCAGACCTGATTGGCCGCACGCCGCTCCTGCGCGGTATAGCTTTGGGCGTCCATCAGGCAAACAGCTTTCCGGCATCCAGCTTGGCCGGGATGCGTGCGGCAATCACGTCCCGGATCAGCCCCTGCTCGTAGGAGTCAAAGGCCTTGTTGGTGATGCCCATATCCAGCGCCGCCCCGGCCGGGATGCCCCTGCGGATCAGCCGCAGCGCGTCCAGCATACCGCGCAGATCCAGCGCTTTGGTGGAAATTTCAGCACTGTCGCACTTTTTCTGCAGGTCCAGAAACAGCAGTGCAAACTGGTGCACATATTTTGCGGTAAGATCCGGGAACTGCGCCCGCAGCAGCTTTTCCAGATTATCTTGGGTGATGGTGGGCATCTGCACCACTGCAAAGCGGGAGGTAAGCGCCTCGTTCAGCTCCCGGGTACCCGCGTAGCCGTAGTTCATGGTGGCGATAAAGCGGGTCTCCTCGGCCAGCGGGATGCGCTCGTAACCGGGTACGTCGATGGCGCGGCGGAAGTCCAGCACCGCGTGCAGCACCGCCAGCGCCTCGTTTTTGGCCATGTTGATCTCGTCCAGCACGCCGAAGCCGCCGCACTGTGCGCAGCGGTACACCGGCCCGGGACGGAACACCACCTGCCCGCCCGCAAAGGTATCCATGCCGATCAGGGAGGCGGCATCCATGTTTACATGAAAAGAGATGTCCCATGCGGGGCGGCCAAAGGCGGCGGCAAGGTTTTCTGCCAGCACGTTTTTGCCGGTGGCCTTGCCGCCGGCCAGCAGCAGGTTTTCGCCGCAGAGGATGGCCGCCAGCGCCTGCTCCCACACCTCTTTGCCGTAGTAGGTAAAGGCAGGGGCGGGGATGCGCGGGCGCAGCGCCTCACTGAGCGGATGGGCGGCGCGGTATTCCTGCACCGCCGTAAGCAGGGCAGGGTCCACCCCTTCCTGCCGTAAGGTATCCAGAATATCCGACATTTGTACAAACACCTCGATCTCTGACCGGGCGGGAATGAACTGCCCGGTTTCACGCTTATCATAGCACAATCGCGGCCATTTGTGTAGGGGGCGTGCGGGGTAAAAAAAGCAAAGAGGGGCAGCCCCAAATGGGACCGCCCCTCTTCACATGAAAAAGAAGAAAAGAAGAAACGCTTAGAGTATGTCGGAGAACAGCGCTTTATCAGGTGTTCTCCAGACCTGCCATCTGCTTGATGGCCTTCATGGCGAAGGTCAGGGTGCGGCCCATAGCCACACCGGCCATCAGGCAGGGGTAGTTGTTGGCAAAGAAGCTGCCGGACATATCGCCGGTGATGTACAGACCCTCCAGGGGCTGATTGTTGGTGTCCAGAGCCTGACCCTTTTCGTTGATGGCGATGCCCTGCTCGGTGGTCAGCAGGGAAGCACCCAGCCAGCAGCCGTAGAAGGGCGCGGTGCGAATGGCGCTCAGGCGGTAAGCGGGCTTGCCGAAGTCCTCATCGTTCTGCTTATCGTACAGCTCATTGTAGCGCTCCACGGTAGCAAGGAAGGTATCCTTGGCAGCGCCGGTAAAGCCCATCTTGTCGGCCAGCTCGTCCAGCGTATCGCACTTGAACAATGCCCCGGCCTCAATAGCCTCGTCCATCTTACCCTGAATGTACTTCTCGCCGCCGTTGCGGGTCTGGGCAGAGCAGCCGATGGTGTGGAAACGTTTTGCGTCCTCCAGAATGTTGGCATCGCAGATCTGTGCGTAGACGCGGCCCGGCTGGTGGGCGGCAGCGTAGACGATATCGTTGTAGGGGCAGCTCTCGTTGGCAAAACGCTCGCCGTTGCGGTTTACCTTCAGGAAGGGCTGAGTACCGGGGTTGTACTGGCGGATCTTACCGGGGAAAGCCTTGCCGCCAAAGGCGGAGTCGCTGTCCACATAACCGGCGTCCACACCGGGGGCAACGATGCCGCGGTCAAACAGCATGGGAGCGGCTTCCTTGTCCAGATTAGCACCTGCCCACACGGCAGCGCGGATACCGTAGCCCTTGTCGGCGGGGGAGTAGGAGCAGGCGGTGGTCACGCTGGTGCCCAGCGGGTCCAGCTGCTCCATCATGTAGGGGTTGCCGGGGAAGCCGCCGCAGGCCAGCAGCACGCCCTGATTGGCGTTGTAGCGGATGAAGTGGTCATCCTCGGTGCTCTGGGCGATGATACCGGTAATGCGGCCATCGCTGTTCTTTTCCAGCTTGGCCAGACTGGTCTTGAAGTCTACATCGTAGCCCAGCTCCTGGATGTACTGCAGCAGCAGCTCATTGCGAGCCAGACCGGACTCGCGCTCGCTGGCCATGTAGTTGTGCTCCTGCACAGGGTAGAGGTAGTCGGTGTTGTGCTCGGCATTCTCTGCAGGCCATGCAGCCTCGCTGCCGGAGGTGAAATCGCATACCCAGCCGTACTTATCTTCCAGAATGCTGCGCATGAAGTCGTGCATGGCGGCAGACTCGTTGATCCAGGTCTTGACAACGCGCTGGTCGCACTTGCCGGAGGCATAGCGGGAGATTTCGCTCAGCAGCTTTGCCTTATCGGTGGCGGGTTCGCCAGCCTCCTTAGCGGCAGCAGAATCAACAGCGCCGTACCAGTGACGGGTGTCCTGCACGTTGGCGTTCTGCTCGATAACACGGAAGTTCAGGCCGTTGGCAGCAGCATAAGCGGCAGCGAACATACCGCCGTTGCCAGCGCCCACGATCAGGATGTCGGTGTCCACGGTCTCGGTGATGGCGGCCTCGTCGATGTCAGGCTCTTTGCCCAGCCAGTCGTTCTCATCGCCGGTGGGCAGCTGCACGCTGGAGACCACGGCCTCGCCCTTAGCCTGTGCGTAGCAGCTCTTGGCAGCCTTCATCACGGCGTCGGAGGTGATGGTAGAACCGGAAACACCGTCGATCTCGGCAGAACCAGCAGCCAGCAGCTGCTCGCGCAGCTCATCGGCAGCGGCAGCGCCGAAGGAAGCGGTCTCGCCGGAGGTATCCACCACCACGTCGGTGACAGCGCTGTCGGAGAAGGTCATAGTGACCTTGACGGTGGAGGAAATACCCTCGGCAGTGCCCTCGTAGGTGCCGGGGATGTACTGACCGGCAGCACCGGAAGTGGAGGCAGAACCGGAAGCGGAATTGCAGGCAGCCAGAGCACCGGCGGTCACACCGCTCATGGCGGCGGCAGCGGCGATCTTGATAAAGCCCTTACGGGAAATCTTGTTCATAGGTACGCTCTCTTTCTTTTTGTTCTTCTTTGTGTTCCTTCTTATCGTGCAGCAAAGTAAAAGGCACTTTGCGGAATCCTTAACAATTGTAGCGTAGAAGGGCACTATTTACAATTCGAGTTTTGAATATTATAATTAAGGAAAACCTAATGTATTGCGGGAGGGAGAAAAGCATGAACGAGAGCGCACTGGAAGGCTTTGTAAAGATTGTGGAACTGAACAGCTTTTCTGCGGCGGCAGAGGCGCTGTATCTTTCCCAGTCGGCACTTTCGCAGCAGATCCGCACGCTGGAAGGGCAATTGCAGTTTGAGTTGTTCCAGCATGTGCCGCGCCGGGTGGTGCTGACCCCGGCGGGACAGGATTTTTACCCCAAGGCAAAGCAGCTGGTGGCTCTGTATCAGCAGGCGTTGCGCCACGCCCGCGCGGTGCAACAGCAGGAAAAACCGCCGGAACGGCATCTGGTGATTGCAGGCTGCCATGAGGCAATGCGGATGTTCGCATACGACCTGTTTTCCCTGACAAGCGACTTGTGCCTGCACTATACCCCCATTCTGGGGTGGTGTGCCAACCGCAGCGAGGTCTGGCGCAGCCTGAAAAAAGGGGAGATGGATCTTTCCTTCCAGCTGGAAAGTGCAGGGTTCTACGCGCAGGGGCTTACCTTTGTGCCGCTGTTCTATATGCCAGAACTTTGCATCCCCATCCACCCGCCCGCTGATATGCCGGTGGGCAGATTGACCTTGGAACAGGCATTGCAATATCGCTGGCTACCCATCAAGGAGATGTACCAGACTGTCTACGAAACAAGCCTGCTGCAGGAGGGAATGGACCGAGGGGTGGAGTTTACGCCGGTGGGCGGTATCCGCAGTGCGGCCTACGGCGACCCGGCACTCAAGATGGTCCCGGCGGTCTATTACCGCAGGCCGGACCTCAGTTTTGTGCGGGTACTGGACTGGGGCAGGGGACACCGCTTCGGCGTTGTGCTGGGGCAAAAGCGCGAGGATCCGGTAGTAATGGCCTACGTCCGCGCCTTGCAGCAACAGCTGCCGTCCCTCTCGGAAAAGCTGTTCGGCTTGAAGCTGGAACCGGTGGAGGAATCATAAAGAAAAGACGAAAACCCTCTCAGGTACCGACAGATGTAGAAAAGCTCCCCCCTCTCGGGGGGAGCTGGCATCGCGCAGCGATGACTGAGAGGGTAAAACAAAGAGCACCTATTGCCCTAAAAAGGCGACAGGTGCTCTTTGTGCAATTATATTGTGATGACAGGTGCTTTAATCCACCACATCCTCGAACTGGCTGTTGTACAGGTCGGCGTAGAAGCCGCCGGCCTCGATCAGCTGGTCGTGGGTGCCCTGCTCCACAATGTCGCCGTCCCGCATCACAAGGATGAGGTCGGCATCGCGGATGGTGGAAAGGCGGTGGGCGATGACAAAGCTGGTGCGCCCCTCCATCAGGCGGTCCATGGCGGTCTGGATGCGCTGCTCAGTGCGAGTATCCACGCTGCTGGTGGCCTCGTCCAAAATCAGGATGCGGTTGTCTGCCAGAATGGTGCGGGCGATGGTAAGCAGCTGCTTCTGTCCCTGACTGACGTTGGAGGCGTCCTCGTTCAGCTCCATCTGGTAGCCGCCGGGCAGGGTGCGGATAAAGTGGTCGGCGTTGGCAGCCTTTGCGGCAGCAATCACCTCTTCATCGGTGGCGTCCAGCCGGCCGTAGCGGATGTTCTCCATGATGGTGCCCTTGAACAGCCAGGTGTCCTGCAGCACCATGCCGAAGCCCTCGCGCAGAGCGCTGCGGTCAAAGTCGCGCACGTCGTGGCCGTTCAGGGTGATGGAGCCGGCGTCCACGTCGTAGAAGCGCATCAGCAGCTTGACCATGGTGGTCTTGCCCGCGCCGGTGGGGCCGACGATGGCCACCTTCTGGCCGGGCTTCACCGTACAGCTGAAGTCGTGGATGATGGTCTTGTCCGGGGTGTAGCCAAAGCGCACATGGTCGAAGGTCACCTGACCGTCG
>ENA-UERG01003253-UERG01003253.1-human-gut-metagenome-genome-assembly--contig:-NODE-3253-length-10550-cov-22.744104_pt1 | contig 10550 bp, 10 predicted proteins | sample MGYA00242954_ERZ507954 | MGnify/ENA primary metagenome ERZ507954 (study PRJEB26167, sample SAMN06115478) | human gut metagenome | host: Homo sapiens | place: China:Sichuan | collected 2015-01-21... | reverse complement strand
CACGCGCCGCCCTGCCGGTCATAGTCCAGATACAGCATGGACGCCACCGCGTCCACCCGCAGCCCGTCGATGTGGTATTCCTTCAACCAGTAGACGGCGGAGGACAGCAGGAATTCCCGGACCTCCGGCTTGCCGAAGTCGAATACACGGGTGCCCCAGCCGGCGTGCTCCCATTTCAGGGGGTCGCCGTACTCGTAGAGGCAGGTGCCGTCAAATTCGATAAGCCCGTGGCTGTCCTTACAGAAGTGGGCGGGCACCCAGTCCAGTATCACGCCCAGCCCCGCCCAGTGCAGGGCATCCACCAGGGCCATGAAGTCGTGGGGCGTGCCGTAGCGGCTGGTGGGGGCGAAGTAGCCGGTGCACTGGTAGCCCCAGCTGTCGTCCAGGGGGTATTCCGTCACCGGCAGCAGCTCTACGAAGTTGTAGCCCATGGCCTTTACATAGGAGGGCAGCTCCTTTGCCAGCTCCACATAGCTCAGGGGAGAGCCGTCCTCGTGGCGCTTCCACGAGCCCAGATGCACCTCGTAGATCAGCAGCTCGCCGTTCACCGGCGGCTTTTCCAGCCGCTGCTGCCGCCAATCATCGTCCCGCCACTGGTATCCGGACAGGTCGTAGACCTTGCTGTCTGTCCCGGGACGGGTGGCCGCGTGGAAGGCACAGGGATCGGCCTTCCAGACCACCCGGCCGTCCGCGCCGGTGACCACATACTTGTAGGCGTCGTAGACCTTGGCGTTTTCCGCCGCCGTTTCCCACACGCCGGTATCCAGCCGGGTCATGGGCCGGGGCTGCCAGCCGTTGAAGTCCCCGGCCAGCGCCACGGCGCGGGCGTGGGGCGCCCACACGCGGAAGGTGAAGCCCTGCTCCGCCGGGTGCGCGCCGAGGTAGGTGTAGATGTCGTGGGCCGGGTGCCGCGTCATGTGCTCAGCTCCTTTTCTCTCGCTCTGCTCGTCTGCTCCATGGTAGCACGCCTGTTCCGTCAAAGGACGCGAAACAGGTCGCTGGTAACGTTACCGACATTGTACCCCATTTTTCCCGTCCCGTCAACAAACAAGGCGCTTTTTGTGCCGCGGCGGGGGGCGGAAAAGGACCGCAAGCACAAAAGGGAAACGCAGGCGCGCTGCGTTTCCCTTTTCGTTTACTCATCCCGCTGCTGTACGGCGCTGCCGCCGTTCAGGCCGAAGTCGTCCGCCACGCTGGCGGTGTCCCGGCGCAGCATGGTCTCCATCACCCGGATATCGCTGTCGATATCCATGGCATCGGTGCGGTACAGCTCGTCCAGCTGGTGCTCAAAGCCCGCCACGATGCTGTCCATGGTCTTTTCGATCTTGGCCTTGGCCTGGCTCAGGTTCTCGCCGCTGACGCCGGCCTCCTCGAAGCTGGCGTAGTTTTCCAGCAGCTTCAGGGTGGTGGGCAGGTAGTAGTTCAGGAACGTGCCGGCGGCGTCACGCTTGGCCTCGTCCTCTTCAATGAGTTTGAAAATACGGCCGGACACCTGCTCCATGCGGTCCAGCTTGGCGCTGATGGCCTCGTCGGCGATGCGGTCATTCAGCTCGCGGATCTGGGCCAGGATGGCGGCGTAGCCCGCCGGCGCGGGCGCGGTCTGTGCGGGCTGACCCTGCTCCGCCTTGGCGCGGTGGGCGGCATCAAAGTACGCCGTGGCGGCGGCCTGGGACTTGAAGAGCATACCGCTGCCCATGTCGATATAGGCCTCGTCACCCCAGAGGCCCTTTTCCAGCATCAGGTTCACGTCCTTCTCCACCCGGCGGCGGGACACGTCGGCGGCCCGGGCCAGATAGTCCAGGGGCACGGCCTGCTTCTGCCCGACGGTGCGGAGGTAGGTGGCAAAGCGCCGCTGGCGGCGCTTCATGGCGCCGCTGCCCAGCAGCAGGGACGCGCCGCCGGCCATCATGCCCAGGGGATAAAACAGCTGCCGGGCAAAGTACCACCACTCGTTGTAGTGGTAGGCGTAGGACAGGTTGTCGCTGACGGCGCTGAGCATAGCCACGCAGCCCAGAATACCCAGCACCGCGCCGATGATCTTCATGGTTTTGGCGCCCTTGTCGGAGTAGTTCGGCGTCTCCGTGACCTTGTGGACGGTGTTCTTCGCCGCGGAGGAGCGCGCCTGCGCAGGCTTCGCCTCGGCGCTGCCCGCCGCCGTCCGCTGCCACGCATCCCGCGCCTGCTGGCGCATTTTCCTGCCGCCGCCCTCGCTGAGCTTGCTCAGCAGCAGGATCAGGCCCACAGGCCAGGCCACGGCAAACATCACCGCGATGAATATCCACGAACCCAGGTCGTTATTGTTCTTTTTCGGCGGCTTCGGCTGAAGACCGTTGTTCTCGTCGTATTCGTAGCTCATGCTTCCCCTTCTCCCTTTCCCCGCAGCTTTCGCTTGTTGCCCTTTTCGTCCACGATATAGGTATTCTCCAGCACACTGCGGGCATTGGCCATTACCGCGTTCAGGTACTCCTGCCGCAGTGCAGCGCGCTCCTCGATTTCCGCGTCTGTCAGCCCCTCGGCCTTGGCCTTGCGGGCCAGCTCGTTGATGCGTGCTATCTTCTTCTCATCCATAGCTGTTTCTCCCTTATATGTATCGCCGTATGGCCACCGGCAGGCGGCCCTTTTTCGTGGGAGCGCCCACGCTGTCCAATACGCATTTTCCCAGACCGCGGCAGGTGATGGTATCCCCCGCCGACACGGGCTTGTCCGGCTTCACACAGGTGACGTAGTTCACCTGTACGGACCCCTTTTCCACGGCCTCCGCCGCCCGGCCCCGGCTGAGAGAAAATCCCGCCGCCAGCACGTTGTCCAGCCGCAGGGAGGAGACGGTGTCCCGCAGTTCCTTCACCGCCGCATGGGGGACCGCCAGCGCCGAAAGCGGCAGCGGTGTTACGGTGAGCTTCTCCCGGCCGGCGCTGTCCCAGTTCTGCAGCAGGAAATCCGTCATGGACGGGTCCAGCAGCACCTGACAGCCGCCCTTTTCCACAAGTATATCGCCTATCTTCTCCCGGGTCAATCCCAGAGCCATCAAACTGCCCAAAAAATCCCGGTGGGTCAGGTCGCCGCCGCTGCGGCACGCGGCCCGCACCGCCGCGACCTGGTCGTCAGGCGTCTCCAGCCAGTCCGGCAGGAACACCAGCCGCTTTCGCTCCGCGCCGTCATAGCCGCCCCAGAAAATGCCGGACTCCCGCGCGCCCAGCAGCACCAGAAAGCCCTGCGCTGCAGCCTGCTCCGCAGGGGAGAGAAAGCCTGTGGCCGTGGGAATGTTCCGCGTGCGGCACTGCTCACACTTATCCCACACGCGGCTCAGCAGCAGCCGTTCCTCCGGGCTGTGGGCGGCTCTGTCCAACAGTTCACGTCTGTCCATGTTATGCCCCCAAATTCTGCGTGCGGTACAGTGTGGCGTACACGCCGTTCTTCGCCAGGAGTTCCTGGTGGGAGCCCTGTTCGGCGACGACACCGTCCTGTATCACCAGTATCCGGTCGGCCGAACGAATGGTGGACAGCCGGTGGGCGATGATCAGTGTCGTGCGGCCTCGGGCCAGACGGTCAAAGGCGCCCTGGATGCGGGCTTCCGTCACGCTGTCCAGCGCGGAGGTGGCCTCATCCAGTATCAGAATGGGCGGGGCCTTCAGAAACACCCGGGCGATGGCCACCCGCTGCTTCTGCCCGCCGGAGAGCAGCGCGCCCCGCTCACCCACATAGGTGTCGAACCCGTCTGGCATGGCGCAGATATCGTCGTAGATCTCCGCCTGCCGCGCCGCCTGCTCTACCTCCTCGTCGGTGGCGTCGGGGCGGCCATAGCGAATATTCTCGCGGATGGTGTCGGCAAACAGGAACACGTCCTGCTGCACGATGCCGATGGCCCGGCGCAGGGAGCGCTGGGTAACGGCGCGGACATCGCGGCCGTCGACGGTGATGCTGCCGCTGTCCACGTCGTAGAACCGGGGCAGCAGCTGGCACAGGGTGGTCTTGCCGCCGCCGGAGGGGCCCACCAGGGCCACCGTCTCGCCGGCGGGGATGTGCAGCGTTACGTTGTGCAGCACCTCGGCCTTTTCGCCGTAGGCGAAGGAGACGTCGTTCACGTCCACGCGGCCCTGTATATGTTCGAGGGGCTGCGCGTCGGGGGCGTCCTGGATGGACGGCTCGGTGGCCATCAGCTCAATGAAGCGGTGCAGGCCCGCGAAGCCGTTGGAGAACATCTCGGCGAAGTTGGCCAGCTTGCGGATGGGACTGACGAAGGCGGTGACGTATAGGGAGAAGGTGATCAGATCCACATAGTCCATTTTCTCCCCCATGATGAGCCAGCCGCCCACGGCGATCACCGCCACCGGCAATATGCCGGTGCAGAACTCCATCACCGCGTTGAAGCGGCCCATCTCCTTGTGAAAGCCACGCTTGGCGGTCTTGAACACCTCGTTGGCCTCGTCGAACCGCTGCTGCTGGGCTTCTTCGTTGGCAAAGGCCTTAGTGGTCCGCACGCCGGACAGGCCGGACTCGATGGCGGCGTTGATGGTGCCGGTTTTGACCTTGGCAGCCCGGGAGGCGGCGCTCATCTGCCGGCGGCGGCGCAGGGCCATGGTCAGCAGGACAGGCAGCAGCACCAGCAGTACCAGCGCCAGCTCCCAGCGCAGGGTGAACATCACCGCCAGCGCGCCCACGATGGTCACCAGGGAGATGAACAGATCCTCCGGCCCGTGGTGGGCCAGCTCCGTCAGTTCAAACAGGTCACTGGTCAGGCGGCTCATCAGCTGGCCGGTGCGGTTGCGGTCGTAGAAGTCGAAGCCCAGTTCCTGAATGTGGCGGTACAGATCGCGGCGGATATCCGCCTCCACGCGGATGCCGAAGGTGTGGCCCCAGTAGGCCACCACGAAGTACAGCGCCGAGCGCAGCACATAGGCGGCCACCACCACCGCCATGACGATGAAGAATACCCGGAACTGCCGCTGGGGCAGCCAGATATACATGGCGGCGCGGGACACCAGCGGGAACGCCAGGTCGATGCAGGCGATGAGGAACGCGCAGGACAGGTCCAGGGCGAAGAGCCGCCGGTGGGGTTTGAAGTAGGAGAGGAATATCCGCAGGGGGCTGCGGGTCTGATAATCTTTCGTGGTCATGCTATGCCTCGCTTGGTGTTTTTTGAATATATAGTATAGCACATCGGCACGGCGTTCGCAATAGCACGCAGCGCCCCGGCTTGCGTGTCGGGGCGCTGCGTGTTATAATTGGGCCATGACCTGGCCGATAGGGCCGTCGATGGTGACGGCGGCGCCAAGACCGCTGCCGGCCCCGCCCTTGTTGATGACCGCCAGCTTATGGCCGCGGTAGTACTGTATCAGCCCGGCGGCGGGATAGACTACCAGCGACGTGCCGCCGATGATGAGCACGTCTGCCTGCCGGATATAGTGGATGGCGCGGGCCATCACGTCCTCATCCAGGGACTCCTCATACAGCACCACGTCCGGCTTAATGATGCCGCCGCAGGTGCAGCGGGGAATGCCGCGGCTCTCCGCGATGCGCTCCACACCGTAGAATTTCCCGCAGCGGGTACAGTGGTTCCGCAGCACGCTGCCGTGGAGCTCCAGGACCTCCTGGCTGCCGGCCTTCTGGTGCAGCCCGTCGATGTTCTGGGTGATGACGGCCTTCAGCTTCCCCTGCCGCTCCCATTCCGCCAGCTTGCGGTGGGCGGCGTTGGGCTGGGCGTCCAGGGTCAGCATTTTGGCCCGGTAGAAGTCGTAGAATTCCTCGGTGTGCGTCTCGTAAAATGTGTGGCTGAGCATGGTCTCCGGCGGGTATTTGAATTTCTGGCGGTACAGGCCGTCCACACTGCGGAAGTCCGGTATCCCGGACTCGGTGGATACGCCGGCGCCGCCGAAAAACACGATGTTGTCACTGGCGTCTGTCAGTTCTTTCAGTCTGCGGATGGTGTCGTCCATACTGTCCCTCCATTTCTTTTGTAAGGAGCATACGCTATGAATATTCAGATCTTCGGAAAAAGCAAGTCCTTCGACACGAAAAAGGCGGAGCGTTGGTTCAAGGAGCGCCGCATCAAGTACCAGTACATCGACCTTGTGAGCAAGGGTGTATCGCCGGGGGAGTACCGTTCCATCCGGGCGGCCGTGGGCAGCTTCAACGCGCTGGTGGACAAGGACTGCCGGGCGTATGAGGCGCTGTACATGGCCTACATCACGCCTCAGGCGGCGGAGGAAAAGCTGCTGGAATACCCGGAGCTGTTCGCCGCACCCATTGTCCGCAACGGGAAGCAGGCCACCGTGGGCTATTGCCCGGAGATATGGCAGACGTGGGAATAGGAATAAGGGCTCTCATCCGTGCGCCGCAGGCGCACGGTTTTTTTCGGGCAGCACAGCAGCTTTCACTGTGCGGTGTTGCCCTTAGTCCGTGTAGCTGTGCTCCACCGTGACCACGGCGTAGTAATTGCCGTCCATGGTGCGGACCAGAGCGCGTATCTCCTGCGCTGCCTGGGCCGGGGTCTTGCTGCTGGAGAAGGGCAGCACCGCGTCGAAGATCAGGTTATCGTGTGTGGTGCCCCGGACCACGCGGAAGTCGTGGATGGTCAGACCGGGATCCACCTGCTTCACCAGCGCGGCCACCTGTTCCTTCAGTGCGGTGACGGAGCCGTCGGTGACGATGGGGTCCATGTGGATGACGGCGTGGCAGTGGAGCTTCTCCATCAGTTCCTTTTCAATATTGTCGATCACATCGTGCATGGCCATGATGTCCCCGTGGGCGGGGACCTCCGCGTGGAGGGTGATCATCAGACGGCCGGGGCCGTAGTCGTGGACCACCAGATCGTGTACGCCCAGCACTGTGTCGTTGGAGAGGACGATATCCCGTATCTGCTGCACCAGCGCCGGGTCGGGCGCCTGCCCCAGCAGAGGGGACAGGGTCTCTTTTGCGGCCTTGTAGGCGGAGAACAGGATGAACAGCGCCACCACCAGGCCCACATAGCCGTCCACCGTCAGACCGGTCCATTTGCCGATGAGCATGGCAAGGAGTACCGCCAGGGTGGAGACGGTGTCGGAAAGGCTGTCCGTGGCGGTGGCCTCCATGGCGGCGGACTTGATCTTCCGGCCGACGGCCCGGTTGTACAGCCACATATAGACCTTCACGCACACGGAGGCGGCCATGATGGCGATAGCCATCAGGGAAAAGGTGACGGCCTCCGGATGGAGGATCTTGTCAAAGGAGGACTTGGCCAGCTCCACGCCCATCAGCAGGATCAGGCCCGCTACGATCAGGCCGGATATGTACTCGATGCGGCCGTGGCCAAAGGGGTGGTCGGTGTCCGGCTTTTTGCCCGCCAGACGGAAGCCCAGCAGCGTCACCGCCGAGGAGCCGGCGTCGGACAGGTTGTTGAAGGCGTCCGCCGTGACGGCGATGGAACCGGACAGCTGTCCGGCGAAGAATTTGCCGATGAACAGCAGAATATTCAGTGCGATGCCCACAGCGCCGCACAGGGTGCCGTAGGCGCGGCGGACGGCGGGGGAGGACACGTTGTCCCGGTCAGGAATGAACCAGCGGCTCAGCAATCGTATCATGGCAGTCGTCTCCTTTCGGCGGGTAGACCCGGTGCTTTGTCAGCCAATAGCACAGAGGGATGGCGTACAGCAGTATCTCGTAGGGGATGGCGGACATGTCCGCGCCCAGCATGGCCAGCGGGATGGACACGGAGATGTTCCAGGGGATCAGCGGCGAGAGAACGATGCCGGAGTTCTCGACGTCAAGGGCCATCTCGCCCCTGCCGTGGCCGCGTTTGGTGTAGTCGTCCTCCAGCAGCTGGTTGCACACCACCGCGCAGGTGGACTGGTTGCAGAACACCATGCTGCACACCACGGAGATCGCCGCGCAGGCGGGGAACCGCCCGGCTCTCCGGGCCAGGCGCTGGGCCAGATGCGCCGCGCCGTTCAGCACGCCCATGCCGCCCAGCAGCCCGGCGTACAGCCCGGCGCTGACGGCCATGATGGTGGCCGAGACCATGGACATCATGCCGCCGCCGGAGAGCACGTCGTGCAGCGCGCCGGGGGCGGGGAGGTAGCCCAGCACCGCATCCCGCAGGGTGGGCAGCAGAGCGCGGCCCTGGGCGAACACCGTCACCAGCAGCGCCGTCAGCGCACTGACGGCCATGGTGGGCCGGATGGGGACCTTGCACAGCGGCAGGATCAGGATCAGCAGCGCCGGGATGGCCGTCCACCAGCTGAGGCTGAAGGTGCCGGACAGCTGGTCCAGCACACCGCTGTCCACCATGGCCAGCGGGTGCGTTACGGACAGGGCGGCGTAGGCCGCGAGGCTGACCAGATAGGGCAGCCAGCCGGTGCGGTGCATCATGTGCAGGTTGTCATAGAGCTTGGTATCGGTGGCGGCGGCCACCAGCGTGGCGCTGGAGGAGGCCGGCGAGCAGCGGTCGCCGAAGTAGGCGCCGGCCACGATGGTCCCCGCCGTGATGGCCACGCTGACGCCGCCGGAGCGGGCCAGGGCCATCAGGATCACGCCCAGGGTGCCCACCACGCCGAAGGACGTGCCCAGGGCGTAGGAGATGAAGCTGGTCAGCAGGAACGTCACCAGCAGAAACAGCTGCGGCGTGATGATGCGCAGCCCGTGATAGATGAAGAAGGCGATGGTCCCGGCGCTGCGCCACAGGGCGGTGATGGCGCCGATGAGCATGTAGATCACGATCACGCAGCACATTTTGCGACCCTGCGCCCAAGCGGCGTCCCACATGGCCCGCACGGTCATCCCGCGGCGCAGGCCCAGGGCGGCGAAGGCTGCTATGCCCACCCATATCGCAAGGATCAGGGACTGGCCCAAAAGGATGCAGAGACCCACTGCGGCCAGAAACAGCAGAAAACAGAAGACAGCGCCCATGTTACCTCCCCGGGATGGTCAGCGTCATGCGGCAGCACAGATCATCCAGGTCGCTGTCGGTGGCGGCGGGAAGGCGCAGGCGTCCCCCGCATTTGGCACAGGTCAGGTCCACCGCGCCGCGGCGCACCTGCATGGTATATTCGTGGCTGCCGCAGGCGCAGGCGATGCCGCCCCGGGCGGCGATGTCCTTCAGCTCGGACAGCACCTCGTACATGATGACGTTGTCGGTGAAGGCCTCATCGGGGGACGCTTTTTCCTTGGCCACCCGCAGGGCCAGACCCTCCATGGCCTTTCGCACCTGGGCCTCCTCGCCGATGTAGCAGCACAGCTCCTGCTTTACCGGGCAGGCCAGGCCGATGCCCCGGCCATGCAGCACCGCGCCGGCGTCGCACTCCGCCTGGTGGTGCCCGCCGCACACGCCGCAGGGCACGTTCAGCCGGAAGCGCAGGCCGTCCGTCTCGGCGGTCAGAGCTTCTTTGCCGCATTCGCATTCCATCCGCGCCGCGGCGGCGTTCAGGGCGAAAACGCTGCGGCTGTGCAGCACGGCCTTGCCGCAGGCCGGACAGATATATCCAAAGCTACGCATTTCTTCCATGACATACGCTCCTTTGTCAACCAAAAGTCACAACAAGTTCCTGTATTATATACCATTTATTCGCTGTTTTCCAGTATTGCGGGAAAAAGAGTTTTACATTATAATTGCGCCGTTATCCCACGCTTCAAAGGATGTGATACCGTGCAGAACAGGAGCTTTGCCGCGGCGGTGAAGGCGGCGTTTCCCCACACCATCCCCATTATGACCGGCTATCTGGCTGTAGGCATGGCCTACGGCGTGCTGATGGCCTCCAAGGGTTACGGCTTTCTGTGGGCGGGCTTTGTCAGCGCCTTCGCCTTCTGCGGCAGTATGCAGTATGTGGCCATTACGCTGCTGACAACGGCTTTTGATCCCCTACAGGCCTTTGTGCTGAGCCTGATGGTCAACGCACGGCACCTGTTTTTTTCGCTGGCGCTGCTGCCCAAGTACCGGGGACTGGGCAGGCTGCGGTATTTTATGATCTATACCCTCAGCGACGAGAACTTTTCCCTCTCCTCCTCGGTGGAGCCGCCGGAGGACACGGACCCCACGCTGTTCTACTTTGCCATGAGCTTCCTGACCTGGCTGTACTGGGTGGCGTTCTCCATGCTGGGTGGCCTGCTGGGCGGGCTGATCACCTTTGACATCACCGGCATCGACTTTGCCCTGACGGCGCTGTTCGTGGTGCTGTTCATCGAGCAGGTCGTCAGGAAAGAGAACCGTGCCCCCGGCGCTGCCGGGCTGGTGTGCGCTGTGGCGGGTCTGGCCGTTTTCGGCGCGGACAACATGGTCATCCCGGCCATGGTGCTGACCCTGGCGGTCCTGCTGCTGGGAAGGAGGAAGCTATGCGCCTAGACACGATACATTCCCTGATCATCGTGGCGATGGTGGCGCTGGCCACCCAGATCACCCGATGGACGCCGTTCCTGCTGTTCTCTGGGGACAAGAAGCTGCCGAAGGTGGTGGAGGACCTGGGCAGGCTGCTGCCGCCGGCCATGATGGGCCTGCTGGTGGTGTATAGCCTGCGCAGCACCGACCTTCTGGGCGGCAGCCACGGCATTCCGGAGGCCATCGCCGTGGCGGTGACAGCCGGGCT
>ENA-UERG01003250-UERG01003250.1-human-gut-metagenome-genome-assembly--contig:-NODE-3250-length-10552-cov-4.136229_pt1 | contig 10552 bp, 6 predicted proteins | sample MGYA00242954_ERZ507954 | MGnify/ENA primary metagenome ERZ507954 (study PRJEB26167, sample SAMN06115478) | human gut metagenome | host: Homo sapiens | place: China:Sichuan | collected 2015-01-21... | reverse complement strand
TCTTTGAGTGTCGGACCTATCATCAGCAATGCTGAAATGTATTGGGAACTGACATTGCCTTTCAGGGTAATTTCATTCCCTTTCAGTACTGAACCTTTAATACGGAGAGGAGGGTATCCTTCCTTATGGACGTACTCTATTTCTGCTCCCAACTCACGCAGTGCATTGACCAATATCTGTATCGGACGTTGCTGCATACGTGCCGTTCCTGTAATAACCCGTTCTCCCGGAGTCACACTCAGATAGGCGGTAAGGAAGCGCATAGCAGTTCCGGCAGCCATGATGTCAATCGTCTCTTGCCCTTCGGTGAGAGCTTTTATCATCACCTGTGTATCGTCACAATCAGACAAATTTTCCGGTGAATAAATACCTTTACCCAGCGCATTGATAATTAATGCACGATTGCTGATACTTTTGGAGGCAGGCAACTGGATCGTTGCTTTTACCGATGGAGGAGGGATGAGTTTATAGAGCATCATTTCTGTCTTCTTTGGTTTGAGGTGACAAAAATAGTCATTTTCTTTGATTCTTCTTTCTGAAAGTTCAATATTCTGTTGTTTGTCTTGGTTTGTAGCGAGGAAGTTTTATATTTGTGCAATAAAAGTTATCTAAATGAAAATACCGAATATCCGTTTACAGAATCAGCAGTTGTTGAATCCGCTTTTCTGCCAACCGAAAGAGCTTGTGTCTTGGTTGGGAGCTATGCAGGCACAGAATTATTCTATGGTAAAGTGCCCAGATAGCCCATCAACAGAAGAAACACGATTCAGTCATCAGTAAATATAACGGTCTCCTGCTGTCTGTTGTAGCGGCAGCGTTCTTGGCCTTGTACATGCTGAAAAGATACCGGAGAAGAACCTTCCTTTTGGAGGAAGAAAAGGACAGACTGAAAGAGGTACAAACCGCAATGCAGCAACAAAATGCCAAACTTGAAGGCTGTGATGAAGAAGATAAAAGCACCTTTGGAAAATAGCATATCTGCCACATGGGGTGACAAATCGGAATAATTGGCTAGAAGAAGATAGGAAAATGCTCCTAGTCCGGAGAATAAAAGGCCATATAATGTAACATTCCATTTCATGTGAACAAAGCTACAATATTTTACAGAATAATCATAGACTGGAGAGGTGTTAAATTAATATTTTCCATTCACTATAGGTACGGATAAATTCCGTTCCTTGGTGAATGGAAGAATATGCTTTTCATGATGGTTGGTTTTATCTAATATTTGTTTAAAGCTTTCAGCAATGCGGAATAGTGTCCTTGTGCAGAAACTTTGGCTTGTACATAGTTGGTTTGTGAAATCTGCCGATAGTTTTGTGCCTCTATCATTTCCACTATTGATACTTTCCCTTCTGTATATCTTTCCAATGCCATTTGTTCGTTTTTGCGGGCTTTTTCCAATGAGTTTCTAGTTAATTGTACTTGTTCCATTGCTTGAGACAAGGATACACGGGCTGTCTGCACTTCCAGATTTACATGGTCACTTACTTGGTGCAGATTATCAGTCGCGGCACCGATCTGGAAAGAGGCTGCCCGTTTTTCGTTGCGTCGTTTCCCCCATTCAAAAATAGGTACAGATAACTTAGCATAAACGGCATAGTTGGGATCAAGGTCGGATTTAAAGTTATATCCTGGTGAAGAGTAACTTCCTTCTATGCCGACATACAGTTGCGGTTTATATTTTGAGTCAGTCAGTTTCTTTGAGCTTTCGGCTATGCCTATTTGGTCGTATGCTATTTTTAGTTCCGGTCGGTTAGAACCGTCTTGCTTCCATAACTGCTCATTCATTACGATGGAAGGAATGGTATCTTCCACTTCCGTTATTTCATGAAGTGCCGTGCCAATCAGTGAATTAAGTGCCATTCTTCCTGTTTCCAAACTGCTTTTTGCTTGGAGCAATTGGTATTCGGCTTCATTTAGTTTTACTTCTGCCATAAGCAAGTCTTGCGGGTCAACTAGTCCTGCTTCGACTCGCTCACGGATAGTTTTGGTGAGTGAGGCGATAGAGTTTCGATAGTCGGTAGCAACTTGCAGAAGTTCGGCACGGGCTACGGTATTCCAGTATTGCATATCGGTTTGGTAGCACAGGGCGGAACGAAAGTATTCCGCCTGATGTGCTGCCAGACTATGTTGATGTTTTGCCATCCGGATGGTTTCCAGCAGACGCCCGCCTGTATAGACCGGCTGTAATAGGGTAAGTGAGGCACCATATTTCATGTCCTTGCCTTCGAACGTCAGTGGGTTTTGCATACTGGGCAAGTCCAGAGTGAGCTGGATGGGGTTGCCGGTATATTGAAAGTTGGCGTCACCCGAAAGTTTGGGACGCAAATCTTTTCGGGCGGCTTTTTCCAGTTCGATACTTGCAGAGATGTGTTTATCCGCCGCCTTCAGGTCGTGGTTGTATTCCACAGCCATCGACCTGTACTTTTCCAATAAATCACTTTGTTGGGAGAAAGTAGCGGACGGAACACTAAAAATAAAGATAAACAGTATATTAATTCTTTTCATAGGATGCATATTTAGAATTACTCTTAATTTTATAAAACATGGCATACAGTGTTGGTGTTATAAATAATGTCAACAATGTGGCGAATGTCAATCCGAAAATAATGGTGGCTGCCATACCTCCGAATGCTATATCGAACAATAACGGAACCATTCCTAAAATAGTAGTGGTCGCTGCCATAAGTACAGGTCTTGTTCTTGACACTGTAGCTTCTATGATGGCGGTATAAGGTGCGATTCCATTTCGGCGCTGTATATTTATTTCATCCAGTAACACAATCACATTTTTAATAATCATACCTAATAATCCCAGCCATCCGGCGATGGGGAAGAAGCCGAAATCGAATCCGGTGAGCAGCATACCTATGGCAACCCCGATAAGGGAAAGGGGAAGGATACACAGGATAATGACCGGTTGTCTGAAGTTACCGAATAATGCTACAAGAATTACAATGAGCATCAGAAAAGCCAAAGGAAAGAACTTGGCAATGGCCTGCATCGCTTCGCCTTGGTCTTTGTATTGGGCATCCCAGAAGAAGGTATATCCTTCGGGCAATTCTATTTCTTCTATCTCTTTTCGTATTTCTCCGTGTACTTCCGCCATGGTGTGTCCCGGTTTTACTCCACACATGGCTGCCATGGATAACTGACGGTTATAAGTACGTATTTGCGGAAATTCCCAAGTGGTTTCAATTTTTTCCGTTATTTGTGACAGAGGTGCCGAATGCTCCCCGTTCCAAACAGAGAAATCCCCTAAAGATCGCTCGTCTGTAATATGAACCCCTTCCGATTTTAGTAATACAGGTACTTTCTTTTCATTATCCCGATAAATTCCTACAGGAGTTCCATCACTGATAGACTTGACGGATTGCATCATTTGTGCTTTGGTGATACCCAGTGCTCCGGCTTTTACCGGATCGTAAACAGGGCGGATCATTAAACTCATGTTGCCCCATTCGTTGCGGGCGTCCGCTACTTTGGGATTGCGGCGCATGATTTCTATTGCTTTCCCTGCCAGTGAATCTAGTACAGCAGGATCCGGTCCTAGAAAACGGGCTTCGATGACGGCTTCTGTCAAAGGGCTAAGCTCGAATTTGTTCACTTTTATCAGGGGTTCGGGATATTTCTGGCGGATGGAGTCTTGCAGTAGCGCATGTAATTCCTTTGAATCTTTGGAGGTCTTGCATTTTACCAGTATTTGTGCATAATTGGATTGAGGACCGAAAGATACATTGGATAAATAATAGCGGGGTGGCGTGCGACCTATGTAGGTAGAAACCATTTCTGTTTCTTCGTGTCCGCGTATATAGTCTGCCAGACTGCTTGCCATGCGGTCTGTTTCGTTAATGTTTGTTCCTTCGGGCAGCCACATATCTACGGTAAAGTATTGTTTTTCCAGTGCGGGTACGAATACTTTAGGAATAAATTTGAAACTCCAGGCAGAGAGTATCAGCATAATGGCCAGTGAGCCGATGGTGACCGACCGGTGGCGGAGCACCCAATGTAAAGCATTGCGGAAACGGTTGTAATATTTTCCGTCGAACAGTGCCGCTTTCAGTTCCTCGGGACGTGGGCGGCGGACAAATTCCTGTATAAAGAAAGGTGTCTGTGTCAGTGCGAACACCCAGCTGAACATCAGGGATACTCCGATAACCACGACTAATGAGGATAACAGTTCACCTGTGATATGTGGTGAATAATAGATAGGAAGGAAAGTAAGAATAGCGATTACGGTTGCTGCCAACAAGGGCAGGGCGGTAGTCGAGCAAGCCTGCATGATGGCTACACGTTTCCGCATTCCACGCTCCATATTGATTAAAGCGGAGTCTGACACAACAATGGCATTGTCTACCAACATCCCCATGGCGATAATGATGGCGACCAGTGACATTCGCTGGAGTGCGATGCCGCAAGCCATCATGACAATGAGAGTGGCGAAGATGGAAAAAATCAGTCCGCTACCTATCAGCGTGCCATTCTTGAACCCGATGAAAAATAATAGAATGGCTATAACAGTTAAAACGGAAATGATGAGATTCAAGACAAAGCCTTGATTGGCAACGGCTGATTCATATCCTTGATCGTAGATAGAGGTCAGTTCATATCCTTCAGGCATGGATTGGGATAATTCGTCAATGCGTTTTTTCACAGCTTCTGCCATATCCACTACATTTCCGGTGGGGACGGTGGAGATGGCAATACCTATGGCCGGATTACCGTCAATGCGCATCAGATTGCTGGCAGGTGTCTGATAACTTTCTTCTATTTGTGCAATGTCGGCAAGGCGGAAATGTTCACCGGAGCGTGATACGATAGTCAGGTTTCTTATATCATCTAATGAATAAAAATTTCCAGTGGATTCAATGCGCAGCCGATTTTGTCCGGCATCAATACCTCCGGCATCCACCACTTTGTTTTGTGCTTCGAAAGCGCGGGCTATATCCGAGGTCGTAATTCCGCTTTGTGCCATGACGGATGGGCTGACAGACACGTCAATGGTAGGTGTCTGTATTCCGTAGATTTCTATTTTAGCAACATCTTTTATTTTCAATAGTTCGTTTTTGATAATCTTGGCTTCGTCTTCCAGTTCCCGATAGGTATGGCTCTTTCCAGTCAGTCCATAGAAAACTCCCAATACATCTCCAAAATCATCGTTAACAACAGATGGACCTGCTCCGGCGGGAAGTTTGCTTTGTACATCATTTACTTTACGGCGTAATTTGTCCCAAAGTTGTTGCATTTCGTCTGCCCGGATTTCCTTTTTTACATAAACGGTTATTTTTGAAAGTCCTGTTCGGTTTTCTGTTTTCAGATAATAAAGTTCACCAAGAGATTGGATGGATTCTTCCAGAACATCTGTTACTTGAGATTGTACCTCGGAGGGGGATGCTCCGGGATACGGAGTCAGTACGAGTGCTTGTTTGATGGTAAAGGGGGCGTCTTCCAGTTTTCCCATTTTGATATAGGAGAACAGCCCACCGGCCAATATCAATACCAACAGCAAGATAGTGACTGCTTTCTTCTGTAGAAAATATTTTACGAGTTTCATGATTGTTTATTTCTGTGATATTATTCGTTTTCTACACTTATTTTCATTCCATCCGATAGGAAGCGGAGCCCACTGTTTGCTACAGTTTCATCAGGATACAAGCCTTCGGTGATAGATACATAACCGTTTGGCAATAGATCCCCTTTCTTTACTTTTCTCTTAGTTACTTGTTGGGTTTTGGAATTTACTACCCATAAATAATCTCCTTCTGTAGGGCGATGGCAAAGGGCTGTTTGAGGGATGGCTGCTCCTTGGGAAAGAGTTGAAACGGAAGGGGCATTTAGGCTTGCTTTACCAGACATACCTGCCAGTAATTTCCCTTCTTTATTGGGAAGTAGAGCGGTCAGCAGATAAGAGAGGTTATTGCGGGTAGTCCCTTTGGAAATTTCCATTATCTTAGCATTATATACTTTATCGGGTTGGGCGTCAAATCGTACTTGTATTGTATCTAGTGCTTGCGCTGCACGGGCAATGTCTTGAGTGACATAAATCTCCAGTTTAAGTTGGTCTATATCAATAAAAGAAATGATGGGCTGGGTTGCTTTCACATCTTGAAATTTCTCTATATATACTTCACCCACATAACCATTGAATGGAGCGATAAGGCGTGTGTCTTCCAGTTCATAGGAAGCTGTATTGAAAGTTGTTTTTGCAGTGATATAGTCTGCTTTTGCTTTTTCATAAGTACTTGCAGAAACATTTCCTTTGTCGTATAACTTTTGTATACGTTCGAATTCCGCTTTTGCCTGATGGTAGATTGCTTCGGCACGTTCTTTACGGATGCGGAAATCGCGCGGATCTATTTCGGCTATGATGCTGCCTTGTTGGTATCGGTTACCTGCGTATACATCGAAACGGTCGATGGGACCGCCTACTCGGAAAGATAACTCGGAAGTGCGAAAAGGTCGGGCAATAAAAGAGAATTCTTTGTCACCCTGATGTGAAACTGGAACAGCTTGTGTTGTTTTTACAATAAGGTCTTGTTTTTTATCATTGCCTTCGGCAGCACAGGAAGAAAGTAGTGCGGCAAGGCTTAATAATAGCATGGAATGTACGTTTATCTTCATATTTTGTCTTTTAAGTTTGAAACAAAAATAAAGATTGAAGGGAGAACAGATGGGGAAGAAAATGCTGAAACCGGAAAAAGAAGACCGGAAAAAGGGAAAATGCATCCTGAATAATTTTATCAATGAAGTAAAAAAAGATTTATTCAGGCAACTTTTTATACAGAATAGCTGTTTTTATCAGTAAGATGATTAACTATAAACTCTAAAGAATAAAGCGTATGTATTTTATTTGGTACATTATTATCGGAATTATTGCTGGTTTTGTTGCCGGTAAGTTGATGAGAGGGGGAGGTTTCGGTCTCTTTATTAATTTATTGGTTGGTATTGTTGGTGGTGTCCTGGGCGGCTGGGTATTCAGTTTGTTTGGTATTGCAGCAACTGGTATTATTGGCAGTCTTGTTACCTCTATTGTGGGAGCTATATTATTGTTGTGGATTGTTTCTTTGCTCAAGAGGTCTGATATTTCTTGAATTATAAGAGTAAAAAAGAACCGTCCTGACGACACGCTTGCCGGGGGCGGTTCCTAACCAAACAAATCAAAAAATATAAGTATATTAACTAATTGCTTCCACCTCCTAAGGCACGGTAAAGCATGATATGCAGTTTACAAGATTCCACATTCAGAGCGATACGTTCCAATTCACAATCCAGGAAACGTTCATCGGCCGACAGTACATCCAGATAGCCTGCGAATCCTACTTTAAACATTTCATTTGCATTATAAATAGATCGATGATGGATACGGCTTTCTTCTTCTTTCAACTTTTTGCGCTGGTGCATTTGCGATGATGCAGTAATGAGGTTTAATACTTCTTCATAGGCTTTTAATACCGTATCGTGATATCCTAACAAAGCGATGCGTTGCTGGCTTTTCGCATCATTCCATAATGCACGTATAGTATTTTGTTTGAATATAGGTGCTGTTATACCTGCACCGAGATTGTAAACCAGGGATGCAGGAGCAGTAAACCATTTATCCAGATCAAATGCGTTAAAACCTCCGTTTCCTCCAATCACGATGGATGGGAAGAAAGCTTTTCGCGCTGCAGATACGTCGGATTTACTAGCTAATAACTCCAGTTCGGCAGCCTTTATATCCGGGCGATATTGCAAAAGTTGTGACGGGATTCCTGCATCTGTGGGAAACTCATAACTACATGCAGTTTCAAATGACACTCGTTTCACCTTGAAAGGCAGTCGTCCTAATAAGGTGGCGATGGCACGTTCCTTTTCACTTATTTGCTGTTCGTTTGCAAGCAGCATTTCTTCCAATTTAAGGCGTCGTGACCGGAATTGGTCTACAGAAAGTCGGGTTACTTCACCTTCTTTCATCAGTTCATCGGTTAAATTATAAGCATCTCTGGCTGTTAGGATGGCTTCGCGTAGCACATATCGCTGTTTATCCAGTCCTATTAATTCAAAATAGTGTGTACCTACTTCTGATATCAATAAGGTGCGTGCCAGACGCATAGCTTCTACAGACTGCATCCAGCGGGATACGGCCGATCGTTTTTTATCGGTTAGCTTACCCCATATGTCAGCTTCCCATTGAAAATTGAGTCCTAGGTTGAAATTCCGGTAGGGATCTGGAATATGTTTGTCTTTTTCTAAATCGGGAGTGTTGGTGGTGCTGTTACCAACTCCGTCCATAGTGTACTCGCCAAAACGTTGTACTCCACCATCAATGCCTAATGAAAGATCGGGCAGCAGCGCTCCTTTTCCTACTCGAACTTGTGAACGGGCAATGGATATCCGTTCTATAGTTTGAAGGAATGAATGATTGTTATTTAACGCTTCGGCTATATAACTTTGCAATAACGTATCTGGAAAAAATGTTTTCCATGACATGGAAGAGATAGTAGTGCTGTCCGTTTCCCTATCCATATAGAACTCGGGTAACTCTATCTTTTCTGTCGGAGTAAGGGAAGGGGCTTTGCAACTTACCATAATCAGACAGAAAGCTCCTATTATTAAACCTGTTTTGTTTATATTGTTATTTTTCATCTTCTTCATCATAGCTGACTTTATTACGGTTAAGATGTGCAGACCAACTCTCGAAAATAAGGTAAAGTCCAGGTACAAGGAAGATTCCTACGAATGTACCGATAAACATACCTCCGGCGGCAGCTGTTCCGATGGAACGGTTGCCCAAAGCACCGGCTCCGCTTGCCATTACCAACGGGATTAGTCCGCATATAAATGCAAAGGATGTCATCAGGATGGGGCGCAGACGGCTTACGGAACCTCTAACGGCAGCATCAAAGATGCTCATTCCCTGTTTGCGGTACTGGTTGGCCATTTCCACAATAAGAATGGCATTTTTGCCTAGCAGACCAATCAACATTACCAAGGCTACCTGGGCATAAATATTATTTTCCAAGCCTGCCAGTTGCAGGAAAAAATAAGAACCGAAGATACCTGCCGGCAATGAAAGTATGACGGGAAAAGGCAGTAACAGACTCTCGTATTGTGCTGCCAGCAACAAATAAACAAACAGCAGGCAGATACCGAAAATAAGAACGGTTTGTCCACCCGAATCTTTCTCTTCACGAGTAACTCCTGACCATTCTATATCATAACCGCGAGGTAATGTCTCTTTGGCAATTTGTTCCACTGCTTCGATAACCTCTCCTGAACTGACTCCTTCGGCAGGTTCACCTGTAATCAAGGCCGAGGTGAACATATTGTAGCGTGTAATCTGGTTAGGACCGAATATACGGTCCATCGTCATAAAGTTAGAGTAGGGTACCATATTCCCGTCCTTGTTCTTGGCATAGAACTTATACAGATCTTCAGGATTCATACGATACTCTGGAGAAGCCTGTAACATCACCTTATACATTTGTCCGAAACGAATAAAGTTGGATGAGTAGAAACTGCCGATATAGGATTGGAGTGTTTCCATGGATTCATTTAGATTTACTCCTAATTTAGCTGCTTTAGCAATATCCACTTTCAGCAGATATTGTGGAAAATTAGGATTGAATCCTGAGGTTGCTCCCACAATGCGCGGATCTTCATTCAGTTTTTCTACTAATGTATTGGCAACATCGGCAAATTCTGCAAAGCTGCCTGCTGTTTTATCTTGTAAACGAAGTTCGAAGCCGCTGGCATTACCGAATCCCGGAACTGTAGGAGGCAGGAAGAACTGAATATCCGCATCTTTGATATGCGAGGTGCGGTCTTTGTATATCTCTATAAGTTCGGCTGCTGTTTGATCGCGTTCACTCCACGGGGTGAGATTAATCATACCCATACCGAAATTGGCACCTTCCGTTTCAGTCATCAAACTATAACCTGCTAATGTGGAGATGCTTTCAATTTCTTTGAAAGGAAGCAATGCAGCTTGTACAGCGTTCAAGGCTTTTTCGCTGCGTTCCAATGTTGCTCCCGGAGGCGCATCTACATTGACATAAATCATACCTTGGTCTTCATTGGGAATAAAGCCTGAAGGAAGTACCTGGCTCATGCCGAAAGTGGCAAGGAAGAAAATAATCAGTGTGGCATAAGTGATTATTTTCCGGCTCAAATACTTGTGTAATCCGATATTGTATTTCTTTTCAAAGCGGTCGTACCGGCGGTTGAAAAAAATAAAGAAACGACGTAGCCATCCTGCTTTTTTCTTCTTTTTTCCATCAGCGGGTTTCAGTAACAAAGCACATAGGGCAGGCGAGAGGGTCAATGCGTTTATTCCTGAGATAACAATGGCTACCGCCAGTGTCAATGAGAATTGCCGATAGAAAATACCTACAGTTCCCTGCATGAAGCCCACCGGAACAAAGACTGCCGACATGACTAGCGTGATGGCAATAATGGCTCCACCGATTTCATTAATAGCTGCTACAGATGCTTTATAAGGAGAGAGTTTCTCATGATGCATCTTTACATGGACAGCATCTACGACGACTATTGCGTTGTCTACTACAAT
>ENA-UERG01003249-UERG01003249.1-human-gut-metagenome-genome-assembly--contig:-NODE-3249-length-10566-cov-7.792831_pt1 | contig 10566 bp, 19 predicted proteins | sample MGYA00242954_ERZ507954 | MGnify/ENA primary metagenome ERZ507954 (study PRJEB26167, sample SAMN06115478) | human gut metagenome | host: Homo sapiens | place: China:Sichuan | collected 2015-01-21... | reverse complement strand
ATCATTAGGATCGTCAAGTCCTAAAACGTTTTGCATTCCGGTATTAGACCTCGCCTCTACGAATTAAATAACATTCTCCTTTTTTATTAGGATGCTTCTTAAACGGATCTTTTGGCAAATATATGTATTCATACTTATCAGTACATTTTTTTTGTTTCTCCAAATTGGATGAAGTGTTTTTCCTTTTTTGTCTCATAACTCTAACTTTTAAAAATGAATAATTAATTGAGTATATAATTACCTAAGGTAATAGATCATCCAAATAAGCCCATGATTCCATTTCATCTAATCTGCATAAAATACATCCTGGACGGCTGGATATAAAAGTTCTGTTCTCTTCCAATATACCCATAATTGGATTCTTTGATCCTATTGTTGATTTCTTAGGGAGAAACACAATAAAACGGTGGCAATCTGGAATTACTGTTATAGAATGCCACACGCTGTTAATGCGCCACTCTGCACCAGCTTTAAAAAGAGGAACAGCATATTCTATATCTTGTTTCATGTCTTATTATTGTTTAATTAATTTAAATATTTTTAGTTTTGAAATTATTTAATATGCTTATCGGCTGGATTGATTATCAATCCATCGTCACATGAAGGGAATGATATGTTAGATTCTCCATTATCAAGATTAGTCAGTTTAACCGTTCCAGCATATTCATCATCCACAAAAAACAATTGACCCGAAGAAACCACAAACCTGCATTGATATGTATTCATCATTGCTCCAAGTTGTCTAATCTTAGTTTTAATCTCTAAAAGTTGAGCGTTATTGATTATATTCTTATTCATATTTTTTTTTAGTTTTGAATTAATGTGAAAAGGGCAATTATAGTCGCAACTGATATAATAGATAAAATAACATTTGCCAATGTATGCCTTAAAAGGCGTCTTTCGAGATTTGCGATATGCTTTCTTAGTCCTTCGTAATGTTTTTTTGTAGACCTGGATTCTTTGAGTTCTTTGTTGTATTTTATCATATTTTTGTCACACCATTTCATTATATCAGCACTTGCTTTGTTAAGCATATCTCTGATTTTTTCATCATCATAGAATGGTATTTCAACATCAACACAAGTATTTGGCCTGTATAATAATCCGTATGTATCAAAGCACACTTTCAATGTGACAACTTCAGGCTTAGCCATTTCTTCGGCTTGTTTCTTTATCTGCTCATCTGTTGCTTCGGCTTTAGCTTTAAGCTCATTGTAGTCTTCTATATTCAGCAAAGCCATGTTTTCAAATTTTGTATTCATATCTACTATTTCTTATTTAGAGTGAATGTTTGCCAAATGCTTTATCCCAACGCCTGTTTGTTATCTGTACACGTACTACCAACGCATCACGATATTTACGGGATTATATGGTTCTTATGTGGCGGATGTTGATAATCCTAACAACGCATTCGTACTGATTTTTGCAAACTGTTCACTCAATTATTTTTAATTTTTAATTAATTCAACTCCTATAATATCTTCGTAATCAATATAGTGCATCATTGAAACACCGTTGTCATCATTAGCCATTATTTCAACACAAGCAGAACATCTATTGAATGCACCTTCGATTGTTATACCCGTTAATTGCCTAAAGAATCCTAAAAATTTCTTTGGCCTGATAATCCTAATACGGACAAGATCATTCCAAGTTATTCCTTTATATTCACAAATAGATTTAAACTTCTCGGCTGTCATAATTCGATTATTTTAGCTGTTAGTCATTTTTTGGAATCCAGTTATCCGTATCACAGTGAAAGCAATATCCGGTTTTAGGATGCTCCGCACCGTCTTTAGCTCCGCAGGTTCCGCAATAATATTCCTTATCATATTCTGGGGAAAGACCTTTATTTCGTTCTTTGATAACAGCTTTTCTTTCTTCGAGCATCATCATTTTATCAGGATTACGACTCAAATAAAACTTTCTGACTTTATGTATTTGCTTATCAAACAGATCATCGGACTCGGCAATTTGTTTTGCTGTATATTTACTCATGCTCAATTATTTTTAAAGTTTATCTATTATTTTGTCACCCATTTCCTGCCATTCATCACTCACGCTTATAACCAATCCTATGATAGTGAATGATAATAACAACGTAAAAATAAGTCATAACAGAAAGCAGATAAAAACACATACATACCTCATGATTTTTTAGTTGTTAGATAAAAGCAAAATCGGTTCATTTGACTCCGCAATTGCTTTTATTTGTTCTGGATTGATAAAACTCTTAACTTGTTCGCTTATATTACAAATGGACTTGATCATATCAACGAATAATTTCGAGGTACATTCGTTACACTCCACTTCCATTACCTGTTTATGTCTATTGTATGATATGCTCGTTACACAATTCAGCCAGTGCGCATAGGTTCCTTTTTCTGTATTTAACCTGCTGTATTCTACTTTTGTCTCTCCATTTCCATATTCAATTACTCTTTTTAGAAATGGTTTTGCATAAACACTAAAACCGAAAGGTTGGGCGTTTAAGGCATCTAAACGGGAAGTTCCATCCCTCCATTCTCCATTTTCATCGCCTCCTGTCCATTCCTTAGAGGGGTTAGGGACAATATTTCCGTTTTTGTCATATGAAAACAGGCAATTCGTTTCCAGTTGATACTTAATAACAGGCACTTCTTCTACTATTTTATAACTCAAACATCTCTTCAGAACTTTCCTGATTTGACTCACTAGATCAGAAAATGATGTGCTATTGAAATATCCTTCGTTACCTAATCTGTTTGTAGGTAATTTGATCCCATAAGAACGAATCTTATCCACATCTTCTTTTGATAAAGTAGTGGTAAGCACTCCTTTTTGGGTGATATTCACTTTAACAGTTACAGATAAACTGTTGTTATCATTCTTTTCCGTTATATTTAGTGTTGTTAATACTGCCATAATCAGATCTTTTTAAAATCAATTTGAATAAATATAATGCATTCCTGCTTCATATACCTTATGTACATCAGGGTCATTCTTGTCTTCCGGTTCCAATTCACTCTCTTCACAAGTATAATCCCATTCAGAGTTGTAGTACATATCCTCGTCTGTTTTCTCCAAGGAACAATCTTTCATTAGATTCATATTTTCTCCCCATACTGCAACTTCTTGCTGTTGCTCTTCTTCTGTCATAAGGGATATTTTGTCTTTCAATTCTTTCCAGGTCATGATTTCTAAAATATGATCAATAATTCATTCTACATCAAAAAGTTGATCTAACACCAATAATTCGGCATCCATATCTTCATCTTTCGGGAAACGAACTTTTATGTTTCCGAACTTAGATGTCTTAAACAAGATGTAGGGGTTCATGTCTTCGGCAGTCACCGGCTTATATTCCTTAACTTCCGACATCTTGAGATACCAGTCGCCTATTTTCACAAACCCGGAGAAAACAGAACACAGATGCGCTTTTACAGACAGTATTTCCCTTTTATCTTTAAAGGGTATAATTTCCTCCTTCCCTCTTATCCTGATTGACAGGAAAGGACGAATGTTATCTGTTTCATTTTGGAACTTGAAGCCTGTTATGGCTTGTTTTGGGATTCTTCTTCCCATTAATATGAAATAAGCCATTGTGATAAGTGATTTTATTTATGTTATATTGATTTCTTTCCAATCTTCTTAATCTTTGTTGGTCTTGACAATCGATAATCCTTTTCTATCGGCCTATCGAATACGTCATTCCTATATCCTTTATATCCTTTCTCGTAAATACTAACCCTTGCACAAAACTCAACCACATCGCCTGGTAATAAATCGGCGCTTTCGAATCCTTTTGTCAAATTAAACCACAAATGATCTGTTACTATTTTACCATCGAGTAACACGTCTTGTAAAAGTATTGTCTTTACAGGTCCTTTATACCCATCCCTGAATCCAAAACGAATGAATGTCGCTGTAAATACGTGCCGATCTCTTGATCCTATTATTTTCAGTTCTTTCCTCATTCTCTTTCATTTATTTGTTTCACTTATGAAATTGACAACATCCTTTAGATATCCTTCTGTCATCTCTATGAAATTCACACAATCTAATTTGCTTAACTTGTAAATCAACGCCGGATTGTGTACTATGGCTATAATTTGTGTTTGTGGTTTATGGAATGATAATACATTATAAATTTGCATTATGTTATCAATATCAAGATTCCTATCTGGCTCATCCATGAGAACCGTGTATTCAAAACTGCTTTCTGTTAATGTTATGCGGTTTCTTTCATAATACTTCAACAGGTTATCAATTCTTTTAATCCAAAACGCATTTGATTTTTTCTTGTATTCTACAAGATCTTGTATTGGAAATGTATAATCCTTTTGACCGAACATTAAATTGAAAAGTGATTCCAATGACAACACCACTTTCTCTCCATAAGATCTTCGAATATTATTCACATACAAATCTAAGTTGCTGATGTTTTTCAATACGCTATCTCGATTCATCTCCGCCGATGGCAATAAACGGAATACTTTCCCTGCATAATCGGATGATATGTCAATCCCATCAAGAACCTTGTCATCATCATCATCATCAAATATAGGTGGAAAATCCAGTGCCTCGATCGGTATTTCAGAGCACATGGATTTCTCACATAACGCATACATTGATATGATGTTAAGCAAGGTCGATTTTCCACTACCGTTTTTCCCTATAATCACATTCACTCCTGGCTTGAAAATAAATTCTCTGCCATTTTCAAATGCTTCTATATCCGAAACATATTCAAATGGAGTTTTTGTATTGTCTTTTATTTTTACTGATGTTATCATTGTAATCCTTTTTAAAAATCAATTACCGCCCGAACCCTGCCACTGCCGTACTTGCCGTTGCTGCCCGTGATGCCATTGGAGAAGATCACGCACCACGCGTAGTTCTGGCTGTCCTCAGTACTGGACCAATACCACGCCGAGCCTAACGGTTCTGCGCCTATGTATTCAAGCGCATCGTTTATGCTGTCTTTGTAATGCGCCATTAGGTTGAGTTGTCTCAACGGAGGGATGTATTCGCCATCTTCCAGCAGATTTTTCAACTTTGGATTTCTGGCTACAAGGCGTTCCGTATTTTTCTGTCCGTCGAAATCAAACAGCGCATCACATTCACGTTCGTAATATGTCCCACTTCCGGATTCTTCACGGCTATCATCGTCAAGCAATTGTACGCTATCATGCTCCGTCAGTGAGATAGCAAACGATACGTCTTTGTGCTTTAATCCGATATAACGCACATTCTCTTTAATATTCTCTCCAGTAAACGGCTCAGCGTGTCCGTTTCCGTAGATTAGATACAAACCATCTTTTCTTGATGGTACTCTATTTTCACATACGCATCTTTCATTTTTGGGACTTACAATTATGTTCAACTCATTCAACACATGATCTTTTACAACCTCCTTACATATTCTTCTTACAAAATCAGAATCTCTTTGTTTAAGTTCGTCATTAACCATACATCTGATCCAATACTCTATTTGATTGTTATTCCCATATGTATTATTCATACACTGTTTTACAAGTTTTTCCAATAATGGTTCTATGTTTTTGATTATATCTTCTTTGGTAAGGTGAAGTTCATTTAATATGCAGTTCCTTACCGCCTTGTATTCTTTACTTGCGCTCATAATATTCTATGTGATTATATACCTTATAAAATTATTCATATCGTTTATATTTTGCTGTTACCAAGCGAGATAAAAATTCCGCTTCACAATAATACAGTGAGTGTAATTGCTCAGGTCGATTCCGTTGTCCGTAAATGTATCCAGGACCCGTTTTTCCACGTATTTGAGTTTTACTGTTATCCCCTTCTTAAACACTTCTATTAACTTCTCATTGCACTCAATAGGTCCAATAAGACAGTATCTATTCGAAGGACTGTCTGATATACAATATGTCTGACATCCTAACATGTTGCTTAAAATATTCTCATACATATTTTCTATATTTTACAATTCTTAGCTATGTTACTTAATTCAGCGGTCATTATCAGATCTGATAGTGATCGCCCCGTATGCGCATTTTCGAATAAATTTTACTTTTAATAATTTTCTCATTAGAGTTATCCTCTATTTACTTTTTTTTCTTTATTTCTTCCGCGATCTCTTATAATGTTGTCGGAGATAAATAATCATCTACCCTCAACTCTCTTACATAATCTAAGCAATCCAGACCCTTAGCATCTATTTCCTGCCTCTCTTCGTCGACCCACCTTAAAGTGCCATTTTCTCCACATTCCGGGCATTTATCTGCCCCACACGGAAGAAGCATTTGCGCCCCACATAAGACACATCTTACCCAGTCTCCGTGCTACACCCCTTCGTATGTTCTTGTTTTCATATTTGTCATTTTATCATTTACAACTTTCACTTCTTCGCTCCACAAATGTCTCTTATATATCGGAGTGATGCCGATCAGAATACCACTATCTTTGCCCCAATATTGAAGTGTTTTGGACTCAATTTTATGATGCAATTCCTGTATTCCTCCTTTGTTTCTGTCATAAGGATAAAAATCAGATAATTTTACCGTTTTCATTTTTCTGGATTTTCAGTAGTTCCTAAAAGACATTCATTACCCTCAAAATGAATACAATAATCCCATAATGTTCCATTGGAACATTCGTACTTATAAGGCAATCCATTATAATCGTCCACAATTTCCCTTGCAAACAAACTGATATTCCATTTTTTATTTCCTTCTTTTCTTACCAGCACTTTGTCAAACGGCTTAAAATCATATTTCGGCTCTTCTTTAATCCCGAAGAAGCGTTTCAGATATTCTTTTGCTTTAGGATTTTCGCTTTTCTTTAACGCTTTAATCATCTTCTGTTTTTCCGAATCTGTTGCAAGTCTATAACATTCTATGTAGTTTTCGTGTGCAGCCAAATTATCCGATATATTAAGTTTTGTTCCCGCTGCAAGACTCGCATACAAAGATGTTAAATATTTCCCATGCATATTTAAAATAAAAATAAAACTTCCATCTCCGTTGCTTAACACATCTCCATCTTTAAATGTAGTATATTCCGGGACTTCAAGAAGGAGGTGATTTTCGCTGCTAATTGCTTTTCCTGTAGCAAAAAACCAATCTACCGATACAGGAATCGAATGAATTACAACCAATAACAGACAACTTGACGAATTGTCTTCATATACGATTTCTGCTCTATTTCGTCCTTTCTCTGTCACAATCTGACCTACTATTTCCCCTGTGTTTATTTTTTTCACCGTTTCTAAATCAAACGGGATTGTTACCATTTTATGCTCCATAATCTTATTTGTTTTTATTAGTTCCTAAAAAATGTTCGTTCCCTTCGTATGGGATACACTGACTAAATGTTACGCCTCCTAAACATTCATATTTGTCGTCTATTTCTGATCTTCTGGAGAATAAATGCAATTTCCACCTCTCTTGGTTGGTTCTTCTCACCAGCACTCGTTCAAATGGTTTGAGGTCGTGTTTCGGCATCTCATCTAATAGATACTTATATTCACTTAAATAATGTTTTATTATATCTATTTTTCTACTGTCTTCGACTTTTATAATCTTTTCTGCTAAAAATTTCTTCTCTTCTTCTATAGCCTTTCTTACATGCCGTTTTTTATCTTCGTCATACACATCAGTCCATAATTTGTAATCAAACCCAATATCTCCATATGTTGTCATTCCACATATACATCCCATTACCCCTTTGGTAATAATTCCATCATATATGAATTGATATCCATCAGTGCTTGTTAATACATCTCCTTTCTTAAAATACGCCCCAGCCTCTACCCTCAATTCCAGAGTGGCATCAGCAAAAGTACAACCTTCTGTGTTAGCATATATAGCGCTTATCCCATATCCATCTTTTTTTACAAAAAGCAAATTATAAGGACTTGCACAGTTTTTCGACTCATATACAAATTCTATTTCAATATCATTAATTAATACCGAACCTTCTATTTCTCCGCTTTTAATTTTTCTCGCCGTATTTAAATCAAACGGAACAATAATTGGATTTTCCATATCTTTTCGTTTTTAATTGTTATAAAATAAGATGGGTTACTTACGCCCATCCCAGTTGTTTTGCAATACTTTCCATCTCGCTATACGCAATACGATGACATCCAGCAGTCAGTATATCGTTTTTATACCGGTTTATTCTCCACCTGTTGCCGTCTACGTCCTCTACCAGGCCATGCCGGAACTGACCTCCCTGGTGCAACAGTGACACAACCTGCCACATTCTTCTGGCCTCTTCTATCCCGATTTTTATTTCTTTGCTTGTTTCAATAATCCCTCCTTTTATACGCATCCAAACATTTGGTTTATCATAAGAAGTAAGATCACACGCATGCAAGAAATCAAGTTCTCCTGACTTCCATTTTTCTAATTTTTCATGGAAATCCCTACTACGTTCTTCTTCCAGCTCTTTCAGTTTCCTTAACTTTTCAACCTCTTGTACTTCTCTACTTATTCTATATTTTTCAACTCTTTCCCGATATTTCAACCAAGTTCCTTCACCACAAACTTCATCTACAACCACATTAACGGTTCCAAGGACTTCCAGTGCTTGATGATTCAACAATATCTGGAAAATACGTTTCAATTCACTGACATGTTCACGTTTAATCTTATCTGATTTCCGTGATAATTCATGGTTAGTTCCAAGCCATTCGTTTGCACTCTTTTTAAGAAGACTCTGAGGAGTTCCCATATCGAAGAACTCAATATAACCCATCAGATTTTTAAACGCTCCCCAAACATTCTGATAAGGCAATTCAGTTCTGGCTTTCTTGTATTTTTCAATAGCATCTTTAATGGATTCCAACCCACTGGTGGCAAATGCCATATTACCATTATTTGACATATTATATCCAACACTGAATACCTTTGAGCCAGTTGGTATTGCTTCACGAACATAATATTGATGCCTGCTTGTAGTAGAAGAATAATATCTATCATTAATCAAATACGCCTTTTCTCCACGCTTGTTTCGCACGATTCTTCCAACCTCAAAATGTCTTCCATAGGAGTAAATACTTTGTCCTTCAAAATAGAAGTTACTACCATTTGCTGATTCTTGACTTTCATTTGCCCACAAGTGAGCGACCATTGAATTGTTCATATAAGTATCTTTTTAATTGTTTAACTTACCTCTACTATATAATCCTCTTTGTTCATATTTTTCAATACATTCGGTTATCATATCGCAGAACACTTGCCCTTCTTTTTCGGAACCTCTGAAGTAACCAATCATCTTCAGGATATTCCCGTTAAACTCATGGACAAACTTGTTGTAATAATGTTCCCCCATAACTTTCCCGTATTTTTCCATGAACAAATTCTTGTCCAGTGATTCATCCTTAAAACAACGGTTGTAATCCCATCTTACAACACGAAACAATGTTTCAAAATTCAATCTTTCCATATCCTGTATTTTATTTAAGCTCAAACCTAATATCTTCCGGCAACTGAGAGCGGTCCACCTTGTTCACAAAATCATCAAACTCTTCCTGTGTGATTTTTTCTCCATAACTGTTCCAGTTGAAAGATAAAGTATTTAAGTGAGGGTAATATATAGCATTATCAGTAGACAACCCATAATCAAACACACAGAGCATTATCTTTTTTTCTGCTTCTGCTTGTCTGATTCTCTTATCGTATCGCTCACAAATTTCAGCACGCTTTTTCAACATCTCTGCCTTATGATCCTCTTCCCTACGTTTTTCGATATTTTCTGCGGAATAATACCTGGCTTTAACGCGATCTTCAATAAGAGATCGTTCCTCGTCCGTTAATGTCAAAGTAAGCCTTTCCTTTTCCGGCATATACGGATTTACCCATTTCTTGCCACACAGGTCTTCAAGTTCAACAAGAAGCTCGTCTGATTCACGTTTCCATCTATCCACAATCCCCAGATTGAAAAGCAGATACTTGAAATACATCTTATCCTCAGAGGCTTTATATAATTCTACGCATTCTTGTTCTGATATACGCAAATACTCCATTGCCACAGACATACCACTTCTTCTAACGTAATATATGCCATTTTCCACCGGATACATAGGAGCACCATAATGGTTACAAAGATGCAACGATATGAATTTCGCCAATTCCGGAAAATGTTTTGCAACTTCATCGTGGCAGCAACCTCCCATATACTCTACATACGTTCCTTGTTGATCTTTCTGTCTAATATCAGCCGTTACGCTCCAGCCACACATATTGTTATGACAATCATCATCTAAAGATATTGTGACTGTTATTCTGTATTCTTCTTTGTTTTCTGTAAAGAATTTTGTACTTGAATAAATTAGTTTGTTTGCAGTTTCCATATTATTTTAGTTTAATCATTACGCTTGTAAAAAATAAAATCTGCACATTCTCCCGGTGTATTATTAGCGTTATTGTACCAATAAAAACCTTCTGTTTTCCAGTCTACATCTACGGGATCTTCTTTTACTCGTTCCAAGAAATTCCTTATTTCTCGTTCTTCATTATCTGACAAACCTGTATAATCACCATTTATCAGAGCACAAGCCCAATAAACTGGAAGCCTGTATCTTGTTACCTTTAT
>ENA-UERG01003248-UERG01003248.1-human-gut-metagenome-genome-assembly--contig:-NODE-3248-length-10570-cov-7.079196_pt1 | contig 10570 bp, 4 predicted proteins | sample MGYA00242954_ERZ507954 | MGnify/ENA primary metagenome ERZ507954 (study PRJEB26167, sample SAMN06115478) | human gut metagenome | host: Homo sapiens | place: China:Sichuan | collected 2015-01-21... | reverse complement strand
CCAGGGAAATGCTTTGCAACGGATAAAACTCCTCCTTCTTCCAATCCTGCTGAATAAGCAAGCCCTTTATCAACAACCATCCGGGCATCCTCTCCAAAGGATCGAATGCCTATAACTGGATTGTCCACATTACTATTCACATCCAAATCCGGTGCAAAGTTAATATGTATTCCCATCTCTTTGCATTGCCGGGCAACCTCTTCCCCATATTTACGAATCAACAGATTATCTTCAATGGCGCCCAACATCATATTTTTAGGGAAACGAGTCGTGCCACTCAAGCGCATGGACAAACCCCATTCTCCATCCAAAGCAACAAACAGAGGGACTTTAGCAGCTGCCTGCATTTTATTTGTCAAGTAGGCTTGGTCGGTAGGGTTTCCCTTATGAAACAATACACCCCCGATTTTCACCTCATTCACATACCGAATCAATTTTTGGAGATTCTGGCTGGTTGTTTTTATATCAGCAACAACCATAAACAATTGACCTATCTTTTCATCATCGCTCATAGAATTAAAGACAGAATCAACCCACAGATTCATTGCATTTTTATCTGCCTTTTGGAGCAAGGTCGGTTCTTTAGCGAACAAGGAAATAACTGAAAGCCAACATAGAACCCAGATATAATAGATTTTTCTCATCGCATAGAATACTTTTGCAGCTCAAATGTAGAGAAAAAAAAGATTGCAAACAAGAAAAATAAAAGTCCATTTGTTTATATGCCAAATATTTCGTTACTTTGCAGTCGCTTTTACGTAACTCTGACAGGACACAAGCGGCCTGTTAATTACGTATATTAACAACAATTTTAAATACAACAAAAATGGATTTTATTAAAATTGCAGAAGAAGCGTTCGCTACCAAAAAGGAGCATCCTTCATTCAAGAGCGGTGACACTATCACAATCGCTTATCGTATCAAAGAAGGAAACAAAGAACGTATCCAGCAGTACAGAGGTGTAGTAATTCGCATTTCTGGTCACGGAGACAAAAAACGTTTTACAGTTCGTAAGATGTCTGAAAACGTAGGTGTAGAAAGAATTTTCCCTATCGAATCTCCGTTTATCGAAAGTATTACAGTTAACAAAGTGGGTCGTGTTCGTCGCGCTAAATTGTATTACTTGCGTGCTTTGACTGGTAAAAAAGCAAGAATCAAAGAAAAGAGAATGTAATCTGTTCTACGATTCCAATTCATACAAAAAGCCACCCGTTATGGATGGCTTTTTGTATTTTATACAACTTCGATTTCAATCAAAACGCCTTTGGAACATAGAACCTGCCATTTTAACACTGTTAGAACATCGTTTAAACGCTGTTTAAATTGCAGAGGTTATTTCCCCACATGTTACCAACTTCTTTGGCAACCCAATTTGGTGAAGATTTTTTACAATGAAAAGAAAAAGGAAAGTTTTTTGATAGCATGTCAATAGTTACAAAACTTCGGTAAGTTCCCATCTAAACCCATCAGACAAATGGTTACGAGCTTTTTCCAAAAAGCATACTACCTTTTTCTAAAAAGCATACTACCTTTTGGAAAAGAGGTCGGCATCTCGGATAATTTAACTGCCAACATCTCCTCAACACTCCCGGCATTATACTAAAGCTTTGTCGTATCCTAATTCTTATTATAATGGGATTCTGTCTGATTATTAATGATGTTTTAAAACAGCGTTTAAATGGTGTTATAACGCTGTTTAAACAGTGTTATATTCTTTGGCCTGCGCCAGTAATGATAAGTTGAATAACTTACACAAATTCAAAATAAATATTTGTTCAAATTCTAACGATTGATGCACGCAAGCACATTGAAAAGATTGTGGTTGAGTACAAAAAAGAAGCTGCGTCAAAAAAGGTTGTTTTGACGCAGCTTCTTTTTCTAATTTACTGAATTTCTATTTAATCGTCTTTATCCATCGCATTGAAATCTACAATGCTTCTACGATTTGACGCAATTCTTTCAAATTCATCTTTTGCTCCAACAATCAGCTTGTCAAACTCACGCTGACCAGTACCTGCCGGAATCAAATGACCACAAATAACGTTTTCTTTCAAGCCTTCCAAGTTATCCACCTTACCATTAATAGCAGCTTCATTCAACACCTTCGTTGTTTCCTGGAATGATGCAGCTGACATAAAGCTACTTGTTTGAAGTGCTGCTCTTGTAATACCCTGAAGTATCTGATTAGCTGTAGCCGGAATAGCATCACGAACTTCAACCAATTTCATGTCGCGACGTTTCAACATACTGTTTTCATCACGCAACTTACGGGCTGTTACAATCTGACCCGGTTTCAATGTTTGGGAATCACCTGCATCTGTAACCACTTTCTTGCCCCAAATACGGTCATTTTCATCCATTACCTCCAACTTGTCAACGACTTGTTGTTTCAAGAAGCGAGAGTCTCCTGGATCAATGATTTCGACTTTACGCATCATTTGGCGAACAATTACCTCAAAGTGCTTATCATTAATTTTCACACCTTGCAAACGATATACATCCTGAATTTCATTCACAATGTACTCCTGAACGGCAGTCGGACCCATGATAGCTAATATGTCAGAAGGAGTAATAGCTCCATCAGATAATGGCATGCCAGCACGAATATAGTCGTTTTCTTGAACTAATAATTGCTTAGACAACGGAATCATATATTTCTTCACTTCGCCCAACTTAGAAGTAACGGTAATTTCACGGTTACCACGTTTAATCTTACCAAAACCTACTTCTCCGTCAATTTCAGAAACAATCGCCGGGTTAGAAGGATTACGAGCCTCAAACAATTCCGTTACTCGAGGAAGACCACCGGTGATATCACCAGCCTTGCTTACCGCACGAGGAATCTTAACCAATACTTCACCCGCTTTGACTACATCGCCTGCTTCTTTCACAACGTGTGCACCCAAAGGCAATGAATAGTTCTTCAAATAATTACCATTATCATCTACGATATGAGCAGCCGGAGCTTTTGTCTTATCTTTTGATTCAATGATAATCTTCTCTTTCAAACCGGTAGTTTCATCACTCTCGATTTTGTAAGTGACATTCTCAATGACACTTTCGAATTCCAATTTACCTGTGACTTCAGAAACAATGACAGCATTAAATGAATCCCATTCAATCAGCACATCTCCTTTCTTAACCGTATCACCGTCGTTGAAGAATAATTTAGAACCGTAAGGTATGTTATGGCTCATCAATACAATCTTCGTATTCGGATCAATCAAATGTAATTCAGCCAAACGACTGACTACAACTTGATATGGCTTGCTTGAGGTCTCTTCTGCCTTAACAGCTCTCAACTCATCAATCTTAAGGATAGCATTGTCATATTTACATGAAATACTATTCTCTGTTGCAACGTTAGATGCGATACCACCGACGTGGAAAGTACGCAAAGTCAACTGAGTACCCGGTTCACCGATTGACTGTGCGGCAATGACACCCACCACTTCACCTTTCTGAACCATCTGGTTGGTTGCTAAGTTACGTCCATAACATTTAGCACAAACGCCTTTCTTCGATTCACAAGTCAATACAGAACGGATTTCTACGCTTTCAATCGGAGACATTTGAATTTGCTTAGCGGCATCCTCACGGATTTCTTCACCTGCCTTGACGATGACTTCACCTGTCAAAGGATGAATGATATCATGCACAGATACACGGCCTAATATACGTTCGTATAAAGAAGCGATGACATCCTCGTTGTTTTTCAATTCTGTACATACCAAACCACGCAAAGTTCCACAGTCCTCTTCGTTGATAATAACATCGTGAGAAACGTCAACCAAACGACGAGTCAAATATCCGGCATCGGCAGTCTTCAAAGCTGTATCCGCCAAACCTTTACGAGCACCGTGGGTAGAAATAAAGTACTCCAATACTGACAAACCTTCTTTAAAGTTAGAAAGGATAGGGTTCTCGATAATTTGACCACCTTCAGCTCCACTCTTCTGCGGCTTAGCCATCAAACCACGCATACCAGACAACTGACGAATCTGCTCTTTAGAACCACGAGCACCAGAATCCATCATCATAAAGATTGAATTGAAACCATCATCATCAGCCGTCAATTGGTCAATCAATGCCTTAGACAACTTACTGTTAACATGTGTCCAAGTATCGATAATTTGGTTGTAACGTTCGTTATTCGTAATGAAACCCATGTTATAGTTAGCCATAATCTGCTCAACTTCGCTATAACCCTCCTTGACAAACTCGTCTTTCTGAGGAGGAATCAACACGTCAGCCAAGTTGAATGACAAACCGCCCTTGAATGCCATATAATAACCTAAGTTCTTAATGTCGTCCAAGAAACGAGCCGTACGAGCAACGCCACAAGTCTTAATTACTTTACCGATTATATCACGCAAAGCTTTCTTACCCAATACCTCATTTAAGAAACCAACTTCTTTCGGGACAAACTCGTTAACCATCAAACGGCCAACAGAAGTCTCAACCATCTTCTTAACAAGATTACCGTTCTCATCCAAGTCATCGACATATACCTTGATTTTGGCATGGATGTCCAATTTCTTCTCATTATACGCAATAGTAGCTTCTTCAGGACCATAGAAAACTAAGTTTTCACCTTGAGCGCCATCACGCGTCTTGGTTATGTAATATAATCCGAGCACCATATCTTGAGAAGGCACTGTAATAGGAGCACCGTTAGCTGGGTTCAATATATTATGTGAAGCCAACATCAACATCTGCGCCTCAAGTACAGCTTCGTTGCCAAGTGGCAAGTGAACAGCCATCTGGTCACCATCGAAGTCGGCATTGAACGCCGTACAAGCCAATGGATGGAGCTGGATCGCTTTACCTTCAATCAATTTCGGTTGGAATGCTTGGATACCTAAGCGGTGCAAAGTAGGGGCACGGTTCAACAAAACTGGATGACCCTTCATTACATATTCCAAAATATCCCAAACAACCGGCTCTTTGCGGTCTACAATCTTCTTAGCAGATTTGACAGTTTTAACAATACCACGTTCTATCAACTTACGGATGATAAATGGCTTGTACAGCTCAGCTGCCATATTTTTAGGAAGACCGCATTCATGCATCTTTAATTCAGGACCAATCACGATAACGGAACGAGCAGAATAGTCCACACGTTTACCTAACAAGTTTTGACGGAAACGGCCTTGCTTACCTTTCAAACTGTCAGACAAAGATTTCAATGGACGGTTGGCATCCGTCTTAACCGCACTTGACTTTCTTGAGTTATCAAACAATGAGTCAACAGCTTCTTGCAGCATACGTTTCTCATTTCTCAAAATAACCTCAGGTGCCTTAATATCTATCAATCGCTTTAGACGGTTATTACGGATAATAACACGGCGATATAAATCATTCAAATCTGAAGTGGCGAAACGGCCACCATCCAACGGGACCAATGGGCGAAGCTCTGGAGGAATAACAGGAACAACCTTCATGATCATCCATTCTGGTTTGTTCTTACCCTTAGATGCACGGAATGACTCAACAACCTGCAGACGTTTCAAAGCCTCATTTTTACGTTGCTGTGAGCTATCAGTATTTGCACGGTGGCGCAACTCGTATGACAATGAATCCAAATCAACACGGGTCAACAAGTCATAGATTGCTTCAGCACCAATCTTCGCGATAAACTTGTTAGGATCTGAATCTTCCAACATTTGATTTTCTTTTGGAAGATTATCCAAGATGTCCAAGTATTCTTCTTCAGACAATAAATCCAGTTCACTGACAGTATCAACACAACCCGGCTGGACAACTACGTATCTCTCATAATAGATGATAGCATCCAACTTCTTTGTCGGAAGGCCCAACAAATAACCTATCTTGTTTGGAAGAGATCGGAAATACCAAATGTGAGCAATTGGAACAACCAAATGGATATGTCCCATTCGTTCGCGTCGTACTTTCTTTTCGGTAACTTCCACACCACAACGGTCACATACAATACCTTTATAGCGGATACGCTTATACTTACCGCAATGGCATTCATAGTCCTTTATCGGGCCAAAAATACGTTCGCAGAACAAACCGTCACGTTCAGGCTTATAGGTACGATAGTTAATCGTTTCAGGCTTTAGAACTTCACCAAATGAGTTTTCAAGAATCTCTTCCGGAGAAGCCAAGCCAATGGTTATTTTAGTAAAGTTACTCTTTATCTTGTTATCTTTTCTAAAGGCCATATTTTATATTTATAAAGAGTTATCAATTTTGAAAAGTAGACAGGGAAATCCCCATCTACTTTATTATTGCATTGATTGAAATTATTCAAGTGTCAGGCTTAAACCTAAACCTCTCAACTCGTGGAGCAACACATTTAATGACTCCGGAATTCCAGGTTGTGGCATTGGGTCACCTTTGACGATTGCTTCATAAGCTTTAGAACGTCCTACAACATCATCAGACTTGATTGTCAAGATTTCTTGCAAGACATGAGCGGCACCGAAAGCTTCCAGTGCCCATACCTCCATTTCTCCGAAACGCTGACCACCAAACTGAGCCTTACCTCCCAATGGCTGCTGCGTTATCAAAGAGTACGGACCAATAGAACGAGCATGCATCTTGTCATCGACCATGTGACCTAACTTCAAGAAGTAAGTAACTCCGACTGTCGCAGGCTGGTCAAAGCGTTCACCTGTTCCTCCATCAAATAAATAGGTCTTACCATAACGAGGAATTCCTGCCTTGTCTGTCCATTCATTCAAATCATCCAAAGACGCACCGTCGAAGATAGGTGTGGCAAACTTAACATCCAAATTGCGACCTGCCCAACCTAATACAGCTTCAAAAATCTGCCCCAAGTTCATACGAGAAGGCACGCCCAACGGGTTCAAACAGATATCTACAGGAGTACCATCGGCCAAGAAAGGCATATCTTCCTGACGTACAATCTTGGAAACAATACCTTTATTACCGTGGCGACCTGCCATCTTATCACCCACTTGAATCTTACGTTTCTTAGCTATATATACTTTAGCCATCTGAACAATACCGGTTGGAAGTTCGTCTCCGATAGTCAAATCAAACTTCTTACGACGTAATTCGGCATCAAGCTCTTTATATTTCTTCAAATAGTTCAATATAACCTGCTTAATTAATTCATTCTTAGCATCATCGGCAGTCCATGAACTAACTTGGATAGCGTTATAGTCTAATTCTTCCAAAGCGTGGCGCATGAATTTCGCACCTTTTGCTATCACTTCAGAATTCATATAGTCCTTAACTCCTTGAGAAACCAAACACTCTGTCAAAGCCATCAACTTGTCAACAAGCAAACCCTTCAATTCAGCCATCTTTCCTTCATACTCTTCATCGAGCTTAGGAAGAATAGCCTTATCAGCAGCTTTAGCCTTGCGTTTTTTAACAGCTTTGGAGAACAACTTAGTATCAATTACAACTCCACGCAAAGAAGGAGTAGCCTTCAAAGAGGCATCTTTAACATCTCCAGCCTTGTCACCGAAAATAGCACGTAACAATTTTTCCTCTGGAGAAGGATCAGATTCACCTTTCGGGGTAATCTTTCCAATCAAAATGTCTCCTGGTTCAATACGAGCACCTATGCGGACAATACCTCTTTCATCCAAATCCTTAGTGGCATCTTCGCTCACATTTGGGATATCAGAAGTAAGTTCTTCCATACCACGCTTTGTTTCACGAACTTCCAAGATATATTCATCAACATGAACAGATGTAAAGAAGTCCTCACGAACCATACGTTCATTCAATACGATAGCATCCTCGTAATTGTACCCCTTCCAAGGCATGTAGGCAACCTTAACGTTCTTACCCAAGGCCAATTCGCCATTTTGAGTAGAATAACCTTCAGTCAAAATATCACCCGCTACTACTCTTTGACCACGGTGGCAAATCGGACGCAAGTCTACTGTTGTAGACTGGTTAGTTTTACGCCACTTCGGTATATTATAAGTTTTAACAGAATCTTCAAAGCTTACAAATTCTTCCTCTTCTGTTCGGTCATATTTTACTTTGATGCAAGTAGCATCTACAAATACCACTTCACCTTCGCGTTCAGCGATAATCTGTGTACGGGAATCACGAGCTACCTGAGCCTCAATGCCAGTTCCTACAATAGGAGCATCAGTTCTCAACAAAGGTACTGCCTGGCGCATCATGTTAGAACCCATCAAAGCACGGTTAGCATCATCATGTTCCAAGAATGGAATCAAAGATGCTGCAATAGAAGCAATCTGCGTAGGAGAAACGTCCATCAAATTCACTTCATCGGGGGCAACAACTGGGAAATCCGCTTCTTGGCGAGCCTTAACTCTATCACGCACGAAATTACCTTTATCATCCAAAGGAGCATTACCCTGCGCAATAACTTTATCTTCTTCCTCTTCAGCTGTATAATAACGCAAACCATTTTCAGAAAGGTCAACCACACCGTTCTCAACCTTACGGTAAGGTGTGGAGATAAATCCTAAATCGTTTATCTTGGCATATACACAAAGAGATGAAATCAAACCAATGTTAGGACCTTCTGGTGTTTCAATAGGGCATAAACGACCATAATGTGTATAGTGAACGTCACGAACTTCAAATCCGGCACGATCACGAGACAAACCACCAGGACCTAAGGCAGACAAACGACGTTTGTCAGTAATCTCAGCCAATGGGTTGGTTTGGTTCATAAATTGAGACAAAGCATTTGTTCCAAAGAAAGAATTAACAACAGAAGAAATCGTCTTAGCATTAATCAAATCAATTGGAGTAAACACTTCATTGTCGCGAACGTTCATACGCTCACGCACAGTACGAGACATTCGAGCCAAACCGATACCAAACTGGTTATACAGCTGTTCACCGACAGTACGGACACGGCGGTTGCTCAAATGGTCGATATCATCAACAATTGCTTTTGAGTTAATCAACTCAATCAAGTATTTGATGATTTCAATGATATCTTCCTTCGTAAGGACTTTGATATCCTCACTGATAGTCAGATTCAATTTTTTATTGATACGATAACGACCTACATCACCCAAATCATAACGTTTGTCAGAGAAAAACAAGTTCGTAATTACTTCACGAGCACTTGCTTCATCAGCAGGTTCAGCATTACGCAACTGTCGGTAAATATAAAGGACAGCTTCCTTCTCCGAGTTACTCGGGTCCTTCTGCAAGGTGTTATATATGATTGCATAGTCTGAAAGGTTTTGATCTTCACGGTGCAACAAGATATTCTGTGCGCCGGAATCCAAGATAGCCTCGATATTGTCATCATCCAATATAGATTCGCGGTCAACGATAACGTCATTACGTTCAATAGAAACAACTTCTCCGGTATCTTCATCCGCAAAATCCTCTACCCACGTCTTCAAAACACGAGCAGCTAACTTACGACCAACCATTTTTTTCAAGTTGGTCTTCGTCACTTTAACTTCTTCGGCCAAATTAAAAATCTCAAGAATGTCCTTGTCACTTTCAAAGCCAATAGCTCTCAGCAAAGTTGTAACAGGCAACTTCTTCTTTCTGTCAATATATGCATACATGACATTGTTGATATCTGTCGCAAACTCAATCCAAGAACCTTTGAACGGAATGATGCGGGCAGAATACAACTTAGTACCGTTTGCATGGATGCTTTGACCAAAGAACACACCTGGAGAACGATGCAATTGAGAAACAACAACACGCTCAGCGCCATTAATGACAAAAGTACCTCTCTCTGTCATATACGGAATAGGTCCTAAATACACATCCTGGATGACGGTATCAAAATCTTCGTGATCAGGATCTGTACAATAAAGCTTTAATTTCGCCTTTAAAGGTACACTATAGGTAAGTCCGCGCATTATACATTCGTCAATGCTGTAGCGGGGAGGATCGATATAGTAATCTAAGAACTCCAACACAAAATTGTTACGAGTATCTGCTATTGGGAAATTTTCAGCAAATACTTTATACAATCCCTCCTTTTTTCTTTTCTCAGGAGGAGTGTCGAGTTGAAGGAAGTCCTGAAAAGACTTCAATTGTACTTCGAGAAAATCTGGATATGGTAGAGAATTTTTAATCGAAGCAAAATTAACTCTTTGATTATTAGCTGTTGAAGACATCTAGTACGGATTTTATTGAACTTATAGAAATTATAGACACAAAAAGGTTAAGAATCTTTGTCCCCAAAGATTCTTAACCAACTTCCTGATTAACAGGTTATGAAATATTACTTAAGCTCAACTTCTGCGCCAGCTTCTTCCAATGCTTTCTTCAATGCTTCAGCATCATCTTTAGAAACACCTTCTTTAACCTTGCTTGGAGCTGCGTCTACTAAGTCTTTAGCTTCTTTCAAACCAAGACCACAATGTTCTTTAACAGCCTTAACAACCTGCAATTTAGCAGCACCAGCTGATTTCAAAACTACGTCGAAAGAAGTTTTTTCTTCTTCAGCAGCAGCACCAGCTGCAGCAGGACCAGCAACAGCAACAGCTGCAGCAGCAGGTTCAATACCATATTCTTCTTTCAAAATTGTAGCCAATTCGCTAACTTCTTTAACGGTCAGGTTTACTAATTGTTCTGCAAATGCTTTCAAATCTGCCATTTTTGT
>ENA-UERG01003246-UERG01003246.1-human-gut-metagenome-genome-assembly--contig:-NODE-3246-length-10577-cov-5.613048_pt1 | contig 10577 bp, 10 predicted proteins | sample MGYA00242954_ERZ507954 | MGnify/ENA primary metagenome ERZ507954 (study PRJEB26167, sample SAMN06115478) | human gut metagenome | host: Homo sapiens | place: China:Sichuan | collected 2015-01-21... | reverse complement strand
AGGGCTCTACTACGGCCGCATCCTTAGGATTGACGAACCGGGCCTTCTCGATGTTGCTGAGCCCAAGCTCGAAGGCCTTGTTCAATATTTCTTCCTTGTCGCCGATGAAGGTCACGTCGGCGATTTTATTGCAAATAACTCGGTCGGCCGCCTGCAATGTGCGCGGTTCGGTCGACTCCGGCAATATCAGTCGCTGGGGGTTAGCCTGCGCCTGAAGGGTCAATCTTTCGAATAATTTCATGTTTTTTGGTATTTTTCCAAAAGCAAAGTTACAAAAATTTTCGTGTCTCAGCAATAATTTCTAATTTTACAGCCGCAAAACGTATGGTGCATGTCCCGAGAGGGTACGCGCACCCCATATTTCACGTGACTTGAAACGTTTATACCGGTTCATACTCAAGACATTCCTGCCGATGTTCGCGATGACGTTCTTCATCGTGCTGTTCATCGTGCTCATGCAGTTCCTGTGGAAATACATGGACGATCTGGTGGGCAAGGGCCTCGGCTTCGGAGTGTTGGCCGAACTTTTCTTCTACGCCGCCCTCTCCATGATACCGATGGCCCTGCCGCTGGCCATCCTGCTGGCGTCGCTGATGTCGTTCGGCAACCTCGGCGAGAAGTCGGAGCTTACCGCCATCAAGGCCAGCGGAATTCCGCTGATACAGGTCATGTCGCCCCTGATCGTGCTGATAACCATAATAGCCGTCGGCGCGTTCTTCTTCCAGAACGACGTGCTGCCCAAGGCCCAGGTCAAGATGTGGACGCTGCTGTTCTCGGCCCGTCAGAAAAGCCCCGAACTCGAGATTCCCGAAGGCTCGTTCTATGACCAGATTACAGGCTATAACCTGTATGTCAGGAAGAAGAATCCCGACACCGGTATGCTGTACGGCGCGATGATTTACGACGTTGGCCACGGCGACAACCCCACCATCCTGCTTGCCGATTCGGCGCGTCTGGCCTTCACGCCCGATATGGATTACCTCTATCTGCATCTCTGGTCGGGCGAGCAGTTCGAGAACCTGCGCGAGCAGAACATGAACTCCAACAACATCCCGTTCCGTCGCGAGTCGTTCGTAGACAAAGAGCTGCTGATACCGTTCGACGCCAACTTCAACCGCCTCAACGAGGAGGGTATGCGCAGCCAGTACGTGGGCAAGAACATCAGCGAACTGCGCACCAGCATAGACTCGTTGTCGCGGCGTGTGGACAGCATCGGCAACCGCACCGCCGAGGGATTCACCACACTCGCGTTTCCCACACTGGCACCTGCAATGGGGCAGAAAGTGAAGGTGAAGTATCAGGGCGGTAAGAAGATTGCCGAAAAACAGAAGGAATCCGGGAAGAAGGCAGTGAATCCCGTCAGCCTCGATTCGCTGCTGCTGGCCCTGTCGCCGGCCCAGCGCGACCAGGTGTTCTCAGGTGCCTTCGCCCTGCAATCGCAGCGCAAGAGCGAACAGGAATTCCGTGCCGTGCAGGTAGGCGACGAGAAGGCGAGACTGGTGCGTCATCGCATCGAGCTGATCAAGAAATACACCCTGTCGGTGGCGTGCATCATCTTCCTCTTTATCGGCGCGCCTTTGGGCGCCATCATACGCAAAGGCGGACTCGGAGCGCCGATGGTGATTTCGGTTATGCTGTTCCTTGTGTATTACATCATCGACAACACCGGATTCAAGATGGCCCGCGAGGGTATATGGCAGGCATGGGCCGGCATGTGGCTGTCCACGTTCGTATTGCTCCCGTTGGGTATCTTCGTGACCTACAAGGCCATGAACGACAGCGCCGTGTTCAACGCCGACCTGTACAAGACATGGGCGCGCCGGCTGTTGGGTCTGCCCGAGGGCCGTCAGGTGACGCGCAAGGAGGTTGTGATCAACGATATCGACCGTCCTGTGGTGATGGCCGGCCTCGACAGGCTGCAGCGTCGTTCGCAGGCGTGGCTCAAACGTTATCCGCGCCGTCGGAGTTACAGGGATTACTGGATGAAACCGTTGCGCCGTCATCCCGTCGCGGTGCTCGGCGACGAGACCGACGCGCTTGTGGCCGTGCTTAACGACAGCCGCAACCTCAAGATAATCGACAAGCTGAACGATTATCCCATCCTGATGTGGCTCTGGATATACTGTCCGTTCCGCAATCTGAAAGTGCGCAAGGCGCTGATGTGGTTCGCCCCGGCCGGTATTATCTTCTACCTCCTGAGCATCCCCTACACCCGCCGCCTCCACGACGACATCACCCGCATCGACAAGACCACCGCCGCCCTCCAGGGAATCATCGCCGAGATTGTCAGCACAGAGAACTCTAATGACTCAGATTCCTCTGATTCCTCTGACAGTTCTGCCAAATGATTGGGCCGAACTATTCCATTTCGATTATGTTTTCAAATTCCTTCCACCCTTCGGCTTCACGGTAGGCTTTAGCACTTCCTTTGGGTACGTAAAGCCTGCATGTCGATTTGTCGACACCATAGAAAGGCCGGGCGTATGCATAATCAATTTCGGAGTCGAAAATTAAGGCTGGAGGCGTTGGATTAAGGGAAGTCAAGGTCTTGAGGTTTTTGCATCTGAATTGATGGTGTTCAATGGTCCGGACATTTTCCGGAATTGTAAGACTTTGGAGCGCCGGGCAATAATAGAAGGCATAGGCCCCGAGTATACTGAGATTCTTGGGAAGCCTTATCTCGGAAAGAGATGTGCAGCCCAAAAAGGATCCCGGATCAAGAATAGTGATTCCATCAGGAATCTCAATGGATTGTAAAGACCGGCAATAACTGAACGCAGCATCGCCAATGCTTATCACAGATTCTGGAATTGAAATCGATGATAAGGCATAACAATTCGCAAATGCGCTACGATCAATTTGCTTCAAGCCTTGAGGCAATGTTATATCAGTTAAATTGTGGCAGTCCTCAAACGCACACCATCCAATTTTGGTCACCTTATCGCCCATAATTACTTTTTTCTTTAGTACATGACAAAAATTAAAATCATGCTGTTAAACAGTTAAATTTCAGGTGGTTATATTTGCTAAAGTCCCTGAAAATTAGTAGTTTAAAGGAAAAGTTTGGCGACTTTTCTCCATGAAAACTACTAATTCCAAGGACTTGGTCAAAGTTAACCACATCCTCCCGATTATGCAAGAGCATTTTGGACAAAGTGTGAATCTGGCTCGTATAAAGCTTATGGCGCTGCTCATCCACGCACTTTGCGTGGTTCAGACCGTCAGTCTCCATAAGCTGGCTGCCGCCATGCCTGCGGATGCAAAAAGAGATTCCAATATGCGCCGTCTCCAGAGGTTTCTCTCTCAGTATGCGTTGAATCTCGATCTGATAGCACGGATGATATTCTCGCTGCTCCCCGTCAGGGATAAGCTGGTGCTCAGCATGGACAGGACAAACTGGAAGTTCGGTGACTTCAACATCAATATCCTCATGCTTGGAGTTACATATAAGGGAATAGCATTCCCTCTTATATTCAGCCTTATGCCAAAACGAGGCAACTCTAAATGGACTGAACGCAAAGAACTTGTGGAACGGTTCGGAAGACTGTTCGGATATGACTGTGTGGATTGTCTTGTCGCTGACCGGGAGTTCATCGGAAAGGAATGGATCGGATGGCTCAATTCCATGAGAATCCGTTACTATATCCGCATCCGGCAGAACTTCTGGATAGTCAATCCGAAATCTGGAGAAAGGATAAGGGCATGGCATCTCTTCAACAGAGTAAGACTTGGAGAAGAACTTGTCTATGACAAACTTTATCTTTTGAACGGAGAATACGTGTACCTCGCGGGCGCAAGACTCAAAAACAGCCGGGGTGTTCCGGAACTTCAGATTCTTGTATGCTTCAATCATCCTCAATACGCCATAGAGACGTATAAAGAGCGATGGCAGATTGAGACTCTCTTCCGGGCGATGAAGTCGTCCGGATTCAACATCGAGGACACGCATCTGCGGGATATAGAACGTATCTCGCGGCTCGTAGCAATGGTCTGCGTGGCTTTGGTATGGGCGTATCTCGTTGGAGAACATAAAGATATAAATGTCAAGAAAATCAGAATGATGAACCATGGCTATCGCGCCAAATCATTGGTCAAGTATGGACTTGAAGAGATTGCTGATGTACTTAACCGACCTTGGCGAAACCCAGATTTCGATGTTTTCAAATTTTTGTCATGTAGTTAAATATTTTTTAAAGAATAAATTATTGAACAAACGCAAATGATTATGGAAAGGAATAAGATGGTCAGGAACGGACTGGTCAGCATACTGGCAGCCTGCATGATAACGGGAGCAACCGGTTGCAGTTCGATAAAGAACACTTGGGACAGCATGAGTCAGAGCGGTCAGGGAGCCACTGCCGGAGGCGCCATAGGTGCAGCAGTAGGTACGGGCGTGGGAGCTATTATCGGTGGAGGCCGCGGCACTTGGATAGGCGCGTTGGTCGGTTCGGCCATAGGAGCTGGTACCGGTGCGTTAGTGGGCAACAGCATGGACCGTCAGCAGAAGGCGCTGCAGCAGCAGCTTGACCATCTGAACGCACGCGCCGACAATGCCGATGCCCGTGAGGATTCGCTGCAGAAACAGATCGAGCAGCTTAAAGTGGAACGCGTGAAGGACAGCAACAATCTGGACGCCCTGAAATTAGTGATGGGCAATTCAGTGCTTTTCGCCACAGGAAAGTCGACGCTGTCGCCCGAAGCGCAGGCCGTACTCAGCAAGGTGGCCTATAATCTTGATCAGTTCCCGGATACTGATGTTACAGTGGTAGGCTACACCGACAATACAGGTTCTGAGGCCGTGAACGACCGCCTGTCGAATGAACGTGCCCAGACCGTGGTTAATTATCTGGAAAACCACGGCGTCGCAGCTGCAAGACTTAAAGCCGTAGGTCGCGGTTGGAACGATCCGATTGCGTCGAATTCCACTGCCGCCGGTCGGGCACAGAACCGCCGTGTGGAAATCTACATCACAGCATCTAAACAGATGATAGAGCAGGACAGCAACAGATAGGTCATAAGTCATAGTGACGAGTGACGAGGTTGTGTCCTAAATCCTTCTTCGGAAGTACACGGCTAATGAAATAGACTCCTGTCTGTAAATGTTTTATCGGATGCCGAGAATCTTATGGGCCTGGAGGGATAGGCGCCACTTGGGGTTAGTCTTGACGTAGTCGATGGTTTCCGACAGGATTCGGCGGTTTTCCTCAACATCACCGACATCACAGGGCTGAAGACAGTATTCTTCAGCCCTTATATCGTCATACAGGCTCATGTCCTGACCTTTGCCATTGTACACTACCTTAAGTTCATCGATATGCTGCAGCTTTAACCCGGCATTAGGACAGAACTCGAACTTGGGCGAGCATACCACCCAGTCGATGCCGTCGCACAGAGGCATGGTGCCGTTGGTCTCTATTGCCACAAAACAGTTGTGCTCGTGCAAGAGGTTCACCAGCTCCCCGGTGAGCTGCAGGCACGGTTCGCCGCCGGTAATAACGACAAACCGACAGGGAGAATACTTTAGTATTTCCTTCAGTATTTCCCGGTCAGTATATTCTTGATATGCTTCGTGACGCGTGTCACAGAAGGGGCATTTAAGGTTGCAGCCCGACAGCCGGACGAAAACAGCGGGAGTGCCGGCGTACGATCCCTCGCCCTGCAGTGAATAGAATATCTCGTTAACCCTCATGGCAGATACGGGCTGATCTGGGCGACGCAATTGTCATCGACATACGTAGCGGTATTGCCTTCCGATTCCTGAACCGACACCTTATAGCACTGCGGCACCTGGTCGCAGATCCATCTTGCTATGTTTTCGGCTGTGGGATTGAAGGGGAGGAGCTCATTGAAGTTGCCGTGATCGAGATAACCGTGAATCCGTTCCTTGATCTGGGTGAAATCGCACACCATGCCGTCGGCGTTCAGCTCGCGTGCATAGCAGTAAACCGTTACAATCCAGTTATGTCCATGCAGATTGCTGCACTTGCTCTCGTAGCTCAGCTCCAGCCGGTGGCATCCGGCAATCTCCATGCGTTTGGATACAAAATACATATTTCGTGTCTTTCTTCGTTCTGAATATTTGCAATTACAAAATTAATGCATTATTTGAAAGTAGCCAAATATAGAGTGCCTTCGCTAAAGCTCCGATCAGAAACAAAAAAGAGCGGGACATGAAAACGGAGAGACTAAGCGAAGGAAACTAAACAAGATAGCTGCGGAGGGTACGGGCATCGGCGAGAGTGAGCGAATAGACGGTAGTGACCCCGGAGTTGGTGGCTACCTGCAACGAGACACGCCCGGTATAACGGGTAAAGGGGGTGCTTCGAATCCGTATGGATTCAATGTCGGGGTATCTGACATATTCGCGGATACGGGCAATGTTGCCTCGGTTTATAAGTACGTTTGCGTCCGTCAGCTCTATGCTGCTGTGACGCCAGGCCATGACGGCACGGACGGCCATAAGAACGGCATACAGCGTGCATACCGCTATGGCCGGCATGACTATGTCGGCGGCGAAAATAAAAACCGGCAACGCTACAATTGCTATGAGAAGATGGGGGATGAACCGGCGTACAAACACTCCCTTGCCTGAACGGGCGGTCATCAGAACGGACTCTTTGACAGAATCCTTGTCCCGGAACGGCTGTTTGTTTCCGGCATCGTCTCCGGTCCACCAGTCAAGTATCCGATTGCCGAGGTCGGAGCCGTAGATGGTGATGTCGCCTCGCTTTTTCTCGTCCGTCACATTCTCGGCCTGGCGTATGGATATTGTCTCGCATTGTGCCAATCGCTCCAATGGATTCTGCTTGATGCTCAGCACGGTGGCTTTGTCGCGGGATATGCGGCTGGTGTAGCGTGAGAACAGTCCCGACTCGAATGTGAGCTTGCTGTCGGCTATGTTGATTGTCATGCCATAGTATCGAATAGCAGTCCGGCCTGTCCACAACAGCATCACAAATAAATAAATGGCGGCTCCGCAGAGCAGTATCTGACCGACAGACAGCGATATGTCGCTGGCATGAGCGTCGATATAATCGATAAGCCGCCCGGTGGCATCTCTATCTATTTCGCCGACTTTATCAAATATTGCGGCTGCGATGGCTCCGAGTATCGCGAAGCCTTGCAGATGGTTCTGACATAAAGCGCCTTTGATTATATTGAGGTTGCTGACGTGCAGCTTGTCCTGCCGGAACGGTGGCGGAGGTGCGACAGCGGTGTCAAGGGCGCCGGCATCAGGGAAATCCTCGCCTATGCGGACCTGACGCAGCAGCGCCTGCCATTCGGATTCATTTAGAATCAGTTCCACTTCCTGCTTGTCGCTGGCAAGCGTGTCGAACGATACACCCCGCATATCGACCAGACGGTAAAAGATGCCGCTCTTGGTCCGGAGGTTGTGTATGCGCTCCAGCGGTACGCTTGTGGTGTTCTTGAACGCCAGACCATGAGTGTATATCAGGCTGTCTCCTTCGATATGATATTTCCGGAAGTAATATTTCAGGAATGCTATGCCGGCTGAAAGTGCGACAGCTCCGCCAACGCAGGCAAGAGCCATGATGATCCGTTGCGAGTGCACGAGATCATCGTCAAACAGCATCATGCCGATTATGAATATGAATGTGGTGATGAGTTGTTGGAACGTCTGCATCCATATCACGATGAATGCCGCGGGGCTCATGCGCCGTGGCGTAGAAAAGTCATTCATCGCAGCCGTCTTTATTGATTAGTATCGACTTCAGCCGTTCGGCTTCGTCATGAGTCAGGCCTGGAATGGATATTACATTTCCGGCCGACTGCGATCCGTTAATGATGTCGAGATGATAGAGTCGGAACATACGGCTCAGGGGATTGGTGCGCACGGACACCTGTTGAATCTTGCTGAACGGCACTGTCTTTACGGAGGTAAAGAAAAGTCCGGATCGGTATGAGACATCACGGTTGCGTAGTGCATAACCCTTTACACAGTATATCCTGTGTATCAATGCGATGTTGACGGACATCGCGATAACCAGAGCGCTTTCCACGCCGAGAAGCAGCCACCAGCCGTAGGAGTCTACCATCAGCGGAATGGTGAACGCTATGCCCATAATAAGTACATAAGTCAGCGCTATGCGGGCTGTCAGCACCTTGATGTATGTAGGTTCGACGGCCTGAAATTCAAGGTCCTCGACAGGCTGGACTGCGTCGGGCCAAATCTGTCTGTTTGTCATAATGTGCGGTTAGTTCGATTGAGTTTCCTCGGCCGGTACCGTTTCTGCGGTGGGTATTCAGCCGTGATTATGTCGTATGCACTCAGTTGCCCTATGTGTATACAGATTACAAAGTTAATAAATCTGATTCAAATTCCCTGACGTACCGTGTAAATTTACAGACTTATTTTACTTATTTTACATCGTAAGTGGAAATATTAATATTTTGATACATATTTGTTGAAATTTGTGAAAAAATGTTTGTTTTATTAAAGATAATTTGTAAATTTGCAATCGTTAGAAGCATGAATATACTACCCTGTGTTCATTTCACCCGGAATATCAGCCGTATTGCATAGCATACAAATCAACATAAACCAACAAAACCAAAGAGCATGAAGAAATTCTACACATCGACACTGGCACTGATGGTAGCGGTATCGGCAGCAGCAGCCCCGCAGATCCGTCAGATCCTGCCGGTGAAGAAGGCAGTCAAGATGTCTGCAAACCTGAACGCGTCGGCATCGAAGACTATTGCGGCAAAGAAAGTCAGAGCCGCCGAAGAATCAGAGTCCATAGAGGGATACTACGATTTCACCCTTGGTGATTACTATTTCCAGACAAGTACACAAACTGCCGAGACTGTGCCATCCAACCTCACTCTCGACGGCACAACAGTGACGATAACCAGCGAAAGCGAGTATTTTGCATCAGATCTCGTCGGCACATACGATGCCAATGCCAACAAGCTGACATTCAGCGAAATAAAGCTGGGTGCGGTCAGCATACAAGGCACCACTTATTACATTGCCTTCCAGCCTTTTGTGTACACTGAAGTAGGAGGAGAAGGAAATCTCAATCCTACAGATGTTATAGGCACATACGACCCGGCAGCAGGCACTATTTCGTTTGAGTCTGACCATGGCTTCAGCTGGGAGGCATACAAAGATGCAGATTATACTGAATCTGCAGGGTATGTGGAAATCTGGGATGTATTGGGCATGAAGAAAGGTATAGATCCAGAGGCCGGATGGACCGATTTGGATAAACCTGCCAAATGGATGGACCGGATGGTATGGCCTATGTTCATGGACGCAGCTCCCACGGAAAAGGAAATTACCGTGCAGGTGAACGAAGATCAGCCCGGTATGTACCGTATGATCGCTCCGTTCGCAGATATATGGGGAGATGCCAACATCATACTTGATGCTTCTAATCCAAACGATGTGGTCATCGAACTGCAAAATTCAGGGATTGTCCTTCAGGATATGGGAACATGCTATGTTGCATCCGCAGGCGAGGTTCTTGAAGACCCTTCGCAGGGTGCAGCCATCACGATGAAGGACAATCGTATTGAGTTCCCGGCTAAATCTGTATGGATGTACTTCCCCCAGTACAAGCAGGATAGTGTCTATTACAACGGAGAACAGACAGAACCCGGTTATCTTGAACTCCCGACAGACGACAGTGGCGTAGCAGACGTCCTAATCGACGAAAACGCTCCTGTAGAGTACTACAACCTGCAGGGCGTACGTATCGCCAGTCCTGCACAGGGCGAGCTCGTAATCATCCGTCAGGGTTCCAAAGCAACGAAGTCAATCATCCGCTGATATTAATTCCGACTACAAAAAAGGCCGACGCATTTGAAAGTGCATCGGCCTTTTTTGTGTTGTTAATTCCCAGTCAACAGTATTATGACATGCGAGTCAGGCTGTGTCCGCCTATAGTTATATACGAGTCAGACTGTAGCCGATATATAACAACAGGAATCCCACAACCACACTTAGGGCAACATATCCGATAACAAGGGGCAGATTGGAGGACTGGAACAAAAGATAGTTCTCGTTTATAAATGTGGAGAAAGTAGTGAAGCCCCCGCAGAATCCGACAGTGAGAAGCAATCTGAACTGTTGAGACAGGAAGCCGTCGGCAGCGTATCTGTCAAAAAAACCGCAGAAAAGACCGATTAAAAGACAGCCTGTGACATTGACAGCAAACGTTCCCCACGGAAACAATGATGTGGTTGCAACCTGTGACTGCACAGCCTTTCCCACCAGATAGCGGCACACGCCTCCCAGACCGCTGCCTAAGAATATCGCAATCAGATTCTGTATCATCGGAATATATATAGAAATGTAGAGCGGATGCTCATATAACAACAATACGCTGAAATCATATTATTATGAATTCCAGCGTATTTACCTGCGGAGCGACCGAGATTCGAACTCGGGATACGCTTTTGGCGTATACACGCTTTCCAGGCGTGCCTCTTCAGCCACTCGAGCATCGCTCCTTTCCATTTTGCGACTGCAAAGTTAATGCTTTTTTCCGACTTTGCAATGCTTATCTGCGATTTTTTTATTTTTGACTATAATCATGCTTGAAGAAACC
>ENA-UERG01003234-UERG01003234.1-human-gut-metagenome-genome-assembly--contig:-NODE-3234-length-10633-cov-30.495642_pt1 | contig 10633 bp, 11 predicted proteins | sample MGYA00242954_ERZ507954 | MGnify/ENA primary metagenome ERZ507954 (study PRJEB26167, sample SAMN06115478) | human gut metagenome | host: Homo sapiens | place: China:Sichuan | collected 2015-01-21... | reverse complement strand
GCAACGCACTGGAGTTGCAACAAAATTGGAACAATGCCATGCAATCCGTCATAAACTCGGTACCAGGAATGCCCGACATTGACATCAACGATGATGCGGACAGTGTTCAGGCGGCGAAGAATATCGTAACGAAAATCTCGAACGAGGGTGTTTACAACCGCGCAGGAGAGTATGCGTTACAGGTGAACCCAGAATATAAACCAGAAGATTACGGAATATAATAATATCAACGGCGCACGGACTACAATAAAGCCGGCGCAAAAATAAAGTATAAAGATAGAAATGAGTAGAGGAAAACATTTTTCACAGGAAGAGATAGAATTCCTAAAGGTTAATGCTCTTGTTATGACTACAAAGGAGCTTGCCGATAAACTCGGAAGAAATTATTGGGCAGTACATAGAAAACTGCAAGCAATGGGAGTAATAAAGAATCATGTATTTACTGCCGACGAGGACTTTATCATAAAAAGAATGTATGGTAAATACACTGCAAAGGTAATAGCTACCAAAATAGGAGTTGACGAGAATGCGATATACAATCGTTGTAAAAAACTAAAGTTAAGCCAGAAATGATAAAGAGTTTTACAATAGACCACACAAGGCTAAAACCTGGAATATATGTTTCAAGGGAGGATAGTATAGGGAAAGAGCGAGCAACAACTTATGACTTGAGAGTCTGTTTGCCAAATAAAGAGCAATTGACATCAGAGATTGCGCATACGATAGAGCATCTTATGGCAGATTATTTACGCAACGAATGGGTCTACAAACAAAAAGTTATTTATTTTGGGCCTATGGGATGTCTAACCGGTTTCTATCTAATTCTTAAAGGTAGACCGGACATTGTAAGGGTCGCTTGCGCACTAGTAGAAGCATTGAGATATTGCTCTAACAGTTCGTCTATACCAGGTGCTACAGAAAAGGAATGCGGTAACTATAAGTTGAATGACTTACAAGGAGCTATCGAAACTTTGAAGGGTTTTAAGGAAGATATAGAGAATAAAATCTCAGAAGCATCAAAGGTATTTTCATACCCACGTTAGATTTATATGTAAACATAAAGATTTGACTATCAGATACTTATTTTAAAAATAAGCTTTGATAGTCAAATCTTTATTATTATATTTGCACCATAATAACTGCTGTGATAAATCGTACTGGGATATTTAATGATTAATCACTAAATATCAATAAAATGAAGAAAAAGACAAAGCAGGTATTAAGTATTTTGAAACCTAAATGTAAGGCGTTAGGGTTCAATTTGGAAGAGTTAGAGGGTATTGCCGCAGACATTGCCGATAACCTTGAACTTGATGAAGAAGCCTCAGAAGAGGAGATAAACGAGAAGATTTCGTCAGAAGTCGAAGCGGTTATCCCTTATCTTAAGATCGCTCAAAAGGCGTCAAATCGTGTTATTCAGAATTCAAAGAATAACAAAAACCCAGAAAGCGATGACAACGGCACGAATGCCGGCCAAGATGGCGTCGACCAGGAGAAAGAAGAAGAAAAAGTTCCGGTTTGGGCACAAGCAATTATCACCCAGCAAAAAGCGATACAAACAGAACTAACTGGTTTAAAGTCCGAGCGAGAAACAGACGGAAGACGCTCAAAGTTAAAAGCATTGTTGAAAGACACCGGCACTTTCGGCAAGAGTACCCTCAAAAACTTTGACAAGATAAAGTTCGAAAACGAGGCAGATTTCGAAGAGTTCTATGATGGTGTAGTAGAGGATTTAGCAACATTAAACCAGGAAAGAGCCAACGCGGGTCTCGCCAAACTTGGAGCAACCGCAGCTACAAGCGGGAACAAAAAAGAAAAAGAGGGCGATAAGCCAGAAGTCATCAGCGAAAAAGAGATTGAAGAGTTGGCAGGAACAATGTAAAACAAAAAAAGTAAAATTATGTATGGATTAGAAGCAGCAGAAGTTTTTGACTCTGGTAAAGAGTCTGTTGTCATCCGTAAATATCTAAATGGTATTACAGGTGGCGTTGTGCTTGACATGACCGGGTTCGACGAGCCATTTATAAAATGTGGCCACGTAATCATTCGCAGCACAAAGGATGGAGAATACAAACCTATGCCGGTTTCTGGAAAGGAGTATTCTTCATTACCAGCGAATTGCGAGTATGTCGGCGTTTGTATGACAACCGCTCCCAAAGACACACCTCACGTCGGCGTACTCACAGCCGGGGAGGTTAACGACAGAGCAGTACCCTACTCAGTAGAAACCATTAAAGCAGCGTTTAAAACAGCGGTTCCCACAATACAGTGGGGACATGACAAAATCAATTAATTATGAACAGTTCATTATTTCTAAAGTATGTATTGAGTTTCTTCCCCGTTCTGAAGACACTCATTGAGAAGATAAATGGGAAAAGAGGAAACGAGCTTACATATCTCCACAAAGACACATCAATTCTTCGCCGCGTCTACTCGACTGACAACAAGTGGGAGGCCGACACAGTAGACACAAGCTATGTAGCCGCTGACTATGTAGCGAACCCCCAAACATTGTGTAGCATTGTATGAAACCGCAAGTTTTCAGTAACTTACGCATTTGGAAGATTCTGTGGAAACATTTACTTTTGTGAAATAATTATACTTTTCTTGTTACTAATTTGTTACTTCATTTATGGGAAATTTGGATAAAGAAGTCGTAAGACTTAGAATGAAGCCATTGAAGAATGGCGGTATGAGTTTGTATCTTGACATCTATGTTGAAGGTGTACGCAGATATGAATTTCTGCGTTTGTATCTGAAAGAAGAATTAACGGCAGCAGACCGGCATGAGAACCAACGAACCCTCCAACTGGCAAACGCTATTAAAGGCAAACGCCTTGTCGAAATCCAAAACAACCATTTTGGATTTACCAATACTAAAGTGGCACAGAATGCCGACTTTATTGCTTACATGAAGAAAAATGTGCGTTGCGGAGGGCATGGTAATGGTACAAAAGAGATGGTTAATAATGTCGCAAAAAAACTATATGAATACTCACGACGTAGGGTCATTCCATTTAAAATGATAGATAAGCAGTTCTGTATCGGCTTTATTGACTTCTTGAAAAACTGCCGTTCAAAGGGGAGGTTAAACAAGCAATTCAAGGTAGCCATACCTCTTGCCGACAAAAGTGTATACTCTTACTACTCTATTTTTTCATCAAATATACGGCGTGCATACAAGGATGAAATTATATCAGAAAACCCATTGTCAAGAATACATTCTGACGATATACCGAAGAATCCCAAAACCGAACGTGGGTATCTCACAGAGGAAGAGGTAAAGACGCTCTACGCTACTCCATGCAAACACGATTTTGTAAAAACGATATTCCTTTTTGGTTGTACTACTGGATTAAGACTTTCTGATATAGTTTCATTGCGTTGGGAAAATCTAACATATTGCAAAGACGGCAGTATTGTGTGCAAAAAGAAGCAGGTAAAGACTGGTAATATAGTGGAGTTTCCTATGTCTGACGCTGCAAAAAAACTTCTTCCACCACGCTATAATGGCGCAACAGGTTTAATTTGGGGATGGAAACTTCATAAAGGTACAGTAGAACATTGTATACAAAAATGGTTGATGTCTGCAGGCATAACACGTCGAATAACTTTCCACATGAGCCGGCACACTTTTGCCACCCTCATGCTGACGAAAGGAGCTGACCTTTACGTCGTGTCAAAATTGCTCGGACATTCTGACATATCCAGTACGCAGATTTATGCCAAAGTTGTTGACCAACGAAAAAAAGAAGCTATAGACCTAATGCCCGACTTTAAATCCTAAATATATTTAAATATATCTGCATATATGTTCATATTTCACAAATATTTTGTATTTTTGTATTGTTAAAATATTTGTGGAATATGAACATAGAAGACAAAAAACTTTTGAACGAAATCGAGAAGATGGGTGATAACCTTGACACTCGTCAGTTGGTCTTTTTGATGTTGCGCAGATTGGCAGCAATAGAAAAAGGCGGTAAATCAATCTTTTCTTTGAAGGAAGCAGCCATGTATATGGATTGCTCTACAAATCATGTGCGAGACTTGGCAAGGGACGGCAAAATCGCAAGGTTAAAACCTGCCATCGATGGCGGTAAGGCTGGCAGAATTTATTTCCTGCGTAAAGACCTTGACGCTTATCTGACCATGCACAGAATACCAAGCATTTATGAGGTAGAGCAGCAAGCCTCCGACTATATTGTTTCACATCGTTAATAGTAGGTTATGGAAGGTACGCACAATAGATATTTGCTTGTACCCCTCCCCATGCTGCGTTTAGTGTTTACAGAGCCAGAGAAAGCCTTTGATGATATGTTAGAATATGGTTTCTATAAATCAGCAATGACCGAAAAAATAGGCATCGAAGAAGCTGCGTCCAAATTGGCATACGCCATTTGTTTTCCGAAAGGAGTAAACAATGAACTAACCTCATACTTGGATAGTGAAATTGGGCGTTTTGTAGTCAATGGTGACTTCCAACTTGGTAGCGACTATAAGACAGATGGAGAACGTATTGCCAGTATTGTTGTACATCATGCTCTACAGGACAGCGTTTTTAATGCGGCAGTACTGGAATGGTGCAAGTTACGAAATGCGATGTCGCTATTTGAGGTGAGTGGTGGCTCATATCAAAGAACATTGGACGTTGTTAAAAGGCACGGAGCTTTCAAAAACGAGCCGTTGTGTATGCTTACCAAAGATGCCATTTTTTCAGCTCGTGACGAAATGTATTCCGAGGATGCAAAAATACAATTTTGTATGTATGCAGGTATAAAGTCTATACTTGGAAGAAAAACTTGGTGTTACACTCATAGGGCAACGATTTTAGAAAGAACTTTCGGATGCAAGGACAAAGCCACCCTCCAATCCATAACTGACAGCCGGATACTGGATGCTCACAAAAAATGGTCAGCCAGAAAGCGATACGAGCGTATATACAACCGTCTCGAAAATGAGGAGTTTATCTCCACATTCGGCGCATGGAGGTTGGTCTTTGTTTCGGCTTCCTTAACCTTGGATGAGCTATTGGAAGCGGTAAAAACGTGGAAAATAAAAATGAAAACAGGCAAATCCCCCAAGGAACGGAAAGTTGAGAAAATGATGGATGAAATCAATGGGGCATAATCGGTACATCATTAGGGGCATCTATAATAGAGAGGTCAGCTATAATATACGGACATCTATAATACAATGGGGCATAATCGGTACATCATTAGGGGCATCATAAAGGGCACCTATTAAATAAAGATAGAAATAAAGATAGAAATATACTACCGTAGGTAAAACTCTTACGAGTTTTTATAACGCGCGTATGTGCGCATGCGTGAGAAAAACTTGTTGAACCGACTAAAAGAAAATGCAAAATGATTACACTACGAGATTATCAAGAAAATATATCAGATAAAGCGGCAGAGAAACTGCACAACAATGGACTGGCTTATCTCAGTATGGAAGTCAGGACTGGTAAAACCTTAACAGCACTCGCCACTGCTGCCAAATATGGCGCAAAATCAGTCCTTTTCATAACTAAGATAAAGGCGATACCGTCCATAAGAGCAGACTACGATTTATTGTCTCCCGAATACAAATTAGAGATAATAAATTACGAGAGCGTTCATAAATGCATTGGAGAATACGATTTAATCGTCTGTGACGAAGCCCACAGTCTTGGGGCATATCCTAAACCATCACAGCGAACAAAAGCCGTCAAAACGGCTGCAAACGGCAAACCAGTGCTTTATTTGTCGGGGACACCAACTCCCGAAAGCTATTCGCAGTTGTACCATCAACTTTGGGTGTGCTCTTTTTCTCCATTCGCAAAGTGGAAGAATTTTTATTCGTGGGCAAAATCATTCGTGTTCAAGCAAACGAAATTTGTAAATGGATATACCATCGTGGATTATTCCCGAGCAAATAAGCATCTGATAGACGAATACACAAAACAACTATTCATCTCCTATTCTCAAGAGCAAGCTGGGTTTAGCAGCAATATAGTAGAGCACAATATAGTCGTTCCAATGAAGGAGTCAACTTCTGAATACTTTAAGCAGTTGAGCAAGGACAAAATCATCACCATTGACGGCAAGGAAATTCTCGGTGATACTCCTGCAAAGATGTTAGGCAAGCTGCATCAACTTTCCTCGGGAACCTTAATAGCAGAAGATGGCACACATTTACAACTGGATGCGTCAAAGGCTGAATATGTAAAGGCACACTTCCGAGGGCAGAAGATAGCAATCTTCTACACTTACCAAACAGAGTTTGAAATGTTGAAGTCATGCTTCCCGAACTACACGGAAACGCCCGAAGAATTCCAATCATCATCAGACAAGGTGTTCATATCCCAAGTCCGCAAGGCAAGAGAAGGGGTGCGTCTTGATTCGGCAGATAGTTTGATATTCTTTTCCTTTGAATACTCATACCTCAGCTATGAACAAGGGCGCAATAGACTAATATCTAAAGAGCGCAAGACCCCTGCGGATGTATATTTTCTTTGCTCTGATTTTGGCATAGACAGAGACATATTGGATGCCGTTCACGGAAAGCAAGATTTCACCCTCTCATATTACGGGAAATGCGTTTCGCATAGAAACACAAAATGAAACATAAAAAGCAACTCAAAAAGGAACACAAATGACAACGAGAGAGATACTTGAAAGCCAGGTTCAAAGAAGCCTCATCAAAAAATATGAAGCAGATGGATGGTTTGTGGTAAAACTCATACTTACCACAAAAGCTGGCATTCCAGATTTGCTTCTACTGAAAAATGGCAAGGCGAGGTTCGTTGAGGTGAAGCGCCCAAATGGGCATCCCACAAAATTACAGCAATACAGAATACAACAACTTCGTGACATGGGGTTTGATGTTCAAGTTAAATATCACAGTGAGCCATAGGAACAAATGGCACAATCCTCGTGCGTGAGGTCAGATAAAAACCTTACAGCGAGTTTACATATCAAAAACAATAAATTATACCATTCAAATAAAACAAGAGCTTATGAGCAAAAAAAACGATGAAATAGAAAAGATGCTTGTGGATGCAATAGTCGAAGCTCCCATAGAGTTTGAGTTAGAAGGTAAATACTTCTGCATCTATCCAAAGTGTTTCGGTGTAAATGCCTTGGTAAACAATATCCGTCTTCATTTGGATATAAACGAAGAAAATGTGCGGATTAATCCTATTCTTGAATGTCTGCGCATTTGCCAAGAAAAAAGGTCGCTTGTACTTCGGTTAATCACATTGTGTACTTGCAAAGGACAAAAACAAATCACTAATGCCGCTTTCATAGAAAAGAGGATGAAGTTCTTTGACGAACACATGGAGGAAAGCGACATGGCAAATTTACTGCTCCACTGCCTACAAGACGACAGCGAGAAACTGGCAACCTTCATGAAAGTCTTTGGGATAAATGAGCAGCTTGAACTCAAAAGAAAGATTGTCGAAATTAAAGGAGGGCAAAGCGGAAACCAAGTCAGTTACGGAGGTGTTACTCTCATGGGTAGTCTTTTCTGTTGGTTCTCCGAGCATTTCGGTTGGACTGCCGACTACATCATCTACGGAATTAGCTATGTAAATTTGATGATGATGTACTACGACCATGTCGAAAGCGTGTACCTCACGGACAAAGAATTAAAAAAGGTGCCTGCACGTCTGCTCGCAAACCGAGAAGACATAAGAGATGGCAACAACCATGATGCAGTAATGAAGGCAGTAATTGAAAGTGAACTAAACCCCGAATAACAAAATTTCAGACAGATGGGAGCATTAAAATTTGAAATAACTGGTACTTGTGAGAGTTTGAAAAATGCGTTACGAGACGCACAGACGGCATTCCACACTACAGCAGATGCTGCAGAGCAGCAAGGACAGAGAATTGATACCTTGCTTGGTAAACTGAAAGAAACAGCAGCAATGATAGGCGTAGGCTTCGGAGTAAAAGAGTTTGGAAGAAAGGTCATGGAGGTTAGAGGTCAATTCCAACAGTTGGAAATGGCTTTTAACACCATGCTCCGAAGTGAGAGCAAGGCGAATGACCTTATGAATCAATTAGTACGAACAGCTGCTACAACGCCATTCGACTTGCAAAGTGTCGCTGAAGGAGCAAAGCAACTACTTGCCTATGGTACATCGGCAGAAGAAGTGAATGGTACACTTGTACGCCTTGGAGACATAGCAGCCGGGGTTTCAATTCCTCTGAATGACCTTGTGTGGCTCTACGGCACAACAATGACCCAGGGTAGAATGTTCACGCAAGACCTACGACAATTCCAGGGCAGGGGTATTCCAATCGCTGAGGAGATAGCCAAAATAAAGGGCGTGGCTGTTGATGCCGTTGGAGACCTTGTAACAGCAGGTAAGGTCACATCAGACGTTGTAAAGCAAGCTATTGAGGGTATGACTGCAGAGGGCAGCAAGTTCGGAGGCTTAATGGAAGCACAGAGTCATACAATAACTGGTCAGATAAGCAACATCGAAGACTCTATAGACATGATGTTCAACTCCATAGGTCAAAAATCAGAAGGTGTTATCAACACCACACTTAGCGGAGTTTCGTATGTTATTGACCATTGGGAACAAGTCGGAAAGGTAATTCTCGCCGTTGCCACGGCATTTGGAACTTACAAAGCTGCGTTGCTTGCTGTCATTGCTGCGCAGAAGATTGTAGCGATGGCAAAGACCGCAGAAGCCTTTATCTCACTTGCCAAAGGTATCACCACGGCCAAGGATGCGATGCTTCTCTTCAACATTGCAACCAAAGCCAACCCTTTGGGACTTATACTCGGCATCATAGCATCAGCCGCAGCCGCCTTTGCTCTCTTTGGAGACAGCACAGACGAAGCAACTGAGAAGCAGGAGAAGTTTGGAGAGAGCGCAGACAAGGCTGCTGAAAAGGCAGAATCTCTCTTTGCAATTCTCCAATCAGCCTCATCAACAAGCAAAGTGCATAAAGATGCGTTAAACGAGCTTAAAGGTATTGCTGATGAATATGGCATTAGACTAAGCAAGGAAGGAGATTTGACACAACAACTTATAGAGAAGAAAGAAGCTCTAATAGGTGTTATTCGTGAGGAAGCCATAGAACGCCAACGTGCCAATGACATAACAGAAGCGTCTGACACCTACTCAAAGAACATACAAGAGCTTAAAGACAAAATAAAAGAGAGTCTTTCTGATGATTTCTCGGATATGCAGAAGAACCAACTTGTGAACCTCATATCGGAAGAAGATATTAAGAAAATCACGGAAGCCTACAAAGCGATGATTAATGCACAGAAGAAATCAGTTGAACTGACTGGTTCTTGGAACTCTCGTTTTTCTGCAGAACAAATAGGAACATACAATAAAACAATATCTGACCTTGCCGAGAAGGTAGGAGTATATAGCAAAGCACTCGGTGTCAGCGAGAGATCTGCCAATGACGCAAAGCGTGCCATTCAAAACAATGGAATGGCACTTGCCACTACTCGCAAGGAATATGACGATACCGTCAATGCCACAAATAAAGCCGCCGCAGCAGCCCAAAGTGCAGAAATGGCTACTGATGGACTGACAGAATCACAAAGAAGCCTGTCAGACAAAACAAGGATGGCAAAAGAAAATGTGAACGACCTTGCCAACGAAATAAAGAAGATGATAGAGACATACAACAACTCCAATATCAATATTCAAATCTCGTATGAAGAGTTGAACACCCCTCCGGCATGGATGCAAGGTGTTGCACAGAAGATGTCGTCAGACCAACTGAAAAACCTTGCATCCATGCACCAGTCAAGAGCGAACCGTATGCGCAGCCACAAAGCGCAAACAGGACGTGACCTTGTAATGAAGAACCAACAAGGCTATTACACAAATGAGCGTGAGGAGCAAGTTATGGCAGGTCAGTATGCCATTCTTGCCCAACAGAAGAAAACAGAGGAGGAAAACGCTCGCAGGGCTGCTGAGGAAGCAAAAAAGAAGAAAACCAAATCCACAACAAAGAAAGTGGACAAAAAGCAGCTGGAGCAGCAACAAAAAGACTATGCCGCCTTGATAAAGAAGAATGAGCAAGAACGGAAGCGTAAAGCCGAGGACTTAGCTTTCTCTACAACAGAAGCCGAGATTGCCGCTATGAAGGATGGAACAGATAAAACCATTACCCAAATAAACCTTGACTTCAAGAAAAAAGAAGCCGAGATAAACCGTTCCTATGAGGACTTGAAGCAGCAGAAGATAGACAAAGCAAAAGAGTTATGGAAAGCAAACCCGAAGAACAAAGACAAGGTGTTTGATGATAAAGCCGTTGACACTTCATACTCCAAAGCGGAGACAGACAACTATAATGCCCAACTCAAAGCCAACCAAGAGGAACACGATAGAGCCCTTGCTGAGGAGTTCGCCAAAGAACACCAAGCACTGAATGACTATCTAAAGGAATATGGCAGTATTCAACAGCAAAAGCTCGCCATCACACAAGAGTATGCAGACAAGATAGCCAAGGCAGAGAATGCTTATCAAAAGGCATCACTTGCAAACCAGCGCGACAACGAGCTGAAGAAAATAGATGCAAGCAATGTGTTTGAACAAATAGACTGGGAGAATGTCTTTGCAGACCTCTCATCTCACACAAAGGAGTATCTCGTTTCCTTG
>ENA-UERG01003233-UERG01003233.1-human-gut-metagenome-genome-assembly--contig:-NODE-3233-length-10637-cov-3.769981_pt1 | contig 10637 bp, 7 predicted proteins | sample MGYA00242954_ERZ507954 | MGnify/ENA primary metagenome ERZ507954 (study PRJEB26167, sample SAMN06115478) | human gut metagenome | host: Homo sapiens | place: China:Sichuan | collected 2015-01-21... | reverse complement strand
GAATCGTCCATTTTTATTGATTGTTTTTTGTTTAAAGCGGTACAAAAGTACATAAAACCTTTAAAGGACAGACAGAAGTCAGGAGGCTTTTATATTTTTTTTAAGAATATCACCGGAAAGCAATCAGTGCCGGAGCAATGATGGTTTTGTCGCCATAGCGCAGTTCTAACGTACTGTGTTTACCGATTAAGTTCCCTGGCGGAAACTATTGTTGTTAAAACATTTAGCATCCTTTTAATTACATGCAAAATTCACTTAAAAAATCGTTTGTCCAATACCTATTTATGATGAATCTTGTTCTATATAATCCTAATAATTAGGTATTGTGGAAGGTGCTGAAGTCGGTTACCTTTGCAAATGTAATAATTACAATTTAAAAATCAGTTTTAATTTAAAAATAAAAAGAGTATGGAACCAATTATTAATTCACAAGTTCCTGAATTTAAAGTTCAGGCATTCCATAATGGAGAGTTTAAAACCGTAACTAATAAAGATATTGAAGGTAAATGGGCTATTTTCTTCTTCTATCCTGCTGACTTTACGTTTGTATGCCCTACCGAACTTGTAGATATTGCTGAAAAGTATAATCAGTTCAAAGAAATGGGAGTGGAAGTATATTCTGTAAGCACCGATTCACATTTCGTTCATAAAGCATGGCATGATGCGTCTGAAAGTATCCGCAAAATCACTTATCCGATGTTGGCAGATCCTACAGGTGCTTTGTCGCGTGCATTTGGTGTGATGATTGAAGAAGACGGTATGGCTTATCGTGGTACTTTTGTAGTGAATCCCGAAGGCAAGATCAAATTAGCTGAAATTCAGGACAACAGCATCGGGCGTAATGCTGATGAACTTCTTCGTAAGGTAGAAGCTGCCCAGTTTGTAGCCACTCATGATGGTGAGGTTTGTCCTGCTAAATGGAAGAAAGGTGCTGAGACCTTGAAACCGAGTATTGATTTGGTAGGTAAAATTTAAAGTATAGAACTCATGTTAGATAGTGCGATAAAAGATCAGTTAAAAGGTCTTTTTGCCCAATTGGAAGCGCACTATACTTTTGACATCTTTGTCCACCCTCAGCACGAAAGTCGTGCCGAGTTGGTGGACTTGTTGGAAGAAGTGGCTTCCTGTTCGGATAAACTTTCCTGTCGGTTGCAGGATAGTGAAGGGCTGAAGTTTATCCTTTTAAAAGAAGGAAAGGATACGGGAATCACATTTCGTGCCGTACCTAGTGGTCATGAATTTACTTCTTTGTTGATGGCTGTTCTGAATGCTGACGGCAAAGGAAAGAATTTTCCGGACGAGTTTATTACCAGACGTATCAAGGCGTTACAGGGGCCGATTAGTTTGACCACCTATTTGTCTCTCACCTGTACCAATTGTCCCGATGTGGTTCAAGCTTTGAATATGATGGTACTTCTGAATGGTCAGATACGCCATGAGGCAGTAGATGGATCTATAAATGAAGAAGAAGTAGAACGGATGAAAGTACAGGCCGTTCCTACTGTATTTGCTGATGGTGAACAGATTCATGTGGGGCGTAGCAGTATGGGGGATCTGTTGGAGAAGCTGGAAGCCCGTTACGGTTCGGTGGAATTGGAAGCTGTTGAGACAAAAGAATATGATGTACTGGTAGCCGGTGCTGGTCCTGCCGGTGCGACAGCTGCTATCTACTCGGCTCGTAAAGGGTTGAAAGTAGCAATAATAGCCGAGCGTATTGGTGGACAAGTCAATGAAACGATGGGGATTGAGAACTTGATATCTGTGCCTCAGACTACCGGTAAACAGTTGGCCCAGGATCTGAAAAAACATTTGGCGGAATATCATATTGATATTTTAGAAAATCGCCGGATAGAGAAAGTGGAAGTGGCAGAGGGCATGAAAGTGTTGTCTGTGAAAGGTGGAGAAACGTATAAGGCTCCCGTATTGATCATTGCTACCGGGGCGAATTGGAGAAAATTGAATGTTCCCGGTGAAGAAAAATACATCGGTCATGGAGTTGCTTTCTGTCCTCATTGTGACGGACCATTTTATAAAGATAAGGAAGTAGCAGTCATAGGTGGTGGAAACTCCGGGGTTGAGGCTGCTATTGATTTGGCGGGAGTCTGTTCCAAAGTGACTGTATTCGAATTCATGGATACTTTGAAAGCGGATACTGTTTTGCAGGAGAAAGCTAAAAGCCTGCCCAATGTGGATATTATTACTAATACTCAAACGGTAGAGGTGTTAGGAAACGGTGATAAAGTGGTGGGGCTTATAAAGAAAGACCGTTCATCCGAAAAAGAAGAGATCTTTGCCTTGGATGGTATTTTTGTCCAAATAGGTTTGACTGCCAATAGCACTTTGTTTAAAGAATTGCTGGAAACGAACCGCATGGGTGAAATTCTGACTGATAAAAATGGCCGGACCTCTGTAAAAGGTATCTATGCTGCCGGAGATGTAACGGATGTTTCCTATAAACAGATAGTTATAGCAATGGGGGAAGGCGCCAAGGCTGCTTTAGCTGCATTCGAAGACCGGATGCGCGGAACGATTTATTAGTGATAAGTGGTTGGTGGTGAATAGTGGGTGCATATCGCAGTATTTACCACTAATCTTATCACTAAAAAATGCACTCTTTGTATGTATATTGGTGAGAATATGCTTTCTTTGTAGGTGAATCACCGTTTACAGCATTGATATGGCAGAATCGAGACGTACTTCATTGAAAGATTTGGCACAGATATTAGGTGTATCCATACCTACAGTATCCCGTGCCTTGAAAAATAGTCCCGAAATCAGTCGGGAACTTTGTATTAAAGCTCAAAAATTGGCAAAAGAGATGAATTATCACCCCAATCCTTTTGCTATGAGTCTCCGGAAAAATACTCCCCGTACCATTGGAGTAATTGTACCTGATATTGTTACTCATTTCTTTGCGTCTATTTTAAGTGGTATAGAAGATACCGCTATAGCAAACGGCTATTTTGTTATCATCACGACTTCCCATGAGTCATACGACCATGAGAAAAGAAATATTGAGAATTTGGTCAATATGCATGTGGAAGGTATTATAGGTTGTTTATCTCAAGAAACAACAGATTATGCCCATTGGTTGAGTTTGGATGATATGAATATGCCGCTTGTTCTATTTGATCGTGTTTGCATGCCTGACCGTTTTTCTACGGTAGTGGCTGATGGAGTATATTCTGCTCAGATGGCGACACAGCACTTGTTGGATCATGGAAGCAAACGGATTGCTTTTATCGGTGGTGCAAACCATCTGGATATAGTAAGAAAGAGAAAACATGGTTACCTTGAAGCGTTAAGGGAAAATAAGATACCTATTGAGAAAGATTTGGTTGTGTGTCGGAAAATTGATTTTGAAGAAGGGAAAATAGCTACAGAAATTTTATTATCGCTTCCGGAGCCTCCCGATGCAATTCTTGCCATGAATGATACATTGGCATTTGCCGCTATGGAAGTGATTAGAAATCATAATCTTCGTATTCCTCAGGATATAGCGCTTATTGGGTATACAGATGAGCAACATGCCAATTATGTAGTGCCTCGCCTTTCGGCCGTCTCGCATCAGACTTATAAGATGGGGGAAGCCGCATGTCAGATGTTGATTGATAAGATTAAGGGAGATAAAAAAACCAGGCAAATCATTATTCCTACTTGTTTGCAGGTGAGGGAAAGCAGTATAAAAAGGAAGGATTGAGAACCGAAATGTATTTTAAGAAGAGAATAAGGCTGAACTCTTCACAAAGAGCCAACCTTATTTCTTTATATATTGGAGTATTATTGAGTGACCAACGTAATAATGGAACGTGCCGGGATCACAACTTTTTCATGGTTTTTGATGCTTCCTACCGGTAGAAGATTCTCTCCATCTTTATCCGAAGTACGATAGATTTTCCAGTTTTTTATAATTCCGTTACGCTGATAGAAAGTAAACTCTTTATCTTCCGCTGCATAATTAATCATAACGAAAACCTCCTTTCCGTCTGTATTTTGGTATGCTGAACACATTAGTCCGGTTACATCCGTATCGCCTTCAGGAATGATTTTCCCTTGGTTGTCTTTGGCTATAATTGCTTTCCGAACAGCTCCCGGGCGTATAAATCTACTGTAGTTTCCCAAAGCCCACATTAATTTGGAGTCTTTCACCTCACCATTCAGAAAAGTCGGATCACTATACTCACGGATTAATCCGTCTTTATAATCTCCACCGATAGATCGCCACCATTGCCAACTGCGAGCACCTGCATATACAATGTCATGATGAATGATCCGTGCTACATATAATGCTGTCTTCATGGTGAAGTCATATCCTCCGCCTCCGCCGATTTCTTCGTCATTGCCCATGATACAGGTTTCTGTCTGCCAGAAATCCACCTTATACTTGTCTAAAGTATCTTTTAATTGACAACGGATATCGTGTAAATTATTCAGAGGAGTATTAGTCCAATAACTATGCCCTACCATCAGCCGGGGAACATTGGGAGTATCACCCAGATAGGTGGCTGTACTGTCCGGATTAAAGAAAGACTGGATTTGATACCCCCGTTCCCAATTAGTCATGTGAGTATCGAACATACAACGATAGTCAGAGGACTCATTGACTAGAATCTGTGTGTCAATTTGGTTATTTACGAACTCTTTACTGATGAGGCGTATGGCACGGGCTATTTCGCGGTTGGTAGCCGGTGTACCTTCTTGTTTGGGGCCAATCCAGTTCCAATGCCCATCGGGTTCATTGAATGGACAGAGGTAATTGAACTTGATTCCATCGTGTTTCTCCACCCCTTTTATGACATTGGCAAGAAAACGGGCAAAATTCTTATAATGCTCTTCCTTTAAGTTTAAGGTTCCTCCACGGCCTGTGTTGGTGGCAAGACCGTTTTGTGTGAAATATACGGGAGGTGAATTAAGAAATGCCAAAAATTTGTTTACACCCCGTTCTTTTGCCAGACGCAGGAAGTTGCGCTGCCCTTGTTGTTTATTCCAATTATAGTTACCATCTGCCTGAAGGAAACATTCGGTGCGCATCCAGGGAGAGGCTATCTGGCTGGCTTCTCCTTGTTCCGCACTTCCGGCTCCTACATTGAAACGCCATAAAGACAAGCCGATTCCTTTAGGTTGTCCGTTTTCATGGTTTTCCGTACTGAACAGCCAGTCGGCTACTTGGTTTTGTTTTTCTTGCGGCCATAAGCCGATAAATTGCATGCTCCAACAGTCTGATGCTCCGAAATAGTCCATGGTTTGACAGGGTTGGTCTGTTTCTATTTCAAAGTGAATGGCAGGATGTTGAGCAAACAGGTTTGCTGTTGCAAATAAAGAGAATAATAATGCTTTGTATTTCATAAAGTTGAGGGATTATTTCAGATTATAAATGACAGTTGTAACACTTTCCGAAGGCACAATTACTTGTTGGTCTGCCGTGACGTGTACCTCTTGCAAATTTTTGTTATTTGTTGTTGTATAAGTAGTGATGGAGCTTATTTCACTTACCCATTCTTTATGAATTTCGTTTAGCCGGACTCCTTTTTCTGATAGATTGGTATAAACAGCAACAATTTTATCTTTTTTCGGTGAAATCCATGCTGACCCGAAGAAACTGGATGATTCATTCATGTTAAGCATGATACGGCGATAACCCGGTCGGATGAATAGGCTGTAGTTACCTAATACCCAAAGTGTGGGAGTAGCTTTATAAGTGCCTTCTTTCTCTATATCCCCATAAACTCCATCGGAGGGTTCCAGTGAAATCAGTAAGAAGCGGTTTTTGTGTCCCCAGCGGGGGATATCCATTGAGGTCCAGTAACTCCAGGAGGAAACTCCTGCTATAGTTAGGTCATTGTGTATTACTTTTGACATATAAAGTGCAATGTCCATTTCGGTTGCTTGGTCATAGCCTATAAACTCGGAAGAGCTGTATCCGTCGCCTAACATACTCCACTCACTTTGCCATATTTCTACATCATATTGTTGGGCTGCTTGGGCCAGTTGTTTCCGGACATTACGCATACCATCCCATGTGCCATCTGTCCAGTAGCTGTGGCCGCAGATAAGTTTCTTTACATGAGTCAGGTTGCCTATATAGGTGGAAGTTCCAGGTGTGAAAAATGCTGAAAGTACGTTACTATGGGCGGCATCATTCTTAAATTTGTAGAGATATTCATAATCTCCAGATTCCCCTGGAAGAATATCAATAGAAAGACCGGCAGAAGTGATGGCGGTATCCAATTCACGTATAAGTCTGGCTACTTCATCATTAGTCCATCCGCTGCCTTCCTGGCCGCTGTCCCAATTATATTGGGGTTCGTTAACTGGTGAGATATGTGTCACTGGATATCCTTCGTTTACATAGTATTTTGCTACATCTGACATGTATCTGGCAAAGTCCGTATAACATTCATCCTTCAAATTAGAAACTCCTCCGCTATTGGAGAATCCTTTTCCGTTGGAGGTATATTGTACAGGAGGGGTATTGCTGAAAAGTACTATACTCTGACAACCAAACTCTTTGGCGCGCTGCAAGAAGTAGCGCTGCCCTTTACAGCGTGTCCAGTCTAATGTTAAGTCATCAGTCAGATAAGATTCTGCTCTGCGTGATTTGTCTTCTATTCCACTTGCTTCACCTTGTTCTGCACTGCCACCACCTAGATTCACACGCCACATGGAGAGTCCTATACCTTTAGGTTGTCCTGATTGTATTTCAGAAGAGAATAGCAGTTCACTGATTTTGTCACGATTCGTTATCCAGCTTTTTCCTACGAAGGCAGGTGCCCAACAATCTGATGCGCCAAATCCTGTCAGAGTCTGAAAAGATTGTCCGGCATCTATGGTTACTGTTTTTTCTACGTTTATGCTGCTGTCCGGTTGCCCCGATGTATCCGGTGTTTGGGGAGAATCGTCACTGCAGGCTACAGTAGAAAAGAACAGTGGAAGAGTAAAAATATATTTTAGTTTCATTGTTTTAGATGGATTAAAAAATAGTCGCGGATAATCCTAGCAAACTATCCGCGACAGAATATAAAGACCTATTGAATGTTTAATTCCTGTAACAATCTGTTCTTTTTGGAAAATGATTAATTCCAGCCCGGATTTTGGGTGATAGAACCATTAGACATTGTAATCTCATATAAAGGTATCGGGAATACCATATCCCGGTTTTCGTTGAAGCTGATTCCTTTATCACTTGCCTCACCTTGATTTTCCCATTCGTAAATGTCGCGGGTAGCGGGATCTGTATTGTATTTTACAAATGTACCGTTTGCTCCCATCAGGTTACAAATCATTTTCTTGCCATTGTCATCTGTCCAACGGCGGATATCATAGATTCTGTTTTGTTCCCATGCCAGTTCCAAACGACGTTCTAGCCGGATAGCTTTGCGAAGCTCGTTCCCACTGGATGTGACAGCAGGTAATTTTACACGATTCCGTACCTCATTAAGGTAGGTACGTGCTGTACCATCTTCGCCCAATTCGTTGCAGGCTTCAGCATACATCAACAATACATCTGCATAGCGTAAGATACGATGATCTAATGGAATTTTGTCGATATTGTATACTTCCGGACGTTTTTCAATAGGTACAAAATACTTCCGGACAATACGTGCTGATTTATGTTGTGACGGATCTATAATATAACATTCGGGATCCCAACCGTACTTTTCGATATAATCTTTATAATTGGCGATTTTTGTGTTGTTTTCAACGAACTTGTCGAAGTTATTCTCTCCGGCAATTTCTGTACAACCGGTTTTAATGATAGTCCAACGTAAACGTTCTGTATCTCCTGCATCGATGTAGGCTTGTTCGAGGTTAGCGGTTGGCTGTCCCCAAGACCATCCGTCGCCGGGACCACTACGGGCACCGGTAATAACAGTCAAAGAACCACCCAATGCATAAGTTCCATCATACATATATTGTACTTCAAACAGACTTTCTTCGCTATTGTTATGGTCAACATCCCATACATCACCGAAGTTGTCGAGTAATTTATATTCACCTTCGTCGATGACTGTTTTCAATACATCATGTGCCTCTTGCCATTTGCTTTGGTAGAGGTAAACCTTTCCCAATAGGCCTAATGCAGCTCCACGGGTAGCGCGTCCCATATCTGTAGCAGCATATTGACTACGTTGTGGCAACACATCAGCAGCGGCTTTTAAATCATCTTCAATGAACTTATATACATCTTCGGCCGAAGCGCGGGTAATACCTTGTATTTCTTCGGGCAACAGGAAGCCTGTAATGAGAGGCACACCACCAAAATTCTTCACAAGTTCAAAATAGAAGTATCCACGGAGAAAACGTGCTTCGGCTACAAGCCGGTTCTTCATTTCTTCATCTGAGAAATCAGCTTGTGAAATGCGTTCCACTGCGATATTGCAACGTAGAATGCCTTTGTATCGATTTGTCCGGTACCGTGATAGTGGGGCAAAGAAATATAGTCACTTTGACTTTGGCTGGTATTGCCCATCCAACCGTCATCACTACACATCTCGGAAAGCAACCATACTGTGTTGATATTCCACCATCCGCCAAAAGTAATGGCCTGGTAACAACCAGTAATAAATGCTTCGGCTTCTTCTGCACTTTGGAAATAAGTATCCAAATTTTGTTGCCCGCGCACTTCCTCTGTTAGGAAATCCTCACAAGAAGTGAATGTCAGCGAGGCAATCATTGTTAATATTGTTAATATCTTTTTCATGGTTTATACCTTGAGGGTTAAAATTTTAAATCAATTCCAAATAAGAAAGTACGTGGGTTAGGATAAGCGATGCCGTCAATACCGGTTTCAATTACACTGCCATCTTTACCAATCTGTGGACGTTCAGGATCCATACCTGAGTAGCTGGTGATAGTGAAAGGATTTTGAGCCGACAATGAGAGACGCAATTCGGTTCCGTTCAACCACTTCTTGGGGAGTGTGTAACCCACTTGTAATAGTTTGCAACGCATATAAGAGCCGTCTTCTACAAAGAAACTTGAAACGCGTGTGTAATTCTGATTCAAATCATTGTAGGACAGACGAGGAATATCGTTGCTGGTTCCTTCGCCATGCCATGCTTTCTGCAATGTACCTGCCCAAACGTTTTGCCCACTTACGCCGGAGTATAAACCTTTGGTCTTATTGAAAATATCATTACCGAATGTACCATAGAAGTTGGCTGTGAAATCGATGTTTTTATAGCTGAAACCCAAGTTCAAACCTACCATCAAATCGGGATATGGGTTACCGATCCATGTTTTATCATTTTCATCTAGAACTCCGTCATGATTCAAATCCTTAAAGCGAATGTCACCGGGTTGGGCATTGGATTGTACCAGCTTGCCATTTTCGTTGGTGTGAGCATAAACTTCATCCCAATTTTGGAAAATACCATCGGCTACGTAGCCGTAGAAGCGTGAAATCAAGCCACCGTCTTCATTACGGATAATTTGGTCGCTGTTGAAACCTCCAGTTTGGATAGGACCGTCACCGGAGAATTTAACAGCTTTATTTTTCACTGCGGAAAGGTTCAATCCCACATTATATCGGAAGTCTGCTACTTTGTCGTGCCAGTTCAGACTTAATTCCCAACCGCTAGCTTTCATACTACCTATATTCATCCATACTGTACTGTTCCAGTCGGGGTATCCGATGGCGAAGATATTTTGTTTCTGATAGAGCATATCAGAAGATTTCTTTTGGAAATACTCAAAGGTCATGTCTAGACGGGAGTCAAGGAAGGACATATCCACACCTACGTTCCAGTCTTCTACTGTTTCCCATTTTAGCAAATTATTGCCAACGCCTGATACCATAGTACCTGAAACACGTCCTGGAGCTGTACCGAATACATAATCAGATTGTCCTAACAAAGTCAGCGTAGCATCATTATCTATGTTTTGATTACCTACACGTCCCCAACCTCCGCGTAATTTCAAGTTACTGAAAATCTTCTGGTCTTGCATGAAACTTTCACTGATGATACGCCATGAAGCAGAAACAGAAGGGAAGATGGCATATTTGTTTCCTTTGGGGAAACGAGAAGAACCATCTGCACGAATAGAAGCTGTTAGATAGTAACGATTGTCATAGTTATACATCACGCGTCCTAAATAAGATACTAATGTGCTGTAAGCAGTTTTACCTTCTGACTTTTGGTTTTGTGTACCGGCATTTACTTCCTGCATTTGATCCATATTATTAGGAACATCGTCACGTGAGGCTTTTGATTGGAATTCAGCAAAGCGTTCAGCTGTAAAGCCACCCATTACATTAATATTATGCTTTTCTGCAAAAGTCGTGATGTAAGTAGAAGTATTAGTCCAGTTCCAATCAAGCCATTCCTGCATTTCACGGGAAACATTACTTAATGTAGATTGTTCCAAAGCATCAATATAGAATTCAGGAGTGAATTTGTCTGTACGGCGGAAGTGTGCATTAGCGCCGAACTGCGTGCGCAGGGTCAGTTTTTGAATAGGGCTTATCTGTAAATAAGTATTTACAATTGTACCCATTTCACGGGAGTGGGAATTTTGGCGAGCCAATGAACCGGCAGGGTTCCACTCCTGGTTGTTGTAAGAACGCTGATAGTTATTGAATTCGTTATCCACCCATTGATCTTCCGGCTTGAATATAGTAGTTGTGGGGTCCATAG
>ENA-UERG01003226-UERG01003226.1-human-gut-metagenome-genome-assembly--contig:-NODE-3226-length-10646-cov-2.887880_pt1 | contig 10646 bp, 23 predicted proteins | sample MGYA00242954_ERZ507954 | MGnify/ENA primary metagenome ERZ507954 (study PRJEB26167, sample SAMN06115478) | human gut metagenome | host: Homo sapiens | place: China:Sichuan | collected 2015-01-21... | reverse complement strand
TATGGTATTCTTTTGAGTATGCCTCCATTGCAGCCGTGTTAGAACGCCCGCTGAGCTCTGGAATCATTGACAAGAAAACAGTGATTGTTATGATCGGACTTCCGGTGGGAGACTCTTTGGGGGATTCATGAGTAGGCAACAGGAAAGAGCTACATATCGAAAATGCTCCACCGCTACCTGAACTGGAAAGGTTTCAAAACGGAAGTGTTCAACGCGGGGGATTATCGTCGCATCGTACTCCTTTCCTCTGATGATAAGAATAGTGTGGTCATACGGGAGAGTTGTCTTCGTTTTTCGATCCAAACAATAAAACCGCCATGGAATTGCGTACCAAGTATGCGATGATGGCCTTGGCCGGTAGGGATAGTTGCGTGAAGTGACGGGATAGCACTCATTTCCTTCCTTATGAATGGTGGGGATGTGGGTGTTTTCGACGCAACCAATTCGAATGTGGAGAGACGGTTCTACTCTTTCTCTTTTCTGATCAGTAGAGAGTATATTTTGAATCGGTGTGAATCCATGGGGTTCCATGTCCTCTTTCTCGAAAGCGTGTGCAACGACGAAGCGCTCATTCAGAAGAACTGTGAAATGAAGCTGAATTCTCCAGGTGCGTTTTCTCACCCACCTTTATCGCAGACTACCGATATCGTTCCCGCGAGGAGGCGTTGGTGGACCTTCACAACCGTCTCGAGAACTACAAGAAGAACTACCAGCCGCTGGACCGAGTGCGCGACAAGCCCCACTCCTACATCCGTTTCTTCAACGTTGGCGAGTACATCATCGCGAACCACTGCAACGGCGTGCTGGAGAGCGACGTGGTTTCTTTCCTCCTCAATACGCACCTGGTGCCGCGGAAGATCTGGCTCTGCGTCCACGGCGAGACGGACTTCACGACCAAGGGGATTCTCGGCGGCGACCCCCCGTTGAACGAGAGAGGTATTTGTTTCAGCAGGAAACTGTGTCAGTTCATGCGGGATCAGAAGAGAAAGAGCGTGACAGGCATCACGGTTATGTGCGACAAGTCGCTGCGTGTGGCGCAGACCGTTCAGCCGCTCGAGGGGGAGTTTCACGTAGGGGAGAGCGAGGAGTGGGACGTAGATCGAATACTGCAGTCTGCTGCGGGAGTTGAACGGAGGGGACTATTCTCGCATGACCTACGAGGAGATCAAGAAGAAGTTCCCGGAAGAGTTTGCGAAGCGGGAGCGAAACAAGCTGGAGTATCGGTATCCCGACGGAGAGTCGTATCTGGACGTGAAGGAGCGGCTGAACCAGGTGCTGATGAAGATTGTGGGGTGTCGAGATAGTGTATTAGTTGTGGGGCATGTGGTGGGAGTGAGAAGAGGAGTTGACGTGTAGGCGGTGATTCGGATAGTGATGGCGTACTTCTTGGACCAGCCGATTGCAGCGATTCCTGACATGAAGGTGGATATGCACACCGTGTATGAGTTGGATCCAACGGCCTATTGCCATGATGCCAAGGAGTATCCATTGTACCTTTAGCGGACTTGTTTGTTGCAGAGTGCATTGTGAATTGGGTTCAATGATCAATCATTTCCGTATTCAATAGAGTGAACATCATCTCCTTTAGTAACACAATCCATTCGTACTGCGAAATACGATTCTCCGGTTCCTGAATCACCCCAATCATCCTTCTTCTCCTCCCATTTTATAGACCTTCCCCTGCCACTCTCAATGCATCCATCCAACGCATCAAACGCTCCACCACCGTCAAGATAATTTGAAATTGAAAGAAGGGAAAAGAGGACAAGGAGAGAAAGAAGCCGATATACACAACAGGGAATAGAAGCCGTGATTGGGTACATAATCCCCAATTGGTCTCTAATTCGGTTTCTCTGTTGTGTAAAGAATCTGTTCTATTCCTCAGCAAGTGTCTGAAAAAGAGTAGTGACATCTTGGGAGAACCCCTCGAATTGATAGTCTTCTTCAATTGGGTTGGAGCATCCACTTTGTTCAATTCACAGATATCAAAGGTAGGTGTTGTTCACACTATCGTGGATGATCCGTAGGAGTAATCCAGATTCAAAAACTGTGTGTATCCTCCTCTTTGGATAGAACTTGCCTACAATGGAAACAAAGACAAAGAATCGAGAAGAATTCCAGCGTCATGTAAGACGGAAGAACCAGGACAGGAAAGATTCGCATCCGCTGATCAAGATGGAGCTTCCTCCAGCGGACCCTAAATTGGACAGTGCACCAGGAGAGAACGCAAAAACAGAGAAGGAGGAAGAGAAATCCAAGCCCTTTGTACCACTTGCAGTACCAATGGAATGGAGATTGTGATGATAAGAACTCGAGGATGCGAACACTTGAGAGGAGTTGCATTCGGAGAATTATTGAATTGTTGGATGTTCGGTACGCTTCTCCGTTTTTCGTTCATGTATAGGTCTCTAGACTGCACCAACTTCTGCGCCGTGTTCCCAGAGTTTGCAGAGGTTCGTTCGCAAGTGTTGGCAGATTATTATGACAAGAAGAACGATTTGTATTCGTAGATTTTACGATCTCCATCTCATGTAGCCACAATAGCGCGACTGGTTTCCTATCTCCAGACCATTGTCGGACACCCATCGTACTCAAATCGGACGATACGGTAATTACAAATGTTCAGGTGCCTTGTTTCGGCGGATATGCATCGTAGTTCCTTCGAAGTCATCGAAAGCTGAGCTTTGGAGAAGAGTAGTTCTGTTCCCTGTAGCATATCTGTTTTTGTTTTCTTTGTGATTTGATGGTGTAAAGTAGAGCCTGTTTGTTTGGATCATACGACTATTGAAGAATACCTGCAAACCATGAAAACTGAATTTACGAATGCCAGAACGGTAGGGTCTGTCTCCCGTGCTTCGATCTAGTTTGGAATGAAGAGAGCGAACGATCCCAGTTCTTTTACCTTCGAAGGCCTGTGCTGCGCTGTGCACAGTCCGATGAAGGACGATCTGACCCTCAATTTGGATGTGGTGGAGCCGACCGCCCAGCATCTGGTCAAGAACCACGTAAACGGAGTGTTTGTTTGCGGAACGACGGGCGAGTCGATGCTCCTTTCTGTTGCGGAGCGTAAGCAGGTAAACGGAGATAAGGGGCTCAGAATGGATAGCTTGCGGAGAAGTGGATCGAGGTTGGCCACAAGTACGGCCTCTGCGTGATTATCCACATTGGTCATGAGGTCCTCGCCGTTGCGCAGGACTTGATGCGCCATGCTGCGGTATGAGTCACGTAGGCTATGTGACACATAGAAGTCGGGTGCGGACGCGGTGGCGATGGTTCCTCCGCGCTTTTTCCCTCCTCGTTCGCTGGACCTGCTGGTGCAGTGGGTGGCGGATGTGGCGTCGGCGGCTCCGGAGCTGCCGCTCTTCTACTACCACCTGGACGTGATCAACTACACGCCCTACCCGATCAACCGTTTCCTGGAGTTGGCGTCGGAGCGCGTTCCCAACCTCTGCGGCATGAAGTACACGGACTACAACAGTTTCGTGATGGGACTGTGTCTGGACGCCTGTGACGGCAAGTTCACGGTGCTCATGGGTCGCGAGGACGCCATGGCGGCGGCGCTGGCGACGGGTTGCTGTGGCTTCGTCGGCTCGACGTTCAGCATCATGGGCAAGGTGTACGACCGTCTGATGAACGCGTACGCGGCGAACGACAAGAAGACGGTGGCGGTGGAGATGCAGCGTGCGCGTGCGTTCAGTCGCATCGCGTACCAGTCGGGGAACCGTTACGGCGAGGGCGTGGACTCGATTACGATCATCAAGTCGGTGTGGGAGTTTTTGGGCATTGACAACGGTCCGTGCAGACTGTTGGGGTAGCAATGTGTGGGGGAGTTGAGTGTAGTCGCCGCGTGGAGCCCGCGAAGCTGGAGCTGCTGAAGAAGGATCTGGAGGCGATTGGTTTCTTTGAGTGGATTCAGTGGTGTGTTTGTTGTGAGAGGGTGGTTTATGGAATGGCGATGGGGTGTGTTCACTGTAGATTGATATAGTATTATCATGGGATTGGTAATAGTAACATCATTGAGTATTGAGTGATCTTCATTGAGTATTGAATACAATACAGTAGAATGATCACTGAGGATTCCTCACTTGCAAAACCTCATACGAATGACAATGTACAACTCCTCAATACGATACTCTCCAACAAACACCCCAATGCTTGATCCGAATATCCTGCACATAGTCGGTCATCTCCTTTACCGAGAACTGTCTTCCCAGTGCCGCATTCACCTTCGCGACCACCGTCTCCTTCACGTCCGCATTCACCTCCAAGAACAGCTCCACCATGTCTCCGTCCACGCAGAACGCCATCTCCTCCGCCGCGAACGGCGTCCCGCTGCGTCGCCAGCGCGCATGGCTCAATCCCCCCACCGGCGTGCTCGCCTATATGAAACCCCCTCTCCATCCCCACAGCATCCCTCCCGTCCCCCAGCGCCCGCAGCACCGCAAACTCGCTCTCCTCCACCGCGCCCACCAGTCCCACGCGACCACTCACCGTGCAAAACACCAAACGAAACTCCACACCGGCTCCCGCACCCTCCCCCGCCTTTGCCCTCCCCCCGCGGAACAGCGACCCCGCCACCACACGGTTCACCTGGTCGTCCAGATGCAGCCACTCCCGCGGGGCAAGACGGCGCTGTGGATTGCTGCGATCGATCTCCCTGTCCTCCGCCAGCGCCAGAATGCACAGATTCCCGTAAGCATCGCACACAAGCAAACGGTTGGGGTCCTCAGGCAGACGCGTCATCGCCGTTACATTGCGCCGCACACGCTCGCCCGCCAGCAGTTCCAGCTGCGCCAGCTGTCTCCCCGCGAGGAGTTCTACCGTCAGCCGGTACAATGAAACGCTCCGCAGCACATCGCCGACGGCGAGGGTCTGCGAGGCCTCGTCGGCCGAGAGACAGGTCACACACACCTGTTCCGCCTTGCGACACAGCGACTGCAGGGAGAGGGAACTCGGGTCGAAGTCCAGCACGTGCACCTCGCTGTTCACCCCCACCACTACTTTCCCGCGGTACCCCGCCACCGCCATGCAGCCTCCGGGGAAACTCTGTTCCGCCACCACCACCAGGCGACGCGTGGAATGTTCTATGGAATGAGGGGAGTGTTCTATGGAATGAGGGGAATGTTCTATCGAACGAGTGGAATGTTCTATGGAACGAGAAGAATGTTCTGTAGAATGAGAAGAATGCTCCATCGAATCACCAGTAGAACGTTCTATAGAATGACCACACGAACATTCCATCGAACGATTCTCCGAACACTCCATCGAACATTCCGTAGAACATTCCACGCGGCAGATGAGCAGTCGGCCGCTGGTCGGCTCGCTCTCGGAGGGCAGCACGAAGGCGGTTCCGATGACGAAAAACGGGACTTGTTCCTCGGCGGGCGGGGCGGGCAGCTGGTAGAGTGGCGCGGAGACGACGGCGAGCGGGAATTCCGCGGTTCGTAGGGGGAGGGTGTCGAGGAGGTCGAGCGAGCGTTCGTCGACCAATCGGAGCTGGGCGGGCGTTTTGCCGGCGGTGGGCGGGAGGTCGAGGAAGAGGAGGGAGCGGGAAGCGGATTGGTCGGCGAGAGCGACGCAGTTGGCGGGAGAAGAGCGACGTCGCAGGTGGATGCTGCGGACGTCGTCGATTTCGGCGGCGATGAAACGTCCGGTTTCATCGACGAGGAGGAAGCGATGGCGGAGCGGTGCGGCGGGGAGAGAGATTCCCGCGAGGAGCGGTGGGTGGTCGAGGAGAGCGAGACTAGAGGATAGAGGAGGACGGGCGTTACATCCATGCAGCGTTGGAGTGGAGGAGGACGCAGGACTTGCGTCCGAGGAGGAGGAAGAGTGAAGGGTCGTCGCTGCGGAGCCAGCGGCCGGCGCTGCGTGTCACGTGGAAGCTGCGTTCCTCGGTCCAGCGAGTGGTGTTGATGGCATGGTTGATAGGGTTCGTAGGGTTCACAGGGTGCGTAGGGGTGGTATTGACATCATGATTCATAGTATTGATATCACGATTCATAGTATTGTCATGGATAGTACTGTCATGGTTAGTACCATCATAGCTGACACCATTATGATTCATAGTACTATTATGATTCATAGTACCATCACCACCACCATCACCATCATCACCACCATTCACCTCACTCTCCCTAAAAATACGCAGCGACCCGTCCACACACGACACCAGCAGAAAGAGTCCGTCCTTCTGCCGCGAGAACAGCGACGACTCCACACAGCTCCCCAACTGCTCCCCACTCACCCGCCGATCACCGCGGTAAATCCACAGCCGGTTCGACCGCCACTCTCCCACCGCCACCACGGGCGTTTCACCGTCCTCCTCCAACGCCAATGAACTGATGTCCTCCCCCGCGGTGATCGACACACACACAGAGGGAGTTTCGCCCGACACCGAAAATACCCGGATTTCCCGCCGGTCCGCCACCAGGAAGAAACGCCCGCTGGCGGCGGCGAAGGAAATCGAATGTTCCATTGGAATCTCCGTTTCCCCCACACGGATGAAACGCTCACACACCGTCAGGGAAACTCCCGCCACCGTGTCCTGCAACAACACCACCTCCGACGATTCCGCGGGAATCGACGGTTTCACACTAGAATGAAACTCCCGCCAAAAGGATACGATTCCCGCGAAAGATCGTAGAAGAGGGAACGGTCGGCGTAGGAAACCACACAGCGATCGACTTCCCCGCGGGAAAGTCCCATATACAGCGGCAACTGTTTTCCCGCCAACTCGGGCGTTTCATCGCTGATCACGTGACATTCGACGCCACTGCGAATCTCCAGCATGGCGGCCGTTTCATCGTATCCTCCCGCTCCCACGAACCGAATCTCTTCGGGCGTTTCACCGGCAACGGGAACCATGTCAATAATCGGCCCGGAATTGGCGAAGGAGAGGAGAAATTCGAGCCGATTTGCGGCAATGCGGACGAGATGCGACGGACCGGCGAAACTCCCCGCGAAGAAGACGCGATTGTCGAGGTACCGCACGACCGAAACGCCGTCTACGCGACCCAGGGGGGAGCAGCGCAGCGAGGAATCTTCCAGAAGCAGCAGCGACACGGTTCCGCGGGAGTCGCTCAGAAGGTACTTGCCGGACTCGATCAGGTCCCACGCCAGCGGAGCTTCCAGCGTCGTGTTGATTTGATGCGTCATTTGCCCCGAGAGACTACATGTCAATTGACATGAGGGCAGACTGGATCAGCTGCAGCTGCGAACTGGAGCCGATGATCACCTGGTTCTGGAGAGAGGCTGTGTGGGAGGTGGACAGGACATGTACTTGGGATGATCGTCGACGTACTGTCCGGAAGCGTCAGACTGCTCAGAAGCGGAGAGTGGTCGATGATTTGCTTGTTGGACGCGTCGAGCGCGTACAGCTTCAGATGCTTCTTGCTGTGGTGCTCGTAGAGAACGATGAATCGAATCATTTGCCCCGGAGACGGAAGGAACTGAATGTCGCGAATCCCCAGCTCCGGAACGTGAATGTCGAAGGCGCGGAACGCTACGTTAAACTCATTCGTCAGCGGAATGATCTACACTCATCAAATGACCGTTCTACACACCTTCACCGAACCCATATACACGTGAAGCAGGCAAATCCGATTCGATGGATCCACGATACAGATCCGATCGCCGTAGACGTAAAGGACGCTTAGATGAGCAACCGCTAGGATATATCCACATCGCGACCAATCTTGTTCTTGATGTTACCGGATACCACCGTTGTGATCTTCCCACTCTCCTTATTGCAACTACCTCCTCATACACCTCCATCCTCCACCTACACGAGAACCGTAAAGTAGTAGTCGTCGGTATATACGATAATGTGATCCTTATCGTCCTCTAAACCCTCAGCCGCGGACCACTCTCCGTTACCTGCACAATAGCACTTCGACAGAGCAGCAATTCTTCCGTAGATGGGCACTTCATAAACGGGAATCAACCCCGATTCCGCCACGGAAGACAATTCCAGCTTGGACGTTTTCGCAACAACCACAGCCACACTCGAAGGGGACAGGAAATGGCCCTTTATGCAGTGTGTCACCGCAGTTGGCTGCTGGACAGATACGACGTAGTGGTGGCTCTTTTGATCAACAACCATTTGGTTGTTCGTCCGAGTGGAGCACGGTGTGCAACGGACCTAGAGGCTTGCGGAGGATGCTTTGCTTTACACGCATCGCGTACGATGTGCAAACAAACACGTCAAAGGACACAATCAATATACACACCAGAGTCACCGACTCCCTTCGCCAACTAGCCGTACTACACTCGCACCTCTCCTCCTCGCCTACCAAACCCATCATCGGGGGATTCATCATGCTATTGCTCTGCACGGGAGGCACCTGCTGCAGGTCATTCACGTACATGTAGTTCGTTCCGTTCTGCGGAACGTGTTGCGAATACGAATGTGGCGGCTGCTGCGTGGACACCACTGGAGGCAGCGACTGCGAGAAGTTCGACGAGGGCGCCACGTACGGCTGCATCTGGCCCGGAACCTGCTGCATGTTCGGCAGCTGTGTGTCCACAATCGAGGACGTGCTGTTTGTCGGCTGCATCGTCATCGCACCCAACCACCTACGTAGTAGTAAACCATCTGATTGAGTCCCATGGAACGACCGTTCTCCCCATTCGCCTCCGTCCGCGAGTCTTCGCGCGGAATGAAGTCGATCAGGAAGTCGTACATCTCGTTCTTGTTCACCGCGTCGGTAATGTCCGATTTCTCACGTCCACAGCCCTCCCCGTCCCTACTTGCAACGTGCGTCGCTTGTTGTCTTCGGTGCGCTCCCACGCTCGCAGCGTGAGCTCCCGGATGAATATCTCGCACGCCTTGGCCACGATCACCGGTGCTTCGGAACCGATCATCTAGTTCGCAACCAATCCAACGGCCCTACGCACTGCTGAACCGAGTCGTCCATCTTCATGATCTTTTTGATGCGAGCCATGGGGAGCTCGTGGTGTCGATCGTTCACACTCTTTCCTTCCTCCAACTCCTGCGAAACGCCCTGCCAGAACTGATCCAGACGCGAGTTTGAAACCACCGCTCCGTTTTGCATTCCCAGCTACCCATTCAAACCAAGAGAAGCATCCCCCCACCTGCTGGTACGGATACTGCTGAGGAAGCTGGGGGAGGTTCTGGTGGCTCAAGTACTGATTCGGCAGAACGCCCGAGTTCATATTCTGCATATTGCTCATTTCTCTCAAATCCGAATGGAACGATAGTGAAACGAGTTCACAGAGTCAAAGGAACAATGAAATGAACCAACATCTTTTCCAACAAACAAGCACTACATCCGCAACCCTCCGTCCACGCGAATCACGGCACCGTTCAGCATCGGACACTCCATGATGCACTACGCATCACAACCCTCCTTCATCCCCACCGAAACCACCCTCGTAAAGTCCTCCGGAGTGCCCAGGCGTCGCGGGAATGGAATCATCTCCTCGAGTGCCTCCGCCGCCTCCTCGTACCCGCGCAGCATCGGCGTGTAGAACATTCCCGGTGCGATGCTGTTGTAGCGAATCCCGTAATCCCCGAGCGCCCGCGCGAACGGGAGCGTCATCCCGATCACCGCCGCCTTCGAGGTGCTGTAGGCGATCTGCGCGGCTCCGCCCTCGAAGCCGGTCATGCTGAGGAGAAGGAAGGCGGAGAAGTTACCTGGAGGTGGTGATGATTAACCCGCGCTGCCCGCTCGCGTCCGGCTCCAGCGACAGCATGCGCTGCGCCACCAGACGCGAGAGGTTGAACGTGCCACTCGCGTTCACGTTCATCAGACGATCGAAGAGGGCCAGCGAGTGCACTTCCTTCGAGGACTTCTCGAACAACTAGGTCGAAGAGGGTGGGAAATCCCACTGGCTGCGACGCAGTGATGCCCGCGCAGTGGACCACCAGCGAGGGGGGCTCGCCGAAGTGACGTTCCGTACGGTCCAGCAGCGCGATCACGCTCTCCGAATCCGTCACGTCGACGGGCTGGAAGAGTACGTCATGGGACTCGCGGAGAAGCGACGCCGTCTCCGCCATCAGACCAAACTTCTCAAACAGCATATCCGCGAAGGCCACCTTCATTCCGCGGTTCGCCAACATCACTGCGGTGGCGCGACCCAGTCCGCCCGCTGCTCCCGTTACCAATGCGATTCCGTTTCCAAACATTCAAAAACAATGATCCTATCCCTCCGTCGGGAGAGGGATATAGATCGGTCTTTCCATGCTCTCCAGTGCACCCACTCTTCCCAATTTCATCGCTCCACACACTCCATTCCATCCTCTATCCCTTCTTGTTGCTCAAAACACACTTCCACGAGGTCCACCAGATCGAAGCCATTCCCGTTCCTCCCGTCTCCCTTGTGTTTTGCTTCTCCCACATTCTCATTACCCATGAACGAAGAAGGTATGGATCCAAGAGTCCCTCTCATGTAGAACTACGGAGGAGAACCGCTCCCGAGGAGATGAAGGAGGAAACCAAGGAGGAGGTGAAGTCCGTCGAGAAAAAGGCCGTCCCGCCACCCGTCCGCGAGTATCGTCCTTCCGCCACCGATCCTTCCTATCGTGTCGAAAAGGACCCTCGCTGTAGATTTGCTGATAGTGCACACGATCCGTAGATCGCTGCCTGTTTATGCTTATTTGCGTGGTCTGGGCGACGAATTCGGAG
>ENA-UERG01003216-UERG01003216.1-human-gut-metagenome-genome-assembly--contig:-NODE-3216-length-10669-cov-4.264728_pt1 | contig 10669 bp, 20 predicted proteins | sample MGYA00242954_ERZ507954 | MGnify/ENA primary metagenome ERZ507954 (study PRJEB26167, sample SAMN06115478) | human gut metagenome | host: Homo sapiens | place: China:Sichuan | collected 2015-01-21... | reverse complement strand
AGTCGGATTGTAGGTGATTCCTGTAGAGTCAAAATGGGAGCAAACTCTGACCTTCCACGACGTTCGTTAGCGACACAGTAAAGAAGCAGGACTGCCGAAGCGATCCTTCTTCCTCTTCTTGATCGAGTACATATTTGCACGAACAGAGACACTGGACAAAGGAAGGAGAGGAAGCCAACAACTGAAGAGAACTGTTCAAGTAGCAACTGTTCCCCAGATTGTCCAGTCCTCGAAGAAGACTCTTGTGGTTCCGTCTGCGTGTTCTAAACAATGAGCAACCAAACGGACGATACGTTTCATGCACCCGAAAACTGGGAAAGAAGAAATGAATGGCGAACAAACAGACATTGAAAACCTCCTAAACAAATACAAATGTCAAATAGGTATAGAGGGTCTGCAGTTAGACCACGCGCGGCTTAAGAGTAGAACTGTACTGCTTCATGATCATCTCCAATTCCTGGGGAGACGCCGGTTCCTCTCGTCCCAGCAGCACATTGTCCTTGTGCCTACCCTTCATGCCCCACTCCGCGCCTACGTTCCGGGATGACGGAACCGACAATTATCGCGCGAACACTTTCCCTTCGTGAAGTCTCGACAGACCGGGATTTTCTATACATCAAATCCGCCCCCATCGCCGACATCCGGCGTCGTCACCGCTACTTGTCACCCTTCACCCACTCCTACCCTTCGCAGGATCGTGATAAAACTTGCACGCAGCGCCACGGGTGCAAACGCCCTTCTCGAAGTCTCGACACGGAAACCGGAACTTTCCGTGACTTTTCTTCTCCGGATCCTCCTCCGGTCGCGGCGAGTGTCCCTTCTCCCGTCGCTCCACCTCGCGACCCGGCCGCGGGGAACTCGACATGCGCTGCCGCCACTCCGGCACCGGCGACTCCTCCGCCGGCTTCTCCTCCTTCGCGAACCTTCCAAACTTGCCGCCCAGCGCCGCCTCCTCCTTCTTCGCCTCCAGCGGGTGACTGCGCGCGGCGGCAGCCAGGTCCGACACGCTTCCGAAGGCCTTACGACGCGGCTCTGCGGGGGGGAAGCCGTAGTCGAGCTCGTCCTCGCCGCTCAGATACATCATCGAGCGCGCGCGGGACATCGGCAGCGCGTCCTCGTGCTCCAACACGCCCAACGAATCCACGTAGGAACGGTTCTGTGGCAGCCCGCGCGCAGACAGATACTCGCGTGTGCTGGGGTCGTTGGGGAGTCGCTCCATGGAGGCCACGCGCGAGGCGAGGCGCGGAGGATACTCGTAGTCGCCCAGCGGCAGCTCCACGCCGCTGCGGGAGAGCGAGTTGCTGCGTAGCGTGGAGAAGCTGCTGCGGGAGGGGAAGGCACGCTGGTAGCCCAGCGAGTCCATGTTGCGCGAGAGCGACTGCGAGCGCGTCCAGTTGTCCTCCTCCATCGGCGTCATCGCGCCGCGAAGGTAGTTGCGGCTCCCCACGCTCACGCCGCCGTCGCGGAAGACCGACAGCGAGCCATAGGACTGCGTGCTGCGTCCGTGGTGCATATCGGGGGCAAAGGGCTCGTCGTCCCGGATGAAGGAGTTGTGGCGAACGGAGGGCATGTCGTAAGGACGGGGAGACGCGCGAGGTCCGAGAGGGGGCTCGCGGAGGGACTCACCCAGACCGTTCTGGCCAAAGCGCTTGTTCACGAAGTTGTCATTCGCGATCTCGGGCATCGACTCGATGAACAACCCGTCATCGTCGCCCTCCTCGGGAAGACCACTTCCGATATGAGGACTGTCCAGCGAACGAGGAATCGAATGCGGCTCCGGGAAGCTCCCGGGGTACTCAGGACCCATTCCATTCAAATTGGTGTAGGAACCACTCTCCAGGTAGGGAGCGCTCTCCTGGCCTCTGCGGAAGGCGTTGAACGCACCCTTGTTGTAGACGGAGCGAATGGTATCCGCTCCCGTAATGCCCTGAAGCTGATGTGGGTAACTTCCAGCAATATCGTCCTGGAGCAAAATGTCATCTATGTACGGATCGTTCGGCTCAAGATCCCCTTCCAACGGACCGGACTCATCCACATAGGGAAGACTCAAATCCATTTGCAAGTCGATCGGCATCTTCCGTGCTTTTCCGTTACTGCTATCCTCGTTTGAATCCATGCTACTCGTGCCTTTGGTTTCACTTGTCCGGAGAGCTCCACCTTGCTCAACTGGCTGCGTACCAGCTGCACTTTTGTCTTCAAACAATTCTGCCATGAAATACAAAGAAAAGACACTGATAGATTAAGAATAGCACTTGCATACTACGGCTACAATGATAAAAGAACCGCGGAATCTCTCTCCAATTCGGCAAGGAATGCGTCATGCCGCGAAAAGAGCGAAATTGGGTGTTTCAGGGTCTTCACAACAAGAGCATTTCAGTACGTTCTCCTAATGTCTTCTGATTCGTCCTCTGCTGCGAAGGCCAACAAGCCGACGTCGATTATCTATCTTGGTCATATTCCTGACGGGTTCGAGGAGGGGGAGATGCGTCAGTTCTTCAAACAGTTTGGAGCGATCAAGAATCTGAGACTGTCGAGAAGTAAAAAGACTGGAGCTCCGAAGCATTATGCGTTCATCGAATTTGAGACTCCGGAAGTCGCTTCCGTTGTAGCGGAAACGATGAACAACTACAGACTATTCGGTCGTTCTCTCGTCTGTGAGGTGATGAAGTCGGGTGATGTGCACAGCGATCTCTGGAAGGGATCAAACAAGAGCTTTATCTCGTTCAATCACGCCAAGCGTTATATGAAGAAGAGTAATGCCAAGAAGACTCCCGAGGAGCTGAAGACGATTCTTCAGACGCGAGTGGAGAAGCTCAACGTGCAGATCAAGGAGGCTGCGGCATCTGGTCAGAGCACCGCGATCCTGGAGAAGACCAAGAAGAGTTACAAGGAAACGATCAAGAAGATTGAGAATGGAGAGATTGGCGAAAAGAAGGAGGAGAAGGTAGAAGTGAAGGAGGCGGAGAAGAAGCCTGAGGAGAAGGAGGAGAAGCCTGCCGCCAAGCCTGCTACCAAGCCCGCTACCAAGCCCGCTACCAAGCCTGCTACCAAGCCTGAGAGTCCCGTGACCAAGAAGACGACAAAGATGACAAAGACGGCGCCGAAGAAGACGGAGAAGCCTGCAAAGACAGAAACGCCGAAGAGCGAGAAGAAGGCGGAGACGAAGAAGCCCAAGGAGAAGAAGGAAAAGAAGGGAAAGAAGGGACAGCAGTAAGTTACTTTAGACTTTGTTTCTTACAACACACAAGAAGCATCGCAATTCCTATTACCTCGTAAACCCAGTCTGCTTCGTCAACTCCTCAAACTCCTTCTCCAACTCTCCCATCTCCGAGATCGACGCCCATTTGTCCTGAAGACGAGAATACACCTCCTTCATGCCCTCCACCATATCCGTGATCAACGTCGTCTGCAAATCACTCGACGCTGCTTTCATGAAGGAAAGGACATTCAAGCCACTCACTTGAGCTATCTTCAAAGCACTATCGACCATGAACGACATGTAGTCATCCTTCGTCACTGTCATCTCCTTCATCTCCAGTGAGTTCATCCAGCTCATCTCACTGTGAACAGTTCTACCCGTCACGCTCCCCACAAACACGCACCGCATACGAATCTCCATCACGTGCCAGCCAATGCTGATGTAGTCCCACATGCACACCTGCGCCGCCATCAGCACGCTGATGATGTCTGCTCGCAGACCCACGAAGTGAATATTCGCAGTAAGCTCCTTCAGGTTCAGCTGCAGCGCGTCAATCTGGTTCATCTCCGGAATACACGCTACGTCTCTCTACAACCACAGGCGTACACGTCGTATTGCTAATCGTCGTCCTCGAGTCCAGCGCGTCCAGCAGAATCAATATGCGCTGCTGCAGCAATAGCGAATATGTCTTCAGATACTGCACCAAGCGCGTAAGGTGCGGACGGCACTCCGAGAACATCTCCTCGATCTGACGAAGGCGCAGGTACTGAACATGCATGTCCTGATCGTTCTTCGCCGATTCTACTCTCCACGACTCCCACGACTCGTACCCTGGATGGACTCAATCTTCGTGTGCACGTCGCGCAGGTAGTTGTCCAGCGCGTTGAGATACTTGTCGCAGTCTCGGAGCTGCGTATCCAGAAGCTCCGACTTCTGCTTCGTCGACTTGTTCACCATCTGCAACTCCTTGGCGTAATTCTCTCTTCATCTCAGACTCCATCGACGAACCCACAAGCACTGCAGACGCAGACCGCGGATGTACGACAGCTCGAAGAACCGCGACGTCGACTGGTTCGGAGCGATCAGCACTCGGAAGTTGAGCACAATGTCGCCAATGTTCACCACCTGCTTCAAGAACTCCTTCTCCAAGTAACTAGCTATCAGGCTTCCAGCACACTCACTCCTGACACTCCGACGAGGGCTTCTTTCCGAGGAAGAGCTGCTTGTTGCTGGACAGAATGGCGATGAGCATCGGGAACAACGCTCCGTAGCCCTCGAAGAGCAGAATGCTCCACAGCCGGTTGACGCTCTACGGTGAACCGGAAGGACGATCCGCACTTGTCTGTTCATCACGAATAGCTCCGTGATCCAACACCGCAGCAAGCGCTTCCAGTTGATGGGACAGCTCCGACTCCACTGAACGACGTCGGGAACCAGCTTCTCGCAGACGGTAAGGAATACCTTGGTTTCGATCTACGTAATACTGCTGTTTCGCTCCCACATCCTGGAAGAGGTTGTCTGTCAGCCAGATCGGATAGATGGACTGGTAGAACGTCTGGAACACCACCACAGCCACGTCTTCCGGAAGCGTCTGCAGGACGTACTGCGCCAGATGGCACATGGGGCTGAAATCGGTCTGCGAGGGGTGGGTGAAGGGGTCTCCTCAGGAGTCGGAAAGGATATCTGCGTCATTTGAACGTACTTGCACAGCAGCAGAACATCGTCCTTGATCGTTTGCTCGCAGGTCATCTGGGAAATCGTCTCCGTCACCGACTCGGGAACGAAGGGAACGGCGCTCACCAGCGTCTGGATGTCCTGCTTCGACAGAACGACGCCTCCCTTCAGCAGCGACTCGCAGAGCTTCTTCCACACCTACGCGTGACAACGAGACGCCTCCCGCACCCACGGTCGGATCTCCTCCGGAATGCCTTGGTAGACGGCCTCGCGCACGAAGATAGACTTGAGAAGCGTGCCGCTGTTGTAGGCGGTGAGAAGAGGCAGCGACCACGCGATGGCGGGCGGAGGAGGCAGGGAGAGGTGCCATCCCTTGAGCACGAAGAAGAGGACGTGGTAGAGCTCACCGCAGAGCTGGGAGTTCGCAGTGCTAATGAGGGTGGGCTTGTCGCCGATCTTCAGCTCGATGAGATTTTTGTCGTTGGACTCGCTTCCAGAAGGGATCTGAATGGTGTCCGCCTGATCGGCAGGAGTCAGACGATACACCACTTGCTCCAGTCTACGTGACACGTCCGCTCAGATCCCACTTGTCGTCCTCGAAGAAGAGGATGTCGCGAGATGTCAGGACGGTCATGTAGTTCCGCGCCCACTGGAACTTGTTCTTCTTCCGACTGACGTCCATCGCCGCAATCACTAATGGTGACGCGATTCAGACATCTCAACCAGAACAAGTGCGGAACTTGGAGCGCAGCACCCCGCGAAGCGTCGCCGTTTGATCGTTCGTACATCCGATCTGAATAATCGTGTTGCCCGTGATCAACATGAGAATGTTCATGTTGTCTCCACATGTGAGTACGGGAACGGATCCTTGGCCTCTACAGAGATAACCATCAGTCAGATGCAAAACAAACCTGGAAAACAAGAGCTGCTGCTTGCAGTAATGAACACCCTCCTTCAGCCAGCAAATAACTAGAGAAGTTACTCACTCTACGAAGTCCTCACATGTTTTATTTGAATACTCAAAGACTCCTTTTGGAGGAGACTTGGGTGATTCGTGATAGGACAATTGCTTCGAGGAAAACTGGAAGAAGAGCTGCGGGTCAACGGTATCCTTGAAAGATTCACCTTTTTCCAGTCATTCTGCGATTTACCTGTCGACAACAACCATCTAATGATCAAATCTAGAGTGCAATCCAGCAAATACCCTTGCCACAAAATATCACTGTTCTCCATCGCGCGATTATGAAGAAATCCGAGAAAAACAAATGCGATCCAGAAAAAGCCATGATTCTGAAAAACACAAGATGGAAAAGAGAGAAAGAGATACTACAGTGGGATAGAAGAGTCTGTGAAGAGTCGTTCCGTTGGTTCCCGATAGATGATTCATGATAGATGGAGAAGCGTACTGAATCCTTGTGTGGTTCGATTGGTGGAACAATACCCTTTCGAATGGGTTCATCGGGTGAATTGCATGAGATGGGGATGATGCGGATACAGGTGTAAAAATGAAGGAAATGAAAAAGCGAGAGAGGGGAGATACCCTGTGAGGCAGAAAGGGAGCGCATTCATAGACTGGAGTCATGATGACAGTCGAATGGTATCGATAGGCCAGAGGAATGTAACATTACAGCACAGCTCAGACTGTCATTTATCTTTTCCATAGTACAATATGATGTGATGCATCCCACAGTACTTCCCCGTATTATAGGTAAACTGATGGAAACTGCCCCTAGATCACATTCCCAACACAATCGAAGTACTTCCAAAAAGGGCGGGCTTTCCCGCTCTTTCTTCATGTTTCTGTTACGAATGAGCGCGGACGACGGATTTCATCTGGGAAGGTCCTACAGTTGTTGGAGCATCATCTCGTAGCATTATCCGTGTGGAAATGCACAATTTCCTCACGTACAGCGATGTCGTGTTTAATGCAAGCCCTCGCCTCAATATCATTCTCGGTCAGAACGGATCGGGAAAGGTGAGCATTTCTTCCTATTAAATCATCCCTGTAGAGTACAATTGCCTGCGCTGTCTGCTTGGCTCTCGGAGAAGACCCGAAACTGCTTCTTCGAGGAAACAAGATGGAGGATTTCATTCGATACGGAGAGAGGGAAGCTAGGGTTCGCGTATGATCACTCCATTTTGGGAAATCGTAGGTGCTCCTGAAGGGAGAGAGCAGTGTGATCGCCGTGGAGGTCCGTATCCGTCGCGGCATCAGTGAGTTCTTTGTCAACAACAAGCCGCAAAAAAAGGACAAACTCCGGGAGCTCCGCAGGATGCTAAAGATTGATTTGAGCAACCTCTGCCAGTTTCTGCCTCAGGATCGTGTGGCCGACTTCGTGGCGCAGACTCCACAGAAGCGTCTCCGTGAGTTCGAGAAGTCTGTCGGAGGCGAATCCTTTGTTCGTTTGGCGACGACGAGTGATGTGTAGTACAACACACACACAGAGCTCATCAACACGCAGCAGACCCAGCGTCAGGCGGAGAACGATATCACGCGCAAGCAGCGTGAGATCCAGACCAATGAGTCGATGAACGCCAATCTGCGTCGCGAGAAGGAGAAACTGGAGAAGCAGAAGGAGCTCACCGAGCAGGTGATTCCGCAAATCCTCTTCCACCCTAGAGCCGTCTCCTGGAACTCCACATCAAGATGATCACCTATGACGCCAACACGAAGATGGCTCGCGAGCTGAAGGAAGAGGTTTCCGCGTTGAAGAAGCAGCTGAAGGACCTGGACGCGGGCGACCGCGACCTCCGCCTGCGCATCCAGGCTTACGACACTTCGGTGTCGCACCTCGCGACGCTGTAGCGCTAGGAGTTTCCTTCCCATCAGATTGAACCAGCAGAAGCAGAAGAGTTCGCGTCTGGAGCGCGAGTTCGACAAGCAGAAAGAGAAGTACCGTTCGCTGATGCTTTCCGTAGCGGCCGTTTCTCGCTCTCACGTAGCTGCAACGCGCGGAGAAGATGCTGAAGAGCATCGAGGAGAACCGTCTGCAGCTGAAGCAGAAGGTAGTTCCGCCCTCTCCCTTCAACGTAGCTGAAGCAGAAGCAGAAGCAGCTGCAGCAGCTGCAGACCTCACTGGAACAGATAGAGGACCCCGCGACGCTGCGCGAGCGGATCGCCCAGCTGACGACGGAGATGGCGACGCTGCGTGAAAAGCGGAGCGATCTGGCGGAGCCGCTGGACGAGCTGCAGAACCGGCGGTCGGGTCTGACGAGCCAGCTGGCGACAATCAAGTCACAGCTGCTGAAGGCGACGAACACGGCGCAGGTCCAGCAGGAACACATCAAGAACACAGACAAGGTGGACGAGAGACGTGAGAGTGACGCATAGAACGCGTTCCAGGCGTGGAAGTGGATTCGTGAGAATCAGAGTCGCTTCCGCTACGCGGTCTACGGACCGATTCTGAACGAGGTGCAGTTCAAGGAGCAGCTGCACGCACAATGGTTCGAGAACGTGGTCGCGCGCAACGTGCTGGTGTCGTTCGTGACGCAGTGTCAGGAGGACTACGACTTGTTCCTGAGCGAGATCCGCGAGAAGCTGGGGATCCCTGTGAACTGCATGCTGGCCGACGTGGGGAAGAGCGGAGACGCTCAGTCGTAGGACCGAATCACGATCCGACCGGCGTTCTCGCAGCAGCGCATGGCGGACCTGAACCTCACGGGCAGTCTGGCGGAGCTGGTGGAGTGTCCGGAGGCTGTTCGTCGTGCGCTGTACAACTACACGACCTTCCCCTACGTGATGACGGCGAGAGACAACTGGTCGACGCCGCGGACGATGAACACGGAGGAAGTAGAGTCGGGGTCGGTGGCTGAGGAGTAGCGAAGCGACGAGAACACGGACTCAAGTCTGATCGTGATGACGCCGCACAGCCAGTAGGCATCGGGAGGAGATGAGACGACAGGGTCCGCACGTACGTCTCACGCTACAAGAACAGCGTGACGGGCCGCAACGATGTGTCGTCGCAGATTTCGGAGCTGCGAGCCAATCGCATGATTCGGTTTGGCGACGCTGCGAACCAGGAGCTGATCGTAGTTGTTTGGGGAGGTTGAGACGCAGGCGGAGCTAAAGCAGAAGAACGAAGAGCTTCTAAAGGAGAAGAGTCGAGTGGACTTCGAGGTGGGCGTTGGAGAGGAGGGCGACGTGTAGACCAGCAAGATCAAGAAGGAGCAGGATGCCGTGAACGCCTCTATCCAGTCGCTGGAGGAGAAGCGTCGCGCGCTGGAGAAGACGAAGCACGATCGTGTGAAGATGCAGAACCAGATCAAGTCGACGACGGCGGAGGTGGGAGTGGCGCTTGGGTAGCATACAGGTGGAGACGATTCAGGAGGAGCTGAACCGCGACGTCAACGAAGACAAGCAGAAGCAGATCGAGGAGATGAAGCGGCTGAACGCCCAGCGACTGGAAGTGCTGTCGTCGCGAGAGGAGATTCTTCGCCAGCTGCTACAGCTCTCCATCTGTCGCGAGGCGGTTGCGCGTGTGCTCCAGGCACAGCAGTCGTTGCTGGAGGAGCTGCGACACCAGTTCGAGGAGGCGTCGCGACAGAAGACGGCGCTGAAGAAGAAGAAGGAGGAGACGGAGGCGAAGCTGAGCAACAAGAAGGCGGAGCTGAAGAGGATGCGAGTGGGTCCTTCAAGCGTGCGTGACACGTAGGACTTCATCTACAACGAGAGCGGTCTGTTCCGCTGCGGCAACAACCCGAACCCGAACGAGTTCAAGTGCGTGTGTCCGGACGGCAAGTGCGTGAAGAGCGTTGGGGAGGACGTGAGGAGTGAGTTCTAGGAGAAAACGGAGCTGCTGGACCAGGTGTTCAAGAAGGAGTTCCCGAAGGACCTGGACGAGTGTATGGCGATGCTGAAGATGGCGAAGGACAAGATCAACGAGATCCGCGTGAACTCGCGGGCGATTCAGGAGTACGAGAAGCGCGAGGCGGAGATCGCGCTGATGAAGAAGGAGCTGGAGCAGATGATGTGGGCAAGAGGGACGCGATCGATCGTAGAACGAACCAGAAGACGCTGGTGGACGTGCTGGAGAAGAAGGAGAAGGACTTCAAGGAGACGCTGGACCGGCTGGTCGACAAGCTGAACACCAACTTCACAGTGTTCATGCGGAACATCCATTGTCAGGGAGCTGTCGAGCTCATCAATCGCGACAGCTTCAGCACGATCGGCTTGGACATCAAGGTGAGTTTCCGCAGCGGGCAGGAGGTGCAGAGTCTGAACGGAATGGTTCAGAGCGGCGGCGTAGGAGTGGGGAGGTGCGATGAGTGAAAGGAAAAGTCGCTGTCGACGATTCTCTTCCTCCTGTCGCTCCAGGAGATGGTTTCGTTCCCGTTCCGGTTCATCGATGAGGTTCGGTTGTCGAGGAGTGTTTATGTAGATTAACCAGAACATGGACAAGCGCAACGAGCGGTACGTGATGAAGCAGCTCCTTTACAAGGGAAACAAGCGCGACTCGCACGCTCCGCAGACCTTCATCATCACTCCGAAGCTCCTCGCGGACTTCCCGTAGTGGCTTGTCGTTGGCTTCACCGCAGATTTGACAACACGGTCACCTTCCACATCATTTTTCAGGGCCAGTACCTTCCGGCGGGATTCTGCTGGGACACGGTGGCGCAGTATTACGTGGACATGGCGAAGAAGAAGGCGATCACGGACCAGCCCGCGGAGGCTGAAGAGAAAGAGAAGGAGGAATCGGAGGCGAAGCGGCGAAGAGGCGTGTCGGACGAAGAATGGTGTGTTTGTTGTGTAAACCGTTGTGTGTTTTGTATTCCATGGACAGCAAAGGCATAACCAAA
>ENA-UERG01003212-UERG01003212.1-human-gut-metagenome-genome-assembly--contig:-NODE-3212-length-10677-cov-3.915094_pt1 | contig 10677 bp, 10 predicted proteins | sample MGYA00242954_ERZ507954 | MGnify/ENA primary metagenome ERZ507954 (study PRJEB26167, sample SAMN06115478) | human gut metagenome | host: Homo sapiens | place: China:Sichuan | collected 2015-01-21... | reverse complement strand
AAAAAAATTAAAAAAATACAAAATTTTTCTGGACAAACAGAAAAACTTGTGATAATATAATGAAGCACGATTTGAGAGACAACAAATGTGTTTCATAAATATCGATGCGTGGCTCAGCTTGGTAGAGCGCTGCGTTCGGGACGCAGAGGTCGCAGGTTCGAATCCTGTCGCATCGACTGACTGGTAGAGACCGTCAACCTTAGAGAGATCAAGGGTTGGCGGTTTTTTCATATATAAAATTGCCTTGTCAAAGACTTCGCTGCAGTGTATAATTGCACTGATGATTTGCGAGTGAAGAACACGGGAGGAAGACATGGGAAAAGACGTTATTATTGCATGTGATTTTAACAGTAAGGCAGAAGTCATTGCGTTTCTTGAGAAGTTCAAGGACGAGAAGCCGTTCGTCAAGATCGGAATGGAGCTTTTTTATGCGGAAGGACCGGACATCGTGCGTACCATCAAGGGGATGGGACACAAGATCTTCCTTGATCTGAAGCTTCATGACATTCCGAACACGGTGAAAAAGGCGATGGCGGTTCTCTCGGGGCTGGATGTTGATATGTGCAATGTACATGCAGCGGGAACGAAGGGCATGATGCAGGCGGCACTGGAGGGACTGACGAGAGCGGACGGCAGCAGACCGCTTCTGATCGCGGTGACGCAGCTTACCTCCACGAGCGAGGAAGTGATGCAGCAGGAGCTGTGGATTGACAAGCCGATCGATGAGACGGTCATGCACTATGCGAAAAATACCATGGAAGCAGGACTGGACGGAGTCGTATGCTCGCCGCTTGAGGCAGGCAAGGTACATGCAGTCTGCGGAGAAAAGTTTTTGACGATCACACCGGGCGTGCGTTTCGCGGACGGCGATGTGGGAGATCAGAAGCGCGTGACGACACCTGCAAAGGCAAAGGAACTCGGATCGGATTACATCGTAGTCGGAAGACCGATCACACAGGCGGCGGATCCGGTAGCGGCATACCGCAGATGTGTGGAAGAATTTGTAGGTTAGGACGACATACACGAAGAGGAGATGGACGAAACAGCCTGGTCTCCTCTTTTTTTCATAGGAAGAAAAGGACGGTGGGGAAGATGCCTCAAAAAGGATTCAGCGGAAGCACATTGAAGTTGATCGCGATCATCACGATGCTGATCGACCATATCGGAGCGGCGGTCATTGCCAGACTGCTGATTGCCGGGCAGGGGAGTGAGATGCTCTATAAGATCTATTATGCGATGCGCGCCGTCGGCAGAGTGGCATTCCCTATTTTCTGTTTTCTGCTTGTGGAGGGATTTTTTTACACGGGCAGCCGGAAAAAATATGCACTTCGGCTGTTTGGATTTGCCCTGCTGTCGGAGATACCGTTCGATCTGGCATTTTCCGGGAAAATACTGGAATTCGGCTATCAGAATGTATTTTTCACGCTGCTGATCGGGCTGCTTACGATCATGCTGTTTGATGAGGTGGTAAAAAAGCAGGAGTGGCATCCGGTTTTGCGCAGTGCGCTGCTTGTCATCATCACATTCGGGGGAATGGGTGCGGCCTATCTGCTGCACACAGATTATGATGCAAAAGGCGTGCTCGCAATTCTGGTGTTTTATATGACGAGACAGATGCGGGGATTACAGATCGTGGCAGGCTGCCTGGCGTTCTGCTGGGAACTTCCGGCGATCGTGGCGTTTATCCCGATTGCGTTCTATAACGGGAAGCGCGGATGGAACATAAAGTACCTGTTCTATGCGTTCTACCCGGTGCATCTATTGGTTCTTTATCTGATCTGTGTAGGGATGGGAACCGCGCAGATTGCGGTGGTGTAGGAGAGAAAGAGAGGAAGAGAGTAAGTATGGAGATATCAAAGGAGACGCGGAAACGGATGATGCAGATCATTGCATTTGGGATTCTGCTCTATTGCGGGATGGAGCATTTTGACGTGGTGATCGGAGCGGTGGATTTTGTGCTGGGGATTGTGATGCCGTTTCTGGTTGGAGGCGCGATCGCATTCGTGATCAATGTTCCGATGAAGAGTATCGAGCGGCATTTGTTTGTGAAGAACGGGAAGCTTGCAAAATGGAGAAGACCCGTTGCCTATCTGCTGACGCTTGCGCTTGTGATCGGTATTATCACGCTGGCACTTGTGGTCGTGATACCGGAGCTTGGAAATACGATTTCCATGATTGTACAGCAGGTTCCGGTTGCGGTAAAAGCCGTACAGAAGTGGCTGACAGATCTTCCGGACAGCTATCCGGCACTTGCCCCTGCGGTGGCGGAGCTTAATATTGACTGGTCGTCGCTTGCCGACTCGATTGTGACGTTTGTGCAGAATTTTGCGGCGGGGGTTGTGAGCTCCGGCGTTGGTATTTTTTCCGGGATCGTGAGCGGTGTGGTGACGTTTGTGATTGCGTTTACGTTTTCCATCTATGTGCTGTTCCAGAAGGAGCGTCTGGCGAGACAGGCAAAACAGATTCTGTACGCCGTCTTTCCGGAGAAGACCACGGAGAAGATTCTCTCGGTGGCAGCCCTGTCCAATCAGGTGTTTTCCAGTTTCCTGTCCGGGCAGTGCGTGGAGGCGGTGATTCTCGGCACCTTGTTTGTCATTACCATGTCGATTCTGGGGATGCCGTATGCGATGCTGACCGGAATCGTGATTGCGATAACGGCGCTGATTCCGATTTTCGGCGCATTTATCGGATGTGTCATCGGAATGCTTCTGATCGTGATGGTAGATCCGGTGCAGGCGGTGTGGTTTCTGGTGCTGTTTCTGGTGTTGCAGCAGATTGAGGGAAACCTGATCTACCCGCACGTGGTGGGAAACTCCGTCGGACTGCCCTCCATCTGGGTGCTGGTGGCAGTGACCGTCGGCGGCAACATGTTCGGCATCCTAGGTATCCTGGTGTTCATTCCGCTCTGCTCCGTGCTGTACGCACTGTTTGCCATGTTTGTGAAAAAAAGACTGCGGGAGCGGAAGATTCCCGAGAGCCGCTGGAACGCGCCGTCAGGCGGCGCTGCGGCGGCCGGACCCGCAGAAGAGCAGTCTTGTGGATAAATGACAAAAAGCCTTTCGGAAGTGTAGGAGGGACTTCCGAAAGGCTTTTTGAAATAGTGTAATATAGTATATGGAATATATATAAAACCCGCCGGCAGTGCCGGTGAGAGAGTTTTTAGGCGGAACTGACAGAACCCCAACCCCCGCGTCGAAACTCAACAGCTCCTTTTGATGATTCTATCTTATCGGGAAAATGTGTCGGAAGCTTGACGGCAAAATGAAGAATGTCTTAATATAGTGTAAGAAATTTCTAAAAAGTGGAAAATATTTATAAAATGGCGTTGGAAAAAGGGGAAGCATTACTTGGAAGCATACGAATATCTGGAAAAAATAAGAGCGGCGGCGCCGCGGGTACACTGTATCACGAATTATGTGACGGCGCATGACGTGGCGAACATGATCCTGGCGTGTGGAGCGAACCCGGTCATGGCGGACGAGCCGCAGGAGATGGGAGAGATCACGGCGCATGCGGGGGCGCTCGCCCTTAATATGGGAACTCCTGGCGAGCGCAGAGAGCAGGCAATGCTTGCGGCGGGAAAGGCGGCAAACGCGAACGGGATTCCGGTACTGCTTGATCCGGTCGGTGTCGGTGCGAGCGCATTTCGCCGGAAGATGGCAGAAGAGCTGTTGGAGGCGGTGACGTTTACCGCCATACGCGGCAACATGTCGGAGATCCGGATGCTTTCTGAACTGGCAGAAAAAAAGGTGACCGGCTCATCCGGCGGCGTGGATGTATGTCCGGTGGATGTGGTCACGGAGGAGACGCTTGCGGAGACGGTCGCATTCGTAAAAGCGGTCTCTAAGCGCCTTGGCGCGGTGCTTGCGGTGACCGGTGCGATCGATCTTGTCTCGGACGGACAGCAGTGTGTGGTGATCCGTGGAGGAAGAGAGGAGATGAGCCGGGTGACCGGAACCGGGTGCCAGCTCTCCGGACTTGCTGCGGCATTCCTCGCGGTGGCGCGGGATATGGAAGCGCCGGCTGGAAGCACCGGCGGGAATACTGCGGGAGAAGCAGCATGCGCGGCGCGCGGCATGGAGGCGGTCGCGGCGGCAGTCTGCGTGATGAATGCAGCAGGAGAGATTGCATGGGAGCAGCGCGGTTTATGCGGCGGAAATGCCTCCTACGGGACCGGTATCATTGATGCTGTGTACCGAATGGACCAGAAAATGCTGGAGGGAAGGATTCGTTATGAAGTGCGGTAAAAGAGATTTGCTGCTTTATGCAGTGACTGATCGAAGCTGGAGCGAGGGAACAACGCTGGGGGCGCAGGTGGAAGAAGCGCTCCGGGGAGGCGCGACATTTGTCCAGCTGCGGGAAAAAAAGCTGACCGGGGAAGCACTCCGTGCGGAGGCGCTTGAGATCCAGGCAGTGTGCCGGCGGTACGGCGTGCCGTTTGTGATTAACGACGATGTGGCGCTTGCGAAAGAGATTGACGCGGACGGGGTGCATGTCGGGCAGGATGATATGGAAGCCGGCGATGTGCGTGCCATTCTGGGCGCGGACAAAATCATCGGCGTATCTGCGCATAATGTGGAAGAAGCGCTCCGCGCAGAACGCCATAGCGCGGATTATCTGGGCGTTGGCGCTGCGTTTACGACCAGTTCCAAACCAGAGGCGGGACACATTGATGCGGAGACGATACGTGCCATCTGCGAGACGGTAAAGATTCCGGTCATTGCGATCGGCGGCATCAAGGAGGAGAATCTTCTGCAGCTGCGCGGAAACGGTCTGTGCGGCGTTGCCGTGATCAGCGCCATTTTTGCACAGAAGGATATTGAGGCGGCGACGAGGCGTCTGCGCGCTCTGGCAGAGAAAATGGCGGGGGATCAGGAATGAAGGGTGCAATTTTTGATATGGACGGCACGCTGTTAGACTCCATGCAGGTGTGGGTTCACGTCGGTGAGCAGTATTTGCGGAATCGGGGAATCGAACCGGAAGAAGGGCTCGGAGATGTGCTTTTTCCCATGAGCATGCGGGATGGAGCAGTGTATGTGAAGGAAAAGTACGGTTTGCCGGATCCACCCGATACGATTGTGACGGACATGGACGCGATTGTGTTTGCGGCATACCGGGATGAGGTTCTGCCGAAGCCGGGCGTTGCGGCATATCTGGAATCGCTCAAAAAGCGGGGAATACCGATGGCGGTCGCCACCGCGACGAACCGGCCGATGGTGGAGGCGGCGCTCGCGCGGACGGGACTTGCCGGCTATTTTAAACAGATTTTTACCTGCACGGAGATCGGCGCGGGAAAAGAAAGGCCGGACATCTATCTGGCAGCGGCAAAGGCACTTGGTACGCACCCGGCGGACACCTGGGTGTTCGAGGACGCGCTCTATGCGATTAAGACGGCAAAAGCAGCTGGGTTTTATACGGTGGGGCTTTACGATGAGACGAGCAGAAATGATCAGGAGGCGATTGCCGGCCTGGCGGACTGCTATGTGCGGGAGATTCAATCTGTTTCCGCACAAGACGGTGCTTGAGAACGTAATGCTGGCGCCTGTTCATGTAAAAAGATGGAAAAAGGAAGGACAGAAGCTTTTGCAAAAGAACTGATCGGAAAAGTAGGACTTGCGGACAAGGTTGTCTTTATGGCGGATGGAAGAATTCTTGAGGAAGGAAAGCCGGAGGAGATTTTTTACAATCCGAAGACGCCAGAGGCAAGACAGTTCCTGCGGAGCGTTCTGTAGTAGAGTGATGAATAAATTTGTGATGAGACAATCTTTGCTGCTGCTTTTGACGGCAACGATCTGGGGCGTTGCGTTTGTGGCGCAGAGTGTTGGAATGGATTATATCGGACCGTTTACCTTTAACGTAGTGCGGAATGTGATTGGCGGGCTGGTGCTGATCCCATGTATTGCAGTGTTTCATAGAACAGGTGCAAAGGGAGAGGATGCCGGAAAGACACCGGGAAGCCGGAAAAATCTGCTGCTTGGCGGAATCTGCTGCGGGGTCATGCTTTTTGTGGCAGGCAATCTGCAACAGATCGGAATACAGTATACAACAGTCGGCAAAGCAGGATTCATCACAGCGATGTACATTGTGCTGGTGCCGATATTAAGTATTTTTTTAGGAAAAAAGGCGGGAATCAAAATCTGGACCGCTGTGGCGCTGGCTGTCGCGGGGTTATATATTTTATGTATGACAGATGGCAGCTTTTCCCTGCAGAAGGGAGATCTGTTCGTTCTGCTGTCGGCATTTGCATTTTCGGCGCACATTCTTGTTATTGATCATTTTGCGCCGCTGGCGGACGGTGTAAAAATGTCGTGCATCCAGTTTTTTGTGTGTGCACTGCTGTCGGCGGTCTGCATGTGGCTGTTTGAGAAACCGGATATGGGAGCGGTTCTGCAGGCATGGATTCCGGTGCTGTACGCAGGTGTTTTTTCCTGTGGCGTGGCGTACACACTCCAGATTGTCGGACAGCGTGGCATGAACCCAACGGTGGCGTCCTTAATCCTCAGCCTGGAGTCTGTAATTTCATTGATTGCAGGCTGGGTAATATTAGGGCAGGCGCTCTCGGTACGTGAGCTTTCCGGCTGTGTGCTGATGTTTGCTGCAATCATTCTGGCGCAGCTTCCGGAGCGGAAATGCGGCGCGTGATTTCCTGTGATTTTGCAAATTTAGCGTAGAAGTGCCAGAAAAACTGTGATATGATAAAAGAGGGAAAACGCCTTCGGATTCCGAAGGCGTTTTCTGTTACAGAGACATTTTAGGACACGAAAGCTGGTAAGACAATGATACGCAGAGCGGTACTGCAGGATATTCCTGCATTGATGGATATATATAATGAAGCGATTCTTCACACGACGGCAACGTTTGATACGGAAGTCAAAGACATGGAGAACCGGAAGGCATGGTTTGCGGAGCATAACGGGCGCTATGTCATTTATGTTGATGTGGAGGACGGCAAGGTGGCGGGATATGCGTCGCTTTCCCGTTACAGGGACCGCAAGGCATTTGACCCTGCGGTGGAGATTTCAATTTATGTACACAAGGATTATCGAGGGCGTGGCATCGGCCGCAACCTGATGGAGAAAGTGCTTGCCTATGCAGCGGAGTGTGAGGAGATTGACACGGTCATCTCTTTAATCACCAGTGAGAATGCGGCGAGCATTCATCTGCATGAGGTGTATGGATTTGAGTATTGCGGTCAGATTAAAAATGCAGGGACAAAGTTTGGAAGAAAACTCAGTCTGAATGCATATCAGATTCTATATGACAGGTAGAGAGGATATAGGGCAAAAGCTATGATGAAATATTTTATGACCGATAATCAGGTGATACATGAGGAGGAGAAGCTGCAGGACGGCGTGTGGGTGCGGATGATCAGCCCCACGCAGGAGGAATGTGAGGAGATTGCCGATGTGCTGAATGTGGATATCGACGATATCAAGGCAGCACTCGACGAGGAGGAAAGCTCCCGTATCGAATTGCAGGACGGATACACGCTGATTCTGGTGGACGTTCCGACGACGGAGATCCGGCACGATAAGCAGTCCTACACGACAATTCCGCTCGGCATTATCTTAACGCAGGATGTGATCGTGACGGTGTGCACGGAGGATACGCCGGTGCTTAAGAATTTTGTGATCAACCGCGTGAAGGAGTTCAGCACGAAAAAGCGTCTGCGCTTTGTGTACCAGATTCTGTACCGCACCGCGACAATCTATCAGACCAACCTGCGCATCATTGACAAGCGCCGCACGGAGATTGAGGAGCGGATCGGACAACACACCGAGGACGTGGATCTGATTGATCTGCACGAACTGGAGTCCACGCTGGTCTATTTCGCCACATCCCTGCGTGCAAACGGCGTGGTGTTAGACCGGCTGACGCGCTATAAGAGACTGGAGCAGTACCCGGAGGATACGGAGCTTCTGGGGGATGTCATAGTCGAGAACCAGCAGGCGATCGAGATGACTTCCATCTACCGTGACATCATCAACGGTACCAGAGAACTGATGTCCTCCGTGATTGACAACCGCCTGAACAACGTCATGAAGTATCTGACCTCAATCACGATTGTCATGGCGATTCCGACGGTCATTTCCGGTATCTATGGAATGAACGTGGATGAGCGGTGGATGCCGTTTGCTAATACGCCGCACGGATTTTTGCTGATCTGTGTGCTGACTCTGTTGATCTGCATTATCACGATGCTGATACTGCGTAAGAAAAAGATGCTATAGAACAAGCGGCGGGAGAATCTGCCGCACGATCGAATCACGGGCGGCGCAGCAGAGCAGCTGCGCGGAGAGAAGAGTATAATGAAGACAAAAATTTACGGAACCATCGGACCAGCATGCTGTGATACAGAGATGCTGGTTCATTTGTTTGAAAAAGGAATGACAGGAATCAGAATCAATCTGTCCCATGCGGATCTGGAAGAAGCGGATGCGTGGATCTCCGGCATCCACAGCGCATGGAGCCGACTGCATGACGGAACGCCAGAGATTCTGATTGACCTGCGGGGACCGGAGCTCCGCATCGGTACGCTTGGGGCAGAGCGTCTTTTAAAAGAGGGAGACGGTCTGAGCCTTGTGGCGGACGGACAAAACAATCTGTTTGATCCGACGGAGATTCCGGTGCCGGGAACGCTGCTTGTGGCGCTTGCGCCCGGACAGGAGATTTTGCTGGACGACGGCAGGATTGCATTAAAAGTAGAAGAACAATTCCGCTGCGGATCGTCTGTCGCGGTGGAATGTACCGTTGTGCGGGGCGGCGTCTTAAAAAGCGGGAAAAGTATCGCGGCGCCCGGTGTGGAGATACAGACACCGACGCTGACGGAGCGTGATTACAGGAATCTTGCCAGAGTAAAGCAGTGCAGGATCACAGGGGTCATGCTTCCATTCGTGAGAAATCAAGAAGACTTAAAGAACTTAAAAGAAGCTTTAATAAATGAGGATGCCGGGGACATCCGCATTTTCGCAAAGATTGAGAATCTGCAGGGAATGGAGCATCTGGGGGAGCTGCTGCCACACTGCGATGAGATCGTGATCGCCAGAGGAGATCTGGGGAATGCGATGCCTCTAGCAAAGCTTCCGTGCGCGCAGGAGGAGATTGCGGATCAGTGCAGAAAGCACGGGCGTGCATTTATGGTCGTCACGCAGATGCTCGCTTCCATGGAGTATCGGGCGGTGCCGACGCGGGCGGAAGTGTCCGATATATTCCGTGCGGTGCAGCAGGGCGCGGCATCTGTGATGCTGACGGGCGAGACCGCTGCGGGAGAATATCCGCTGGAGGCGATGGAGGTTCTGGTGGATACGGTGCGGGAAGCGGAGCGGTATCTGGAAGAACGCAGATAAAGGGGCATAAAATGTCATTTATCCAGCATCTTTTTGTATTCACGTGGACTTTGTCCCACATATTTTCGGAAGAGGCGTGAAAAATAGCCCATATCGGTGTAGCCGACGGCGTTGGATACTTCCGCAACGCTCATGTCCGTGGTGTTAAAGTAACGCAGCGAGGCGAGAATGCGGTGCTTGTTGATATAGGTGGTGAGTGTGTCCCCGACTTCCTTTTTAAATTCGTTGGAGAGATAGGAAGCATTTTTGTCAAACTCCGCGGCGAGCGTGGCGAGCGATAATTCCGAGGCCAGGTGTTGATTGATATAATTGACCACGCTTCGTATCAGGTAGGAATAATTGTCATAGGTAAAGTTTTTCACGAGCAGGCAGTATTTGCGCACCATTTCATAAGGAAGATGCGACAGTTCCTGCGCCTGCACGGTTTCGTTAATTTTAAGCTGAAAGGTATGCATCTGCTTAAAGATATAGGCGGGATGCACCTGTGTGTCCATCATTTTGGCAGACAGAAAAGTGTTGATGTAGGAGAGATATTCCTTTGACTGGGAGAGTGGTGTCTCGGAAAAAGAAACCGCAAAATTCAACAGGGATTTCATGCTTTCGGAGGAGGCTGTCTGATCACCGGTGATGACAGCATCGCCACAGGATTTTATGTGTTCGGCGAGGTTTGCCATATAATCAGAAGTAAATTTGTGAATCCGTTCCTCGTTAAAGTCAACTTCGTGCTGTTCGGAGGTATAATTGATATACTCGACGTGATTGGCTGCAAACCCGGGGATAAATGCAGTGATCAGATGCTGCAGTGTGGTGATCAGACTCTGCATTTCCACGACGGGAAGATTGTAGTAGACCTGCTGCATGCTGGATGTATACTGTGGCGGAATGCCGTTCTCCTTCATGATGCGGTTGATGACAGCCGGAGTTGCAGGTTCGGTACGGAATGGCATGAAGCCAAACATATCGGGATGCTCCTCGTTTGTAACTGTGATAATCAGATTGTAAAAGCCCAGAACACTTTTTAACACGATAATCTGCCAGGCATCCTGCTCGGGAGACAGGGAGAAGATGGCAGAATTTGTGGAATAGGTTCCCCAGACCATTTTGCGAAGCCCCATGTCCAGCCGCTCCAGATCGGAGTAGGGATAATGCATCAGAAAAGAGTCGACTTTGTAGGCGTCTAAGATGGTCTGGCGGATGACCGGAAAACAGTCCTCCACGGAAATATAGGGCAATGACATAAGAATCCTCCTTGCTTGATCCGGAAACTGTTAGCTGCAAATAACAACGTGAAAAAATTTTAGCATAAAACAAATATAACACAAAAATAATC
>ENA-UERG01003208-UERG01003208.1-human-gut-metagenome-genome-assembly--contig:-NODE-3208-length-10685-cov-4.680524_pt1 | contig 10685 bp, 7 predicted proteins | sample MGYA00242954_ERZ507954 | MGnify/ENA primary metagenome ERZ507954 (study PRJEB26167, sample SAMN06115478) | human gut metagenome | host: Homo sapiens | place: China:Sichuan | collected 2015-01-21... | reverse complement strand
GACGGATAAATCGTTTTGATTCGGTCATCGCGGTCTCGGCGCTTCTGATGGTATTCTCTCTATTCTTCAATTTTTTTGAATTGGCATGAACATGAACGAAACAAATTCGATTTATCCGTCCGTTACGATTCTGGGCTCTACAGGCTCGGTCGGAGAACAAGCGGTGGATGTAGCCCGTCGGACGGGGGCTAAAATCAACGCGCTTTGCGCGGCGAAGAACGCAAAGCGCGTTGAGGAACAGGTAAGGGAATTCAAAGTTCCCGTTTGCGCTATGGCGGACGAAGTCGCGGCGCGCGACCTGCGGGAGCGGCTTGCCGATACCTCTGTCCGGGTGCTCTCCGGCATGGACGGCATCTGCGAAATGATTGCAGAGCCGCACGCGGGAGACGAGGTGGTGCTGAACGCCGTGATCGGAGAAGCGGGACTCCGCCCGACTCTGGCAACGCTCCGTGCGGGCAAGCGGCTGGCGCTTGCCAACAAGGAATCGCTTGTCTGCGCGGGCGAAATCGTTATGAAACTGGCCCGTCAAAAGAGGCAGACCATCCTGCCGGTTGACAGCGAGCACAGCGCGATTTTCCAATGCCTGCGGGCGGGGAATCCGAGAAAGATCAAAAAGCTGCTTCTGACTGCCTCGGGCGGTCCGTTTTACGGCTATACCAAGGAGCAGCTTGCCGACATCACGCCCGAGCGCGCACTGGCGCATCCGACATGGAAGATGGGGGCAAAAATCACAATCGACAGCGCCACACTGATGAACAAGGGCTTTGAGGTCATCGAGGCGGTTCATCTGTTCGGAGTTGCCCCGGAGCAGGTGGAGGTGTTGATTCACCGCGAGAGCATAATGCATTCGGCGGTCGAATATACTGATAACAGCGTGATTGCGCAGATGTCTGTGCCGGATATGCGGCTTTGCGTCCAGTATGCGCTGACGCACCCCGCAAGAGCCGAGGCGGTTATTCCCGAACTTGACCTGTTCCGCATCGGGAAGCTGACCTTTGCGCGCCCCGACACCGAGACCTTTCCGTTGCTTGCACTGGCGCGGTCGGCAATTGCTTCGGGCGGGGCAGTCCCCGCAGTGGTGAACGCCGCAAACGAGGTGGCGGTGGCGGCTTTTCTTGGAAAAAAGCTCACGTTCCCGGGAATAGCCGAGGTCGTAACCGAGACCGCAGAGCGGTTGCGCACCGAAGCAAGCCGTGCGGAAACGGTGGAGGACATTTTTTCCTTTGACGCAAGAGCCCGAGCAGTTGCAAACGAAATTCTTGCTCTGCGTTTCTGACGCAGAACGAACCCTTAGGAGGATACCCGTGATAGTCCTGTATATTTTACTGGCAATTTTCATTTTCGGCTTTCTGATCTTCATTCATGAACTGGGACATTTTCTGGTCGCGCGGGCGTGCGGCGTGAAGATTCTGGAATTCGCCATCGGAATGGGACCGCGCATTCTCTCGCACCGTTCGAAGAAGAGCGGCACGGTCTATGCGCTCCGCGTGCTTCCCATCGGAGGCTTTGTCAGTATGCTCGGCGAGAGCGGCATGGAACTGGCGCAGGGAAACGAGAAGGGGGAGACCGTGGTCGAAGATCCGAACAACCCGCTTCTCAACGACATCCAACCGACGGATGCGGAATCGGAAAGCGTTTCGTCCGAGGATGAGAAGCACGCCTACTGCAACCAGAGCGTATGGAAACGGATTCTGATCTCGCTCGCAGGACCTGCGATGAATGTTCTGCTCGGCTTCCTGCTCATGTTCATCATGGTCGGCTCTATGGGGCAGCATGGCTATCTCGGCAACACCGTGATTGCGGGCTTTCCCGAAGGAAACATCAGCCAAAACTCAGGGCTGATGGTGGGGGACGAAGTCCTCAAAATCGGGAAGGTGTCGGTTCACACGCTTTATCAGCTGAACTATGAAATCACTTCGCAGGGCTACCAAAAAGTGGATGTTACCGTCCGTCGGAACGGCGAGAAGGTGGTTGTCAAGGATGTTCTCTTTCCAACCGGCGTGCAGAGCAAAACCGCTTTCGGACAGATGGATTTTCAGGTGTACAGGGAGAACCTGACCCCCGCAAAGCTGATCAAGCACAGTTTCTGGCAGTCCTGCTCGGCGGTGAAAATGGTATATGATTCGCTGTTCGGGCTGATCGGCGGGCGTTATCCGGCGGACAGCGTGTCGGGACCCGTCGGCATTACGGGAACGATCGCGCAGGCGGCAAAAAGCAGCGCGTTGGAGGTGTTGCATCTGGTGATTGTCATCTCCATCAACCTCGGCATCATGAATCTGCTTCCGCTTCCCGCACTGGACGGCGGACACATTCTGCTTTACGTTGTAGAGCTGATCCGCGGCAAAAAGGTCAAACCGCAGGTTGAGGGCATCATCAACTTTGTCGGACTGATTGTTCTGCTCGCGCTGATGGCGGTTGTCATGGCAAAGGATATCATCACGCTGTTCTGAGGAAACAACATGGAATATAACAAGATCAGAAGAAAGACCCCGTCGGTTCGGGTCGGAAACCGCATGATCGGCGGAAGCGCGCCGATCGCGATTCAGTCCATGACCAACACCGACACCTACGACCATGCCGCAACGCTGGAGCAGGTTCGCGCTCTGGAGGCGGCAGGTTGCGACATCGTGCGCGTAACCGTCCCGACCCCCGAGGCGGCGGATATCATCCTCGCCCTGCGCGAGGGCGGCGTAACCGTTCCGATCGTCGCGGATATCCATTTCGATTACAAAGCGGCTCTGCGTTGCGCGGAATTGGGCTTTGACAAAATCCGCATCAACCCCGGCAACATCGGCGGGGAAGACCGTGTGCGGGCGGTTGTCGAAGCCTGCGGCGCGCGGAACATCCCGATCCGCATCGGGGTCAACGGCGGGTCGCTTGAAAAGCATATTCTGGCTAAGTACGGCGCTCCGACTCCCGAGGCGCTTTGCGAAAGCGCGCTGTACCATGCGTCGCTTCTGGAAAAATTCGATTTTCATAATATCGTCCTGTCCATCAAGACCTCGACCGTGCACGACATGATCGAGGCAAACCGCCGTCTGGCTTCGCTTTGCCCGTATCCGCTTCACCTTGGTGTGACCGAAGCGGGCGGCGGGGAACGCGGATTGCTCAAGGGCGCGATCGGAATCGGCTCGCTCCTGTCGGACGGCATCGGGGACACCGTGCGGGTGTCGCTGACCGATGATCCTGTGCGCGAAGTCTCGGCAGCGAAGCAGATTCTGCGTGCGGTCGGCATCGACGGTCAACGCGGACTGGATATCATCAGCTGTCCCACCTGCGGGCGGACAAAAATCGATCTGATTCCGCTCGTCCGCCGTTTTGAAGACGCTGTGCGGGAAGAGGGACTGGAGGATCTGCCCCTGCGTGTGGCATTGATGGGATGCGTGGTCAACGGTCCGGGAGAGGCGCGCGAGGCGGATGTCGGCGTTGCGGGCGGAATTCACGAGGCGGTTCTGTTCCGTCACGGGGAACTGGTTGAGAAAATCGCAGAGGATGCAATCATCCCGCGCCTAATTGCGGAAATCAAAAAGATGGGGAACGAACGGCATGAGTAAGACGCTACCCGAAATTTTTTCCAAGTACCGCGCGGACGAGCCGGATCTCGGGTTAATGCTCTCCGCAGACCCGAATTCGATCCGTCTGCGTTGCGACAAGGAGCAACGGATTATCGAAATTCACGCCGATTTCGCCGCTCCGATCCGCCGCGGGGATCAGTTCCGCGTCGAAGCGGGAATCCGGAAGGCGTATGATCTGAACTTCGTCCGGATTTTTCCGCATTACCCGAACGCGACCTTTACCGAGGCGAATGTGCCCGACCTGCTTGCGGAAACCAACCGCATGGGCATTGTGGCAAACGGCTTTTTCAACCGTTGCCATTACCGCCTTGACGGGAATCGATTGGATATCGAGATTCCGTTTTCGGACAGCGGCGTGGATCTTGTGACCAACGCCAAAACCCCCGCGCTGATGGAGGAAATCATCCGGAACGAGTTCGGCACGGAAATCAAAATCAACATCCGCCGCGAGGAGGGCTACGATCCGAGCCTTTATGCCTCCGAGTTGCAGACCATGCAAAACGCCATGTCGCATGAGGCGGCGCAGGCGCAAAAGGAGTATGTGCGGGTGCAAGCCCAACAGGCGGCATATCAGGGCGGTCCTGCCGTGCAGGAGGCCGCTGTTTTGCCGCGCATTCCGAGCATCTACACCGACCTTGACCCGACCCCACGCAAAATCTCGGACACCATGTGGGAAATCGGGCATTCGCAATTCGACGTCAGCGAGCCGAAGGTTCTGCTCGGCAATGCTTTTGAAATTACGCCGACCGCGATTGCAACAGTCAACCACCCGCAGAAAAATATCGTCTTTCTGGGCGACGTGTTCAACTTCACCGCCGAAGAAAACCGCACGGGTGACAAGATGGACGTCACATTCGATCTCTTCGACGGCGACACCTCCATTGAGCACCGCACCTTCGGCATGGAAATCGAGGACGCAAAGTCGCTTGCCGCAATCGTAAAAAACGGCGGGACTTACGCCATGCGCGGATACGTCAAGCAGATCACGCGCAAGGGGCGAACCGATCTGGACTACAGCTTTTTCTATACCGACATCATGCAGATTTCCAAAATCACGCGCAAGGACACGGCGGAGAAAAAGCGCGTGGAATTACATCTGCACACCACCATGTCCACCATGGACGCGCTGATTCCGCCCGACGTGGCAGTGAAAACCGCCCTGAAATGGGGGCATCCCGCGGTTGCGATCACCGACCACGGCAACGTGCAGGGATTCCCGGACGCCATGTTGGCTCTGGAAAAAGCGGCAGGGGAGGACAACCCGTTCAAGGTGCTCTACGGCATCGAGGCATACTTCGTCAACGACACCGCAAGCGCAGTGATGGGGAACTGCAACCCCGATTTCAATGCCGAAACCGTTGTGTTCGATATCGAAACCACGGGTCTTTCGGTTCGCAACTGCAAAATCACCGAAATCGGCGCGGTCAAAATCAAAGACGGAAAGGTGCTTGACCGCTTCAACACCTTTGTCAATCCGGAATGCCCGATTCCGCCCGAGATTGTCGAGTTGACGGGCATCACCGACGAAATGGTTGCCGACGCGCCGCTTGTTGCCGACGCGCTGAAATCCTTTTTCGCTTTCATCGGCAATGACCGCGTGAAGGAAGGGGAACCTTACCCGCTCCTTGTGGCGCATAATGCCAACTTCGACATCGGTTTTATCCGCTACTTTGCCAAGGAAGCGGGACTGCCGTTTGAAAACCCGTATCTCGATACGGTCGGGCTTTCGAAATTCATCAACCCCGAGTTGAAGTCGCACAAGTTGGATGTAATTGCCAAGCACTACGATCTTGGCGATTTCAATCATCACCGCGCCTGCGACGACGCGGAAATGCTGGCGATGATCTACTTCTGTATGATCGACCGTCTGCAAAAAATGGAGTTGAAATCCCTGACCGATCTGCGCCGCGACATGACCGAAAAGGCAGACCCGCTGAAGCTGCCGACCTACCACCAGATCATTCTGGTGAAGAATCAGGTCGGGCTGAAAAACCTCTATAAACTGATCTCCTACAGCTATCTGAACTATTTCCGCCGCTATCCGCGCATTCCGAAAACCGTACTCGAAAAGCACCGCGAGGGCTTGATTGTCGGTTCGGCTTGCGAGGCGGGAGAATTGATGCGGGCGATTCTGGAAAACCGCCCCGACAACGAGATTGAAGAGATTGTCAATTTTTACGACTATCTGGAGATTCAGCCGATCTGCAACAACCGCTTTCTGATTGCCGAAGGAAAAGTGGCGGACGACGAGGGCTTGCGCGACCTGAACCGTCGGGTTGTGGCGCTCGGAGAGCAGTACAACAAGCCCGTTTGCGCCACCTGCGACGCGCATTTTCTCAACAAAGAGGACGAACTGTTCCGCAAGATTCTGTTGGCGGGCATGAAGTTCAAGGACTACGACAAGGAGGTCGGGCTGTATTTCCGAACCACCGACGAAATGTTGGAGGAATTCTCCTATCTCGGGGCGGAAAAGGCTTATGAGGTCGTGGTCACCAACACCAATAAGATCGCCGACATGATCGAGCGCGTCCGCCCGATTCCGAAGGGGTCTTACACCCCCGAAATGGAGGGTGCGGAGCAGGAATTGCAGGATATGTGTTGGGCGAGAGCCAAGAAAATGTACGGCGACCCGCTCCCGGAAATCGTGACTGCGCGGCTGAATAAGGAACTGACCTCCATCATCAAAAACGGCTTTGCCGTGCTGTACCTGATTGCGCAGAGACTGGTTCATTTCAGTGAAGAGCAAGGATATCTGGTCGGCTCGCGTGGGTCGGTCGGCTATTCCGTTGTCGCAACCATGGCGGGTATTTCCGAGGTCAACCCTCTGCCGCCGCATTACTACTGCCCGAACCCGGACTGCAAGCACAGCGAATTCTTCACCACGGGCGAGGTCGGCTCGGGCTTTGACCTGCCCGACAAGATGTGTCCGATGTGCGGCACAAAATATCACGCCGACGGGCACGACATCATGTTTGAAACCTTCCTCGGCTTCTACGGGGATAAGTCCCCCGATATCGACCTGAACTTCTCGGGCGACGTGCAGGGGAGGGTTCACAAATACACCGAGGAACTGTTCGGCGAGGGGCACGTGTTCCGTGCGGGAACGCTCGGTACGCTTGCCGACAAAACCGCTTACGGCTACGTTGCGAAGTACATCGAGCAGAAGGGCGTCAGCCTGCCGCGCGCTGAAATGAACCGTCTGGTCAACGGCTGTACGGGCGTCAAGAAGCTGACGGGACAGCACCCGGGCGGTATCATCGTTGTGCCGCAGAAGTATGACGTTTACGACTTCACCCCGGTTCAGCACCCCGCCGACGACCCGAACTCGGATATCATCACCACGCACTTTGCGTTCTCCTATCTGCACGATACCATTCTGAAACTGGACGAGCTCGGGCACGATATGCCGACCAAGTACAAGTGGCTGGAGACCTTCACCAACACCTCGGTCAACGACGTGGCAATGAACGACAGCTCGGTTTATGAGTTGTTGGAATCCACCAAACCGCTCGGCGTGACTCCCGAGGACATCGGATGCCAGATCGGGACTTACGGACTTCCCGAATTGGGAACGCCGTTTGTGCAACAGGTGCTGATTGACGCAAAGCCGCACAACTTTGCCGACCTGCTTCAGATTTCGGGTCTGACGCACGGCACAAACGTGTGGCTGAACAACGCGCAGGATCTCATCAAGGACGGCACTTGCGATATTTCCCGCGTGATCGGAACGCGTGACGGCGTTATGCTCGACCTTATCCGTTACGGCTTGGAAAACGCGCACGCGTTCAAGATCATGGAAGCCGTCCGAAAGGGGAAAGGGCTGACCCCCGAATGGGAAGCCGAAATGCGGGAGCACAACGTTCCCGAGTGGTACATTCTCTCCTGCAAAAAGATTCGGTATCTCTTCCCGAAGGCACACGCGGCGGCATACGTCATGTCGGCAATCCGTCTGGCATGGTACAAGGTTCACAAGCCCGTGGAATTCTACTGCACCATGTTCACGGTCGCGCCGAAGGGCTTTGACGCAAGCATTATCATCAAGGGCGTGCAGAACGTCCGTGCGGTTATGAAAGACATCCAACAGCGCGGCAAGGACGCGTCTCCGAAGGAGCAGGACAGCATTCCCGTGCTCCAGTTGGTCAACGAAGCCATGTCGCGCGGAGTCCGCTTCCTGCCCGTGAGCCTTGCGGTATCGGAAGCCTATGTATTCCGCCCCGAAAACGGAGCAATCCGGATGCCGTTCTCGGCGCTCCCCGGGCTTGGCGACGCGGCGGCGGACAGCATCATTCAGGCACGGAACGAAGAGCCGTTCTTCTCGGTGGAGGATCTCCAGACCCGCGCAAAGGTCTCCAAAGGCGTGATTGACATCCTGCGGGAGGCAGGTGCGCTTGACGATGTGGACGAAACCGACCAGTTGACCATGAAATTCTGACAGAGCCAACCACCAAGCTTTCATCGTTACGCAGAAAGGAAAAAATATGAAACGAACACGATTAACAGTCCTTGCGTTCATTCTATGCTTCGCGTTTTTTCCCGGGTGTGCAAGCAATCGGTACAAAGGTTCATTATCCTGTATGTATTATGCCGAAACATCTGAAGAAACTGACCTTGTAAATTTGACGGAGGATGCACAAAAAACAATTCTTTCCATGCTCAATAAGGGAAAATGGGAAAACGATATTACCGATTGTTGGTGTGATTTCAAATTTACAACAAAGAATGCAACAATTTGGTATCATTCACGGTGTGGAATTTTTAACGACATCACTCATCATCGCTCAATGCATTTGTCCGATGCAGATAAAGGGATTATCAATACATTGCTTGGTGTTTCAGGCTCCGTTGTCATGACAATCGCCGAAACGCTCCCAAGCTGTGCCGCTTTTGAATACAAAGACGGAAAACCGTATTGCTTTTACGCCTACGATGATGACGGAAACCTCTGCCGCGTGTTTTGGAACAACTTTGACGGTCTGAATGAAAAGGATCGGATTCTTGTTGATTACAAGGATACCATCGTGACTTTGAATGATAACGAATATCCGAGCGGATGGACACCGCAGTATGAGGTAACGGCAATCAATGTTGTATCCGAGGAAGCGCGGAACAAAACAACACCGACAAGTTGACAGATTACAAAAAGCAAGGCGACACCCGATCGGGTGTCGCCTTGCTTTTTGCGATAGAATTTGTTTGCTATCGGTTTATTTCAGATTCTCCATCACACGGTCGACCCATGCGAAGGCAGCGGTCTTTTCCTCGTCCTTGAGTTTCGTTCCGAAGATCGGGAAGCCGCCGTCGATGTAAAGAACTTCGTCCGCAACGTTCGTGCCTGCCTCGTTCAGGATGTCCTTGAGCTTGGTTGCAACCGCTTCGTCACCGTCAATCATCAGGGCAACATTCTGCGCGCGTGCCTTGGTCAGTTCCTTGCAGAACAGGCGAACCGTGTCGTTGATGTCCTTCTTGGCGGAGATTGCCAACAGGACGATGCGCTCCTTATCGCAGGGATATGCGGGCGGAATCACGTCAACTGCGTTGAACGCCAACGAATAGTGATCCTTGATCTCGTTTGCGAGGTTCAGGACTTTTTTCTTTCCCGATCCGCAAAGCACTCTCATTTTGATAGCCATTTTTCATTCCTCCGTGTGAATATTTCCGATTCCATCTGTTTTATTATACCATACTTTTTGGCAAAATGGAATAGCAAATCAAGAATTTTTTCAAATTCCGCGCCGATTTTTGCCCTTAGTTCGTCTGCGGGCATATTTTTGCGCCCGCGCTCATACGCTGATTATCGGAAAGGGGTGGAATTTATGAAACACACACGCAAAAAAGCGCTTGCCGTCCTTTCGGCAATTCTCCTGTTACTGTCGGGGACGGTTCAGTCCGTTCTCGCGGAAGAAGCCGCCGTGCCGACCTCCGCCGAAAAGGCCGACGCAACCGCGACGGAAAAGGTTCTGTCCGACCTCGGCGTGGAAGAGGGAAGTCTCGAACTGCCCTGCAAGAGCGCAATTCTGATGGAAGCAACGACGGGAGCGGTTCTCTACACGCAGAACGCCGAGGAATCGATGCCGCCCGCATCGGTGACGAAGGTCATGACATTGCTGCTTTTGATGGAAGCGATTGATTCAGGGGTCATCCACCTTGACGACAAGGTGACGGTCTCCGCCAACGCGGCATCCATGGGCGGCTCACAGGTCTATCTGAAGGAAGGCGAGCAGATGAAACTGGAGGATCTGCTCAAATCGGTTGTAATTGCCTCGGCGAACGACGCGGCGGTCGCGCTTGCGGAATACCTGTACGGCAGTGTACAGGCGTTTGTCGGGAAGATGAACGAGCGCGCCAAGCAACTTGGTATGACGGGGACTGCGTTTGAAAATGTTACGGGTCTGGACGATACTGCCGAGCACCATCTGACCAGTGCGCGGGATATCGCCATCATGTCGCGGGCGCTGATCGCGCATCCGACCGTTCTGCAATACAGCTCCATCTGGATGGACACCATCCGTGACGGCGCTTTCGGGCTGACCAACACCAACCGTCTTGTGCGCTTTTACCCGGGCTGTACAGGGCTGAAAACAGGCTCAACATCGAAGGCGGGCTTCTGCATCAGCGTGACCGCGGAGCGCGACGGTTTCTCGCTGATCTGCGTGATTATGGGGGCGGAATCGAGGGATGTGCGCAATGCCTCGGCGGTATCGCTTCTCGATTGGGGCTTCGCGAATTACGGACTGTACCGTGCGGAGGGAAGCGACGCGGAAACGGTGGCGGTCACGGGCGGCGTGAAAAACAGCTGTGCGCTGAAGTATGACGTATTTTCCGTTGTTCTGCCGAAAGCGCAAATTGCGGGCGTGGAGCAAAGAATCATGAAGCCCGAAACGGTTGCCGCTCCGATTGAAAAGGGAGACGCGATCGGCTCTGTCGGGTACTATATCGACGGCAAGGCGATCGGTCAGGTTTCGCTGACGGCAAGCGAGGAGATTGCCAAAATCGGCTTCTTTGATATCCTCGGAAGAATGTTGGCGCGCTTTGCTCTGATATAACGCGAAAAAGCACGAAAATCTGCCCGTTCTTCGGATTTTTTTGCGAAAGCCATTGCATTTCCGACGA
>ENA-UERG01003200-UERG01003200.1-human-gut-metagenome-genome-assembly--contig:-NODE-3200-length-10720-cov-5.528235_pt1 | contig 10720 bp, 8 predicted proteins | sample MGYA00242954_ERZ507954 | MGnify/ENA primary metagenome ERZ507954 (study PRJEB26167, sample SAMN06115478) | human gut metagenome | host: Homo sapiens | place: China:Sichuan | collected 2015-01-21... | reverse complement strand
ATTTATATCGATTTTGCATGATATAAGTACACAAATGAACAGAATCGTAGCAAACAGAAAGGCGGTAAACCGGAATAATATAGGTTTCACGGTGCTGTACTCCTTTTTCATTGAAAAGGGCATTCCAAAAGCTTGCGACATTTGGATGCCCTTTGTTTTTATAGGATAGATTGATTTACTCGGTCTTTTCCGACTCGACAGCCTCCACTACGGGCGTAGTGGACACCTCCGGTGTTTCGGTGGTTTTGGTCACCTCAGCAATCGGCTCGACCGTTTCCGTCTCCGCAGAAACCGCTACCGCTTCCGCAGGTTCTTCGGCAGATTTCTCGGTCTCGGGCGCAACGGGAATCGCGCCGACCATCATCTTGACATAGCCCGCTTCAACCATCTCGTCCTGCGACATCATCGGCAGACGGTAGTCGGTGGGTTCGGCTTCCAAACGCTTGAGCTGCAACTCTTCGCCGCAGATCTTTTCAATCAGCTCCAGCGCGTGCTTGAACTTCCGCTCGCCGCGGATCTTCATCAGCACAGGCGTTGCGGCGTACTTCTTCTTCGCGGACATATCCTTGAAGTTGTACTTCGTGTCAACAAGCGACTGCGGGTCAATCGCAAGGTAAAGGTAGAGTGACTTGGTCTTGACGTCCATACGCGCCAGCTTGGTTCTGCCCTTGTTGAAGGCTTCATAGCCCCAACTGGTGCGGCATTTTACGCCCTTGTAGGCAAGAAGCGCGTTTTTCAGCTCGTTGTAGTACCCTTTGACGGTGTCATCGGCAAGCGCCATTTTGGCAAGGAAACTCTTGCGGTAGCGGTAAACAAGCGTGACTTCGCCGCGCTTCTCCCGCTCCAGAAGCTCCGCATACGCTTCCGGGTTGGCTTTTGCGTCAATATAAACAATCCGCTGACCGCCGAGCATTGCGGGTGCTTCCTCCGCTCCGGAGTCCTCGGCGTTTTCGTCGTCCTCGGAATCCTCTTCGTCGGAATCCTCTTCCTCGTCATCCTCTTCGGGTTCTTCGGGTTCTTCTTCGGTCAGATCGGCATACGCCGCGGCGGCGGGTTCTTCCGCAATCGCTTCTTCCAAGGCTTCGTCCACTGCCGCTTCGGCTGCTTCCTCGTCCTCTTCGGTCAGTTCGATCGGTTTCTCGCCTTCGGACAGCACCGAATCGCGGATATCCGCAATGACCGCGTCAATCTCCGCGTTATCCGCTTTTCCGGTTTCAAGCGGCTGTTCGGATTTCTCCAGTTCTTCTTCCAATTCCGCCGTGACCGCAGGGGAGATGTCCTCTTCGGTCAGTTCAATCGCGTCGGACGCGTCTGCGGAGATGTTCTTTGCTTCCTCGAAAGCGGTGTAATACGCGGCTTTCTTCACGCTCTTTTCGTCGGCTTCGCGGATGCTGTCCGCGTCGGTTCTGCGGTCGGCTCTCTGTTCCACCCGATCCGCCAACTCGCGCGCCACATCGTCATCCTCGGCGATTACGGGCGCTGTTTCCCCGCAGGATGCGGCAACCGTTTCTCCGTCGGCAGCTTTGGCGGTTTCGGCGGGTTGCGCCGCTCCGGGATGTACGTCTGCCCGGCTCTGTGCCTGTGTGCGCTGTTCCCTGAGATCCGCAAGGCGGATATCGTACAGAACCTCGTTGATTGCGCGGTTCAGTTCGCGCTTTTGCTCTGCGGCGGCTTTTTCTTCTTCCTCTTTTGCGTACCGATCAACGGCTTCCGCAAAGGTTTTCGGTTCGTCTTCCTGCGTCCGCATTTCGGGCAGGTTGGGGTTCAACGGGATAACGGTTGGCTTTTCGTCTTTTCTCTGCGCCCGCTGTGCCCGCACGAGGTAGACCAAAGCGACAACGAGGACTGCGACTGCCAGAATGATTGCTGTCATGCCGATTGGCGTGAACCAGAACGGCGCGGCGTTCGCCGTTTCGCTTCCCTCCGCGTATGCGGGGACTGCAAGCAGGACTGCCGCAAGGGTCAGGAGCAGGACTGACAGCGCAATTTTTGCAATTCGTTTCACTTGCATTCTTCCCATTCTCTGTCACCTTTCCATGATAAATATCCATCTTTCCTCTATTATACCACACCCCTTTCTTCTTGTCAAGGTTTTTTTCGCAAAATTAGGGAAAGACCTTGGAGGCGCAGGGACGCCTCTTGAAAGAGGCGTCCCTACCCTCCAAACCTCCCTGACCCTCCGAGAACTTCCCCCAAGAGCACCCGCCTTTGCATGGTGAAAATTTGTTTCGCTCTGTTTGGTGCGGGTGCTCTCGGGGGAAGTTTTTGTCGCTCGGGGAGGTATAGATTTTTTACAGGGTGCGGCTACGCACTCGCTTGGCAGGCGTAATCTCGGCACTTACGTATGGCATTGTAAGTCGTTAATAAGTAACATTCACCCGGCACGGAACGACACATGGGTCGTTCCCTACAATACCGCATTTTAAGGCAATACCCCGCATATCGTTCCGCGCCCCCTACTCACCCCGCCAATCGGGCGCGATAGCCGCACTCTGAAAAAAACACCTCCCGTCCAAAACCAAAAACTTCCCCCATATCCCCGCCACTCTCAAAAAGCGAAATAAATGATCAATTCGTAAGTGGCGGGGATATGGGGGAAGTTCTCGGTGAGTGAGGGAGGTTTGGAGGGAGAGAGCCCCGTCTTTCAAGAGGGGGCTCTCTCCCTCCAAGGTCTTCCTTCCTCCCTCCGAGGTCTTCCACTATCCCATCAAACCATCCGCAAGTGCCAGCGCGTAGCGGCGAACGGACGCGTCGGTCGGGAATTCCTTGTCGCGGTAGGGCAAGCGGAGAATCAGAATCACACAGGGACAAGGGGTTCTGCGCAGAAGTACTACGCCTGTCGCCGAGCGGATACCGCCGTCGCGCATTCCCGCTTCCCGCGACAGAGAAGTCAGAATCTGCTGCGCCAGATCGCCCGAGCGAAACCATCGCGTCCGCACTCCCCGCGCAAGGATCTGCCGCCGCGCGGACATAAAGCCGCAACAGGCAATCCGCACCCCAACGCCGCGCCACGTCCGCGCAACGGGACGGTCTGCCGAAGCCTTCGTCCGGATCGGGAACTCCGCAGGAGGTCATCGTCTCGCACCCCCGCGCGTCCAACTCCCGTGACAACGCGCTTCCGATCAACTCTACCGTATCCGGCTCCACGCCCCGACAGTTCACCCGCCGGGTCATCCCCGTGTCAATCATAATTTTTTGCATGATGTACGCTCCTCTCTCCGCCTGCGGCGGTCAGTTTCAGTCTATGCCGTAAGCCGAGAAACGGTCAGAAAAAGAGTGCCGCAAGCAGAAAGATCAATAACGTCACGCAAAGAACGGCGGGAACGCGCCGCGCAAGCCTCGGGAAAAAGCGCCCGAACAGCCGCCGCGCCACGGCAAGGCAGACCGCGCTCCGCGTCAGACACGCGAGATAGTCGGGCAGATAGGAGAACCCCTCCAAGCGGAAAAAGTACGGACCGACCGAGATCATCCGCACCGCGTAAGCATACGGGTACGGATAGCGTGCCGCGAGAGACGAACCGAAAGTCAGAAGCGTCTGGAGTACACAGATCAACAAAAGCCCACAGCCCGCCGCAGTTCCGACAACCAGAGCGCGCTCCCCCCGGCACGGCAGAACCAAGGCGAAATACGCGCTGAGCAGGACCAGCGGCAACAGGGTTTCGCGCCACAGAAGCAACAGCGGGCGCAGGAGCGCCTGCCAACCGTCGGGCAGTTTCAGCGCAATGTTTTCGGGACGGTAACCGGGCGCACCCGCCGGAAACAGACCAACCGTGCAGAGCGCAACCGCCGCAAAAGCAAGAAGTGCGAAAATGTCCGTCCCCCGATCCCCGACCGACGACAGCCAGACCGCACAGCCGAGGAAAAGCAACAACAACACGGGTTTTCCGCCACCCGGGAGAATGGTTTCAAACGAAAAGGAAAGGTAGTCGCGCATACAGTCAAACGCCGTGAATACCGCATACATACCGAGCAACAGCGCAACTGCTGCGGCAAGCACCCGCTTGGCGGGTCTGTCCGCAAGCGGCGCACGGAACAGGCGGCGCAGAAGCGGATAGCAGACCACCGCAGGAATCAGCGCGCCGAGCACCGACAGCAGGAACAGCCAGAGCGTTTCGCTCCCGCCGCCGCGCCACGGAAAGCGGAGCAGCGTATTCCCGACCGTAAACAGCGCCGCCAAGGCAATTTTGTGAAGCCCGAGAGGCTTTTTTTCATTCGTTGTCATGGACATCCCTCCGGTTCACCGCCTGTCCCGCGCCGCTTTTCGGAAACTCCGACAGCACCGTTTTGCCGCTTCCCTTCGGCGCAGGAGAAAAGCGCGGCAGGGCGGCGCGGTCGATGTTTCCTTCCGTCAGTTCATACACCCGGCAGTGTACCGTCCGATCTCCGGACAGCATCGCCTGCAGATCATACCCCATCGCAGGCGTGGACAGCCCGCCGAGCGCCAGAAGCGCGGCGGCGTCCGGAGCGGTTACCACCTGCATCTCGGGCGGCAGGGAATCCTCCGACAGCAGGTCGGCAAGCGCCGCGTCCGATACGCCGTCCCCGAACACCAACACCGCGCAGTGCCCGAACAGCGGAGCGCGCGGAAAGCCCGAAAGCGCCGCGCCGTATGCCTCGGAAGCGGTTGCGCCAACGGCTTCAAGCACCAATCGTTCCGCCTCGTCCCCTTCGCGCGGAACCAACACTTCAAGCGAGATCCGAACGCCCGCTTCCTCCGCGTCAATCCCGATCGCCGCCACCAATGCGCCCTGCTCCGGCTCTTGCCCGCGCAGTCCCCGGCAGGAGAAAAGGGAGAGCGCCGCCGTGCACACGCAAAGGAGCGCCGCAACCCGCCGGGGGCTGTTCTTATGCTTCTTACTCACGCCGTTTGCCCCCTCTCTGCCGCACCGAATTGCGCGAAAACGCAGGACGTGTGCGCATGAATCGCCACGGAAGCCGCCATGCGGTGTCCTTCAGTCCCTGCAGGTCGGGGTATTCCAAGGGGGAAAGATACGGAACTCCATAGGAGGAAAGCCCCATCAGCCGAACCGCGATCACGGTCAGCCCGAGAAAGCAACCGGGCAATCCCAACACCGCCGCGAGCAGAACCATGCCGACCCGCGCATACAGCACAGCACCGCGCAGGCGCGGCACCATCAGCCCCGCAATGCCCGAAAGCGCCACCACGATCAGCATCGGCGCGCTGACCAATCGTGCCTCGACCGCCGCCTGACCGACCACAAGACCGCCGACAATGCTGAGCGTGTGCCCCAACTGTTGCGGCATCCGTGCGCCCGTTTCGCCGAGCAGTTCCAGAATGACGATCAGCGCAAGACACTCGGTCAGGGACGAAAACGGTACGCCGGCGCGGGATTGCGCGGCGGAGAGAAGCAGAAAGGTGGGAAGCAGGCGGGTGTGATGGGTCAGGAGCGCAAGGTAGAGTGCGGGAACGGAAACCGTGAGAAAAAAGCTGACGTATCGCAACAAACGCCCGACCGACGACACCCAGAAACTCTGATAATAGTCCTCGTCGGACTGAAAATTCTCGCAGAACAGATACGGGACGGTCAGCACCACGGGCGTGCCGTCCACAATCAGCGCCACCCGCCCCTCCAACAGCTTGGAGGCGATGACGTCGGGACGCTCGCTGCTGCCCGTTGTTTCGAACAGCGAAAAGGCATGATCCCGCGTCAGTTCGGCAATGTAGTTCGCGTCCAGAATGCCGTCGATCGAAATTTCCTCCAACCGCCGTCTGACCTCGCGCACCAGTCGCGGGCGGACAAGCGAGGCAAGGTAGCAGACGAACACCATCGTGTCGGTTCGCCGTCCCACGCGCAGAACCTCCACCGCAAGATCGGGGGTCTGAAGCCGACGGCGCAACTGCGAGAGGTTGAGCATGGCAACCTCGTCGAAGCCCTCGCGCGGGCCTTTCTGCACGGCTTCGTTTTCAGGTTCGCTGATGCCGCGCGTCCGGAAGCCCTTGGTGTTGATGAGCAGAGCGGTCGCCGCGCCCTCCACCAGAAGCACACTGTCGCCGTAAAGCAGGGCACGGAGCAGGTCGCGCACTTTTGCACCGACTTTGACATCTCCCGCGTAAAGCGCCGTCTCGAGCAGCCACTGCGCGGGATCTCCCTTTGCAGGCTCGGACAGAAGCAGGGGACGGATGACCGCATTGTAAATCAGTTCGTTGTTGACCATTCCGTCCAGATACAACAGCGCGCACCGCATTCCCGCCCCTGCACGCACCTCGCGGAAACGAAACGTTCCGTCAAGGCGGAACAGTTCCCGCAGCATTTCAAAATCCGTCCCGAAATCGCCCGTCAACGACCGACCGTCCTCTACCGCACAAGCAGGCATTGTTTCTCTCCTTTCGGTTTTCCGCTTTTCCGCTTTATCATGCCCGCGTCCTGCCGAAGCGATACGTTTTTTTCATTTTTCTTTTATTTCGGAATAAGATCTGATTTTATTCTAATATTTTCGACACTTTCCGCGTTTCGTCATAGTTGATTCATAAATCTTTTTCCGATTGTCCCTTTCAATCGTTTGCTTAGTAGGATATAATAGATCAGTTAGTTTATGACAGGAAAGGAGTCCGGGCTTTGAAAAAACTGCTTCGTTATCTCAAACCCTACACAAAGGAAAGCATCATCGCGCCGCTGTTCAAACTGCTGGAAGCGGGCTTTGATTTACTTGTTCCGATTGTTGTCAAAAAGATTATGGACGACGCCATTCCCACAGGTGACACAGCCGCCATCTGGAAACTTTGCGGGGTTCTGGTTCTCTTTGCTCTGGTCGGGTTGCTCTGCTCGATTACCGCGCAGTACTTTGCGGCACGCGCGGCGGTCGGTTTCGGTACGGATCTGCGGCGCGCGCTCTTCCGCAAAATCGGCGGATATTCCTACAGTCAGACCGACCGCGCGGGAACTTCAACGCTCATCACCCGCATGACCGCAGATGTCAACCAACTGCAAACCGCCACCAACCACACCCTGCGCCTGTTGCTCCGCTCGCCGATTATCGTAATCGGTTCGGCAATCTTTGCTTTTACCATCAACGCACGGGGGGCAACGGTCTTTGTGGTGGTCATCCCGCTTCTGGCGGCGGTGGTCTTTTCCATCATGCTCGGCGGCGTGCCGCTTTACCGCAAGGTGCAGAAGGGGCTGGATCGTGTGACCTCGCTCACGCGCGAAAACCTCACAGGCGTGCGGGTCATCCGCGCATTCCGGAAAGAGACGGAGGAAACCGAGCGGTTTGACAAAGCGAACCGCGCGCAGACCGCCATGCAGAACACGGTCGGTCGCATTGCGGCGTTGATGAACCCGCTCACGCTTCTGATTATCGACGGCGGCATCATCGCCCTGCTTTACTCGGGCGCAATTCAGGTGGACGAGGGCATCATGACAAAGGGCGATGTGTTCGCGCTGACAAACTATATGTCGCAGATTCTTGTGGAACTGGTCAAGCTGGCAAACACCGTTATCATGATTAACAAGGGGGTTGCGGGCGCGGCGCGTATCGAAACGGTGCTCGCAGAGCCGACGGGAATGCCCGTGGACGATTCGCTTCCCGCACCCGCGAACGCCGCGGGGACTGCGGTTGCGTTCGATCGCGTGGGACTGACCTACTCCGAGGGCGCAGAACCGTCGCTGACCGACATCAGCTTTACCGCCGCCCCGGGGGAGACCATCGGCATCATCGGTTCTACGGGTTCGGGCAAGACCTCCGTGGTCAACCTGATCGCGCGTTTCTATGACGCCACGTCGGGAACGGTTGCCGTGGATGGCGTGAACGTCAAGGCACGTGCCCCCGAGGCATTGCGGGAAGAAATCGGTATCGTTCCGCAAAAGGCGGTGCTGTTCCGCGGAACGGTGCGTTCCAATCTGCTCTGGGGGCGCAACGGCGCGACCGACGATGAGCTGTGGGCGGCGCTGGAGCAGGCGCAGGCGAAATCCTTTGTGGAAGAAAAAGAGGGGGGATTGGACGCGCCCGTTGCGCAGAACGGAAAGAATTTCTCGGGCGGTCAGCGGCAACGGCTGACGATTGCGCGGGCGCTTGTGCGCAAACCATCGATTCTGATTCTCGACGACAGCTCCTCTGCGCTCGACTACGCAACCGACGCGGCGTTGCGTGCGGCGATCCGCAATCTGGACTATCATCCCACGGTGTTCCTGATCTCTCAGCGCACTGCTTCCATCTGCCATGCCGATCGGATTCTGGTTCTCGACGACGGACGGCAGGTCGGACTTGGCACGCACGAGGAACTGCTTCGAACCTGCCCTGTCTACCGTGAAATTTACGATTCCCAGTACAGAAAGGAGGGCGCGGACGCATGAAAAATGTGAGAGAGAAGCAAAAGAAAAAGAAGAGCGGCTTTGACATCAAAACCGCTAAGCGGGTGCTCCGTCTGATCCGCTCCTCCCGCTGGGTTCTGATCGCGTCCCTGCTCTGCGCGGCGGTGAGTGCGCTTCTGTCGCTTGCCGTGCCGCTTCTGGTGGGAGACGCCATCGACGAAATGCTCGGTCCGAATGCGGTCAATCTGCCGCGCGTAACCGGCATCTGCATTGCGATCGGGGTCAGTGCTCTGGTCACCGCGCTCACGCAATGGGGCATGAATGTTCTGAACAACCGCATGGCGTACCACCTGGTCTACCGTCTGCGGCGCGAAGCGTTTGAAAAGCTGCAGCGCCTGCCGCTTTCCTATCTCGACAGCCGCTCCACCGGTGGACTTCTGAGCCGCATGGTCAACGACGTCGACCAATTTACCGACGGGCTTCTCCTTGGCTTCAACCAGTTTTTTACCGGCATTCTGACCATTCTCGGAACGCTGATTATCATGCTGAACGTCAAGCCCTCGGTTGCGCTTGTGGTGATTTTCATCACGCCGCTGTCGCTGTTCGTTGCCTCCTTCATTGCTTCCCGAACCTACTCGATGTTCAAGCTGCAATCCGAAACACGCGCCGAGCAGACCGCTATGATCGACGAATATATCGGCAATCATAAAGTGGTGACGGCGTTCGGCTACGAGGACGAATCGCAGGAGATTTTCGACGAAATCAACGAGCGCCTGCGCAAATGCTCTCTGCGTGCGACCTTCTTTTCTTCCATCACGAACCCCTCCACGCGGTTTGTCAACAATCTGGTTTATGCGGGCGTGGCGTTGCTTGGCTCTCTGCTTTGCCTGCCGTCGTTCGGCGCGTCCTTCACGGTCGGACGTCTGACCGGATTCCTTTCCTATGCGAACAAGTACACCAAGCCGTTCAACGAGATTTCCGACGTGTTTGCGGAATTTCAGAATTCGCTTGCCTGTGCGGCGCGGCTGTTCGAGTTGCTCGACGAAGAAACCGTTCCGCCCGACGCGCCCGGCGCGCGGGTTCTCGACCATGCCGACGGACGGGTGGAACTTTGCGACGTGGCATTCTCCTATTCGCCCGACCGCGAGCTGATCCGCGATCTGAACCTCGCGGTTCGCCCCGGCGAACGTGTGGCGATTGTCGGACCGACGGGCTGTGGCAAGACGACGGTTATCAACCTGCTGATGCGGTTCTACGATGTGAACTCGGGCAGTATCCGCGTAAGCGGAACGGACATCCGCGATATGACCCGATCCAGTCTGCGCGCGGGTTGGGGTATGGTCTTGCAGGAAACGTGGCTTCGCGCGGGCACGGTGCGGGAAAATCTGACCTTCGGAAAGCCGGACGCGACCGACGCGGAGGTGGTTGCCGCAGCAAAAGCGGCGCATGCGGATTCCTTTATCCGTCGCTTACCCTCGGGGTATGACACGGTGCTCGGCGAGGGCGGCGGAGAGCTTTCGCAGGGGCAGAAGCAGTTGCTTTGCATTGCGCGCGTGATGCTTGCGCCGCCGCCGATGCTGATTCTGGACGAGGCGACATCCTCGATCGACACGCGGATGGAGTTGAAGATTCAGAATGCCTTTGCACAGCTGATGCGCGGGCGGACGAGTTTTGTTGTTGCGCACCGTCTCTCGACAATTGAAAACGCGGACTGCATTCTGGTGATGAATGCGGGTCGCATCATTGAGCAGGGCAATCACCGCACGCTCCTTGCGCAAAACGGCTTCTACGCTCATCTCTACAACAGCCAGTTTGACAACTCTGCGGATGGGTGAGGAAGGCCTCGGAGGGAGGAAGGAAGACCTTGGAGGGAGAGAGCCCCCTCTTGAAAGAGGGGGCTCTCTCCCTCCAAACCTCCCTCACTCACCGAGAACTTTCCCCAAGCGCACCCGCCTGTGCAGTGCGAAGATTTGTTTCGCTTTGTATGATGCGGGTGCACTTGGGGAAAGTTTTTGCTTTTGAGGAGGTGGGAATTTGTTGCGGCGTGCGGCTGTCGCACTCGGTTTGTGGGTGGGGCGCGCTCGGTATAATGCCTTGCACGAGTGCCGAGATTCCGCCTGCCGGCGCCCCTTCGGGGTTCGACTCCGCGGCAATTGTCGGGTTTCACGCTCGCCATTGCACCGTTGTGCCGCTCCGCTCAGAATGACACAGTGGGTTGGGCGTTTTGTGAGATATAACCTATTCGTTGCAATGTTACTTTAATGGAATCATATTGTACCACCCACGCAACAAACACTCCCACGTGTCATTCTGAGCGGAGCGGCACAGATATCAAAAAACAAGCGATAAAATCAAAAAATGCCGCGGAGTCGAACCCCGAAGGGGCGCCGGCAGGCGGAATCTCGGCACTCGCGTAGGGCATTGTATAGCCGATAATAAGTAACATTCAC
>ENA-UERG01003193-UERG01003193.1-human-gut-metagenome-genome-assembly--contig:-NODE-3193-length-10735-cov-4.581347_pt1 | contig 10735 bp, 13 predicted proteins | sample MGYA00242954_ERZ507954 | MGnify/ENA primary metagenome ERZ507954 (study PRJEB26167, sample SAMN06115478) | human gut metagenome | host: Homo sapiens | place: China:Sichuan | collected 2015-01-21... | reverse complement strand
CCCCAACAGGAACACGTGCACCACGTCGCAGTGCCAAACCCCGAACTCCCGCCAATCGTCCTCCTTCGCCCGCGCAGCTGCCACCAGATCCTCGATGGATTCGTTCCAACCTAACTGAACCAGCGCTTCCGCGGTTATCGCCGGCTGCACGCGCAGCAGTAACGACCACTCCGCCAACCACGCCGCCAAATCCGCTCTCCCGCGGGAATCCAATTCGCAGTGCAGAGGGTATCCCGCGGTTAATCTGCAGTTGAGAGACATCCCCGCGGGTACAGGTCGCTTTCCCCGCCAAGATACTGCGGCCGGCGATTTGGCGGCAACGTTGCCAGAATTCCCGCCAAATCCTGCGCGTCCAAATAGCCGTCTTTATCGGCGTCGAAGCTCTGGAACAGCTTCAATTTAAATTCAAATTTAAAAAGACCCCCAGGAGGAAATTCTGGGCCTCGGCGGACAGTTCGTAGTGGATGTGTGGAAGCGTGGATAACCGCGGGACTCGCAGCTGCAGCGAATCGTCGTAGTCCATCGACCGTAACGCCGTCCAGACCGTTTCACTCTTATCGCGTGCCAGAAATAGCCGCATTAACGTGAGGAAGCCAGACTCGGTGATTCCCGCGGGAGTGACGGCGTCGGGAGAGGCGTCGGCGAGCGTGGTCTTGAGGGCGGCGAGTTCTTGGCGGGAAAGTGGCGTCCCGAAACAGTGTTCCTGAGTTGGAGGGAAATGGAACACAAACCTGAAAGGCATTAATTTCTTCGTCGGAGAGGACGCGGGAGAAGGAGCGGTTGAAGACGCGGAAGATGCGGCGCAAAGCGGCGTCTGCTGTCGGAGTGAGCGTCTAGGAGAGGGGGAAGCGCCATCATTACCGATGTCGTCCGGTTCAGAAGGGGGGCGATCGGGTATATTATGGACTTCTCCGCGTAACTGAGGATCTTCTCCACGTTGTAGCGCGTCTTTGCGGAGCACTCCAGACACACCTCCACATTCTAGGGTATGGGAGAAATCAGAAACTACAGTGTCCTCCGCGATCAGCTTGCTGAAGAAGGCGTGCAATGACTCGCGCGCCTTCTCCTTCAACATGTCGATCTTGCTTGCTGCCACCAAGATGGGTTTCTGTTGCGTTAGTGAAAACGGGAAAGGTCCACATCAGGAACGAGCTTACGGAACAGAGGAAGCCAGAAGGAATGGCAGCGCTCCTTCATGGAATCATTGTCTGCAGCCACCAGTAGCACGATGACGTCCGCCTGTAGATCACCTTCCTCCCTCGTTTCCTACCACGGTCATCATGTCCTGCACCGTCACCTTGTCTTCGTCGTAGCCTACAGTTCATGCCTATCTTCTTCACTTACACGATGTGTCATTCAAAATGAGGGAGTGATTGGACTGGGAGTAGTCGGGTCCCAGTTTGCACTCTTCTGCAATGGACGGAACGTCCTCTACAAAGTCTTCGTTTCGGATGGATTCCAGGATCGATGTTTTTCCGCACTTGGCTATACGGATGAGAATAGGTGTGCGCACTCCCACAATCCCCCACTAGCACAATTCGGATGGACTCACGCATATGGAGAGAAGAGGGAAGATAATGATGGCGGGAAAGCGGGTTGGACCGTGTCTTCTCAAAGAGTGGGTATGCGGCTATTCGATTATCCGTATCACTCTTCGTGTGCGATTACGCAGATTCGCCATGTCCGTGTGCAACAAGCGCGTACCCGCAGATTTGCCATATTTGTGTGCAACAAGCACGTACCAACAAACTACGCACTCCAATCAAGCATTGACCCCACAGCCACGCATGTGCAACAAACACGCCAAAAGACCACTACTTTCCGCCCTTTCCCTGCAGGACCTTCATTCCCCCGAGGTTCATCTTCTGTCCGCGCATTCCGCCCATGGCGGCGCCCATCTTGCCGAGATCGGGCGGCTGAGCCTCCAGCTGGGCCTGCTGGCTCTTGGGGTTCTTCACGGTCTCATCCACCTTCAACACGGCACAGGCAGCCTCGCAGGCGGCGGTGATGGAGTTGACCTTGCTGGCGAGCGGCTCCCATACGCCCTTCTCGAGCGTGTCGCAGACGCCCTCGTTGTCCACGTCGACGCCCAGCCAGCAAGGCCCCGCGAAGTGTCCCTGCCGCAGCCGACTCACCACCTCCGTGGAGGGAAAGCCCGCGTTCTCACACAGCTGCCGCGGAATCACCTCCAGCGCCCCCGCCAAACCCCGCGCCACCAGCTGCTCCTTTCCCGCCATCTCCAGACTTTTCCCGCGCAACGCCGCCGCCTCCGCCATCTCCGCCGCGCCGCCCCCGCCAACCACGCGCGTCCCGCGGGAACACCGCTTCGTCACCATCAACGCATCTGCGTCATCAGGGAATGAAACGCCCACCGTGGATCGACCGCTCCGCCTCCGCCAGAAACTGCTCCGCTCCCCCGCGGAGAAGAAACGTACTCGCCGTCCCCGCGGGACAGGCGCGGAACACGTTGTAACGCACCGCGCCCAGCTGGATTTCCTCGAATTTCCCGCAACTTCCCAAATCGCTCGGCGAAACGCCCGTCAGGGTCGATTGCACCGATGCACCTGTCGCCCGCGAGAGACGACGCACATCGCCCTCGCTGACGCGTCCCGCGGAAAATATGCCGCGATCGGCGAAGTATTGCGTCGCCAGGTCGCCGATCGGCAATTTCGAGATCACGATGTTGGCGCCCAGGGCCACGCAGGCCGCCAGTTTCTCGTAGATCAGCGACCACTCCGCGTCCACGATGCTCTGGTACTGGTCCGGACGGATGCGAATCTGCATCATCACTCCACCCTCGTCCCTACCTCCGCGTTGTCCCGCTCGCTCTTCAGCTCCAGCTCCACGTTCAGAAGCAGGATGTGCGGGTTCTCGAAGTACTTCGGCTGCTGCTCGAAGCCCGCGTACGAAAAGGTCTTCTCGAACGCCACGCCGTGAATCAGCGTCGAGTCCGTCACGCTTCCGCCCGAAACCTTCTTGATTCCGATCAGGTCCAGGTCCTGATCCGCATCCAGCGACGTCACCGCGTCCACCACCAGCGGCGCGAAGTAGTCGCGGTGGCTGCGGATCAATTTCGAGTTCAGCGCCGTTCCAGCCACCTTCTCCAGCATCATCCGCTTCTTCTCAGGTTCCGCGTCGGAAATGGTCACCGCAATCTTGTCCAGGTGCTCCAGGATAATCTTCAGGCCCTTTCGGATGCCACGGATGATCACCTGCGAGTGCATTCCGTCGTTGATGAACTCCTTTGACATCTTCAGGATCTCCGCCGCCAGCAGCACCACCGTCGTCGTTCCGTCGCCCACTTCCGCGTCCTGCGCCTGTGCAATGTCAACGAGCGTCTTCGCGGCGGGATGGACAATGTCCAGCAGCTTCATGATGCTCGCTCCGTCGTTTGAAATGACAGGCTTCTGTGTAGTCTGCACCAGTTTGTCCATTCCGCGAGGACCCAGCGTCGTGCGAATCGCGTCCGCCACCGCCTCGCAGGCATTAATGTTACTGATGATCTGACCGCGCCCCTGACTCGTGTCCGTTCCATCCTTCAAGAGGATGATTTGCGGTTGCTAGGGCGTGACTCCGTTGCTACAAGCGACTACCATCATATAACTCATGTTGAAATGCAAGAAAAGTGAAAAATGGGAAGGAGGGGAGAATGGTGTAAAAACCGCGGTGACTCGGCTTACAGCGTGAAGGCGTTGTGCATCTCATTCCTTGCAACAAACAAGGCACTGCATTCCCTTGAGCTTCGCCTGCAGCATCAGCTGCATGGACTGCGTGGTGATCGGGTACGAGCTGAGCTTCTCCACCGGCGTGAAGAGGATGTTGGCGTTCTTCGACAGCGCCTTGGTGGTCATGGCAGGGTCGATGGTGAATCCCCGCATCAGCAGGGGACTGATGAGGAGCGCGACGCTGGCGATGAACTCCTCGAGCGATGCCTTCATGAACCCCTCCGCGAGCGTCCAGTCGACGGGATCGATGGCGCTGAGGATCGTCTCCTCGGTCTCCGCGAGCGTTTTCTCCGCCAGCTCCTCCTCCCCCGCACTCTGCGCGAGTCTCCGAAGCAGTCGCACGTCGAAGAGCAACTAAGTGAATCACGGTCTCCTCCGCCACCACCAATAACGCAGGCGACGCCACCGCCGGCAGCGCCAGCACGCGCGTCGTCTGTTCCGCATAGACCTCCCCCGCAGCACGGTACACCTCCCCCGCCGCCACGCGTCCCACCCGCTCCAGAAACTCCCTCTATTTCACACATCCCCTCCATCCTCACCTCCACGCCCGTCTCCGCCGCCATGTCCAGCAGTCGGACGAAACGCCCGAGGAGGTCGGCGAGGGCGGGAAGACAGGTGCCGGGAACCGCGACGGTTTCCTCTCCCTCCACGAGACATTCCCGCCATCCGCCCAGCGCCGCCAGCCAGGCCGCGTCCCGCCGCGCCCAGTCGAGGCTTCTCAGTCCCGCACGCAGCCGATCCGCCGTCTGCAGGGGCCGGGTCCAGGCGACAGCCGCATGGACCTGGAGATCTTGCAGCTGGGAGATGGTGGACTCCAGACGGAGCGAGTACTGGGCGGCGAAGGCGGCGGCGGCGGCCTGCAGGAGGGAGAGGGCGAAGGCGGCGGCGAGGGGATGGGGAGCGGGGTCGAGAGAGGAGGAGGCGGAGAGGACGGCGGAGAAGAAGGCGGCGGCTTCTTCCTGTAGCACGCGGCGGAAGGAGTCGCTAGGGGAGAGGGGGGAGGAAGAGGTACTTCTCGCCCTGCTGCAGGTCGGCGAGGTCCTCACGCAGTTGACGGAGGGGCGTCGCCAGGCGGACCTGGAGTGTGTGCAGGGTCGTGTCGGTGATCGTGTTGGTGTCGGTGATCGTGTTGGGAGTGGTTGTCTTTGTCGTGTTGGGGAGAGTGATAGTATTATCCTTTGTGATATTGCTATTCATATCCTTTGTGATATTGCTATTCACATCCTTCGTGATATTGCTATGCATATCCTTCGTGATATTGCTATTCATATCCTTCGTGATATTGCTATTCACATCCTTCGTGATACTATCCGTATCCTTGGTGATCGTGGCAGTATCCTTATTCGTATTCCTATCCTTGGTCATATTGCCATCCTCCATAGCATCAACATCCTCCAAACCCTCCTCGCTGCCCAACTCCCGCAAGATTTCCACCACGCGCGTCGCCAGACTCGCAAACCCCGCACGCATCACCTGACGCGTCGGCTCGCGGAACAGCGACGACACCAGCTCCGGCAGCAGTGAAACTGCCGACTCCTCTCCCAGCACACGCACCTGCGTCTCCCATGACGCACCTGCGTCGCACCAACACGAAACGCCCACTCGTCTGCGCGGAGAACTGAGCCATCTGGCGCTTCGCCGCCGCCAGCGTGGCGATGGAAGGAATGGCCGCGACGGCAGTGGCGGAAGATTGCGCCAGTGTCGCAAAGCGGTCGCGCAGCCAGGAAGAAACCAGCGAGCGCAGCGCGGCGTCCGCGGGGACCTGCGAGGAGTTGACCCACGTAGCCAGCGAGCGAAGCAGGTTGTGCATCTGGCGCAGCGTCTCGATCACACCGTCGAGTGTCCCTTCGGAGAGCAGCGAGGACAGCTGCTCCGTTGCGATCGACAGCAGATGGTCAATGATGCCATTGCGGTCGGGGCTGGGAAGGAAGGCCGCAAAGGCGGTGAAGAGGTGGACGGTTTCCTGAGAGTGAGGGGAGGAAGAAACAACCACTTCGTCCGAATTCTCCTGCGTGAGCAGCAACGTCACGCACTTCTCTCCAGCAAGACGCGGGAACTCCGACAGCATCTCGCTATCAAGAGAACTGAACGCCTTCTTCTCTAGACGTCAACACAGACGAACAACTGCACCCTGGGTTCGGAATGACTCGTATCGCGTGCACAGCATCATCATGTCATTGCAGTCGTACAGTCGCCACAGCATATCCGGCGTTACCACCTCATCCTCCGGAGATGGCGTCTCCTTCACATACACGAAATCGCCCTGGATTCCCTTGCAGATCTCATGTTCAAACGAACTCGAACCATACAGAAAGAAGGCTCTGAACGGACTGCGACACGGTGGCGAACTCCCGACTCATCGAATCGATCGTATCCGAAACGTGGAGCATTTCCAGATACTTGCCTCCCACCAACTTGCGCATCTGATCCTTCTTCTCCTTGATTGTCGCTCTGGAAAGATCACTGCAATTATTCACACGCGCCTACTCCGATTTGTCGACAACTTGACGAATGAGTCCGATGCTGTAGTTGTTGAACAAATCGTCCCCTGTGCGAAACTTTAATTCAATACTCGTTGCTCCCTCCATTCGTATCACAAAACGGAAAGGAATCGATTGAACGGAATGGAAATGGTTGATTGGTGTATGTGCAATCCGATTGGAATAAGTGATATCTGTTCATTCTGCTTTCAATTCCTCTAAGAAACGTGTAATGCGTACCATCTCCGCATTCTCCTCCTCTACTTATTATCATTTCAAGTCACCCATCCTATCTCATCCAAAATCATCCACAAACCATCTACACAACCATCCATGCAACAATCCCCCCAACGAATTACCCTCTCCACCACCCTCTCCACTCCATCCTCAAATCTTTCATTACCTTTCTCTCCACCTCTTCCTCTGCAACCGCGGGAATATCCCCCACGATAGTGTTTCGTCTCGCCCAGAAAGATGCTTGCAGTAATCCTTGTATGTGCTAGCGTAGCGCTCGCTACATCGACTGACCGCCCGATCGGTCCGTTCCCCAATATTATCAACGGCAAGTTCCACGATCTGGCGAGGCCGTACTTTGCAGATGTGAACGTGGACTGCCACATCAAGATGGCTGCGTATGATTTTGCGAAGGAGATCCAGCCGGAGCGTGGTAATCTCCGAACGGTGTTCGATGCCCTGCAGCTCCAGCAGTGTGGAATGGAGCGTCCGGAGGAGGACAAGCCGCTTCCCATTCCGGAGGTGGAGAATCCCGGTTTCACCGTGTTTGTGGACATTACGCACGGAAACGACGGAAACGACGGAAAGATTGACACTCCCGTGAAGACCATCGAGAGAGGCCTCGCCATTCTCCGTGGCATGCAGGGACGTCGCACGCTGTACTTGCGCGAGGGAACGTACTACGTTCCGAAGCCCATTCTGCTCACGAAGATTGACGACGATCTCGTGATCTCGTCGTACAACAACGAGAAGGTGACGCTGTCGGGCGCCAAGGAGGTGGAGGTGGAGTGGAAGCCCTACCGTGTGGGCGAGTTCGACCGCTTCGAGAACAAGAACGTCGTGTTCGACATCAAGCCCAGTCCTCGCGGCAACGTGAAGGACCGCGTGAACTTCCTGGGCGAGGTTCCCACGGCGGACGACTGTCAGAAGAAGTGCGAGGCGGACGCGAAGTGCACGGGCTTCGCGTGGTTCGAGAAGAAGGGCGACTACTTCAACCAGTGCTTCGGCATCGTGGACGGCGAGTTCCGCACGGTGGACGACGCGGGCGTGGTGAGCGGCGTGAAGCTGAACATCTACGTGGCGGACCTGAGCAACGTGGAGTTCGACGAAGAGCACTTCACGGCGCTCTTCATCAACGACAAGCGTCAGATCCTGGCGCGCTACCCGAACGGCAACCCCGAGTACACCGGCTTCCACACGCAGAACTCGGGCTTCGCGGGGGCGAGAGACGGCTCCTGGCACAAGCCGCGTTCGTTCCCGCCCGGCTACGAGATCCACCTGGACAAGCCGTCGCTGGTGAAGACGCTGTACACGAACTACCAGATCGCGCTGGACGGCACGGCGGTGCAGTGGACGCCGGCCATCTCCTACTGGGCGCTGGCGCATCCCATCGGCGGCGGCGGCTGCACCTACGCCATCCCCTCGGGCATCGACGTGAAGCTGGCCAACTGGTCGCCGCGCGCGTGGAGCCACCCCGAGGGCGCGCTGTTCCACGCCTTCCAGGGCGGCTACTGGGGCTTCTGGATGTTCGAGGTGGAGAAGAGCGAGCGGCGTGACGACGTGATGTCGCTCGAGTGGACGAAGGGCGGCTTCCAGGAGTGTCGCGGCTCCACGCACGGCGGCGCCTTCTTCATCGAGAACGTGTTTGAGGAGCTGGACGCGCCCGGCGAGTACTTCTACGACCGCGCCACGAAGCGGCTCTTCCTGTACCCCAACGGCACCATCAGCGACATGAAGACCATCCGCATCGCGCAGAGCGAGAATCTGATCGAGGTGGGTACGGAGAAGGGTTGAGACGCAGATCCGCGGCAGCGAGCACGCACCCGTACGCGGAGTGACCATTCAGGGCCTCACGCTGGCTCACACGCGCAACACGTACATGGAGCCGTTCGAGGTGCCTTCAGGCGGCGACTGGGCGCTGCACCGCGGCGGCTGCATCTTCGTGGACAACGCGGAGGAGATTCGCATCGCGTACAACATCTTCGTGAACAACGGCAACAACGGCGTGTTCTTCGCGAACCACGTGGTGAACAGCGAGATCGCGTACAACGAGTTCGCGCTGGGCTCGGACTCGGGCATTCTCTTCCTGGGCAGCACGCAGCTGATGAACGGCGTGGCGGAGACGCACCCGCACGACAACCTGATCGAGCACAACCTCTTCCGCGAGCTGGGTCTCTACAACAAGCAGTCCTCGCCCTTCATGCAGAGCAAGACCGCCGTAGCTTTGGTTTTCCTCTCCCACGCAGCGCACGCACTGGACCAACAACATCTTCTTCAACGTCCCGCGCGCCGGCATCAACATCAACGACGCCTTCGGCGGCGGCAACCTCATCGAGCGCTCGCTCATGTTCAACACCGTGCGCGAGACCGCTGACCACGTCGTCCCGCGTCACGCTGCTGACGTGTAGGGTCCGCTGAACAGCTGGGACCGCATGCCCTTCATCACCACCTACGACTCCGGCAAGCCCTCCACGAAGCCCAAGGAGACGTAGGCGCTGGATGGTCGCTGCAGCGTAGCATCATCCAGCAGAACTTCATCATCGCCAACTACCACGCGGTGTGGCCGCTGGACCACGACGACGGCTCCTGCTACTACTACGATCACGACAATGTGCTGGTCTACGGCGGCTTTAAGACCTACCTCGGCCACAGCAAGACCTGTAGGCGCGGCGTGCTCTTCCCACGTAGCCATGAACAACCTCTACATCTACCCCGACACCAAGTACGCCGACGACACCAATGAGTTCTTCACCGAGCCGCACTGCGCCAACACCGCCGTGGGCGTGCGGGGATGGTTTGACCGTAGGGCAGCCATGACACCTACGGCTGGGGCGAGGTGTACCGCAACAACTCGTGCATCATCAAGAACCAGGACGTGCTCTGGTTCAACGGCGTCTCTGAGGAGACCATGGTGGAGCTCACGCCCGACCTCGACTTCAACAACTACTACACGCCCAACGGACGCGACAAGTCTTTCATCCTCGCCGACGGAAGACGCTACTCGTTCGACGAGTTCGCCGTAGGAGTGGAGACAGGTCTCGACGTTAGGCCAAGTTCGGCAAGGACGTCCACTCGCAGTTCCACGATCTTCCCTCCGGAAAGGAGATTGAGCAGTGGATTCGTGAGAAGCTCCACATGGAATGGCTTGTTTGTTGCGTGACAAAGCGTGTCCAAGAAACACAAAACAGGAGTCCAAATCGCTTTCTGCGCGCCTCGAGCTTCGCGCGGTCGCTCTCCGAAAGAGCCGCCGTCCGCTTTGCAGATGGTTCGCTCTGCGCTCCAAACCGCTTCCGTCGCGTCTCCAGCAGTTGCTCGCGCTACGGATGAACGTTTACCCTGATCACCTACCTCCGACTTGGAGGGTCGCGAATTCGCTCGCTTTGTGTACTTGGATGGGTCGAACGGAATGCCGAAGCGCTTGCAGCGCGCCTCCAGCACGGCTAGCGACGTATCGACCGCATCGGTAGAAGTGGCTGTCTGCTGCGGCTTGGATTCCTGCGGTGTCTGCTGCGGCTTCGGTTCCTCTGTTTGCTGCGGCTCCACGGAAGCTTGCGCTTGAACAGGAGACTCCGTTTCTTTCACGGCAGTCACGGCAGGGGAAGACGGCTGTTCCGCCTCTAGCTCCTTCTTCTCGGAAGCCGGAGTCGGTTGTTCCTTCCCATCGACGGTCGGCTCGCTGGTTTGAACGGCCGTTGCTTCGGTTAGGTTGGGTGCGACGTCTGAAGATCATTCCAAATCGAAGAAAGGACCTTCCGTCTCCTTTGCGGGAATCGCAGGTGTTTTGTCATGAGGTTCTTGTTCTGCATTCTTCTCCTTCTGTTCCGCATAATACTCGGTGAGACGGGTAATCAACTCAGCCTTCGTCCCAGACCCCGATAGTCCGATTTCCTTCAGCTTGTTGCGCAGCTCATAGATGCGCATCTTCTCAATCGCGAGATCGCTCATGCTGAGTCACAATTATGAGCAACGCCATGACAAGCTCCATCAACAGCAATGTTGGTGATCCACAAGATACCATTCCTCCCGTCCGTTGAACGAATACAGTTCATTGCAGGCACGGCGGAATCGGTAAGCAGACTTTATTCCACTTGGAACACGGCTCTTTCGTGCAACGTGTGGCTCTTGTTGGCTCTCCACTAGAATACGATTATTGTCGTAGGGTAGTATCTGTTTTTAAGTGAAATGGTATGGTGCAAGTGTTGAAGAGAGTTGCTGTTGAAACCAAAGGGTACCATCTGCTAACGCCGGTTTAGTCCACTGAGAATCGTTTTGCTGTGCTCTTTGATGATGAAGAGG
>ENA-UERG01003186-UERG01003186.1-human-gut-metagenome-genome-assembly--contig:-NODE-3186-length-10755-cov-5.557689_pt1 | contig 10755 bp, 9 predicted proteins | sample MGYA00242954_ERZ507954 | MGnify/ENA primary metagenome ERZ507954 (study PRJEB26167, sample SAMN06115478) | human gut metagenome | host: Homo sapiens | place: China:Sichuan | collected 2015-01-21... | reverse complement strand
ACCTCGGGACTTTGCCCCGAACCCCACTTGAAAACTTCTTGAAAGAAGTTTTCAAGACTTTCAAGAACTTTAACCAAGGTGATTGTTTCGCCTGTCTTTGGCGGTTTCTGTTTCCGAATGTAGCCGTTTTCCGTGCTACGAATTCCGGCTGCTCCCGAACCCAATCCCGTCCAGCGGGATTGGGACGACTGTCGCCTTCTCTCCCGCTACCGGATAAAAATGGTTGGAAGTTCGTTACTGACTGCCAAAAAAATTCTGAAGCAATCAGGACAGGCTTTGCAAAAGCTTTATGCCAGACTCTTTCCGACCTCAAGCACCGCGACATGGATCGTTCCTGCGGGGGTTTCGATGTCCTTTTCGTCGCCTGCGCGCATATCAATCAGACCTGCGCCGAGCGGCGACTGGTCGGAGATTTTATGCTCTGCGGGGTTGGATTCGTTCGAGCTGACCAGTGCGTATTCCATCGGTTCGCCGCCGTTGAGAGACAGCTTGACGGTAGAACCGAGGCTTGCCATACTGAAGTCTGTGGTCGACTCGTCGAGAATGACCGCGTTCTCAACCAGTTCTTCCAGTTCCTTGATGCGCGCTTCGTTCTTCGCCTGCTCGTTTCTCGCCTCGTCGTACTCGGAGTTCTCGGACAAGTCTCCGAACGACCGCGCCACGGCGATATCGTTCTTGATCTTCTCGCGCTTCTCCAGTTTGAGGTAATTCAGCTCGTCAATCAGTTTCTGATAACCCGCTTGGGTATAGGTAATCTTCTTTCCCTTTGCCATTGTTTTGTGCTCCTCGTCTGCTTTCTTTTATTTGAATAATGCGACCGCCGCCAGAAGCTGAGCGTCCTCACTCTGCTTCAGCAACGACAACGGCTGCTTTTTTGCTTCCTCGCTCAGCTCGACCAAAACGTTCGGTTCAATGCCGATGCCGTGATAGGATTCTCCGCACTTGGTAACATACGCGTGTGTGGTCAGCTTCAGATATGCCACAGTGCCATCCGTAAACGGAATCCGCCGCGTGGTCTGCATAATGCCCTTTCCGAAGGTGGTTTTCCCCACGATATTGCCTGCGCGGAAACCCTTTTCCTCGCGGTAATCGCGCAGGGTTGCCACAAAGACCTCTGCCGCCGAGGCGGTATTTTCGTTGCACAGAACCGTAAAGTCCAGATCCTGATACATTCCGATTTCGTCCTTTGCCACGCTGCACCCCGCATAGCGGTCGGTGAAGGTGTGCTCGGTGACCGTATAAGTTCCCGCCACATTCTCGTCCTTGTCAATCGCGCTGATGACCATATCCCCCTCGTTGAGGAAATAGGACAGCACCGCCACAATGGATTGCAGGTCTCCGCCGGGGTTGTTGCGCACGTCAAATACGAAATGCTCCACGCCCGCGTCCAACAGCTTGTTGACATTCGACTTGAACTGTCCCGGGGTGGTCATATCAAAACCCGTGATGTGCACGATTCCCACCGTCGGGTCGCTTTCCAACAGTTCCGAGCGCACCGAGTGCGTTTCCAGTTTCCGCCTTGTCAGCGTCCGCTCCAGACGTTCGACGGTTTCCCCGCTCTCCCGCAGGAACATGACCTCCACGTCTGTTCCCTCTTCGCCTCTCATGGCAAGGAGCGCTTTGTCAAACCCCAGCTCTCCGATGGTTTTCCAGACGCCCTCAATCTTCACCGCGTACACAAGATCACCCGCGCGGATTCCCGCTTCGATTGCGGGAGACGCCTCGTAGACCTCGATCACGCGGTAGACCTTCTTTTCGCTTCCCTCAAAGGTGAAGCCTGACTGCACAACCGTCACGCCGATGCCACAGAAATCCCCGTTGCTCTCGGCTGTCAGTTCCGCGTACTCTTCTTCGGTGTAGTAGCGGGCGTAAACATCCCCCGTCGCCTCGACATACGCTTTGAACGCCGCCTCGGTCATGGCTTTTTCGTCCAGATCGTCGGCGTACAGAGAGAACGCCTTCAGCATTGCGTCGAGAATCGCAAACGCGTCGCCCTTTTCGTTTTTGTTTGCCGCAATCAGACTTTCGTAGTAGTTTTTCTGGCTGTCCAGCTGGGAAAGTCTGGTTTTCTGCGCCGCCAAAGAGGTAAACGTCCATGTGAGCAGAATCGACGCAACCAGAACAAGGCACAGAACGGGAATCGCCAACCGCAGGCTGACGCTCCGGTTTTTCTTTTCCGGGTTCGGCGTTTCCGCAGGAGCGCCCGTCTCGCCCGACGTCAGATTCTTTTCCTCTTCTTCCATCTTTGATTCCTTTCGGTTAGAGATACCTACAGTTTATGGACTTTCCCCGCGTCTTATGCGGGGAAAGTCCATATGGGCACCACCGTGCAATCGCACTGTCGGAATTGCACGGTGATGCCCAAAACCTGCCGCTCAGAATTTGATCGGCTTGGAATTCAGGTACTTCTTGACCATCAGCGCCACTTTGAAGGTGATGGCGTGCTCGAATTCGCGCAGATCCAGACCCGTCAGCTTGCGGATTTTCTCCAGACGGTAAACCAGCGTATTCCGGTGGACAAACAGCTTTCTGGAGGTTTCGGACACGTTCAGATTGTTCTCAAAGAAGCACTGAATGGTCAGCAGGGTTTCGCGGTCAAGCGATTCGAGACTGCCGCGCTTGAACACTTCCTGCAGGAACATCTCGCACAGCGTGGTCGGAAGCTGATAGATCAGACGGCCGATGCCGAGATTCTCGTAGCTGATGATGCTCTTCTCGGATTCGAACACCTTTCCCACATCCAGAGCGATCTGCGCTTCCTTGTAGGCGCGCGCCAGATCCTTGATGTTCTCCACGATGGTGGAAATACCGATGGCAACCTTGGTGTAAAACTCCGCCGACAGCGTATCGGCAATGTTGGTGGCAATCTTCTCCACATCGCGGGTCTCAGTGCCCGGCTTGATGTCCTTGACCAACACGATGTCATGTTCGCCAACGCTGATGACATAGTCCTTGGTCTTGTCGGGGAACATATTCTGGAGCATTTCAAACGGCATCATATCGGTCTTGCCGAAGAATTTGATGAGGAACACAATCCGCATCTCTTCGGTGTTGAAATGCAACTCCTTGGACTTGATGTAGATATCGCTGGGCAGGATGTTATCGAGGATAATATTTTTGATGAACGACCCCTTGTCGTACTTCTCGTCGTAAAGATTCTTGATGTTTCCGAGCGAGATGGCAAGCAGCTTGGACATCTTCTCCGCCATTTTGTCCTCGCCCTCGACAAAGACGACATAGTCCGACTTCACGCCTGCGTTCATGGGACGGTAGGTGTAGCCGCCCGATGTGACGACGTCGCTGGTATAATTCAGCTCTTCGCGCACGCCCTGTCTGATCTCGCCGATGCGAACCAGTTCGGAACAGGCAATGATTACGCCGTTCTCGTCAACCACGCCGATCACGCGGTCAATCGCGTCCTTCATCTGATGAATGACACCCTGAAATAATTTGTTGGACATCTTTTTCTCTCCTCTGTCTGAAAGATTATGTTCACCGCACATAGAAAACTGACTATATTTTACACCCTTTTTTGTGTTTTTTCAATAGGCTTTTCGATATTTTCCCTAAATTTCACAAAAAATTTTTATGCAAACCGCCTTTTCGGTCGGAAAACCGGATATTTTACAACGGTATTCCTAAAATAATGTCTATTTCAGCTCAAATTCGCAGGCAAGGCAGGCAAGTACAAACGACGCGGCGGTCTCGGTTCGCAGGATACGGGGTCCCAGTCCCACGGGAATCATCCCCGCCGCTGTTGCCGCCTCCGCTTCCTCGGGCGAAAAGCCGCCCTCGCTCCCCACCATCACCGAAACGCTTTGCGGAAGCCCCGTTCGCCGCCGCTCCTCCAACACCTCGCCCAGCGGACGTGTGCCGCCGCCCTCGTAGCAGAACAGCGCCAATCCGTCGGCGACGGCAATCTTTACCGCTTCGCGGAACGGAACTGCGGGAAGCACGCGCGGAATCCGCCCCCTGCCGCACTGCTTGGCGGCGGTCAGCGCAATCCGGTTGCGGCGCTCGCCGCGCTCGCGATCCTTTTTCCCGTCTCCGAGCCGCACCACACAGCGGGAACTTTCAAACGGGAGAATCTCACACGCCCCGCACTCCACCGACTTCTGAATCACCTCGTCCAGCTTATCTCCTTTCGGCAGAGCCTGCAGAACGCGGACGGTATAAGGGGGCTCGGTTGCGGACGGCGACTGCGACAGAACCTCCGCCACAACGCGGTCGGGCAAAAATTCGGTCAGTCGGCAGAGGTAATCTGTTCCCTCTCCGTCGCACAGCGTAACCGTTTCGCCCGCCGCCATCCGCAGGGAGCGCGAAATATGGTGCGCGTCCTCCCCGAAAACGGTGGCGGTCCGGTTTTCGATTTGTCCCGAATCAACAAAAAAACGCGGCATAGGCACTCTCCATTCAACAGCTTTCCTTTATTGTACTACATTTTGCCCAATCCGTCAAGTGCTTTTTTGTATTTTTTTACCTATCGGAAGGATTTTTTATTGATAGGGAAAGCATTTGCCAAGACTCAATCGCCTTTCCCCCAAAGTAAAACGTGGTGTTGCCAAACGACAACACCACATTCCTTAGTAGCGTTTCCATGTGCTTCTGCCGAACAGAATCAGCACGGGAAAAATTTCCAGTCGTCCCGCCAGCATATCCAGCGTCAGCACGATCTTGGAAAGCGGGCGCAACAACGCATAGCTTGTCGCAGGTCCCACGGCTTCAAGCCCGGGTCCGATGTTGTTGAAGCAGGCAAGCGTGGCGGAAAATGCCGTGGTCGTACTGACATTGTCCAACGACACCAACAGGAAGCTGACCACCACAATGATGACATACGCGCCGAGATAGGCGTTCGTGTTCGCGATCACGCGTTCGTCAACCGGCTGCCCGTTCATGCGGATGACCCGCACGCTGTTGGGGTGCATCATCTGCTGAATGTTCCGTTTCAGCGTTTTGAGAACCAGAAGCAGGCGCGCGCACTTGAAGCCGCCGCCCGTACTGCCCGCCGACGCGCCGACCGCCATCAGGATCAGAAGGACGGATTTGGAAAAGGTAGGCCAGAGGTTGAAATCCGTCGTTCCGAATCCCGTTGTGGTCATAATGCTCGCCACCTGAAAGAACGCATGGCGGAGCGCGGTCGGAATGCTGTCATACATTCCGCGGATGTTCAGCGTAATCGCAATTCCTGCCGCCAGAACCATTCCCCAATAGAGTCGGAATTCCTCATCGCGCAGAACACTCCGGAACTGTCCGAGCAGAATCATATAGTAACAGCTGAAGTTCACGCCGAACAGCAGCATAAAGACCGTTGTCACGTTCTGCAGATACGGGCTGTAACTCCCCATGCTGTCCGCCCTGATTCCGAAACCGCCCGTTCCCGCCGTTCCGAACGCCGTGCAAATCGCGTCAAACACGGGCATTTTCCCAAGCACAAGAAGGAGGAAGTCCGCAACCGTCAGAAGCACGTAAATCAGGTAGAGAATCGCCGCCGTCCGCCGCATCTTCGGCACCAGTTTCCCCACGTTCGGTCCGGGGCTTTCCGCGCGGAGCAGGTGCATGGTAAAGCCTTCGTTCTTGCCGCCCACAGGCGCAACGGCAAGCAGAAAGACCAGAACGCCCATGCCGCCCAACCAATGCGAAAAGGAACGCCAATAGAGAATGCCGCGGCTCAGCGCCTCCACATCCGGCACAATCGAAGCGCCCGTGGTGGTAAAGCCCGAAACGATCTCAAAGAGCGCGTCAATGAAATTCGGAATCTCCCCCGAGAGGAAGAACGGCAGTCCGCCGAACAGCGAGAGAGCAATCCATCCGAGTCCTACGCTGACCAAGCCCTCCTTGGCATAAAAGCCGCCGCGCGCCCGTCTTGTCAGAAGCAGGAGCGTCGCCGCAACCGCCGCAACGACTCCGACCGTCACGGCAAACGCGAACGCGACGTGCAGATCTCTGTCAAACAGCGACAGCAGGAGCGCGGGCAGGAGAAAGACCCCCTCCACCGCCAGAAAGAGCGCGCAGATGCGCCCGATCATTTTGTAATTCACGGTCGCTCCCCCTTAGGCAAAGATATCGTTCAGCTGCATCAGTACCGTTGCACCCGAGGACACGACCACCACGCTGTCCCCCTGTTCGAAGCTGGAATCGCCGTTCGGAATCTCGGTATGATCGCCGCGGTTGATTCCCACAAGCAGGATGTTTTCCCGCAGCTTCAGCTTCTTCAGCGGCTCTCCGCAGTGCAGGGTATGCTCGTCCACCGGGAATTCGATCGCCTCCACCTGCCCGTCCGCAATGGTGTGAACCGTGATCGCCGCCCCCGCCTGCTTCTGCATGGCGCGGACATAGCGCACGATGGTACTGCACGACAGCTTGCGCGGGCAGATAACGCTTCCGAGCGGCAGGCTGTCCAGCACCCGCCCGTCCTCCATGCGTCCGACCTTGGTGATAATCTGCTTGACCCCGAAGCCGCTCCCGTACAGGGAGATGACCATGTTCAGTTCGTCCAGTCCCGTCAGTGTGACCAATGCGTCGCAGGAGGCAAGCCCCTCGCCTTCCAGCACCGAACGATCCGCCGCGTCCCCCTGAATCACCGTGGTGCGCGGCAGAGCCTTTGCCATCTGTTCGCAAATGTCCGGATCTTTTTCCACCAACTGGACGTCCAGCCGGCTCTCCTCCAGTGCCTGCGCCAGATAGTAGCTGATCTTTCCGCCGCCGATGAGCATCACGCGTTGCGCGCGGTGCGTCACAATGCCGAGGTTCTTCAGCAGCTCCGAAAGCACCTCGGTCGACGCGGTTACAAAGACGCGATCCCCCGCGTGCAGAACGAAATTTCCGTCCGGGGCAATGGCATTTCCGCCCCGCAGAACCGCGCAGACCAGGACGCGGCAACGCACCAATGTGTTCAGACTGCTCAGCGTCACGTTGCACAGCCGGCTGTCGGCTTCCAGTTTCAGCTCCACGATCTCCATCCGTCCCTTTGCAAAGGTGTCCCGTTTGAGAAAGCCCGGGTAACGCAACAGGCGCTCGATTTCGGTTGCCGCCTGCCGCTCGGGATTGACGATCATGGAAAGTGCGAAAGCGTCCCGCATGGAGTACGCCTGCTCGGCATAGTCGGGGTTGCGGATGCGCGCGATGGTGTGCAGTTTCGGGTTGATGTAATGCGCGGTCGTGCAGGTCAGCAGGTTGACCTCGTCGCTTCCCGTCACCGCAATCAGCAGGTTCGCGCTCTCCACGCCTGCCTGCCGCAACACCTCCATGGACGCGCAGTTGCCCATTACGCCCATGACATCGTATCGGTTCAGCCCCGATTCCAGAACACTTCGGTCGGAATCCACCAGCGTGACGTCATGCTCTTCCGCGCATAGCTGTCTTGCCAGCGTTTCTCCGAGCTTTCCGCTTCCCGCAATCAGAATTTTCACGTTTTCTCCTCCGAGTCAGACAGTATCAGATATTCCGCAGAACCCAATCTGCGGCAAGACCGCTCCATGCACGGATATCCTCGCGGTCCTCTGCCAACGCCAGACCGTGCGGTCCGTGCGGGTAGATGTGCAGCTCAAACGGAACGCCGTGATCCCGCAGGCTCTCGCAGAACACCAGCGAATTCTTCACGTTCACGCAGGAATCGTCCGAGGTGTGCCACAGGAACACGGGCGGCGTTGCATCGGTCACCTTGTGCTGCAGGTCAAACGCCCCGTGCTCCGCCTCGTACCTTTCCTTGCCAAGCAATTCCATCCCGCTTCCCACATGACCGAATTCGGGTCCGACCGAAATCACGGGGTAGCAAAGAATCGCACCGTTCGGGCGCGCGCTTTCCGCGTCGGTCGCATCGGGTGTGTGTCCCGCAGGCATCGTCACGTCGTCGTACAGCAGCGCGGACGCGGCGAGATGTCCGCCCGCCGAGGAGCCGCACACCACCACGCGGTTCGGGTCAATCCCCCACTCCGCCGCATGACTGCGGACCAATTTGACCGCCCGCTGTGCATCGGCAAGCCCTGCGGGGAAGCGGTTGGGCGAGACGCGATAATCCACCGTCACCGCCTGTATTCCGTAGCTGTTGAAGCATTGCGCATACGGCTCCGACTCGTGCAGCGAACGACGCCTGTAGGCTCCGCCCCCAAAAACGATCACGCAGGGCAACGGCTTGTCGGTTGGAATCAGGTAGGTGTGCAGGGTGTTCGGGGTCTCCGTCCCCTCGGTCAGATACGGGATATCATGCTCCCAGAGCTTCAGTTCCATTTCGGTCTCCTTTTCGGACAGGTTCCGCGCCCGCTTTTTGATACCCATATTTTATCACAAAACCGTCCTTTTTTCAAGAGGGAAACGAAAAATTCGGCGGGGAATTCATATCCGCGCCCCCGCTTCCGTAAACTGGAGGGAGGGGGTGAGAAAAATGTACAGACCTTTTCGGTTTGCGCTGTTCGTTCTGGCACTGGCGGGCATCTGCATCGGCTTTGCCCTGCCGCAGCTTTCGGCGCGCCCAAACCGCCCCGCCGCGACCGTAACCGCGCCCTTTACGGTGGTACTGGACGCGGGGCACGGGGGCGAGGACGGCGGCGCGGTATCGGCGGACGGCTTGCAGGAAAAGACCGTCAATCTCGCCGTGACGCTGGCGGTTCGCGATCTGTTGGAAGCAAACGGCGTTCGGGTGGTTCTGACGAGGGACACAGACGTTCTGCTCTACGACCGCACGGTCAATTTCAAAGGGCGAAAAAAAGCGCTCGATCTGGCGGCGCGGCGGAAAATCGCCGAGGAAACGACCGGCGCGGTGTTCGTCAGCATCCATATGAACGCCTTCCCGCAAAAGCAGTACCGCGGCTTGCAGGTCTGGTACTCCCCGAACGACGCGCGCTCCGCTCCCCTCGCCTCGGCGATTCAGGAGGAGGTCCGCGCGCGCCTGCAGTCCGAAAACACCCGCAAAACCAAGCAGGCGGGCAGTAATATTTACCTGCTTTATCACCTCAACGTTCCCGCCGTGCTGATCGAATGCGGCTTTCTCTCCAACCCCGACGAGGCGGCTCTGCTTGCCACCGACGGCTACCGTCAACAGCTTGCGCAAACAGTGGCGCTCGGGATTCTCTCGGGGCTTGGGAAAATTTCCGACGAAAATGCGCCCCGCTCTTGATTTTCCGTCCCGTTTGCGGTATAATGGTAGAGAGTGAAAGATACATCGTCAAAACAGAATCGTTTGAATCGGAACGGATAATCGTTATCCCCCCTCGGGGGGAAGCTGTCGCATCAGCGACTGATGAGGGGGGATAAATTTTATCTTCCAAAACAAAAAGGAGCATATTGTCGGATGAAAGGACTGAAAACCGTTTATATCTGCACCGAGTGTGCCTACAAAACCCCGAAGTGGCTCGGGAAATGCCCGAACTGCGGCGCGTGGAATTCCTTTGCGGAGGATGTGGAAGAAGTCACGCCCGGGGCGGCAACCGCATCAACCGCGCCGAGCCGCCGCGTTGCGATGATTCCCACGGCGCAGGACAACCGCGCGGTGGGCTTTGCCGACCTCGAGATCCCCGCCTATATGCGCCAGAACACGGGGCTTGGCGAGCTGGATCGCGTGCTCGGCGGCGGGTTGGTTCACGGCTCGGTCGTTCTGCTCTCGGGCGAGCCGGGCATCGGAAAATCCACGCTCCTGATGCAGATCTGCGACGTGTTGGGAGAAACACGGCGGGTACTGTACGTCTCCGGCGAGGAATCGGGCGGTCAGCTCAAACTCCGCGCCAAACGGCTCGGCGTGCGCGGAACAAATCTCTTTATTCTGACCGAAACGAACATCGAAAAAATTCTTGCCGAAACCGACCGCGTAAAGCCGGAAGTCGTGATTGTGGACTCGATTCAGACCATCTATGCGGCGGCGCTCAACTCCACGCCCGGCAGTGTGACACAGGTGAAGGAGACGGCACTCTCCTTCATCAACAAAGCCAAGGGCGAGGGGATGTCGGTTATCATGGTGGGACACGTCAACAAGGAAGGCAGCATCGCAGGACCGAAGGTTCTGGAGCACATGGTGGACGCGGTGCTCTACTTTGAGGGCGAGCGGCAGCAGTCCTACCGCATCATCCGCGCCATCAAAAACCGCTACGGTTCTACCAACGAGATCGGCGTTTTCGAAATGACCGATCGCGGGCTGATCGAGGTGGAAAACCCCTCGGAAATGCTGCTTGCGGGCAGACCGCGGAACATTTCGGGCAACTGTGCGGTCTGCACGCTGGAAGGCACGCGCCCGCTGATTGCCGAAATTCAGGCGCTTGTTACGCAAACCTCCTTCCCCGCTCCGCGCAGAACAACCAACGGCATTGATTACAATCGGATGTGCCTCATCATTGCGGTTCTGGAAAAGCGACTCGGGCTGAAATTTTACCAGAGCGACGTTTATCTGAACGTCATCGGCGGTCTGCGGCTGGACGAGCCTGCCTCCGACCTCTCGGTTGCGCTTGCTCTGATCTCCTCCGTAACCGACCGCATCATCCCCGACGACCTGATCGCGCTCGGCGAAGTCGGGCTTGCGGGAGAATGCCGCGCGGTGGCAAATCTGGAGGTGCGCGTAAAGGAAGCCGCCCGTCTCGGATTCACAACCGCCGTTGTCCCCTACCGCAACGTCGAAAAGCGCCCGCTCGAAATCGAAAACATCCGCATCGTCCCCATCAGGGGCATCTACGAAGCCCTCTCTCTGCTCCGCGCAAAGGAGTGAAGCAGGTGGAAAAGACCTCGGGGCGTTGCCCCGAACCCTACTTAGGAAACTTCTTAGAAGAAGTTTCC
>ENA-UERG01003185-UERG01003185.1-human-gut-metagenome-genome-assembly--contig:-NODE-3185-length-10758-cov-5.422339_pt1 | contig 10758 bp, 7 predicted proteins | sample MGYA00242954_ERZ507954 | MGnify/ENA primary metagenome ERZ507954 (study PRJEB26167, sample SAMN06115478) | human gut metagenome | host: Homo sapiens | place: China:Sichuan | collected 2015-01-21... | reverse complement strand
TCAGATATTCAAGGCGAATGTCATAAAGAACAGCTTGAACAAGGCTGACAATTATATCACTTTAGACCGTGGAACAACAGAAGGTATCCGTCCTGAGATGGGAGTTGTAGATGCCAATGGCGTGGTGGGTATTGTGTATAAGACCTCTCCCCATTACTCGTTGGTTATTCCGTTGCTGAACAGCAAGTCGAGCATCAGCTGTAAGATTGTGGGCAGTGATTATTTCGGTTATTTGAAGTGGGAGGGAGGTAATTCCCGTTTTGCCTATCTGAAGGATTTGCCCCGGCATGCCGAATTCAATCTGGGAGATACAGTAGTGACCAGCGGCTATTCCACCGTGTTTCCAGAAGGTGTTATGGTGGGGACGGTGGATGACATGTCTGACTCGCACGACGGGCTTTCGTATCTGTTGAAGATAAAGCTGGCTACGGACTTTGGAAAGGTGAGCAATGTGCGCGTCATTTCCCGCAACGGGCAGGATGAACAAAAGGCATTGGAGTCGAGGGCGGACGAGAAGTGACTAAGAAATTAGGGATTAGGGGTTAAGGATTAGGGATTAATCATCTTTATATCTTATAACTTATACACTCAATAACTTGTAACTCGTAACTTATAACTCATTAGCGTTGTTAATTAATTATCTGCATAAAATAGGATGGTTCATAGGCTTGGTACTGTTGCAGGTGCTGATATTGAACAATGTGCATATTGCAGGATATGCCACTCCATTTCTGTATATCTACTTGATACTGAAGTTTGAGTCGGACACTCCCCGCAATGCGTTGATGTTGTGGGCATTCTTTTTAGGGCTGGCTGTCGACGTCTTTTCCGACACACCGGGGATGAACGCTGCCGCTACGGTGTTGCTGGCTTTCTTGCGCCCCACTTTCCTGCGGCTGTTCGTGCCTCGTGACACGCTGGATACACTGGTTCCGGCCATCCGTACAATGGGGATTCTTCCTTTCCTGAAATATCTGGTTGTGAGTGTGCTGATACATCACGGCTTGTTGCTTACCCTCGAATTCTTCTCTTTTGCCCATATTGGTACGCTGTTGTTGAGAATTGCGGCAAGTACCCTGCTTACTGTGACCTGCATTATGGCTGTTGAGGGAATAAGAAAGAAAGGATAAAGGGATTAAGGATTAGGAATTGATGAAAGACTATACACTGGAAAAGCGGAAATATGTAATTGGAGCGGCGGCTATTGTCATCGTTCTTATTTACGTGTTCCGGCTGTTCGACCTGCAAATCATGACTGATGACTACAAGAAGAACGCGGACAGTAACGCTTTTCTGAACAAGATACAATATCCATCACGGGGGGCTATCTACGACCGTAACGGTAAGTTGCTCGTGTTTAACCAGCCTGCCTATGATATTACGTTTGTGCCTCGGGAGGTGACGCAGCTGGATACACTCGACCTTTGCAGTGCCTTGAACATTACCCGTGAGCAGTTTGACAAACGGATGAAGGACGTCAAGAACCGCTGGATGAACCCCGGTTATTCCAAATACACCCATCAGGTGTTCATGACGCAGCTTTCTGCCGAAGAGTGCGGTGTGTTTCAGGAGAAGCTGTTCAAATTTCCAGGTTTCTATATTCAGCGGCGTACTATCCGCCAATATACCTATAACTCTGCCGGCCATTTGCTGGGAGACATCGGCGAAGTGTCCAAGAAAGACATTGAGAACGATGACTATTATATTCGCGGAGACTATATAGGCAAGCAAGGCATCGAGAAATCCTATGAAAAGTATCTGCGTGGAGAGAAGGGGGTGGAGATTCTGCTTCGTGACGCTCACGGGCGCATCCAGGGACACTACATGGACGGACAGTTGGACCGTTCCTCCGTACCCGGCAAGAACCTGACACTAGGCATCGACATTGACCTCCAGATGTTGGGCGAACGGCTGCTTCAACACAAAATCGGTGCCATTGTGGCCATCGAACCGGCTACGGGTGAGATTCTGTGCATGGTTTCCTCGCCTACCTTTGACCCTCATCTGATGATAGGGCGCCAGCGGGGAAAGAACCACCGCCTGCTGCAGATGGACAAGCGGAAGCCTTTGTTGAACCGTGCCATCATGGGAGCTTATCCGCCGGGCTCCACCTTCAAGACGGCGCAGGCACTGACTTTCCTTCAGGAAGAGATTATCCACGAAGATTATCCGACTTTCCCTTGTGCGCATGGTTTCAATCATAAAGGCCTTCATGTGGGATGTCACGGACATGGTTCGCCTCTGTCGCTGATTCCTGCCATCGCTACCTCTTGTAATTCCTATTTCTGTTGGGGATTGTATCGCATGTTCGGTGATAAAAAATACGGTTCGCCGCAGAATGCCATTACCGTATGGAAAGACCACATGGTATCGCAGGGCTTCGGCTATCGGCTCGGTACCGACCTCCCCGGCGAACAGCGTGGACTGATACCGAATGCAAAGTTCTACGACAAGCCCTATCGGGGTTCGTGGAACGGTCTGACGGTGATTAGTATCTCCATCGGGCAGGGAGAGATTCTCGCCACCCCGTTGCAGATAGCCAATCTGGGTGCCACCATTGCCAACCGGGGGCATTTCATTACTCCGCACATCGTGAAGGAGATAGAAGACAATGAACTGGACAGCATCTATCGCAATCCCCGTTATCCCACCATCGACCGCGAATATTATGAAATGGTGGTGAAAGGCATGCGTGCCGCTGTAGACGGAAGTACGGGTAGCGCCACTTGCCGCATGGCGGGAGCCATCCTGCCGGGTGTGGAGGTCTGCGGAAAGACGGGCACGGCACAGAACCGCGGCAAGGACCATTCTGTCTTTATGGGCTTTGCCCCGATGGACAACCCTAAGATAGCCATTGCCGTCTATGTGGAGAACGGTGGTTTCGGTGCCACGTATGGCGTACCTATCGGTGCCATGATGATGGACCAGTATCTGCATGGAAAGCTGTCGCCCGAGAATGAGATACGGGCGGAAGAATTCAGTAACCGGGTGATACTTTACGGAGATGAGGAGAGATGATGATTAGGGATTAAGGATTAGGGGTTAGGGATGAACGGTGAGTGACTTCAATAGTAAATAGTAAATAGTAAAATCGTAAATAAATTGGTGACAAGGAGAGATAGCATATGGAAATCATTGGACTGGGTGACGATTGTCGTTTACCTGCTGCTGATTGTATTCGGCTGGTTCAGTGTCTGTGGGGCGAGTTATGATTATGGTGACCGTGACTTTCTGGACTTCTCTACGCGTGCCGGCAAGCAGTTTGTCTGGATTATATGTTCCTTCGGGCTGGGGTTTGTGCTGCTGATGCTGGATGATTCCCTCTATGACATGTTCTCCTACCTTATATATATAGGGCTGATGCTGTTGCTGATTGTCACGATATTCATTGCGCCCGACACGAAAGGGTCGCGGTCGTGGCTCATTCTGGGGCCGGTCAGTTTGCAGCCGGCGGAGTTTGCCAAGTTTGCCACGGCGCTGGCGCTTGCCAAGTATATGAGCGCCTACTCGTTTACGATGAAGAATTGGAAAAGCTCCCTTATGTTGGCTTTCCTGATTCTCTTCCCCATGTTGCTGATTATCCTACAGCGGGAGACGGGTTCGGCATTGGTGTACTCTGCATTTTTCCTGATGCTTTATCGGGAGGGAATGCCGGGCGTGGTACTGTTCTCGGGTATATGTGCAGTGGCCTACTTTGTGGTGGGCATCCGTTTTGATGCGGTGATGATTGCCGATACACCGACGCCTATCGGAGAATTTGCCGTACTGCTGATGGTACTGCTCTTTGCCGGAGGTATGGTGTGGGTTTATAAAAAGCGCTGGGAACCCACACGGAATATTATCGGCGGTTCGCTGGGAGTGCTGCTCGTGGCTTATCTGATTTCGGAATACGTGGTACCCTTCAACTTGGTGTGGGTGCAGTGGGGGCTTTGTGCACTTGTTGTCGGGTATCTTGTCTTTCTTTCTTTAAGCGAGCGCCATTTATCTTATTTTCTGATTGGGCTGTTTGCTTTGGGTTCGATAGGTTTCCTCTACTCCAGCGACTACTTCTTCAATAAAGTGCTGGAGCCCCATCAACAGATACGTATCAAGGTGGTGCTCGGTATGGAAGAGGACCTTGCTGGTGCCGGCTATAACGTGAACCAGTCGAAGATAGCCATCGGCTCCGGGGGGCTGACCGGCAAAGGTTTCTTGAATGGTACGCAGACAAAGCTGAAGTATGTGCCGGAGCAAGATACGGACTTCATTTTTTGCACCGTGGGTGAGGAGGAAGGATTCGTAGGGTCCACGGCTGTACTGTTACTGTTCCTTATTCTTATTTTACGGCTGATTGCCGTGGCCGAGCGGCAGCAATCTCCCTTTGGCCGGGTGTATGGTTATTCTGTGCTTAGTATATTCTTGTTCCATCTATTCATCAATATAGGCATGGTGCTGGGGCTGACCCCCGTCATCGGTATCCCGTTGCCTTTCTTCAGTTACGGAGGTTCTTCTCTCTGGGGATTCACAATCTTGCTGTTTATCTTTCTGCGGATTGATGCGGGACGTAATCGCCGAATTTAGTTGTGACCGTTTCCTTGTGGAACATACGAATGGACTTGATTATCATTACATTGCATTTACACATTGTTTACATCGTAATGTAACGTCCGTTACACCGCATTGTAACGTCCTTTACGCTGTATCGTAACGACTTTTACGCTATATTGTAACGCCCTTTACATGCTGGTGTAACGGTCGTTACATCCTGGCGTAAAAGACGTAACGCTATGAGGTAAGAGGGCAAGTTATGATACCCCGCCCGTTTCCGCTTCAAGGAGACGTGAGTGGGAGACTGAGGTGGTTGTTAGAAGAAGGTGATAAAGAACAATAGGGAGTTCCTATCTCTTCAGTTTGATGCCGATGTCATTGATTCCTTGCAGCCTTTCGTCCGGTAGCGTATAGGCCACTTTAAAGAGGTAGGTGCCGGGTTTGCCGATTCGAACGCTTCCTGCGGAGACGGCAGTCTGATAGAGACCTCCCCAGCCGTCACCTTTCCAGATTCCTTCTTTGTCCGCGAGGATTAGCTGTATGGTGTCCGTGGGTGACGGAATGGAATCTGCGGTGGTGTAGCAGATGGATAGAGGTAGATTCTGATAGGGGTAGTTGCTTCGGTTACGAACTTCCAAAGACAGTTTGTAGTAGGTCAGTGAGTCGGTGACCTTCACGTCGAAAGAGAGCGTGTCTTCGCGCAGCCAGCCTTCGGTGGGAAGGGATTGGAAGGAATGGTATACAGTCTGTTTGTCGCAAGCGCTCAGCAGGCTTGCGACAAACAGTAGTATGATACCTTTCAGGCAGAGATTCCTATTCTTGAGCCGGTTTGTCATTTTGGGCAGGTCTTTCACCTTGAGGTTTGGGCTTATTGTTACGGGGCGGACGACGGTTGTTATTGTTCCGTTGTTGACGTTCGCCTTGTTGCTGTTCACCTTGTTTGGGTGCTTGCCGGTCTTGTTTCTGTCTCGGTTGCCGGTCTTGCCTGGATTGTTCTCTCTGGTTGTTGGATTGCGGAGCACCCTGCTGCTCACCTCCTTGCGGACGACCGTTTCCACTCTTTTTCTTTCTCTTGTTACGGCTGTTGTTGCTGTTCTCGCCACCGTTGCCGTCACCGCCACTCTTGCTTTTCCGGCTGCGGTCAAAGCGGGTGAGGCTCTCTTGTTCCAGCAAGTCCACCGGCTTTTTGGGCTCGGAGCGATGGGTTTCTTCTATCAGGCTGTCGGGCTTGATGCCACGTTTGTTCAAACCGATAATCTCGAAGGCGCGTCTGCCGCTGATGGTCACCAGGTTGGCAGGGATGTTCTTGTCACTTGAGTAGGTTATCTGGTTGCTCAGAATGTCGGCTTTGAAGAAGAAGAACTCGCCGTCTTTGGTTTCCAGGGTAATCTCGCGTGAGGGCAGGCGTTTCTGTGCTTCCACGTAGCAGTCCACTTCGTAGTTGAGGCAGCACTTCAGCTTGGCGCATTGTCCGGCAAGTTTCTGCGGATTCAGTGATATGTCCTGGAAGCGTGCAGCGCTGGTAGATACCGACACGAAGGAGGTCATCCAGGTGGCGCAGCAGAGTTCGCGTCCGCAGGGACCGATGCCACCAATGCGTCCGGCTTCCTGGCGGGCGCCAATCTGTTTCATCTCGATGCGCACGCGGAAGGCGTCGGCAAGGACCTTGATGAGCTGGCGGAAGTCCACACGCTCGTCGGCGATGTAGTAGAAGATGGCTTTGTTGCCGTCTCCCTGGTATTCCACGTCACCAATCTTCATGTTGAGGTTGAGGTCCAGGGCAATCTGGCGCGAGCGTATCATGGTGGCGTGCTCGCGGGCTTTTGCCTCGTTGTACTTCTCCATATCTACGGGCTTCGCCTTGCGGTAGATGCGTTTGATGTCTGCCTCAGACTTGATATTGGCTTTCTTCATTTGCAGCGGCACGAGACGTCCGGTCAGGGTCACCACGCCGATGTCATGTCCGGGGGTGGCTTCTACGGCTACGATGTCGCCTTTCTCCAGGGGTATCTTGTTGCTGTTGCGGAAATATCCCTTGCGGGTATTCTTGAACTGAACCTCTACCAGCTCGCTTTCATCGGCATTGCCCGGTATGTCGGCCAGCCAGTCGTAGGTGTTCAGTTGCTTGTCCTGCCTGCCGCAACTCTTGCAGCAGAGACCTCCGCTTCCGTTATGTAGTTTAAATTCCATCATCTATTTATTTACTATTTGACTATTTACGATTTGATACTTTGCATTTCATTATTTTGCCACTTTTCATTGTTTCAATAAAACAATCATTTTGAGAGAGAAGTCGAAAAACACCATGCGGGCGTTTACGTTCTGCTCGATGTGGCGTTGCGCTTCACTTAGTTCGTCCATGATACCCATGACGTTCCGTTCGTTGACAAAGGGGGCGAAACGGGTGGCGAAGTTCTGTTCGGGCAGCGTCATGTAGTTCATCTCCTTGCGGTGCAGGTTGTAGATGAAGTTCTCGCGGGTCATGCGCTGGCAGTAGTCCAGGAAGTTCTTCTGCCGTTCGCGTCCCATGGCAGCAAGCTGCTCGCTCCATTGTTTCATTTCCCGTATCTTGCGCTGGTAGGAGAGTCGCATCAGGCTGACAAAGAGGTTGAAGAACAGTTCGTTCTCTTCGTTCAGATGGATGGTCTCCAATGCTTTGATGAAGTCTCCGTTTGCCAGGTGGGCTATCGTCTCGCTGTCGCGGGGCTGCACTCCGTACTTCTGCTGCAGGGCTTCGGCTATGTCGGCTTCTTCAATCTTAGGAATGTTGAAGCGCTGCGTGCGGCTGAGGATGGTGGGCAGTATCATTTCCGGAGCTTCGGAGATGAGGAGGAATATCGTTTTCTCGGGTGGCTCTTCCAGCAGTTTCAGCAGCTTGTTGGCGCATACTTCATGCAGCTTTTCGGGTAGCCATACGATGGTGACTTTGTAACCTCCTTCACTGGATTTCAGACTCAGCTTGCGGGTTATCTCGTCGCTTTCTTTGGCATAGATAATAGCTTGTCCGTTTTCGGCATCCATCTCGTTCAGCCAGTGGTTCAGCCCGAAGTAGGGGCTGTTCAGCAACAGGTGCCGCCAGTTGGCGATATAGTCGTCGCAGACTTCCTTTTTCCCTTTGGCGCTCTTGACGATAGGGTATACGAAGTGTACGTCCGGGTGCACCAGCTTATTCCATTTTACGCAGGAGGGACAAGTACCGCAGGCATCGGTTTCCGTCCGGTTGGGACAGCAGATGTAGCGGGCATAGGCAAGTGCCAATGGGAGTTTTCCTACTCCGGCAGGGCCACAGAAGAGTTGTGCGTGGGGGATACGTCCTTCCTGCACTTCTTGTATCAGCCTTTGCTTGGCTGCCTCTTGGCCTATTATGTCCTTGAAACTGAACACGGGTTAATTAGTTATAAGTTATTACTTGTGACACTGCCTATTGTCAATTGTCAACTGTTGATTGTCCATTGTTTAGTAGATTTGTTTGGCTACTTCCTTGATGCTGTCTGTAGCTCCTACCGAGTAGAAGTGGAGGCTTGGGACGCCATGGGCTATCAGCTCTTTGCACTGCTGCACGCACCATTCGATACCCACTTGCTGAGCTTCCGCATCGGTGTTGCACTTCAGAACCTCTTGGGTCAGTTCCTCGGGCAAATCTACTTTGAACGTCTTGGGTATCATGCTGAGTTGTGACAACTTCTTGAAGGGCTTGATGCCCGGGATAATCGGGATGGTGACACCGGCTTGACGGGCACGTTCCACGAAGTCGAAATATTTCCGGTTGTCGTAGAAGAGCTGGGTCACGGCATACTCTGCACCCATTTCCATTTTCTTCTTTAGCCAGTAGATGTCTGTATCCATGTTGGGGGCTTCTTCATGCTTTTCCGGATAGCACGCCACACCGTATGAAAACGGGGTATTGGTAACTTTCATCTCGGAGCCGTCCACAAAAATACCTTTATTGAAGTTGTTGATTTGCTCTTGTAGTTCGACGGCGTGGTGGTAACCGTTGCCCACGGGGATAAAAGAGGATTCGTGCTTTGCCTTGTCGCCACGAAGCACCAGCAGGTCGGTGATGCCGAGGAATTGCAGGTCGAGCAGCACGTACTCCGTCTCTTCGCGGGTGAAGCCGCTGCAAAGGATGTGCGGCACCATGGTGATGTTGTACTTGTTCTGGATGGCAGCAGCTACGGCTACGGTGCCGGGGCGGCGGCGCAGGCGGTTTCGCTGGAACAATCCGTTGCCGAGGTCTTTGTACACGTACTCGCTGCGGTGCGTGGTGATGTTGATGTATTTGGGGTCGAATTCCCGTAACGTATCTATGGTTTGATACAGCTTTTCGATGCCCGTACCTTTCAGTGGTGGCAATATTTCAAAGGAAAAAGCTGTTTTTTCGTTACTGTTTATCAGGTCGATTACTCTCATTTCTCTTTCGTTATCTTTGTCCGATTGGCAAAAATCTTGCACATTGGGAACAAAAATACAAAAAAGAAATGAGAAATGCCGAAATTGCCGGCTATTCTTTTATACAGCGGATGGAAAGAGCTTTATAGTAGGGCTTACCGGTGACATGGGCAGTGCTTGATACAAACTCGTCGCTTTCGCCGAGAAAATAAATGGTGCTTTCCGAAAGGGTATGCTTTGTATGATCCCAACTCCAAAAGGCGGTCATTTTATTGGGGCTGTTGTGTCCTTTGTTGTACCACATTCCTACCGGGAAAGCATTGAACCGGGTATGGTTGTTGACGGGGGCAACTTCACCGGATACCATTGCCTGCCATTCTCCTGCTTTTAGTATGGAGGCATCGTTGCCGGTGTAGTTTTTCAGCTGTTCCCAGTCTGCATCCGATGGAATTTTCCAGCCCTCGGGAGCCAGCTCTCCTGCCAGTATGGATTCTCCATTGTAAAAATAAATGTCATATTTGTCCGGCTTGTAATATCCGGCTTTGTCTGTTCCCAAGTCACTCTGTTTTTTCAAGGGAGCTCCGTCACGGTAGGTGGTGGCATGGAGCTCTTTACCCATCCAGTATTGGGCTCCAATCTTGACAATGGGGTATTCGGTAGACACTCCTTTTCTGATGTCTCGAAGGGTGTAGCATGCCACATTCACTTTGATGGCGTTTTCCGGTTTATCCAGAAGTAGCTTATGGTTATTGTCTATATAGAGCTTGTCTATGCCGGTATATTCCCCTTTAGTGTAGGTAAATCCATAGTCGTCTGTATTCCAGCTTATTCTTCCTCCGCAGATGGTGTCTTTACGGTCTGCAAGCTGTAGGATGACTCCATTGCTCAGGTCGGTCTTTTCATTTTCGCCTATGGGATAGGCTATAACGGCTCTGGAAGTCAATGACGCTGATTTGAGATATTCCTTGCAGACTTCTGCAATGGGTATCCCTTCGTGATAAATTCTGTACACATTTGAAAGAGAAAAGGAGAGAGCGGAGATATGTATGGCAGTGTAATCTTCCATATTGTCGGTGTCGATGGGAGGGAGGCTGCTCCATTCCTTGATTTTTCCGGCAAAACTGCTCAGTACGTTGCTGTTGCTCTGCATGGCTGATATGTTAATGATACATTGCGTGCTGCTACTCATTTCCACTTCGGGTATTGCACAACTGTATATACGTCCGCTCCACTCCATAATGAAGGATTGCTTGCCATCATTTATCGTTTGGGGTATGATGATGAATTCCTTGCCGGTAAGTTTGTTGTCTTTGACGCTCCATTCGCCGGAGGCTATGATGTCTTGTGTCCCCGTAAGATTACTGAAAGTCCCGTCTTCCAGATTATAATCGGCCGAGGTCTTGAGCCCGGTTGCGATGATACGCGGATTGGCTTTCAGCAAATCATTGGCAGAGTTGCTTGCGTCGGGTGTCAGAGAGATTGCCAGTTTGGACAGCTTGTGTTGGAACTCCAGGGTTACAGATTTGGTTTTACTGGTGATTCCTTGCGCTTTAGCTACCAAGAAGTCACTTTGTGCGCGGTTTTTCTCATTGCTCTGGTCTATCTGCACAGATACGGGAAGAACGGGTGTACCGGCAGCTACCCCTTCGGTTTGGTAAGGGTGGTAACTGATAAAGTCCAGTGACACATCTCCTTCCGGATAGAATACTGTCTTTTTGGGAACCAGTGTGGAGCCTTCCGTATATTCCAGGGCCAGATTGTCAATATACCGTTTTCCCTTGCTGGAGCCGTCGGCAGGTGTCGGTGCATTCGTGGACGCCGTGCTGGAGAACAGACCGGACG